>Ga0265320_10000510_pt1 | contig 30225 bp, 26 predicted proteins | sample 4827metaG_FD_202087 | JGI IMG/M metagenome (GOLD analysis project Ga0265320, IMG submission 202087) | Rhizosphere microbial communities from Carex aquatilis grown in University of Washington, Seatle, WA, United States - 4-8-27 metaG | ecosystem: Host-associated > Plants > Roots > Rhizosphere >... | reverse complement strand
ACCAAATGAGCGTAATGTTCACGCAGCAATGCCGTGGTTAGGCGCACCATCTTGATGCCCACGATTTCAAAGCCCGCGCGCTCAAAACGTTCCAGCACCGTTCCGGCGGCGCCTTGGTTCAGGCAGTCGGGTTTCAGGATCACCAGCGTTTTTTCAGCAGACATGGATGCGTAACCAGGGTTGGGGGGGTACGGCCTGGACAATCGGCGTCACCAGCCTAACTGGCTGGCCGACCACGATTTAACAGCCGCAAAACATCCAACATGACATCCCGAAGGCGCTTTTCAAGCCTCTTTCCTCGCTTGACCTTCCCACTGTTACACTATTGATACATTCCTTTTACCCCCCATGAAAATCTCCCAGCTGCTCACCCTCACGCTCCTATCCGTCACCCTCCCGCTCGCCAGCGGCTGTTCCCTGCTGAAAAAGCATGCGGCCCCGGCCCCAGCGGATGCCACGGCTGCCGCCGCCCCCGCGCCCGCCGCCGCCCCTACCCCCGCCGAAACTCCGGCACCCAAGCCCGCCAAGGCTCCCAAGGCCCCGGTTTTCCAGGATGTCGCCATCCGCTCCATCCCTTCCGGTGCTACGGTCAAAATTGACGGCCAATCCGTCGGCAACACCCCCCTGAGCGCCAATCTCGAAGTGGGCAAGTCCTACACTTTGGAACTCCTCCTCCCCGGCTACCTCATCAGCACGCAGACTGTCCAAGCCCGCTCCTCAGGTAGCGGCGGCGTCTCCCTGGGCAAGGCCGGCATGATTTCTTACCACGCCCCCGCCTTCCCCGGCGAAATTCGCGTTTCCCTCAGCCCGGACAAGGACCCCTACCGCGCCCTCACCAAAGCCGTGGCCGCCCTCGACGCCCAGCTCGAAATGCATAAAATCACCGCCGACGCCTACAAGGAAAAAGTCGCGGAAGTTACTCGCTTCTACGGCCAGGGCAAGTAAGTTCGCGGGGATGACTGACGCTCTCTCGCGCACGCCGCTCCACGGCTGGCACGCCCGTCATGGTGCCCGCTTTGTGCCGTTCTCCGGCTGGGAAATGCCTGTCCAGTATACCGGCATCCTCGAGGAACATCGCGCCACCCGCCAGGCCGCCGGCCTCTTCGACGTCTCCCACATGGGCGAGGCGCTCGTCTCCGGCCCGCAAGCCGCCGCCTTCCTCGACCATGTCGCCACCAACCGCCTTGGCGACCTCGCCGTGGGCCGCGCCCGCTACACCTTGCTTTGCGTCCCCGATGGCGGCGTGGTCGACGACATCATCGTTTATCGCACTGGCCCACAGAATTTTCTCCTCTGCCTCAACGCCGGCAACACCCCCGGCGACCTTGCGTGGCTCGCTGAACACGCCAAGCGCTTTGAGTGCGATTTTCGCGACGCCTCCGCTGATTACGCCCAACTGGCCCTCCAAGGCCCGCGCGCCGTCGAAATCGCCACCCTGCTCGCCCCGCCCGCCGTCAGCCTCGCCGACGTGCCCCGCTTCAGCTTTGTCGAAATCGTGCTCGCCGGCGCCTCCATGATCGCCAGCCGCACCGGCTACACCGGCGAAGATGGCTTTGAATTTTACCTCCAGCCTGGCCAGGCCGAAGCCTTTGCTGACGCCCTGCTCGAAGCCGGGGCCAATCTCGGCCTCAAACCCTGCGGCCTCGGCGCGCGGGACAGTCTGCGCCTCGAAGCCGGTCTGCCGCTCTACGGCCACGAAATCAGCCGTGAAATTTCACCCCTTCAAGCCGGTTTGGGCTGGGCCGTCAAACTCGACAAGCCCGGTGGCTTCATCGGCCGCGACGCGCTTGCGGCCGAGGCCGCCAATGGCCCCGCCCGCCGCGTGGTGTTCTTCGTCCTCGACGACCGCCGCGTCGCCCGCGCCGACATGGTGGTCAGCGCCCACGGCCAGCCCGTCGGTCGCATCCTCTCCGGCACCGTCTCGCCCATCCTCAACCAGCCCATCGGCAGCGCCCTCGTCTCCGCCACTGTGCTCCAAGCCGGCCTCCCCCTCACCGTGGATGTGCGCGGCGCGGCCATTCCCCTGCGCCTCGCCAAACCGCCCCTGCACAAGGCCGTGAATTAAGAATTCGGAAGTTCGAATTTTGAAATATAAAACTGGCGTGAGATTAATCTATAAAAGTTTCGTCTTTAAAATTCCCCATTTCTTTCTTTCCTTCTTAATTCCAAATTCCTAATTCTTAATTCCGCATGTCCTCCGTTCCCGACGACCTTCGTTACACCAAAGACCATGAATGGCTGAAGCCCGCGGGCGACGGTCTGGCGCTTGTCGGCATCACCGATTACGCACAGCAAAGCCTGGGCGACATCGTCTATGTCGAATTGCCCAAGCCCGGCGCACGCCTCGCCGCCGGCGCGACCTTTGGCGTGGTCGAATCCGTCAAAGCCGCCTCCGATTTGTATATGCCCGTCGAAGCCGAAGTGGTCGAAGTGAACACCGCGCTCGAAACCATGCCCGAGCTGGTCAACCAAGTCCCCTACGCCGGTGGCTGGATGCTCAAGATCCGCGTGGTCAACGCCGCCGCTCTGGCCCAACTGCTCGACGCCGCCGCGTATCGGAAGCTTATTTAAGCGCGTCTTTTTTCACCACTGATTTTTCGGATGGCGCAGATTTATCTGCCGCAAAACTCATCCGTGTTATCCGTGAAATCCGTGATGGACTGGTGTGGGTCGTATTTTCGATGGGGGGATGTCAGAAATGTTTCCGCAAAAATTCGCTTAGGCCTGCCGCAAACGCATCGCGGTTTTCCAAGTGCGCCATATGCCCGGCCGTGGGCACGATCAGTAGTTCCGCCCCCTGGATGCGCGCCTGCATTTTTTCCGCCAGCGTCGCATATTTCCCGTCTTCCGCCCCCGCGCAGACTAATGCCGGCATTCGCAATTCCGGCAAGCGGTCCCACATGGGTTCCATCGCACCCTGGCCAAATTGCCGCAAACTCGCCGCCAATCCCGCCGGGCGTAGTTGCCGCCGCCGCTCCCGCATCGCGGCTCGCCACGCTTCCGGCAGCCGCTGCTGGGTCGCAATCAACGGCTGGCGTTGCCACTCTTCGAGAAACTTCGCCACGCCGTTCGCCAATATAGTTTGTGCGAGCAATTCATCCGCCTCTCTTCGGTTGGCCCGCTCCGCCGCATCATCCAACCCCGGCGAGACGCCAATCAACACCAGCGCCGCGCAGCGCTCCGGATGCTCCAAGGCATAACGCAACGCCAGCCTTCCCCCGAGCGAATAGCCCAGTACAATCACCGGCCGCGCGGACTTTTCCTCAATCTCAGCATCCAGATAACGCAGTCCCGCCTCTGGCCGGCAATCATCTGACGGCGCATCCCGCGCGGCATGCTCCGTCGCATGCCCCGGCAAATCCGGCATTAACCACACGAAACCCGGCATCGCCTCCGCCAACGGCGCAAAATCACCGCCGCCCCCGGTGAACCCGTGCAGGGCCATAATCGCGGGCGGCCTCGATACGCGGTTCATTCCTTGCGCACCGACGCCTTGATAATCTGCTGCTTTTCCTTCGGGCGGTCGCCCGCGTCGCGCGGGGTTTTCTCAATCTTTTCCACCACGTCGTAGCCCTTGACGACCTCGCCGAAAATCGTGTGCTTCATATGCAGCCACGGCGTGACGGCGGTCGTGATGAAGAACTGGCTGCCGTTCGTGCCCGGCCCCGCGTTGGCCATCGCCAGCAATCCCTTGCGGTCGAACTTCAACGTCGGCTTGCACTCGTCGCCAAATTTTCCGCCCCACAGCGACTCGCCCCCGCGCCCGGTCCCCGTCGGGTCGCCGCCCTGCAGCATGAATTCCGGGATCACCCGGTGGAAGATGACCCCGTTGTAGTAGCCCTTTTCAATCAGGCCCACAAAGTTTTCGCACGTCTTCGGCGCGTCCGAGGAAAAAAGGCGCAATTCAATCGTGCCTTGGTTGGTTTCGAGGATGGCAGTCGTGGTGGGGGAGGGCATGGTGGCAAAGGACAAGGATAACTCAAGTTCCCTGACAAAGACAACAGCAGGATGAAATTAAAATATCCGCAATTCCGCCACCGGTTCCCCGGCGACCAGATGCTCCTGGATGATGCGTTCGAGATTCGCGGGGGTGCACGAATGATACCACACGCCCTCGGGATACACCACGGCGATGGGCCCGCGCTCGCACACGCGCAGGCAGTTTGCCTTGGTTCGCGCAATTCCCCCGCGTTCCGACAGGCCAAGCTCTTTCAGCCGCTTCTTCAAAAAATTCCACGACTCCAAGCCCGTCTCCTTCGCGCAACATTTCGCCTCCGTCTGGTCCGCGCACAAAAAAATGTGGCGGCGCACGACATCCAGCCCGTAGCCGGCGGCGATTTCTTTCAATTCGGGCATGGCGGCAAGCTATATTCGGTAGGTGTGGTTGGATTCCGAATTCCGGGTCCCGCGCTCCGCATGGATTATTCTTCCCGCGGCCTTCGCCGCTCTTCCTTTTCCTGCGTCTGGTATTCCTCCACCGGCAGACCCATCCCGGCAAATTTGAGATAAAGCAGCCGGCTGATCCACGCGTCCGTCGCCGCATAGGTGATTTGCGGCTGCGACAGGTCCGGCCGCGCCCAGTTCGTCACTTGCGCGCCCTTCGAGACGCGATAGCCGAGGAACATCGCGCTCAAGTTACGCAGCCCGGTGTTGCTCACGTCCAGCCGCCGCGACAAGTCGCTAATCTCCACAAAATTCCGCGGCGCAAAATCACCCAACTCCTGCAGCTTGCGGATGTCGTCGCGGATGGCCACGCCCGCCTTGCGGATGGCCGGGTCGGCCAGCAGCGCCAGCACCGGGTCCAAATTATCCAGTTGGTGCAATTGAAAAAGATAGACCCGCTCCGCCCCGGCCAGTTGCAGGAGTGCCACCGGGTGGTTGTCGCCCCGGCGGAAGGACGGCCGCGATTCGGTGTCGAAGCCCAGCAGCGCCTCGTCGCGTAGATAATCCACCGCGGCATGCACCTCGCGCGGGTGCGCCACCACATTGATAGGCCCTTCGTAGCGCGCCAACGGCAGGGCGTTGACCTGCTCCTTGGCGATGCTGGTGGGGATCGTGGTTGGACTGGGCACGGGATGATGAGTTAGACACCACCCTAACCCAGTTGACGACGGGAGAGAAGCTAGAAGTGCGGCCCCGCCGCCCAAATTTTAATAACGCCGCCCCCTGCCAGATTGTCGAAGGCCCCGCCGCCCTATATCTCAACTTCCAGTCCGTCATACGCCAAAAAAACCTCCTCCGGATATTTCCCGGACTGGGGCTGCTTGCGGCTCATTTCCTGGTGGTAAAGCCCCGCATACATCTTGGTGTTGAACAGCGCCTCCGTCAATTCACCGTCGTGGTGGTGCGGGTCGTGGTGGAAGAGCGCCAGGCGCTTCACCCGCGCGCGCGCCGCCAGTTCCACGCCGATCACGCTGCTCGAATGGCCCCAGTCCGCCTTGTCGAATATCGCCTCTTCCAGCGAATACATCGCGTCGAACACCAGCAGGTCGGCGTCGGCGAAAAATTTCACCAGAGGATAATTGGGCGAAGCCGTGTCCGCCTGCTTGTGCTCGCAATCGGTCGAATAGACAAAAATTTTGCCGTCGCGCTCGAAACGGTAGCCAAACGAAACGCCGGGATGGTTTTGCTCGCACAGCCGCACGCGCAACCCCGCGATGTCGTGGCTCTCGGCGACGTTGAGCCGCCGGAATTCAATGCGCGCCTTCAGGTAATCATAAAGCACGGGAAAATACGGCGCGGAAAACTGCGAGCGCACCGCCTCCTCCATCCGCTCGTGTGCGCCGTAAAAGGTCACATGCTGGCCCGCCGCATACAACGGATAAAAAAACGGCAGCCCCTGCAGATGGTCCCAGTGCAGGTGCGAAAGCAGGATGTGAAAATGCGTCCCCACCGGAAAGCTGGGGTGCGAGCCACGCATGTGTTGCCGGCGGTAATCAAACGCAAAGTCGCGCAAGCCCGTCCCCGCGTCGCACAGGACATAGTCGGCCGTGTCGGTGCCCACTTGCACGCACGCCGTGTTGCCGCCACACGTGGCCCGCGTCGCAAAGGACAGATGCTCGTCCACCCACGCACCCAGGGCAACTTCCCCGGTGGGCAAGGTCTGGCCCTGCGCCACCGTCAACGCCTGCACCACCTTCTCGCGCACTTGGGCGGCGGTGAGTGGTGTCGGCAGTGAGCCGCGGGTTCCCCAAAACTTTATTTTCATGGCGTCCAGAGCGGCGGCATTCTGCCCAAAGCTCCGCTTTCTGGCGAGCGAAAACACCGCCTATCGGCGAATAACCGTGCTTCCGGTTCAGGGTTTGGCCGCCACGATGGGCGCGAGAATCACCCGCAGCCCAATGTCGTTCGAGATGGTTTCAGGCCGCACGCCCCCATCCAGATCGCGCCACGCCGAGCGCGAGTCGGTGGCCCGGTCCTGCCAGCCCCCGCCCCGGTAGAGTCGTTTGGCCGCCGGGTCGCCGGCGCCGCCCGTCGGCGCCGTCGCGTTGCCCCCGGGCAGGCGCGATTGATACGGATCAAGCACCCATTCCGCCACGTTCCCATGCACGTCATATAGGCCCCACGCGTTGGGCGCATACGAGCCGACTGGCTTGGTGCCGTTGACCACCCCTTGGGAGGTAATCTCCGATCCCGAGGCCGGCGGGTAGGACCCCTTGAAATTCCCGTTGGCCACGGTGGCATGGTCGCCAAAAGAAAAAGCCGTCGTCGTGCCCGCGCGCGCCAGATACTCCCACTCCGCCTCCGTGGGCAGGCGGTATTGGTAGCCGGGCGGCAGGCGCTTGGCCGCCGCTTCGCGCTCGGTCAGTCGCTGGCAAAACTCCATCGCCTTTGTCCACGACACCCGTTCCACGGGGAAGCTTCCCTGCCGCGGGTCGTTTTGGCCATATTCCGAAGGATTTTCACCCATCACCGCTTGATATTGCGCTTGCGTCACCTCATCGGCGCCGGCCCAGAATCCCGCGGGGACTTTGACATGCGTCAACGGCCCTTCGTAGACCTTGCGGTCAATCTCCGTGCCCGGGCTGCCCATGCTAAATTCGCCCGGCTGAATCCATTTCAACGCCACATTCAAATACGGGACGCTGTAATCCTGGCCGCTGGCGGGCGGGGGCAGCACGCTCATCGGCACCTCCCAACTCAACGCCTCGTTCGGCTGCGGTTTGAAATCGCGCACGCTCCCCGCGTAGTTCTGCGCCTCCACTCGCACCTTGTCCGCCTGGTTTGGCGGCAGCGTGAACGAGCCGTCCAAGTCCGGGCGGATCTGATTATTATTCAAGTATACGGCAATTGGCACAGTCGGTGTGGTGCGAATGGCCAGCTTTGCCGGCCGGGGCTGCAAATTTGCCGCCGCGGCCGCCGTCTTGCCCTCCGCGATGGTCACGTTCGACTGCGCCGGATAATAATCCGGATGCTCGAACGTCACCTGATAAGTTCCTTCGAGCATATTTGGCACCGTCTTGGTCGAGGCGGGGTAGGGGCGGGTATTGATTACAACCTTCGCGTCCCGTTGCTCCGCGGCTGTCGGCACATGCCCCGCCAGCTTGAAATCCAAACTCAAATCACCCATGCGGGCGGACAGGTTGCCGAGGTCAATCGTCTCCGTGATGCCGGGGCTGACCCGCAACGTGCGCGCCACCGGCTGGTAGCCCGCCAACTCCAGCGAAAGCTGCACCGTCGTGTCCACCGGAATATTGGTCGTCGTCAGCGGCGTCGTCCCGAGCGCCTTTCCGCCCATGCGGACTGTGGCGTTGGCCGGTTCCGTGAGCAGGGTGATCGTCGCGGGCTGGGCGGTGATTTTTAAGTCAAATTGGTAGCTCTTGGTCAGCTCAAGTTTCTGCGCGGCCAGTTGCGCGCTCGCATAATCCGCCTTGCTCGCCGTGAACGTGTAGGTGCCATCGCCGAGATTCTGCGTGATGTGCAATTTGCCATTCGCGTCCGCCACCCCGAGTTGCATCGCCGGCCCCTTGTCCGGCTGCGCCGTCACCGTCGCCCCCGGCGCGGTGGTGAAGTCCGCGATCGCCCAATTCGGGTCCAGGTTGATGAACCGGTGGTCGAGTTCCGCCTGCGTGCTGAAGCTAAAATGTTTGGGCCGGTATTTGGGCGGCGCTTCCACCGTGATGCCATGGTCGCCCTTGGCCACCTGCAACCGCAACTCGCCGTCGGTGACCGGCAGTTTGTCATTGTCTATCGTCACCATCGCGTTGCGCGGCGTCACCGTCAGCCAAAGATTCAGGTTGCGCGCCCCGTCCGCCACCCGCACCGCCGGCAAGTCCGCCGTCAAATCCTGGTCGCTCGTCTCCACCTGCACATAGACAAACGCCGCGATGCCGACCGCCACCAGCGCCGGCAGCCCGACAAAGAGCAGCCGCTGCACCAGCGTCAGCGGCTTGCGCGCGTGGCGCGGCGCCTTCCCCGGCTTTTTGATTTTGACCGGCGATTTGCTTCCGCCTGATTTTTTTTCCGCCGGCTTCGGCGCGGGCGTATCGGGTGCCAACAGCAGTTCCAACGGCTGCTTTAGCGGAATCGGCGTCAGTTGCGTGATGTTGCGCAAATCGTTCAGTGCCGCATTGGCCGAAGCGTATCGCTCGTCCGGCTTGCGTTGCAGGCAGCGCAGGGTAAACGCGTCCCACCCGGCCTCGATGCCCGGCTGCACCTGCGACGGCGGCAGGTAGGGCGAAGTCGGCTTGCGCCCCGTCAGCAGCCAGTGCGTATCCACGCCCAGCGCGTAAATGTCCGAGCGGTATTCCAACTCCTGCCGCAGCCGCGCCTCGGGCGACAAAATGTCCGTCGTGCCCAGGAACGACCGGTTCGGGTCGAGCTTCAGCGGCGGAATGCCCGCCGACACCAGCATCTCAAACAACTCCTGCCCCAGGATCGCCAGAAAATGATACCCATACACCTTCACTTCGCCAAAACCCGACCGCAAAATTTTCGTCGGATTCAAATTCAAGTGCAGCACCTTGCAATCATGCGCGTAGGCCAGCCCCGCCAGCACCTGCTCCAAAATCGGCGTCACCTGCGCCGGCGGCAAATTCGCCGCCTTCTTGTTATCCGACACGCTCAATTGCGACCCCGTCAGCAGCATCAAATGGTCGGGAATGTTCAGCCCCTCGAACGCCTCGCCAATCAGGCAGTAGCTGTTCTGGATGATGATCGGCTGCGTGAAACTCAGCAGGTTCGGATGCTTCAGCACGCACAACTTTTTGGTGTGGTTCACGAACCGGTCCGGAAATTCCCGGTCCTGCGCCACCAGCGACGGAAACACGAACAACGTCTCCCGCGCGCTCGTCTGGATGTTCTGCACCAGATACAGGCTCCCCAACATGTCATACGCCAGACACCGGATGATCGTGTAATTGCCAAAACTCTTCCCGTCCTCGATTATCTCGTAGGCGCGGCCCATCGGCACGGAACTCGACATCAAGTTGGATTCAGGCATGGCGACAACAAACCCCTCCGGCGCGCAAACGCCGGCTCCCGGGCAGTATAGGGTTCCGCCCCCCGCGCAGAAGCATAAAATGAACCGGGCCGCGAATTACCTCTTCCTTATGCGCCCGTCCCCGCCATCCCTGCGCGCCCGGCTAGTTCGCCGGCGCTTCGGCCTCGTCGGGAATCACGTGCACGATGCGGTGCGCCGCGTCCCACTTCACCAGGCCATCCTTCAGCGCAAACAGCGTGTAGTTCCGCCCCAGGCCCACATTGTCGCCCGGGTGCATCTTCGTCCCGTGCTGGCGCATGAGAATGTTGCCCGCCAGCACATATTCGCCGCCGTAGCGCTTGATGCCGAGCCGCTGCGCGTGGCTGTCGCGGCCGTTCTTGGATGTTCCCTGACCTTTTTTATGTGCCATGACGAAAGTGGGGTAAAGTTGAAAAAAATGTTGAAAAAATCGTCCCGGACCTAACCCGTGATGCCTTCGATCTTGATGACCGAAAGCTCCTGGCGGTGCCCGCGGCGGCGCTCGTAGCGCTTGCGGCGCTTCTTCTTGAACACATCCACCTTGTCCCCGCGCTTGTTCTCCAAAATACGCACGGAAACCGACGCCCCCGCGATCAGCGGCGTGCCGATGCGCGCATCCGCGCCGTCGCCCAGCAGCAGCACATCGTTAATCTGCACGACGTCGCCGGCGGAGGAGTTCTTATAGCGGTTCACCTTCAGGATGTCGCCTTCCCGAACGATGAACTGGCGTCCCTGGGTCTTAATAGTGGCTTTCATGGAATGGAAAATGGGCAAACGGTGAGCAAAACGCATCCCGCCCCCCGAGGCAAGCGTTTTTCCACCCTTTTTCTTCGGCCTTGCCCCCCACCCAGAATTCTGCAACCATGACCCTCTTAGCGGGTTATTAATGCATGGTGCGGGGCAGGCCCCGGCTACCGCTCCGTGCTCGATATGGAAGATGCTGGTCTATTGCTGCTGGTTTTTGGGTCGGGGGCCGCGGTGACGCTGCTCGTCGTCTGGGTATTCCTGCGCCTCCGCAAGCGCGACCTCCGCGAGAAAACCGACAACATCCTCAGCCTCGCCCGCAAGGAGGCTGAAATCCAGGCCCGCGACCTCCGCACCCGCGCCGAACAGGAGATCTCCCTCTCCCGCAGCCACTTCCAGGACGAGCAACTCACCGCCTCCGCCCAGCGCCAGACCGCCGAAACCGAACTCGTCGAAACCCGCGCCCGCCTCGAAACCCGCGCCGACGAGCTGGCCCGCCGCGAATCCTTCTTCAACAGCCGCCACGCCGAAATCGAAGCCCTCCGCGACCAGCTCGAGCGCCAGTCCCAGCTCTACCGCGAACGCCTCCGCGCCGCCGCCACCCTCAACGAGGAGCAGCTCCGCTCCGCCCTCCGCGAGGAGGTCCGCACCGAGTCCGCCGCCGAGCTGCGCGACCTCCGCAACGAACTCCGCAACCGCGCCGAAACCGAATTGCAGGACGAAGGCCGCCGCATCCTCATCGACTCCCTCCAGCGCCTCACCTCCATCGTCCCCGCCGAAATCGGCGCCACCCTCGTCCGCCTCCCCAATGAGGAAATGAAAGGCCGCATCATCGGCCGCGAAGGCCGCAACATCAAGGCCTTCGAGTCCGCCACCGGCGTCACCCTCATGATCGACGAAACCCCCGACGCCGTCCTCGTCTCCAGCTTCGACCCCGTCCGCCGCGAAGTCGCCCGCCTCGCCCTCGAACGCCTCGTCGCCGACGGCCGCATCCACCCCGCCAGCATCGAGGAATTCGTCCTCAAGGCCGACGACGAAGTCCGCCACAACTTTGCCGTCCTCGGCGAAAAAGCCGTCGCCCGCCTCCACCTCTCCACCGTCCACCCCGAACTCGTCTCCCTCCTCGGCAAGCTCCACTTCCGCCTCTCCAACAACCAAAACACCCTCGATCACTCCGTCGAAGTCGCCTCCATCTGCTCCTTTATCGCCGCCGAACTCGGCCTCGACCCCGAACCCGCCCGCCGTGCCGGCCTCTTCCACGACCTCGGCAAAACCCTCAACGGCGACCACCCCGGCAGCCACGCCCTCGCCGCCGCCGACCTCCTCCGCACCTACGGGGAAGACCCCCGCGTCATCAACGCCGTCGCCGCCCACCACCAGGAAGTCCCCCCTGAAAGCGTTTACGCCCCCCTCCTCATCATTGCCGACGGCCTCTCCGCCGCCCGCCCCGGCGCCCGCTCCGAATCCATCGCCGGCTACCTCCAGCGCGTCCGCTCGCTCGAAGACCTCGCCCGCGCCTTCCCCGGCGTCACCGAAGCCTACGCCATGCAAGCCGGCCGCGAAGTCCGCGTCATCGTCGCCCCCGAACGCATGAGCGACGACGAAGCCCGCCAACTCGCCCTCGACCTGCGCCACCGCATCGAAAACGACCTCAACTACCAAGGCGCCATCAAAATCACCGTCATCCGCGAAACCCGCTTTAGTGAGACGGCAAAGTAAAACTGCGTGGCTGGGTTGATTATAATTTTAGGGGTTGCCGGGGCGCGAGATTGGGGACAAATCAGCCTGCGTGAAAATCGGATCGCACCCGCGGTTTTTTGCCATTTTAAAGTGGGGCGGCGTTCCTCTCGGGTTGTTGGCGCTCATTTTGGCGGGTATCGTGCTCAGATATTGGCTGATTTATCCCCGGCGTTGGGATGAGGCGACCAACCCCAAGATTATTTTTTCCGACTTGACGGTCGATGGACAGCCTTTGCGGATGCAATTCGATACGGGGTGGGGTGGCGGCGTGACGGTCACCAAGACCATCACCACGACGACAAACAACGCCACCACCACCAAAACCACCACAAAACTGGAGACGGATACTCTCGGCAGCGGAGTGCTGACCTACTTGGGGGCGGTTAAATTTGGCCTGAAGGTTAGTTACCCGCCCAAGACTTCCAGTTTTTCGGCAAACACCGACGGGCTGCCGGATCGGGCGCTACAAGTGAAGGCCGGTCCCCATACTTTCTTGCTCAACTTGCTGGTGCAAGCGCCGGGGAAAAATCCACCCGCGTGGGAACCGCGGAGTGATGGAGTAATCGGGTGGCCCTTCCTTCGTAATAACATTTTAGTGTTTGATTCTAATGGACACACGGTGCGCGGCGTGGAACAACTTCCGCCAGTGACTGCCGGCTGGCTGAAATTAAAATTGGTGGAGGCGCCGATTTTGATTCTGGAAACGCCGCTGCCCGACGGAAAACCGGGCGCGATTTTAGTGGATACCGGCAACCCCTTTGGCGTCAGCCTGCCCCCCGCGCAGTATAATGAATGGCGGGCGAAGCACCCCGCGGCGCCTTCTTCCGGCAACGTGGAAACCGCCATCGCTTTTGAACCCTTGCTGCCCACCGAATTTGCCTGGGCGGATGAAATCAAGCTCGGAGCGTTCACCCTCACCGATGTTCCCGTGCGGGCGGCAACTCATTATGAAACAGAGGTCATGAATCGTCCCTCTGGGCTGGAGTATGTCGGGTCCTTGGGATTATACGCGCTGGCGCGCATGAATTTGGTGGTGGATGGCAAAGGAGGGTTCGCCTACATGCAGCCCAAACCGCCGCCCGGTCCGCCATTTGAAATTATCGACCGTCCGGGGGTCCTGGACGATTTATTTACTCATCCCGGGAATTGGGATTGGTCGGCCACGGCGAGCGGCCTTAATTTTGATACCAATCCCATGGATTCAAAATAAGCCCAATCCCTCGTGAATTACCACGCCCGAATTCTGTTTAGGTAGTATCTCAGTTTGACTTCACTCATTGGTCTTTCGCCCTGAAGGGGCGAAGCAACCCAGCCCAGGGTTTCTCCCGTTTGGCGGGAGATACCCTGGGTAACAAATTATAATTAAAATTCTGCCCTATAGGGGCAGTGGAGCGAGATCCGACTCCTGCGCCCTTACAGGGCGCGGAAGATTTTGTTCTGCTTATACCCAGGATATCGCTGCGCGAAACCCTGGGCTATATTCCGACTGCCCTTCAGGCAGCGAGCCAAATTTCAAATTGAGGCACTATCTTGTTCGTGCTTTATACTCTTTTGGGACTAGGCCACCAGCCCAACCAGCCCAACCCATCCAACCATCCCAACGCAGCCAACCCAGCCCTCGCGCGTTCTGTGGTTTTGCGTTAAACTACCAAAAAAACTACTAATGGCGCGGAGCGAGGGTCGCGCCTTTGTCCCTTCGCCCTGTGTCCCTCTGCCCCTCTTCTGATGTCTCCTCTGGCTAACACGCTACCTGCCCAACAATTTCAGGACGATAAACACGCAGAAGGCCAAGCCCAGCCCACCGCCACCGAGCCAGACCAAAAAAGCCCAGCCAGCGGCTGCAATTACGGGTGTCATTATGATGGATGCGAGAATCATGATATTAAGGAGGTTAAGGTTGTCGGAGACTTTTCCCGCGGAATGCGACTGGGGTCGAATTCCGCCGGGCTTATATATCGTGTAGCCTACGCTGAAACCACGAATTCCGATATGGGGTGTAATCCCGCCCCGCTGGCCTCGAAATCACCCATCACCCGCACTTCCTCAGTGCCTTTGTCCCTTCGCCGCTTCGCCCTCCGACCCTCAAATAAGCGCCAAATCCTGCCCAATCCGACCAAATCCGACCTAATCCAACCAAATTTTTTTCGCTCGCCACTTCCTCAGTCCCTTTGTCCCTCAGCCCCTCCATCTCTCAGCCCCTTCATCTCTCCGCCCCTTCGCCCTCGCCTCTGCCATCCTCACTGCCCATCCCTGAAAAATCTCGTCGCCTCCTCCATCACCAAAAACTCATATTCCCGTTTGCCAATCCACAAAATAAACACGAACAACCCGGCGAGCAGAAAGGAATGCGTCCACAGCGCGAAGACTATCCCCAGCCCCGCGACCCCGCGCCCAATGTTCAGCGCCCACCGCGTGGCGCGCAGGTAATCGAGCTTGAACGCCAGCAACGCGCGCAGAATCCGCCCGCCGTCCATCGGAAACGCCGGCAGTAAATTGAAACAGCCGAGCACGAGATTCGACAGCAGCAGGAAAACCAGAATGTCGTAAAGTTGAAACGTCGGCAGCAAATCCTCCTCCCCAACCACCGGCCAGCGTCCCAATAGCAATAAACATATTCCCACAATGGCGAAATTCACCGCCGGCCCGGCCGCGACAATCAGTAACTCCGCCCACGAGTTGCGCGGCAGCCGTCCCAGCAACGCCATGCCCCCGAAGGGCAGCAGCACAATGTGCTGCACCGGCACACCCAGCCACCGCGCCGTCAGCGCATGGCCGAATTCATGCAGCACCACGCACGTATACACCAGCGCCACCGCGCCCAGACTCTGCGCCAATCCGCGCCCCGGATCGTCGGGATTATCCGCCCAGCCCTGCGCGCCCACCACCAGCGGCAGCAGGTAGAACGTCGGGTGCAAGTCGAGCGCAATGCCCCGGAAACGGAATAACTTCATTGACCCGAAGCGCATGACGATGAATCTTATTAGGTTCGGAATGCGGCCGCCGCGCCGCCTTCCCCGCGTTAGATTTCCATCATGGCCGAAACCGCCGCACCTGCAACCGTTCTCATCATCGATGACGACACGGAAATCCGGTACTCCCTGCAACGCGTGTTGTCGGGCCGGCCCTTCCGCATCCTCGCCGCCGCCAGTGGCGAGGAGGGCCTCAAGGTCGCCGTGAAGGAAAAACCGCAGGTCATCCTCCTCGACAACCGCATGACCGGCCTGAGCGGACTGGAAACCCTCCAGCACCTGCGCACCTCCGCGCCCAAGTGCATGGTCATCCTCATGACCGCCTTCGGCACCACGCAGACCGCCATCGAGGCCATGAAGTTCGGCGCGTTCGACTACGTCATCAAACCTTTCGACCACAAGAAAATCGTCAACCTCGTCGAAAACGCCGCCCGGGCCTGGACGGACCTCTACGCCGCCGGCACCGCCTACCAGCCGCTCCTGCGCAGCGAGGATTACAAGGAAGGCATCGTCGGCAACTCCGAGCCGATGCAGGAGGTTTTCAAAATCATCGGCCAGGTCGCCGCCAGCGATGTCACCGTCATGATCACCGGCGAAAGCGGCACGGGCAAGGAACTCGTCGCCCGCTGCCTCTGGCAGCACAGCCACCGCAGCTCCAAAACCTTCATCCCCGTCAACTGCGCCGCCATTCCCGAAAACCTGATCGAGAGCGAACTGTTTGGCCACGAGAAAGGCTCCTTCACCGGCGCGACCGCCCAGCGTATCGGCAAATTTGAGCTATGCGACGGCGGCACCATCTTCCTCGACGAAATCGGCGACATGACCCTCTCGACGCAGACGAAAATCCTCCGCGCCATCCAGCAGGGCGAAATCCAGCGCGTCGGCGGCAGCGAGACCATCAAGGTCAACGTCCGCCTCATCGCCGCCACCAACAAGGACCTCGAAAAACTTGTCGCCGGCAAACTTTTCCGCGAAGACCTCTATTACCGGCTCAACGTTGTGCGCATCAAGCTGCCGACCCTGCGCGAACGCCTCAGCGACGTGCCCGCGCTGGTGGACTTCATGCTCCAGCGCCTCGCCAGCGAGAAGAAAATCCGCGCCCGGAAAGTTTCGCCCGAGGCGCTCGCCGCCCTCTGCGCGTATCCCTGGCCCGGCAATGTGCGCGAACTGGAGAACGCCGTTTACCGCAGCGGCGTCGTCGCGCAGGGCGAAACCGTCCTCATCAAGGATTTGCCCCGCGAAATTGGTGGTTCCGCCCCCGGCGGCAGCGCAGCGCCCTGGCCCGTCGTCACCGCCGAGGCCGCGCCGAAACCGGAAGCGCCCGCGCGGTCTGCCGCGCCCAGTGCCTCCTCGACCTCCGTCCCGGCGAAATCCCTCCCGGAAATTTATGACCTCGTTTATCGCCAGCTGCGCGACGGCACAGACGAAAACATTTTGGAAAAAATCGAAACCGCGATGATCGAACGCGCCCTCAAGGAAACCAACGGCAACCATGCCCAGGCCGCCACGCTCCTCGGCATGACCCGCGCCACCTTGAAGAAACGGGTCGAGGCGTTACCGAAGTGACTTGCACCGCCAAGCCGCGATGGTCGCAAAGGCAAAATTTACTTCCCGATTTTCTTCGCGCGCTTGGCGCCTCGGCGGTGAGTTTGTTTTTTGTCCGCATACCCGTGCGGATGCGCGCTGTGCCAGGCCCAGGCGGTTTCGACAATGGAATCGAGGTTGCCGTATTCAACTTGCCAGCCGAGCTCGCGCAGCGCCTTTCGGTTGTCCGCATACAGCGCGGGCGGGTCGCCGGCGCGGCGCGGCCCGAACTTCACCTTCACCTTTTTTCCGGAAACCTTTTCCACCGCGGCGATGACTTCGCGCACCGAGTTCGGCGTGCCCGTGCCGAGGTTGTAAAATAGCTGCGTGCCAGGCTTCTTGAGTTTCTCAAAAACGAGAATGTGCGCGCGCGACAGGTCGTCCACATGGACGTAATCGCGCAGGCAGGTGCCGTCCGGGGTGGGGTAGTCCGTGCCGAAGACTTCGAGTCGCGGCAACTGCCCCATGGCTTGGGCAATGGCCAGCGGGATGAGATGCGTCTCCGGCGTGTGGTCCTCGCCAATCGCGCCATCGGCAGACGCGCCCGCGGCGTTGAAATAGCGCAACGCCGCAAAACTCAGCCCATCCGAACGCGCCAGCGACTTCAGCACATTTTCCAAATCGAATTTCGACTCGCCGTAGGGGTTGATGGGCCGCTGCGGATGCTCCTCGGTGATCGGCAGCAAATCCGGCACGCCATAAGTGGCGCAGGTTGAGGACAGCACGAACTTTTTGACGCCCGTGTCCAACATGGCTTCAAGCAGGTTCAGCGGCGCGGCCAGGTTATTCTTATAATACTTGAGCGGCGCGGTCACCGATTCGCCGACGTAGCAATAGGCCGCGAAGTGCATCACCAGCTCGATGCGGTGCTTTTTTAATATCGCGCGCATGGCCGCGCCGTCGCCCAAATCGGCCTTATGAAATGGAACCCCCTTGTCCACCGCAGCGCGGTGGCCGTAAACCAAATTGTCCACCACCACCGGGCGGTGGCCCTGCGCCATCAACTGGCGCACGCAATGGCTGCCAATATAACCCGCCCCGCCGACAACGAGAACGTTCATGGGGAGCCAGTCTGGACTGCCAGGGACAAGTTTGCCAAGGCCGAAATGGTCGATGCCTCAGCGCGCCAGGAAACTGCCGAGTGACATAAAAGGTATGCTGACTTCATACGCCAAGTGTCCCACGAAGACTTGGACGGGCCGCAGGTTGATTAAGATGAGCAATATCCACCAGCTATTCATCGACAGACGGACAAACATCTCTTCGCTCATGCCAACCACATGGCGCATGATGCGCGAGCCGTCCAGCGGCGGCAGGGGAATCAGGTTAAATGCGATGAGGGTGCAATTGACGGCAATTGCCGCATCCGCCAGCGGCTCAAAATGGTTTGCTTGTTCCGGGGAAATATGGGCCAGCAACCCATAGCCGACTGCGACCACGGTCGCGATCAGCACATTCATCAAGGGGCCGGCCAAGGTGATGAGGATTTCGTCCCGCACGCGCGTTTTCGGGTGCGGCAGCGAAATCTGCACCGGGCGGCCCCAGCCAATGAGCGAAAACGGCAGGCGAAACAGGATCATGGAAAGTGGAATCAACCCGGTGCCGATGGGATCCAAATGCACCAGCGGGTTGAGCGTGACGCGCCCCTGGCTGCGCGGGAGAAAATCGCCCAGCAGGTCCGCCGCCTTGGCATGGCCGAATTCGTGCAGCGCAATGCTGGCGGCCAGAATAATGTAAAGGATGAGGCCTTCGCGGATCATGGCCATCGAGTCGGGACTCATGCGAAAAGGAAATTAAAGCGCAATGTTTCCCGATTTGGCAATCACGAAGCGGGCTTGGCCGGGGGCGCGGTTGGAGCGGGGGCGGTCAACAGCAGGCGGCGGGCGAGTTCGGCGCGGCTGCGCTCCAGCGGTGCGAGCACGGGTTCGGCAATCAGCGGGCGGGCCTCGTCCATCCGCCCCAATTCGAGCAAGGCCCGGGCACGGTGGAGGCGGATCATCTCCAAGAGCGCGGTCGCGGTCGTATGCTGGGCCAACTCGGTCCACACCGCCAACGCAGCGTGCCAATCGGGGTCGGCCATGTCGTAAAAACACTCGGCCTGACGCCAGGCGTAGCCGGGTTCCTGCGGGGCCAGCGCGGCGGCGCGCGCAAACTCCGCCTCCATCGTTTTATTGATGCCTGCTTGGTCGAACAGCTTGTCCGCGACAAAATGCTCATAGTAAAAGTTGAGGAGTTCGCCGATTTGGTAGTGATAGACCGGTTCGTTGGGCGCAAGGGCGACGGCCTGGCGCAACAAATCGAGCGCTGGCGAATATTTACCCGTCTCGGCCAGATGGTTGGCGAGCTGCTGTTTGACCACGGCGAGGTTCTGGTCGAGTGAATCCGCGTGGCGAAAAGCTTCGTAGGCCAGGTCGTTGAGGCCGGTGCGATTGAGCAGCTTCCCGTAGAGCACAATGGCATTCACGTCCTTCGGGTAGTTGGTGATGTAGACAAAATACTGGTCGTGCAGCGCCTGCGCGCGGCGGTCGCGTTCTTCGGCCGGCCAGGTTTGGGGATTTTTGGCGAGCGCCTGAAAGAAGTCGCGGTCGGCCAAGGCAATCGCGGCAAGGCGGTCATCGTCACTCGAGTCCTTGAATATCTGGCCCGGCTGCGGCAGCTCGGGCAGGTGCATGGAATCGACCTTGGCCGCCGCGGCCGGGAGGGTGGAATGCAGCATCCCTGAGCCATCATTGCTGCCGTGCAGGCTCCCATTGCGCGTCGGCGTCACCGGCGAGGGCAGGTGAGACTCCCAGTTTTCCATGGTGAACGGGGTGGGGGCCGGCGGGGCGGTCAGATTGATCGGCAGGTTGGGCAAAGGCGTGGAAGGCGCGCTGTCCGCGGCCCAGCCCGCCGTCGCCAGCAGCAGCGGGAGCAGCAACAGCCCTTTCCAATTTCGGACTGGCAACATATCCGGCAATATTGCTCGGCCCCCGCCCGGGGTGCAAGAATCCTCCCGCAAAAGATGATGATAATTCCGCGCTTGCTGCGGGGATTGTTTTACCCCACTGTGCGACCAAAGCGATAGCGTCAAGATGCCGGACAACGATACTGCAACGCCTTCATCCGCCTCGGAACCCAGCCAGCCTGCCGCGACTCATGCGGCGGGGGAGGCTGTGGATTTGAGCGTGTTGAAAAGCCTGTCCTTCGGCCCGGACTGGAGCGCCACGCCCAACACCGCCACCCTCGCGCGCAAGCTCGGTGGCCGGGGCGAGGGCAAATCCGGCGGCCCGGGCCGCTCGCGTGATTTTGGCGGCGGCTTTGACAATGGCGGCTCCGCCCGCCGCGACCGCCGCCCTTCCCGCCCCTCGACCCCTTCATCCTTCGCCCCGTCGGCGGAAAATGGCGGGGGTGCCTCCACGCTCGCCTCGCCGCCCATGGGCGAAGCCGCGCGCCCGCCGTTTCGCGGGCCGGGCGGCATGCGACCGCCGCGTCGCGAGGGCTTTGGCCGGGACGACCGCCGTTTTTCCCCGCCGCCGTTTGAACCGACGCACGAGGTTTTGTTTTATCCGGACGACGCCGCATTCCGCGCTTTGCTCAAGGCCATCCGCACTTCCTGCCGCACCTATGAGTTGTTCGAGGTCGCCCGCCTGATTCTCCAAAAACCCGAGCGTTTTGTCGTCGTCATCAAGGCCCGCCCGCGCCACGACGGCACCATCCCCCTCATTCACATCAGCCAGCCCGACCTTTTGCCGTTTGAGACCGAGGAAGACGCCGTCGCCCATGTTTTTGACAAGCACCTCGACAAGTTTTGCGATGTCGAAGAAGTCGAGGTCGAGCCGCCCAAGGGCAATTTCATCGGGGTGAGCCGCTGTGGCTTTACCGGCGAATTGCTCGGGCCGCCCAATTACCACCGCTACCAGCAATTGCTGCGCGAGCACCACGCCCGCCGCCTGTCCCGCGTGCCCTTTGATAAGTTTGCCGCCCGCGTGGAATTGGTGAAAGAACCCGAACATCTCGCCGCCTGGATCGAGAAAATGAAGAAGGCCACGCGCTACAAGCTCAAGACCCCGATCGAGGGCGCGCCGGAATTTTTCGAGTCCCTGGACGCCGCCCGGCAATTTTTAATCGCCAAGAACAAGGACGCCATCGTGCGCGCGCTTGACACTGCCCGCTATTCGGGCCGCAGCCTTGAACAATTCCCGCCGGGGAACATTCGCCACTCGGTCGAGGCGCTCCTCGCCCTCCAGCGCCGCTTCCCGCTCGACACCGCGAACAATCTGCGCGGCCGCCTGCGCCGGATGAAATTCAATTTGTATAAGAAGGGATCGAAGGGCGTTTCCTATATTTGCGCGGTCAAGCGCCGGTTCCGCGATCCGCAGACGGTGCTGGCCGACCATGTGCAGAAGCTCATCAGCTTCATTGAAGCGCACCCGCTCACGCCCGCTTCGCGCCTGCCTCATGAATTTTTGGGTCTGCCGCTGCCGGCACCGGTCGAGGCGAAAAAACAGAATGTCGAGCCGGGAGCAGTGAGCACGGAACAGGCGGTGGTCGGCGGGGAGAAATCTGCGGAGAACGCTGAACCAGCCGCAGGGAACCCGGCCATCCCCCCGGTTGCCGCGGAAACTCCGCCGCCCGTCACGAATTCCGCGCCCCCAGCCACCACGGAAGCGGAGGCATCCCCCGCTCTCCGCTCCCCGCCTTCTGCTTTCACCCCCGAGCAGACGCTACTTCTCCGCGAATTGGTCATCAACCTTCGCTGGCTGGTCACCGAGGGTTATGTGATTGAATACGGGGATGGCCGCCTGTTTGCGCCGCCTGCATTGCCCGCGCCCAAGGCCCAGGCGGCGAATGAGGGTGCCGTGCCCGCCGAAGCCGAAGCGCCCACGAACTCGGCGGAGGAGGAAATCATTGAAGAAGGCACCGCTTCGCCCTTCGCCGTCGTTTCGGAAGAAGAGGATACGGGCGAATTTACCGACGTATTGGACACTCCGACGGCCGCCGAGCCGGTGGCCGAACCGGAATCACCGTCGACGGAGCCGCCGGCCGGCCCGGTATAAGCGGCACATTTGTTTCTGCCGCGCCCATGACCGACCCCTGGGAATTGCTCAAACTTGTTGCCGACCCCACGCGCCTGCGTCTGGTCTGCCTGCTGGCGCGCGAAGAATTGTCCGTCGCCGAATTGCAGGAAATACTCGGGATGGGGCAGTCGCGCATCTCATCACATCTGGCCCTGCTGCGCCAAGGCGGCCTTGTCGCGGACCGCAAAGAAGGCAAGAAGACCTTTTATTCCTTCAACGGCGAACTGCCCGAGCCGCAGCGCAAACTCGTCGACGCCGCCATCGCGGCCGTGGCCGACCGACCCGCCGCGCGCGACGATCGCGCCAACCTCCAGCGCACGCTCGACAAACGCCGCCGTCGCGCCGAGGAGTATTTTAATGCCGTCGCCGGCCGGCTGGGTAAAAATTATTGCCCCGGGCGCTCGTGGGAAGCCATCGGCCACCTGCTGTTGCGCCTCGCTCCGCCCCTGCGCATCGCCGACCTCGGCGCGGGCGAAGGCGTGTTGTCCCAACTGCTCGCGCGCCAGGCCGAATTTGTGCACTGCATCGACAATTCGCCGAAGATGGTTGAGTTTGGCAGCGAACTGGCGCGCAAGCACAACATCGCCAATCTCGAATACAAGCTCGGCGACATCGAGGACGTGCCGCTGCCGTCCGGCAGCGTTCACCTCGCGCTCTTGAGCCAGGCCTTACACCACGCCGAGCACCCGCCGCAGGCCCTCGCCGAGGCCTTTCGCATCCTCAAGCCCGGCGGGCGCGTATTGATTCTCGACCTGAAGGAGCACACCTTCGAAAAAGCGCGCGAACTTTACGCCGACCGCTGGCTCGGTTTTGCTGAAAATTCGCTTTATCAATGGCTGCGCAAGGCGGGCTTCGCGAATGTCGAGGTCGAAACCGTGGCGCGAGAGGACAAGGAGCCGTTTTTCGAAACCCTCCTCGCGAGCGGAGTTAAGAAATAGCCTGGCGGGTTAGTTTGTTTTTTCCATCGCGGCCACGGCTGCGCGCACCGCCGTACACAAGGCGGCGACACGCTTGTCCAAGGCTTGCGCTGAAGGAGCCTCGAGCGTGGTGTTGCGGTCCGTTCGCTTGATGACCAACCAGAGCGCTTCGGGCCAGAGGGGGCGGTCGGCAAAATCGGACACGGGCCGCGTAATCAAGCCGTCGCGCGCGGGCATACCCTCGATGACGGGCGAACGGTCCACGCCGCAAATGGGTTCCACCGCCGCCAGCACCGCCGGGCCGAGCAGCGGGTTGTCCGTGCCGTTCAGTTCATACATATAAAAGCCCCGGGTTTCCCAATCTTCGTGGAGCAGGATGGACAGGGCGAAGCGTCCACTAAATACGCCGAATGCGCGGTCGAGAAAGTCCAGATGCTGGCGCGCCTCGGGCGACTTGGGTTCGCGATAGTCGCGATTGACGTCGATGCCTGCGGGGTTTTCGCGCGTCTTGAGCAGCAAGCCGCCGGGGTTGAGCGCCGGGCAGATTAGCCAGTGGAAATTGTCGGTGAAATATTTTTCCCGCAATAATTGCAGCAACGCCAGCGGGCCTGCCGGCTCGTCCCCGTGAATGCCACTGGAGAGATATATCACCGGCGCTGCCTCCGCGCTCGCCGGGCGGGTGAGCGCCAGCAGCGGCCAGCCGGCGGCTTCGCCGTATTTTTCCAACTCGAAGCCCGCCGCCTGCGCCACGGAGGGCAGTTCGGCAAAAAAGCGCGGGACATCCAAGGTGGGGCCAAGGTAGGACATGGCGCGACCCTAAACAGTCTGCGCCCGGAGCGAAGAAAAAAATATCAGGCTTGCGGATTTTCCTCCCTGGGCAAAAGCTTGTCGCATGAAAAAATATTGCAGGGCGGTGTTGTGGGCCGTGCTTTTGCTTCCCGCCGGCGTGGGGGCCGGGATTGATCCCCAGGGTTTTGACCCGTCGGTCAAGCCGCAGGACGATTTTTTCCAATACGTCAACGGCGGCTGGATGAAGGCCAATCCCATTCCGGCCGCCTACCCGCGCTGGGGGGTGGGCAACGAGGTGGATGAGCGCAACAAGGCCGCGTTGCATACGATATTGGATCGCGCCGTCGTCGCCCCCAACCCGGGGTTCATCGAAAAACTGGTCGGTGATTTCTACGCCAGCGGCATGGACGAGTCGGCAATAAACGCCGCCGGCCTCACGCCGCTGCGACCCGAGTTCGCGCGTATCGCCGCGCTCACCGATATTTCCCAATTGCCCCTCGAGTTGGCCCACTTGCATTTGCTGGGGCAGGGGGTCGGGTTTTGGCTCTCCTCGGAGGCCGACCCGGGCAATAGCACGATGACAATTGCCGCGGCCGGGCAGGGTGGGTTGAGCCTCCCCGACCGCGACTACTACGTCCGCGACGATGACCGCTCGAAGAAACTCCGCGAGCAATACACCACCCACGTCGCCAAAATGTTCGAGCTGGCCGGCGACGCTCCCGCCGCCGCCGCAACGGAGGCCGCTGCGGTGCTGAAGCTCGAAACCGCGCTGGCCCGGGCCTCGCGCAACCACGCCGATTTGCGCGACCCGATTGCCAATTACCACAAGCAACCCCTCGCCGATTTGCAGAAGCTCACGCCGCATTTTGATTGGAAGGCGTTTGACGACGCCCTCGGCCTCGCCGATCTGGGCGTGATTGACGTCGGCCAGCCCGAATTTTTTCAAGCCTTCGACGCTCAACTCGCCGCCACGTCGCTGGACGATTGGAAGACCTACCTGCGCTGGCATTTATTGTCCTCGACGGCGGCGTATCTGAGTGCGCCGTTTGTGAATGAGGATTTTGAGTTTGGCGGACGCATCTTGAGCGGCACCCAGCAACTGCGCGAGCGCTGGAAACGCGTGCTTTCGGTGGTGGACAGTCAGGTGGGCGAGGCGCTCGGGCAGCTTTATGTGGAGGAGTTTTTTCCGCCAGAATCCAAAACCCGCGTCCTGGCCATGGTGGACAATATACGCGCGGCCCTGCGCGATCGTTTTCGCACCCTCGATTGGATGGACGAGGCGACTCGCGCCGCCGCCGCGAAAAAGCTCGAGGCGCTCAACGTCAAAATTGGCTATCCCGACAAATGGATTGATTACCGGAGCCTCGTGATTGACCGGGGTCCGTATGTCCTCAACGCCCTGCGGGCGCGGGAATTTAATGTGCGGCGCGATTTGGCGAAAATCGGTCATCCGGTTGACCGCACGGAATGGGGCATGACGCCCCCGACGGTGAACGCCTACTACGACCCGAGCATGAACGAAATCGTTTTCCCCGCGGGCATTCTTCAACCGCCGTTTTTCGATCCGGCGGCTGACGACGCCGAGAATTATGGTTCCATCGGCGCGATCATCGGCCATGAAATGACGCACGGCTACGATGATCAGGGACGCCAATACGACGGCGCGGGCAACCTGAAGGAATGGTGGAGCCCGGCCAGCGCCGAGAATTTCAAGCAACGCGCCGCCGCCATCATCAAGCAATTCAACGACTACACCGTGCTCGACGGTCTCCATATCAACGGCGAGGTGACGCAGGGCGAAAACATTGCCGACCTCGGCGGTTTGAAACTCGCCTTCGCGGCGTTGCAAAAATCGCTGGCGAATAAAGACGTTGCTCTCACCAACGGCTACACCCCGGCGCAGGAATTCTTCCTCAGCTACGCAACCAGTTGGCGCATGAACCAGCGCCCGGAAGACCTGCGCAAGCAGGTGCTGACCAACGAGCATTCCCCGGACAGTTTCCGGGTCAACGGCCCATTGTCGAATCTGCCCGAGTTTTGGGCGGCGTTTAATGTGCCGACGGGCGCGACGATGCGCCGGGCCGCGGCCGACCAGGTGAACATCTGGTAGTTTGCCTTTTGTGCAAATCGTGTCAGCATCGCCGGTTTCCGCCATGTCCGACTCTCCCGTCCGTGTCCGTTTCGCCCCCAGCCCGACTGGATTTTTCCACATTGGCAGCGCGCGCACCGCGCTGTTCAACTGGCTGTATGCCCGCCACACCGGCGGCACGTTCATCCTCCGCATCGAGGACACGGACAAGGAGCGCAACACACCCGAGGCTCTGCGCGTGCTGCTCGACGGGCTGCGCTGGCTCGGCCTGAATTGGGACGAGGGGCCCGAGGCGGACGACAAATACGGCCCGTATTTTCAGAGCCTGCGCGGCGCGGTCTACAAGGAATACCTCGACAAGCTGAGGGTGGCAGGGCGCGCCTATGAGAAGGACGGCGCAATTTATTTCAAATTGCTCGGCGAACGCTATCAGGCCTGGGATGACCACAAACAAAAACATGTCGAAAAAGTTCGCGGGGCCACGCCAGTAATTGAGGACGCCGTCCACGGGCGCGTCGAGCGCGAGGTCGACGAGGACTTCGTCATCTTCCGCGCCAATGGCGACCCGACCTTTCACTTCGTCAACGTGGTCGACGACATCACGATGCACATCACGCATGTGATTCGCGGCGAGGACCATCTCTCGAACACGCCCCGGCACGTCGTGCTGTTTCAAGCTTTTGGCGCACCGCTGCCGCACTACGCACACATTCCGCTCATCCTGAAAACCAAAGGCGCGGGGAAAATGAGCAAGCGCGACCAGGGCGCGCTCATTGAGGAATACGAGCAGAAGCATTATTTGCCCGAGGCCGTGCGCAATGCCCTGTGCCTGCTTGGATGGTCACCGAAGGACGACCGCGAGATTTTGCCCATCGAGGAAATCATCCGTCTCTTTGATCTGCCGGGGATCGTCCATCACAACGCGCGCTTCGATGAAATGAAGATGGCGCACATCAACACCCATTACGTCCGCGCGTTGACGCCGGGCAACCTGGCCTGGCTGGGGCGCCCGATTCTCGCCACCGCCGGGGTGATCAAGGACGATACCTCGGAAGATTACCTGCAGGCCGTGCTTTCGCTCTGCCAGGAAAAAATTCGCGCCCTCGATGAACTGCCCCACTTCTGCGGCTATTTCTTCCGCGAGGATTTTCCGATGGACGCGGCGGCGCGCGAGAAACTATTGCGGAACGGCGACCCGCTGGCGCGCTTGCGGGAGTTGCAGGCCGCGCTCACCGCGCAGGCGGATTTTTCCGATGCCGCGCTCGAAAAAACCGTGCAGGATTTGGCGGTAAAACAGGGGGTAAAAACCGCCGACTACATCCACTCCGCGCGCCTGGCCGTCTCCGGCATGAGCGTCGGCCCGAGTTTCTACGGCATGTTGCGCGTGTTGGGCAAAGAGCGCGTGCTGGCGCGGCTGGAAAGATTTCTGAAGAGTTAGTCGTCCACCGCCCGCGCCGCCGCTTCGCCGCTCAGGGCCGCGCCTTCGAGCGTGGCGGGCAGGCCCGTCGCCGTCCAGTCGCCCGCGAGGAAGAAATTTTTCCACGGCGTACGCGGGCCGGGCCGGGCCGGCTCGGCCTCCGGGCGTGCGGCGAAGGTGGCATCCTTGGTTTTAATCACCAGCTCGCGCAAAAAAGTCGCCTCCTTGACTGCGGGAAAATAGCGCGCCAATTCGGAACGGACGGCGGCCAGAATCTCGTCGCTCCTGCGCGCGAGCCAGGATTCGTCCGCCGCGCTCATCGTGACGGCGTAGAGGAATTCCCGGCCTTGCCGTTCGGATGGCAAATGATCCGAGCGGTCGAATATCCAATGAAAAGGCGAATCAAGCAGGCCCGCGAAGGGCGCGTCGAACAACTTCCGGTTACAGAGCAGATGAATGTTCAGGATGCCGGCGGGAATGATTTTCTCGAGTTGCGCGCGCAGCGGCGCGACTTCCGGGAGCAATGAACGCAATGCCGTTGAGGGCAGCGTGGAAATGACGTAATCCGCCGCGATGGTTTCGCCCTTGGCAGTTTCCACGCCGACGCATTCGCCCGAAAAATTCAATCTGGCAATTTGGGTGCCAAGGTGCATCCCGCCGCCGGTGGCGCGCAAATAAATCTCCGCCTCGGGCCGGAACAAGTCACTCAAGCCAACGCGCGCGAAAAATATCGCCGAGTCCGCCTTCGTCCCAAAGAGCGACCGGCGCAGGGTTTCGGCGAGCAAACGCGCGCTGGCAGTCGCGGGTGGCTCGTTCAAGGCGGCGAGGCAAAAGGGTTCCCATAACGCGCGTATCGCGCCCGGCGTCTGCCGATGGCGCGCCAGCCACTGTGAAACCGTTTCATTTTCCCCCGGCGAGGAGCCAAGTTTTAAGGCGATCCCGATCCGTAAAATGCCGAGGCGGTCTGTGTTGCTCAGCGCTTGGAATTTGTATAATCCGACGAGGAGGTGGAACGGCGCAGGCCAATCCACCGCCACCAGGCGCGACCATTTTCCCTGCGGCGCGACATAATCCACGCGCAACCCCGGCGATTCCGCGAGGCGGTCGCGCGCGCCCAGGCGGTCCATCAGCCGCAGAAAAGCATGGTAACAACCCATGACGATGTGCTGGCCGTTGTCGAGGGTCAGGCCGCTCGGGGCGTCGCGCAAACTCGACGCGCGCCCGCCGGGAAAATTTTTCGCTTCGTAAACCTCCACGGCCATGCCCTGCTCGGCCAGAACCATGGCCGCGCTCAAGCCCGCCACGCCCGCGCCCAGCACCGCGACGCGGCCGGGCGGCGCCAGCTTCGCCCAGGGTTGATGCACGCTGCTCCAGACGCGCGCCACGAGTTGAATTTTTCGAAGTTTGCCAATGCGCACGCGCTTTTCGCACAGTTGAAACCCGCCGCGCGCGATTTTTTCAAGGATGTCCTCGTAAAATGCGCCCATGATGAGTGCGGCGCGCAAATGCTTGCGCTCCTCCGGCGGCAACAGCCGCCGCGCTTTGTTAAAATAGTGCTTGGCCCGGAAATATTGGAGACGAAACAATCGCGCGCACTGGGGGTGTTCGTTGGGCGCGTCGAGTTGGTCGGGCGTGACGCCAAAGGCAGCCATCTCATCGCGGGGCAAATAAATTCGCCCGTAAAGGCGTCTATCTTCGACCACATCGCGCAAGATATTGGTGAGTTGCAGCGCGTAGCCGAGGGTTTCGGCGAATTCCGGGCAGCGCACATTGCGGCAGCCAAAAATGCGGATGGACACCAAGCCGACGGCCGACGCCACGCCATAGCAGTATTGGCGCAACTCTTCGAAATTCGCATACGTCCGTGGCTTCACATCCTGCGCGACACCGTTGACGATGTCGTGCAGGTTTTTGATTTCCACGCCGAAGCGTTTCACCACTGGAGCCAGTTCCCGCGCGAGCGGCTGCACGGGTTCGCGTTCGGCGGCGATGGCATCGAGGTCCGCGCGCCAGGCGTTGAGCGCCGCAGTTTTGTCCGAAGCGGTGGTGGCGGTGTCGTCGGAGATGTCGTCCACGCGCCGGCAAAAATCGTAAAACACGGACATGGCAGCGCGCTCCTCGGGCGGGAGCCAGAAGAACGAGAACGCCAGGTTGGACTGGCGTCGCGCACTGGCCGCAGTGTTATCACCGGGGGACATAAATAGAATTAAATGGGCCAAAATGCACGCAAGAGCAAACGCACTTTGTCCGCAGTGCGAATGGCGGGGCGGGCGCGGAGGGTGTCGTATTTCTGCGCGGCAATGTGGTTGAGGATGGCGCGGCCGCCAAGCCAGGTGATCCGGATTTCGAAATTCAGCGGGAAGGGCAGCGAGCCGGGCAACGGCCGCCCCTGGTCGAACAACCCGCGCGTGCGTTCGACTTGAAAGCGCAGACATTCCCGCACGCCGGACGTCGCGGTGGTCGCGCTGAAATCCGCCTCTGACACGCCGAAGCGCGACCAATCCTCCTGCGGCACATAGACACGGCCCTTTTTCCAATCCACCGCCACATCCTGCCAGAAATTCGCCAATTGCAGTGCGGTGCAAATCGCATCGGACTCCGCGAAACGCTTTTCGTCATTGAAGCCATGGAGCAGCAGCACGAGCCGCCCAACCGGGTTGGCGCTGCGCCGGCAGTAATCCCGCAGGTCGGCAAAGGTCGCGTATCGGTTCACTGTCACATCCTGGGTGAAGGCCGAGAGCAAATCCTGAAAGAGCGAGACAGGCAGACCGTATTGCCGCCGGGTGTCAGCCACGGCGGTGAAAATCCAGTCCCACTCCGGCGGCACAGGCTGCTGTTGTTCGCTGGCGAGCAGCGCGGCGTCGAAATCCCGCAGGCGCGTCAGCCGCTCGGTAGTGGATAAAATTGCGCCGCCGGGGCGGTCCACGCCCTCGTCCGCGATGTCGTCCGCCGTGCGCGCAAAGGCGTAAACGGCGGCGACGGCGGGTTGCAATCGCCGCGGCACCATCCGCGCCACGGGGAAGTTTTCATAATGGGCCCGGGTCAGCGCCAGGCAGCGGGCATAGGCCTCCGCAGTTTGCATGGGGTGGTTTTAGGGGGCGCGGGCGCGGTCGGCGAGATTTCAATTTTAGACACGAGGACGGCAACCGAGTTTTAACCTTGTCCGCCGCGCATCTTCCGCATAGACAACGTCTTTTAAACTCGTGCGTGTTGACGTTTACAGGATAATTCCGCCACAGAAAGCCCTGCGCTTCGCCCTGTTGGCGGGCGCGTTGTTGCTTCCGTCCGTGGCTTGGCCGCAAGGGGCGGGCCGCACGCACTCGATTTTTGGCGGATTGAATCCCTTTTCCGGCGGAGTTGCCGCCCAAGGCCGCATCGTCCCCAGCGGCGGAGTGCTGCGCATTGCCGCGCCCACGGGCGCCGCAGGCCAGGCCATGGTGGACGAGTTGTTGGTCAAGG
>Ga0265320_10000505_pt1 | contig 30391 bp, 19 predicted proteins | sample 4827metaG_FD_202087 | JGI IMG/M metagenome (GOLD analysis project Ga0265320, IMG submission 202087) | Rhizosphere microbial communities from Carex aquatilis grown in University of Washington, Seatle, WA, United States - 4-8-27 metaG | ecosystem: Host-associated > Plants > Roots > Rhizosphere >... | reverse complement strand
GAGTACGACGATCCGTATACCGACAAAACGTACATCAGAAACCTCATCAACGAATACGAACAGACGGGGATCAACTATTCAACTCAGATTTGGAGCCTTATCAACTTCAAGATGTGGCATAAATCCTGGATCGCCGGGGAGAAGCTTACATAGGTGGAAAATTAAACACGACAACAGCGGAAATAACATGATCGACGCACAGGACGAACGACTTAAGGAACAGGTCAGGGACTACTGGAATGCCCACCCCTGCGGTACGCAATTCACGCATCTCGAATGGGGTTCGAAAGAATTCTTTGCCGAAGTCGAGCGGTTCAGGTACGAAACTCAGCCCTTCATGAACAAGATCATCGGGTTTGACCGGTATGCCGGAAAAAAGCTGCTGGAAATCGGATGCGGACTGGGAACCGATCTTCTCCAATTCGCTAAAGGAGGTGCATTCGTCACGGGAGTTGATCTCACTCCACAGAGCATCGAACTTGCCAAGAAACGCTTTGAGGTTGAAGGATTAGCCCTTGATGCCCGCGTATCGGATGCGGAGAACCTCCCGTTTGAAGACGCCTCGTTCGACGTCGTCTATTCTTTTGGCGTGCTTCACCATACTCCGAATACTCAAAAGGCGATCGATGAAGTCTACCGCGTGCTGCGACCGGGAGGGAAAATTATCATCATGCTGTACCACAAGAATTCGGTTCACGTGTGGCTCGGAATTCCGCTGTTCACGATATGGAAGTCCATGCGGGAAAAGAATAAAGCATTATCCCGGCCGACTCTTTTAGAGGATTGGGTGCGTGTGTATGATGGAGGGGAAAATCCGCTCGGAAAAGCGTATTCAAAATCTGAGGCCGAACGAATGTTCGCACGGTTTCGTAATCGAACTTATACGTTTTGCGATTCGTATCGCCGGAGGTTCCCGAAGTTCGTCAACGCAATAAACCAAAAGCTTCTCGCTCCCTGGTGCGGTTTCTGGATGGTGATTAAAGGAGAAAAGTAAACGGAGCGTTCTCACTTCTTATCGTTCTCTAATAAGAAAGCCACGATCATTGTCGTGGCTTTTTTTGCTTTACGACATCTTTCATATTACGATTCGTAATAACGTCGCAAACTTTTTGAAAATTTCTTCCTATTTGATCAACATTAATTTCCTCGTTGCAACAAAACGACCTGCAGAAAGTCTGTAAAAATATACACCGCTCGGTAAATCCTCTGCGTTTAAAATCACCGAGTGGAGCCCTGCACTCTGGCGTTCGGCAACCAACGCTTTCACTTCTCTGCCGAGCACATCGTAAACCTTCAATGTAACAAAGCTGCTCATTGGAAGGTTGTAGTCTATTTTCGTTGCTGGGTTGAACGGGTTAGGGTAATTTTGTAAAAGACTGTATTCGTTAGGCAATAGATTTGTTTTATCATTTACCTTGGTTATCACCTTACCGCTAAAAACTCCAGTCCTTTGGTTGTTGCCGTGAAAAGTCCCCCACACTGGTGAGAGCATCCCAACATTCACTTTTGATAAGCCGGATTTCTTTGCACCCATGGCGTGTGTACTTGAATCCGCATCATCATAGAAAGCGAGAAGTCTCCCTCCTACCGTGCCGACGTACAGTGTTCCCCGGTTGTAAAGAAGCGGAGCATCGACGCTCGTACTATCCTGATAATACCAATGCACAACCGAACTCGAATCCATCGCAACAACTTTGCCGCTGTGGTTGCCGAAATAGATCATTCCTATATCCGAGACAGTGGGGGTTGAAAAAATCGGTGAACCGCTCGGGTATGTCCATTTGATGTTTCCACTCTCTGCATCAATAGCGTATAATTTTGAATCGCCGCATCCGACGTAAAGAGTTCCGTTACCATCGATAACCGGCGACCCCGTGATCGCTCCTCCCGCCTGTGCTTGCCAAACAATTGCCGCCTGCTGCAACGGAAGCATTGAGATTTTATAGATTTTTCCTTTCATCGTGCAAAAGTAAGTAAAACCCTTGTTGTCCACAGCGGGGGAAGAATAAATAGAATCATACAACGGTATCTCCCATGCAGGTGCAGGGGGATTCGACTGGTTCGCAAGATCGAAGCCGTAAACGGTACCTTTCACAGTCGCAAAAATAAGTTTCCTGTCCGGAGTTATTGCTGCAGATGTCGCAATCGGTGCATCAGCGAAATAATTCCAAGAAACTGTACCAGTTGATTTGTTCACAGCAACAAAATTCTTATTTGAAACGCCTATGTACAATTGATTTGATATTGAGTCTACCACAGGAGTTGCGCTGAGTCCTCCTCCTATGGCCAACGGTGACCAAAGTTCATTTCCGCTCTTTGAAAATGCATACAGATTTTTATCCGAAGATCCTATATACACTGTGGTGTCGTACGCTATGGTGCTAGAAGACTTGACCTCGCCGTTTACTTGAAGCGAGTACAAAACATTTCCTGCTGAATCCAATTTGTAGACCGCATCCCCAGTGCCTATGACATACAATATACCGTTTCCCAATATGCTTGGGCCTGCATATACAGGGCCATTGAGATAATCTTTGAACATCGATCTATTGACGGTTGCAGTGCTCGAATCTCTCGCCTGAACATTGTCCTGCACAACAAGTTTGACTAGATTAGTACCTTGCGCAAAACTATATATCAAGTTTGGTTGCTTACTAACGAGGTTGTCGTTGACAAACCAGAATACGGAATCTATTGTTCCGTTGGGAGAATAACTTCCAGTACTCGAGAAATTGAACGAATTCAAAGGAATGCTTCCGGCATTCGGTTCATATACATTTTCGAGAGCCGCCGCATGTGGAGGTTGAATGGATGATTTTGGCCATCCTCGTTCATGGTAGAGTGATTGAACCGTTCCACTATCTAGGGCATAATTGTAAATGCGGATATCATCAAGATCTCCGTCATAGAAATTTGCGAGGGAAAGAGGATTGTTGCGCGCGTGACTCGCACCAAACGTGAATTGTTGGTGAGTATTCACTGTCGTTGTGCCGATGGTGCCTACGTGCCACAACACTGAATCTCCGGATGATCGACCGTTAAGGTAAAGTTTAAGGCGCTGCATTTCCGGTTGACTGCCGTCGAAGACATATACGAAATGAAACCATTCATTAGTACCCATGGGGCTAGAAATTCCCATGTAGTTCGTCAGACCATTGGTATCAGAAAAAACAGATGCAACCACAAGACCCTGGTAGTGACCAATGCCCCATTGATATGGTCCTGACCCTCCGGCATTCTTTCCCATCATATATCCGCCATCTTGATGCAGAGTCTTATAAGACCGAGTGTTTGCCCAGCCCGAGATGCTGAACTTTGCGACTGGTGCCGAGAAATCACTATCCAGAATATCTCCAAATCGAATCACGGAACTTGTGCCATTAAATCTATACGCGCTGTTGCTAAGCCCAAACCGATCGGTTGTAAGAGTTGCCCCGGCAACAACTCCATTGTACCCGTTTCCACTTGAATCATTGGCATTGCCATTGCATGGGTAGTAGGCAGCAAGCTCTGGCTCCAATGTCAGTGGCCACCCACCCTCATGGTAGAGAGATTGAATCGCCACACTATCCAGAGCATAGTTATAAATGCGGATGTCATCAACATTTCCGTCATAAAAATTTCCTGGGGAGTCAGGAGTGTTAGCGTGATATGTTGCGCCAATTGTAAGCGGCTGTTGACTGTTCACTGTAGTAGTCCCGAGAGTCCCTACATGATGATAAATAGAACTATTTGAGGATTGTCCGTTCACATAGAGTTTTATCCGCTGCAATTCCGGCAAACTACCGTCAAAAACCAGCACAAAATGAAACCACTGGCCCTTGGTCATGGGGCTCTCGAGAGCAATATAGTTTTGTGCAAGCGTATCGGACATAACGTATGCAGTAAGCACCCCCACTTCATGAGTTACATTCCATTGATACGGCCCGGCATTGCCGCCTCCATTTTTCCCAATAATAAATCCGCTGCCGCCGGCATTACTCCCGTACGTCCTCGTCATTGCCCATCCCGAAACACTGAATTTTGCAACGGGAGCAGAGAAGACACTGTCCAGAATATCGCCGCATCGGATGATCGAGGTAGATCCATCAAAACTATAGGCACTATTCGGCGTACCAAATCTGTCGGCCGTAAGAGTAGCTCCTGCAACAGCACCGTTGTTTCCGTTTCCGCTTGAGTCGTTGGCGTTACCATTAAATGGATAGTACAATGCCAGGTTTGGCTGCGAAGATGATTTCCATCCCCCTTCATGATAGAGGGATTGAATCGATGAATCGTCCAAAGCCCAATTGTAGATGCGGATGTCATCAACATTTCCATCATAAAAATCATGAGTCGAATCAGGATGATTTGCATAATGACTTGCACCGATTGTAAGAAGCTGCGAACTGTTTTCGGTTGCCGTGCCTAAAGTTCCCACATGCTGAAAAACAGAACTATTCGACGATTGTCCATTAACATAGAGTTTCACACGCTGCATTTCCGGCAGGCTGCCGTCAAACACAAGCACAAAATGAAACCACTCGTCCTTGGCGATGGGACTGGTTAGGGCAACATAGTTTTGCGCAAGCGTGTCGGACATAACTGCTGCACACAGCACACCATCAAGGTGAGTTACGTTCCATTGATACGGTCCGGCATTTCCCCCTCCATTTTTGCCGATAATAAATCCGCCTCCGGGTGCAATGCTTCCGTACGTCCTCGTCATTGCCCAGCCCGAAACACTGAATTTTGCTATGGGAGCTGAGAAGACACTGTCCAGAATATCCCCGCATCGAATAATAGAAGTCGATCCATCAAAACTATACGCGCTGTTTGGTGAACCGAATCGGTCTGCCGTAAGAGTTGCCGCTGCAACAGCACCGTTGTTTCCGTTTCCGCTTGAGTCGTTGGCGTTGCCATTGAACGGGTAATATGCGACAAGGCCTTGAGCAGGAATAGTTGATTTATTATGAGAAACTAATTGAGAAGTGACAAAAAGCGTGAGAATAAGAAGAAGAGTCTTTTTCATGGTGGAACCCCTTTCGATTTGACGAAAAATTGTACAAAGATTTATTTTTAAAAGCAACTTCCCGGCAATTAACCTGTGACAGCTAGCAATATGGCTATTCCCGACTTGCCAAGAACAAAAACTGTTCATCCATCACGGATTTGACAGCAAAAATGTCCATGATTCAAATGATTCACTGACATTTTCCATCTTTGCTATTGCCGCAAAAATTGAATAAATTGATTCGAATTTTACGCTTTTTGGGTAGGCTATTATACGTTTCGCGGTTTTTATTGATCTAATGAAAAGTTTTATATGCAAAAAATAACTTTTGGAATAATCGGCTGCGGCAGAATTGCCCAACGGCATGCTGAACACATCAGCACAATGGCACAATTGAGTGCTGTATGCGACACAAAGCCGGCAAGAGCAAAAGAGCTCAGTGCGAAGTATTCATGCAATGCCTACAACAATATCGATGAGTTGCTTTCCGCCGAAAAGAATATTGACGTCATCTCTATTTGCACGCCGAACGCATTCCACGCAGAACATACGATCAAAGCACTCAATGCCGGCAAACATGTCCTGTGCGAAAAGCCGATGGCAATTACCGTCGGCGATTGCAGAAAAATGATTGAGGCGGCTGAAAAAGCAAACAAGAATCTCTTCATCGTCAAACAAAACCGCTTCAATCCGCCGATTGTCGAGATGAAGAAGGCAATTGACCAGGGCAAACTGGGAAAAATTTATAGCGTCCAGCTGAATTGCTTTTGGAACAGGAATGACCGCTATTACGAGGAATCCGATTGGAAAGGGAAAAAGGCACTGGACGGCGGCACGTTGTATACCCAGTTCAGTCATTTTATTGATTTGCTCTATTGGATGGTCGGAGAGGTTGCGAGCGTTCAGGCGATAACGAAGAACTTTGCGCATCCAGGAACCGTACAGTTCGAAGACACCGGAGTGGTACTTCTTCGATTTCAGAACGGGGCGATCGGGACGGTCAATTATACTGTGAACAGCTTTAAAAAGAACATGGAAGGCTCCATTACTCTTTTCGGCGAAAAGGGAACAATCAAAGTCGGCGGACAGTATTTAAACGTGCTGGAATATCAATCGATCGACGGCTACGAAATAAAGGATGTTCCGCAATCCGCCCCTGCCAATGAATATGGATTTTATCAAGGCTCGATGTCCAATCATGATAAGGTGTACGCGAATGTCATTGACGTCCTCTCGAAAAACGCGCCGATCGCAACCGGCGGATTTGAAGGAATGAAAACCGTTGAGATCATCGAAAAAATCTACGCCCAAAGTGCCAAGAACGAAACGTAAAATCATTAATTACAGGCTCCACCCGAATGTCACCATCGGCCGGAATGCGGTGATCGAGGATTTTGTCATCATCGGAGTTCCGCCGCGAGGCAAAAAGTCCGGCGAATTGCCGACAACGATCGGAGACGGTGCAGTGATCCGGTCTCACACGGTTATCTACGCGGGGAATACGATCGGGGATAATTTCCAGACAGGCCATCATGTGATGATCCGTGAGGAAAACAAAATCGGTAACAATGTCAGCATCGGAACTTCCTCGGTCGTCGAACACCATGTGACAATCGGTTCGAATGTTCGCATCCACACAAACGCGTTTGTCCCGGAAACGTCAGTTCTCGAAGACGGGTGCTGGCTGGGACCTCATGTCGTCATTACAAATGCACTCTATCCGCTTTCGCCAAACGTAAAGAAAGAACTGCGCGGCGCGATCGTTAAAAAAAATGCAAAGGTCGGTGCAAATGCGACATTACTCCCGGGTATTACCGTCGGTGAAAATTCTTTGGTCGGCGCGGGAGCAGTCGTAACAAAAGACGTCCCGCCCAACAAAGTGGCCGCAGGGAACCCTGCCAGAATTATCAACTCAATTGCCAGCCTCCCCTATAAGAAAAAAGAATGAATATTCCTCTCGTTGATTTAAAGAGCCAGTATCTCTCGATCAAAAATGAAATTGACGGCGCCATACAGAGTGTCCTGAATCAGACCGACTTCATCGGCGGGAGCGCAATCAAAACGTTTGAAAAATCTTTCGCAGATTTTTCCGGCATTCGTCATGTCGTCGGCGTGGCGAACGGAACGGATGCTATCCATCTCGCGCTTCGCGCCTGCGGCATCGGCAGCGGCGATGAAGTAATTACCGCCGTAAACATATTTATTGCAACGTCGGAAGCCATCACGGCGGCAGGCGCAAAGGTAGTCTTCGTTGATAACGACCCCTCGACCTATACGATTGATGTAACGAAGATTGAAGAAAGGATTACTTCAAAGACAAAAGCAATCATTCCCATCCATCTCTACGGGCAGCCGGCGGACATGACGGCAATCCAGCAGATTGCTGAAAAGCATAACCTGATCGTCATTGAAGATGCGGCGCAGGCTCACGGCGCTTTGTACAATGGAATGAAAATCGGTAGTTTCGGGAAAGCGGCGACGTTTAGTTTTTATCCCGGCAAGAATCTTGGTGCGTACGGCGACGCGGGAGCTGTCGCAACAAACGATGAGCAGTTCGCTGAACGTGTTCGCATGCTTGCTAATCACGGCAGGCTCGAAAAGTATGAACACAAAATCGAAGGATACAACAGCAGGCTCGACACGCTGCAGGCGGCGATACTCAGCGTCAAACTTCGCCATCTCGATGAGTGGATCAAGCGGCGGCAACTCCATGCCTCACATTTTGACAACCTGCTGAAGGGTCACGACAACATCAAAACTCCGGCAGTCCGCAAGAATTCGACTCATGTGTACCACCTTTACGTTGTCCGTGTCGATGCGCGGGAAAAAGTGCGGAACATTTTGAAACAAAAAGGTATCGCAACGGGAATTCATTACCCGATTCCGCTGCATTTGCAGCCCGCATACCGGTACCTCAACCACCGCGCGGGCGACTTTCCCGTTGCCGAACGGTATGCATCACAGCTCCTCAGCATTCCCCTCTACCCTGAACTCACCGATGCCCAGGTAGAATACATTGCCGGTGCACTCATTGACGCATGCAAGAGCACCACATGACTTATGTACGCCTCGTATGAAGAGCGGCTCAAAAGGTTTCTTCAATAATAGGGACATCGTCATCGTCACGCTTTCGGAATGGGAGGGGCCCCGCCGGATTCGCCACCACCTCGCCGTTGAATTGACAAAACAGGGAAACCGGGTCCTTTTTATAGAGGGTTTTTATACAATTTCAAAGTTTCTCAAAAAACCCGATTTCTCAAAATTATTCCGCTTCTTACAGAGTCCGAGAGAAGTGACAAAGAATCTTTTCCTTCTTTCGGTTATCCCTTTCCTGCCGTTCGGAGAGTTCAGCTCGTTCGTGAGCCGGATGAACTGGAGCGTCGCGCGAATTTTCATGAAACGCGCGATGAAGAAACTCGGTTTCCACGACATCGTGCTCCTCATCTTTGCGTACAACGCAGATTCGCTGGTCGGACATATGGGTGAAAAGATTTCGGTCTATTTCTGCAATGACGCTTTTGATAAATTGTACAAACAGGAATCACTGCGGCAAAAAGTGGCGGCATTGGAACAAAGACTGATAAAGAAAGTGGACGCCGTCATTACGGTCTCCGAAAAGTTGACGGAGGAAAAATCACCTTTTGCCAAAAAGATCACCACCATTCACCACGGCGTCGATTATCAGTTATTCGAAAACTCTCCCCTCTCCGGCCCGGTTCCCCAAGAATTCAAAAGAATACATAAGCCGGTAATTGGATATTCCGGAGTCGTCCGCCACATCATCGACCTTGACCTGCTTGACTTCGTTGCCACAGCGCATCCTGATTGGTCGATCGTCATCGTTGGTCCGGTGACGGAAAGCGACAAGCGGTATTATGAAAAAGTTGAGGAGTTGAAGAAAAAGACCAACGTGTACTTCCTCGGCGCGATAGCATCCGACGAGGTGCCCCTGTACATCAATCAATTCGATGTTTGCATCTTACCGTATACCCTGGAAGAAGTGTCGACGTACTATGCCGCTCCGCTAAAATTTTATGAGTATTTGGCGGCAGGAAAGCCGGTTGTTTCGACCGTCGGGCCGAGGAATCTGGAAGATTTCATCGTTCTCAACGCGACAACGAAAGAAACCTTCCTGAAGGGAATTGAGAAAGCTCTCACCATGACATCGACGGAGATGATAAAAAAGAGAAAAGAAGTAGCGAGGCTCAACAGCTGGAGCGAGCGTGTCAATTCGATTGCGGATTTCCTTTCCGGATTGGACTAGGACGGGCGACCCCACCCTACCCTCCCCTTAAAGGGGAGGGTAGACACTCTCTCCCCCTTCAAGGGGGAGATTAAGAGGGGGTGAGCGGTGAGAATTAGTTATCTTGAGGAAAATATTTTATGGACGCTACGGAATTTAGAAGAATCGATTTCATCGACCTGAAAACGCAGCAGAAACGTATCCGTGATTCGCTCGAGCAGCGGATCAAAAAAGTGATGGACCACGGCGCATACATCATGGGGCCGGAAATTGCAGAGCTTGAGGAAAAACTGGCACACTATGTCGGCGTCAAGCACTGCATTGTTTGTGGAAGCGGGACCGACGCGCTTCTCATGCCCCTCATGGCATACGGCATCAAGCCGGGCGATGCGGTTTTTACCTCGCCCTTCACCTTCATCGCAACCGCAGAGGTTGTCGCGCTGCTCGGAGCAACTGCCGTTTTTGTCGACATCGACCCGCGAACGTACAACATCGACCCGATCAAACTTGAAGAAGAAATTCAGAAATTTCTGAAAAATAATTCAGGAAGGAAAGCAAGAGGGATTATCCCGGTCGACCTTTTTGGCCAAACGGCGGACTATGATCCGATTGAAGCCGTAGCAAAAAAATACAACCTCTTTGTTCTTCAGGATGCGGCGCAATCGTTCGGTGCGACGTACAAAGGAAGAAAAGCCGGAAGCATGGGAAATGTCGCCGCCACATCGTTCTTCCCGGCTAAACCGCTCGGCTGTTACGGCGACGGCGGTGCGATCTTCTGCAACAACGACGAGATGATGCAAAAACTCCGATCGATCCGGGTGCACGGACAAGGAAGCGACAAATACAACAACGTTCGCATCGGAATCAACGGCCGGCTGGATACGATGCAGGCGGCGGTGCTGCTTGCAAAGATGGAAATCTTTGATGAAGAGGTACATCTGCGCAATTCCATTGCCGCCCGGTATACGCAAAAGCTACAACATTCTGTCACGACGCCTTTTGTGCCAAAAGACTATGTAAGCGTATGGGCGCAGTATTCGGTGCTTGTTCAACAGCGCGACGAGATGATTAATAGATTAAAATCCCGCGGGGTGCCGACGGCAGTGTATTATCCAAAACCGCTCCACTTGCAGGAGGCGTTCAGCAGCCTCGGCTACCAGCGAGGAGATTTCCCGGTGAGCGAACGAATCGCGGATTCCATTTTCAGTGTGCCGATGCATCCATATTTGCGTGAAGATGTCCAGGACTATATTGTAAAATCAATCGCCGAATAACGATTTAACAATCACGTTAGAGATCTGTATGAAAAAATCGCTCCTCCCCCGCCTTAAGAAAATCAAAATGCTCGCGACCGATGTCGACGGAGTGTTGACCGATTCGGGAATGTACTATTCAGAACTCGGGGATGAGTTGAAAAGATTCAGCACTCGGGACGGGATGGGCCTGGTGCTTCTCCGAAAGGCGGGGTACAAAATTGCAATCGTCACCAGCGAAGATACAAAGATCGTCGAGCGGCGCGCCGCAAAGCTAAAGATCACAGACCTTGTTCAAGGAGCGCGCGATAAGGTGAGTTCGATGGAGATGTTGATGAAACGCCATTCGCTGACGTGGGAAGAAGTCGCGTATATCGGCGATGATGTTAACGACCTTGAGGTGATGAAACGCGTCGGCTTTGCAGCAACTCCCGCAGACGGAACCGATCAAAACAAGAAAGTCGCTCATTACATCACGAAGAAAAACGGGGGCGGAGGATGCGTACGGGAGATCTGCGATATGCTGTTATCGTCAGGAAAAATTTGACAAATCCTTTCATAGGATCCATTTGAAGGGAAATACATAGGTTTATTTAAAAACCTTCTGTTATCTCCCATCCTGAACGGAGTCCTCGCCAAGTCGAGTCTTCGACCGCCGAAGCGGGACGTAGTGAATGCCGAAGGCATCCCTTTTCGAGAATCCACGTGTCAACAGCGCCTCGGGAATATAACGAGGAGCAATGTCATGGATCCTTCTCCCGACTTCGTCGGGATCAGGATGACACGGTGAAACAAGTTGCAATATCATTCTGAACAAACCATGCTACATCATTGTCATTCTGAACGGAGCGAAGCGGAGTGAATGCCGATGGCATCCCTTAGGGAGAATCTATGTCAGCACCGTCGGTTGAATGCATCGCTCAGTTTCGGACATCAATGAGGAGCCCTTGGTGAGGTTCTCTTAGTTCACGCAGACGCTTTTACAACCACCAGCGTTAGATCATCGTGCGGCTCGGCATCGGCCCGGAACTTTTGAACGGACGAAAGGATGGAGTGCTGCAAATTGGCGGCGGTGAGACTCCTGCCCGATTGGACAATCTTCTGGACAGCCTCTTCACCGAATTGATTATTCTGCGCATCCATCGCTTCGGTCAGACCGTCGGTATAAAAAACAAAAATACCGTCTTTTGACAGCGGTTTCCGGATTTCCTGAAGTTCTTCCTCGAAAATTTTTCCCCGTTCCAGACCGAGCCCGATTCCATGAGCATCAAGAAACTGCAGCTTGCCGTTGACGCCGATCAGCGCTTTGTTGTGGCCGGCACGGCAAATGCGGACTTCCTTTTTCTGCAAGTCAAACACAGCGAGAATCATCGTAATAAATGCTTTCCGTTCGAGTCCTTCAAAGATACGGCGGTTTATGTGGATGAGCATTTCTTTCGGCGTTTTGTACATATGAGCCGCGAGCTGCACCATGCCTTGTATCTTCGACATATAGAGTGCCGCCGACATTCCTTTACCCGAAACATCGGCCACAGCAACGAGAATTTTTTTCGGCCCGAGCCGGATGTAGTCGAAATAATCCCCGCCGACCGACATCGCTGGAATTGAAATTCCGGCAATATCCAATCCTTTCACGGCAGGAATTCCTTTCGGCAGCAAACCCTCTTGAATGTGGCGGGCGATATCAAGTTCATGCTTGATGCGCTCCTGCTCGGCAAGTTCTTCATACAAGAATGCATTTTCAATAGCGACCGATGCTTGCTTTCCGGTCGATGATAAAAGCTGCAAGTCCTCCTGCCGGAATGTCGATTCGGAAAGTTTTTCGCCGACAAAGATGGCCCCGATCAGCTTTTCCTTCGAGCGGATGGGAATTACATAGTGAAACTCCTGCCGGCGAAAATTTTCCTTGATATCCGCCGGGAGGTAATCGACGCTGAACTCCCCTTTGAATTTCTGGATTGCTTCGACCAGTTTCCTGTCCGCTATGAGGCAGAATTTTTTCCATGCGCTGCCGTCGAACCCTTGCGTTTCAGTGCAGCAGCAGGAGCGTTCATCGCGGAAAAAAATAATACCGACACGTTTCAATTTCATGAGTTGGCTCAATTTTTCCACGATCCCCTTGGCAAGGTCCACCATACCGAGCTTCGTTCCCATCACCTCGGCGAGCTCGCTCGCCGCCCGCCTGTAATCATACCGTCCCCGGTCGTACAACGTATCAATAATTTCCTGGCCTTTTCTTCCGACAAATCCTATAAGGAGCGTGAGCGCCGCGGCAATCGCCATCAACACAGCTTTCTCGAACGGTTCCTGTTGACCGGGAAGCGTCGGCGTGCCGAGGATTTCAATAGAAGTGCCGGTGAGCCGGACGTTCGGCAAATTCAATTTTGCCTGAGGAAGAGTGAGAAGAATTTCAAGCGCAACGGCCGCGAGGAAAACGATCCACACCCAGGAGATGATGGAGTATTGAATATTCCGCCGTACACGCAAATCCAGATCGAGCAACCGGTACCGCCCGATAGAATAGAGATACGACAGTGGAATAGCTGCCATAGCCGCTCCCATGTAGCCAAAATATGTCTGGCTGTTTGTCATATTGACGAGATAGCCCAATCCAACAACAATTACCAAAGCAATGACAGATGTCCAATTGATAATCCGCGATAGCTTTTTGTATTCATGACTGCACTGCTTCCAGAAATAGATAGATACACCGGCCGTGGCAAGAACCATTGCTCCGACACAGAAGAGTCCTGATTGTCCTTTAAATGTCAATGAGACAACGACGCAGATTGCGGCAAGAGCGTACATGAGTATCCGTATCCATGCGCGCGCCAAAATTTCCGGCCGCTCTATAGGAAAGTAGCTTCTGCTGTGGAATGTGACCGCTATCCCCAGGAAAAGCGAACAGGTCATTGTGAGAATTCGTATCCGAACAAACGTGTCAATATACGTGTCGCGCTGAAGCAGCGTCACAACAAAAAAGAAGCCCAAGGCAAGCAATGAGAGTCCGGTAAGCCGTGCGGCTTTCAGCCCGGGGCGCTTGAGCGAAAGAAATGTACCGGTGATCATGAACAGCGTCCCCGACAGAAAAACAATAAGCAGTGAGATCGGAATTCCGAAAGATGCTAATGTTACATTTAACCGCAGGTTTTGATTGGCGCGGAGAATCTCATAGGCAATCGATTTTCCGATTTGTCCCTGGCGCATGATCGAATCCGCTTCGAGAACATTCCTAAACCCTTGCTTGTTAATTCGTAGAATCAGGTCGCCGACCTTCATGCCAGCGCGGTCCGACGCACCCCCTTCCGTTACGTCGCAAACATTTGCCGTCGGCGGAAGGACACGGATCATTCCAGAAGAAACATCATTTTTCTTTACTTTGAAATCTATTCTGGCAGTCTCCGTCGGCCGGTCAACAGTAATCAAGAGAGAATCACCAGGACTCCTTGCGACGATGCCGTCAATCTCCGATGGATCCGCGGGGACGAAATCGTTTATTGACACGAGAAGGTCTCCGACACAAACTGAATCCGTTTTATGCTGCACAAGCGTTACAAACCGGAGATACGATGCTTTCTTGATGACGATCCCGGAGAGGTTCTTCACAAAATAGAATGTCGACGAGGAGTTCATGAACAAGTTTTCATCGGTAGGCGAGCTGGCGTAGCGATAGAACGTCATTGCGCCAAGCGAAAACAAGCAGAGCGCCAAAATGCCGATCAGGAGTCTCACTATTTTGGGGTGTTCGTCGAAGTACTTCATGGGATTGCAATTTGAATTTTATGAATATACGAAAATTTGGGCAATTCGTTGCAAGGAAAATCCGCCCCCCACAGAATGCAGGCTGTTCTTTCAAAGGAGATGAATTACGTGGTTTTTCCCCCCTTTTTTTTATATCTTATTTCCGCAATCAATCCAACGAATTCGATGTTTTCATCACTCTCATATAAAACACTCGCAAAGGCGGCGCTATTCCAGAATGCGCCGGTGTATGTACAGTTCTACATTACGTCGCGCTGTAACCTTACATGCAAGCAATGCAATATCATTTATGCGAATTCTGATGTGCGGGAGTGTTCGCTGGATGAAATCAAGCAAATTGCAGAAAATTTTGCGAAACTAGGGGTTGCGATTGTATTGTTAACAGGCGGGGAGCCATACGTCCGCGAGGATCTGCCAGAAATTATTCGCGAGTTCGAGACACGCGGTGTTCACGTTCGAATGCAGACCAATGGGCTAGCGACAGAAGAACAGATTCATAAATCAATTGAATACGGGGGAAAAGATATTTCTATCTCGCTCGATTCGCTTTATCCTCCAACGCAGGATGATATTAACGGCGGGTTTAAAAAATCTTGGCATCGCGCACTCCAAACGATGGCAACGTACACAAAGTATCTGCCAAAAGAAGGGAGCTTCGCAGCACTCGGTTGTGTAATGCAGCGAGAAAATCTAAACGATATCGAAGACGTGATTCGCTTTGGGACAGAAATCGGTTGGTATACTTCGCTTGTTCCGATCCATGTTACGGATAACCTCCATCCGATGAATTTCCGCACGTTCGATCAAGCCGCAAGGTTCCTTCCACATGAGTACCCATACGTCGAGAACGTAATAGAACGGGTGCGTGCGATGCAGAAGGAGGGCTACTTGCTGTATGACAGCGATCAGTATTTGGACGATATTAAACGCTTTGTGCGCAATGAACCCACAACTTGGCGAAATAAAAATGACGGCGTTTGCGATAGTCCCAATCTTTATTTTGCTGTATTGCCAAACGGGGATTTTGCGCCGTGCTGCGACCATCGTCTACCGCGCTCCGTCCCAACCTACTCGCAAAGCTTCCCGAAAGTTTATTACGACGCAGTATTCCGCGATGATGTTCTAAAAAAAACGAAACCCTGTACTGGTTGCATGTATGGCAGTTATCCTGAAATGACTATCTCAATGCGCTTCATGGCGGCAAAGATCCAGCGCATAAAAACATTTTTTGCTTCGCCTCCAAAAAACCGCTGGCCATTATCCTACGAAAAAATACTCGAGACCGCGGAACACATCAGGTCTCTAAAACATGCAAAATCAAAGGAACAAACAAGTATTGTTGCTTAATGTGATAGAGTGTTATGCCAAAGAAAATTCTATTTGAAAGCGCCATCCATCAGTTCCTTAGTGCAGCCCGCGATTTTGCGGAACAAGAGCGGCTGTTGTCAGCTGAAAATTACCACCGGTGGTCAGAGTTCATTCTCTCGATGCAATTCGATTATCCCCGTCCCAATTTTGTTTCTGTCGAATGGACGTCGCCCGGACATGGGAAATCAACTTTCTCCATCGAACATGTTCATTTTTACACCCGCGGTGATAATCAGGAAGCAGTTCAGCAACAAAAGACATCGGGGCTGCTCTTTGGAGACGATTCTGTACAAAAAGAAAATCTTGAATTCTTTCGCACGACTGCTCAGAGGATAGCCGGTGAAGCAGGGCTTTTACGGACAAACTATGGTACCGATGAAACAGCAAAACGGCTTCACGCGGAAGAACATTTCCATGACGATTGGGCCTCGGTTGAGGACGCACTCAAGATTAATGTGAGGCAAATGAATGAAGCCTCGACAGCACCGGAAATGCGCTACATTCGGCAGGCGCTTGGCGACTTAACAGGTAAAACGCTGCTCGATATCGGCTGTGGACTTGGTGAAGCAAGTGTCTACTTCGCACTCGAAGGCGCTGACGTTACTGCGACCGACCTTTCACAGAAAATGCTCGATGTGGCAAAGCAACTTGCGGAAAAGAATGGAACGACCATCAAGATACACAAGTCAGCTGCGGAAAATCTTGCGTTGCGCAATGACCAGCAATTCGACATCATATATGCAGGTAATCTTTTTCACCATGTTGACCTTAAACCGACCCTAAAGAATATTCTAAAACATCTTAAACCAGACGGAGTCTTAGTAAGCTGGGATCCGGTAGCATACAACCCGGCCATTAATGTCTACCGCAAACGCGCCATGCAAGTGCGTACGGTTGATGAGCATCCGTTTAAGCTGGCCGATGTGCGAATGTTCCGGAATTATTTTGACGATGTCCAAACGCGCTGGTTTTGGCTAACAACACTCTCCATTTTTGTCTTAATGGCTTTCGTGCAACAGCGTGATCCTAATAAAGAGCGCTACTGGAAAAAAGTAATAGAAGAGGCAGACAGATGGTCGTGGTTATATAATCCGCTCGAAGCAGTAGACCGTCTTCTCCTTGCAGTTTTCCCATTTCTTCGCCCACTCTGCTGGAATGTCGTTATTGTCGCGCACAAACCGAAAGTGCAACCATCATGACGTCAAAATCAAAAAGAAGGATAGAAATCTCCGTCGCTGCTCCTTGTTACAATGAGGCGAAGGGCTTGCCGGAATTTGTCAAGCGCACTGATGGTGTGCTAAAACAGTTGAAAACGAGTTATGAACTCATATTGGTAAACGACGGAAGCGTTGATGAATCGTTCAACGTTGGCGTGGAACTGACAAAAACCTATCCACATCTGAAAGTTGTGAGCCTCAGCCGTAATTTCGGACATCAAGTCGCTGTTACTGCAGGAATGGACATTGCCGTCGGCGATGCCGTTATCCTGATCGACGCTGATTTGCAAGACCCGCCCGAATTAATTTCAGAAATGGTTGCAAAATGGCGTGAAGGGTATCAAGTTGTCTACGGTCAACGCCGAATGCGCGAAGGAGAAAAGTTCTTCAAACTTTTCACGGCAAAACTTTTCTACCGATTGCTACGCCGCATTACTAAAGTCAGCATTCCGGTTGACACTGGTGATTTTCGATTGATGGACAGGAAGGTCGTTGAAGCAATGAAGCGGCTGCGTGAAAGTCATCGGTTCATTCGTGGATTGGTGAGTTGGACGGGATTCAAACAAATTCCCGTGACCTACGACCGTAAGCCTCGCTTTGTTGGAGAGACGCATTACCCATGGCGTAAAATGTTGCTGTTCTCAATCGATGCCATCACCTCATTTTCAATTGTGCCGCTGCGGTTACTCACTTTATTCGGCTCGATGATTGTCCTGTTAGCAGTCCTGTTTTCAGCTTACGTCCTTGTCGTAAAAATATTCGACCCCGGATTTTTCCTAGCCGGTTTCCCGACAATCGTACTGCTGATTTCGTTTTTCGGCGGCATTCAATTGCTTTCGCTCGGCGTTATTGGCGAATATGTCGGCCGCATTTACGAAGAAATAAAGCGACGTCCGCTATACTTCGTCGATGCCATATATCAAAATGGTTCAAAGCAAGAACTCTCGTAACGTGTCTACCCAACTTACTTGCCGCATTTGCTATACGTCAAACCGGTCGCACTTCACAGGATTGCGAACCTGCGAAGATATCCGCCATCTTGGTAACTATGAGGTGTTTTATTGCGAAGCGTGTGGCAACGGATTTACCACTCCGGATATTCCACCGGATCACTACGAGCTTCTTCCAGATGCTTCCGACGACAAGATATCTTCGAGCGCAAACACACTCCTTCGCTGGTTTGTCAACCGTCGCATACAAAAACTCCTTGATCTCCTTGACATTCCAAAAGCGTCGTTGTTGGACATCGGGGGCGGCGCATGCGCATTTGCAAACGGCGTTGCCCGGCGTGGACATCGGGTGACGGTTATTGAGCCGAATGAAAAAAATGCAAAGTTCGCAGACGTGTCGCACGGGGTGACGTTTATATCAGAAATGTTTTCAGAAGTTTTGATCAAACGCGGCGTCCTCCAGCCAAATTCATTCGATGCCGTTACCATGTGGCACTCACTCGAACACACAAGTGATCCTCAAGAGGTTCTTCGGACTATTCATGCCATTCTGAAACCCAACGGCGTTTTGTTGATTTCTGTCCCAAATTTGGCCAGTTTGCTTGCAAGATTTGGCGGTAATTATTGGACGTACCTCGATGTCCCACATCACTTGTGCCACTTTACTCAGCGCGGATTGAAACGTCTGATAGAGGTCAATGGACTCAGTCTTTGCCGGTCGTATCGTTTCTCTATAGAGTATGACCCATTCGGATGGTACCAAACCCTCTTGAATGTCATTAGCCGTTCTCACAATTATTTCTACAATAGCAGAAAAAAACGACGCCCCGATGAATCCTATTTGCGTTATCCTCGATGGACCAAGTTTATTACTGCCATCGGACCTGTTTTGCTTCCCATTGTCTGTGTGATGTCGCTCGTGACATTGACGGCAAACTCCCCTGCATGTGTTGAAATTGCTGTACGAAAGGAATCTTTGTGAACTATTTTGTCACGGGTGCAAGCGGATTTATCGGTCAGCATCTTGTACGGCGCCTGCTCAGGACGAAAACGAATGTCATTTATTGTCTTGTGCGAGACGAAAAAAAACTTCCTACAGATATTTGCAGGGGCGTAAAAATATTACGCGGCGACGGCTCGTCAATTGAGCAACATGCAAGCGTAATTCGATCATGCGCCATTATCTTTCACATCGGGGGGCGTGCAGACCTTGGTAACGGAGATGAATATCGACGCGATAACATCGAATTTACCGACACGCTGATTCACATTGCAGAAGGTTCAAAGAAACTCAAACGATTTGTCTTCACAAGCACTATTGGCGCCGTCGACCGAACGAAACACGACCCATGCACCACACCCCTGAGGGAGGATTCAAAACCGAATCCGTTGACGGATTATGGCAAATCAAAACTCGCGTGCGAGCAGCATCTTACCGCTTCGGAACTGCCGTTCGTTATTGTCCGCCCGGCGCTCGTGTACGGCCCCGGCATGCGGCGCCGGAGCCATCTGCGCGCCTTCATAGATGCTGTCGTCAACAATAAAGCATATACACGATTCAATTTTCCAGGCAAATTGTCTTTCATTTATGTTGATGACCTCATTGATGCACTTATAGTTGTCTCGAAACATCCAAAGTTATTACGACAAATCTATTTTGCTGCCGATAATGAGCCAATCTCGATAGGAAGCATCTTCCAACAAATCGGGCGCATTTTCGGGAAGAAAGCGGGAACGATGGATGTTCCGTTTCCGGTGTCTCGTTTTTTTCGAGCTATGCGGCCGTATTTACCGCTGCAGGTTCAAAATCTATTCAGTAATCTTTTAATTGCTTCAAACGCTAAATTGCGATCATTGGGATTCGCTCCAAAAAGAGATTTGGCGCAGGGGTTCCGGGAAACCGCACACTATCATTTTAGAATGGAGAATCCCGGTCTCGGCGTTGCGATCGTGACCGGAGGTGCAAGCGGCATTGGTCGATCATTGTCCGAGCAACTCTACGCGCGTGGATATTCAATCGTCGTTGTTGACCGGGATAAGGAAAAGGGTATGGAACTTGCCAAATCTCTTCAAGCGGAATTTATCCATGCTGATCTCACACATGACCACGATGTTCAACACATTGTCCGGTTCATTCAAACGAACGCTGATCAAATAGACCTCCTGGTGAATAACGCGGGGGTCGGTAAGCGGGGAAATACAGAAGAAATTCCTTCACATGAACTTGCTGATGTTCTTGCGCTCAATTGTGAGGCGCCTGTAAAACTTACGAACGCAGTTCTACCCGTCTTTATCAAACATGGACACGGAACACTCGTTAACATTGGCTCGTCTGCAGGTTATCAGCCGTTGCCGTATATGTCGGTGTATGCTGCATCGAAGGCGTTTATCATCAGATACACCCAAGCTTTACAAGGAGAGTTAGCGGGACGGAGAATTCCTAGCTCGGTCGAAGTAATTCTCGTATCGCCGTCGGGAACGGCAACGAACTTCCAGAAAAACTCCGGCGTAAAAGAAGATGACGCGGCAAAACTTTTGCAACCTGAAGATGTTGCTGCAGCTATCATTCAACAAATCGGGAAAGGAAGCACCAATCTCATTATCGGCTCATCAGGAAAAGGAATGGCACTTGCTGCCCGTTTTCTGCCAACCCGCGTGCAAATTCGTTTGTGGGAACGATTGATGCGGAGTATGAGGTGAAGATGCCCACAAAACGCTCCCCGTTGGCCATTGGCTCGCTAATCTCAATGATTTGCGTTGTGTATCAATCGCTCTATCGCGCAGTCCCAGCAAACGGGGATTTACTTCTCGGTCTCCCAATAGGAAAAGAGTTTGCGCATCCCGGACTTTTTTCGAAATATGATTTGCTCGTTTCTTCCGGCGTCCGTGGACCGTACCATCTCTATAAATACATCGGCGGTTTTTTGTATCAAATCAATGCCAATGTCGACATCATTTGGGAGTGTTTCTTCCTTGTTTTCTTGTTTCTCACATTCCTCTCCCTCTGGTTTCTTTCGTTAGAATTGACTCAAGATACGTTTTCTTCAGCATTGGTTCTCGCTATTATCTCCATCACTCACCCTTTGCGCGGATCATTGCACGCCTCAGCGGTTCCAATCCAATCATTTGTGACGGCATTGGCGGCAATGCCTTTAGCACTCGCAGCGATTACTCTCCTTCTTCGGAAACGTTACTTTGTTTCGATGGCACTCAGTAGTTTTGTATTCAACATTCACCCATACGTCGGAGTGTTGACAGCTTCTGCCGTTGGTGTTGAAATTCTCTTCAAGTCGCAAGATTCTTTTGGCAAACGAGCAATGGTCATCGTTGGAGGCGGATTGTTCGCTCTGCCAAATATTGTCTATATCCTCGCCTATGTGCCGTCGAATTTTACGGTAGATGGATTTGATTTCTATACTCAGTTTCGCCTCTATGCCTTGCATGCATTTATTGATGCCCATTGGCGCGAAGGGTACGGCTGGTTCTTCATCAATCTCGCCGGTGCAGTGTGGTTTGCACGATACATTAATGAGTGGAAACGGGGCGTGCTCTGGATTCTGTTCACTTGTTGGTTTGTTTTAATGGCATTGTACGCATTCAATTCGTACGTGACAAAGAATCCGACGATTATGCTTATGTTCCTCTTCCGTGCTACATATTTTATCAAACCTATAATTTTTATAATGGTAGTAAACGGAATATATCGATGGCGCAACGAGTTGAGAAACGGCGCTACTGCGCTTTCGTGGTGGAAACCCTGGGAAGTATCGGCTGCAATCATATTTCTTTTCTTTTCCGCAATTCTTCCGATGAAGTTTGCTGTTATGGCAGACACTCTTGCCTTCGTAGCGTACGGCTTCATCGCTTTACGCATCAGGCGACAAACGGATTCGTTCAAATTATTCCTTGCAGCTATCCTTTATGCTGGCATTTTCTTGTTGTGCATTCTCATAGGCGATGATTTCTTCCCTTTTGCGGGCTTTCAAGAGCTTGTCGAAAACGTTGTTGTCGGAAGCATTGTTGCAATTGCAATGGCATTGCTCTTCGTCTTCAAAAAGCTCAATCATCAAGCCAAATCATTAACTAAAACTTCTGGATTAGACATTTCTTTCCGACAGTTGATTATAGCGACGTTGTGTGTACTGCTTAGCCATCATTTGATCATTTCGTTAAAGGACAGACAAATTCCTTTTATACCCGATATTGCCGGGATAAAGGAACGTATCTTTATGCATGAGGCTCCGGCTCGCACTGCGGCTCTGATGCACTGGGCACGGACATCAACGCCTCAACGATCATTGTTCATCGTTCCACCATTGAACTGGGATGACTTCGGTGCATTTCGTCTTGTTGCTGAGCGAGGCATCTATGCAACAATTGCGGAAGTGAACCAGCTCGCGTTTGATGCTTCCATTTATCATCAGGCACATCAACGTCTGGTTAATCTTGGTATCACGTTCCCCGCGCCACGCGAATTTGATCAGCAAGGGTATTATGAATTAACACTTCAGGATTTACAAAGGCTCGCCAAACAAGAACATGCTGACTATATTGTTCTTGAAGAGAGTTTAATGCATGGCACAGTGTCTTCGCTTCCAACAGTCTACCACGATGAGCGTTACGTTGTTCTCGACTTGCACGCTTCGCAATAAGTGCTCATCGACGTCATTGACTTCCATATCGAATGATTTGTTGAATATTTTTTTCCCATACCATGCTGAAAGCTGTTAAATCACTCGTTTCCGCTTCTTTCGTCTACGGGCTTGGGACGGTCGCGAGCAAGTTTATCGGCGTTTTTTTGCTGCCGGTATTCACCAGCTATCTTAAGCCCTCGGAATACGGTTTGTTTGAGACGTTCAATGTCCTATTTTTTTTGCTGAGCACAATCGGTGCTCTCGGGATGGATTCGGCGATGATCCGGTTTTATTATGACTCCAGTGAAGAACGGCATAGAACACTTGTTGTTTCTTCCTCGTTGTTTCTTGCATTGGCAGCAGGAGCGATGCTTGCAGGTTTCGGCTTTATGTTATCGCCGGTTATCAGCGTCACGCTCTTCAGCAGTTTGACTCAAGTTAGCACACTCCATGTAACAATGATGCTGGTGGTCGTTTCCATCATCAATACCGTTCAGCTCGCGCTGTTTCAAACAAAGCGCGAGCCCGGCCGCTATTCCATATTGACGTTTCTCCGTTTCATCGCGATGTACGGCCTCAGCGTGGTGTTTCTTATCCAAGGGGACGGAGTGTACGGACTGATGCTTGCCCAATTGATCGCATACAGCATTTCCCTTGCACTCGGATTTGTGTTTTCCCGAAATGATTTCCGTTTTGTGGTCTCTCCGAAAATTTCAAAAGAGATGCTGGTCTTCAGCGCGCCTTTGATTATCGGCAGTGTCAGTATTTGGCTGCTGAGTTCAAGCGACCGTTTTTTTCTCTTGCGCCTTTCCACTCTCAACGAACTCGGCCTCTACTCCCTGGGCAGCCGTCTTGCATCAATCGTGTTGTTCGCGGTAACAGCGTTCCAAATGGCCTGGCCGCAATTTGCATTTTCCCGCGCCGGCGGCGAGAACACGGCATATACCAATGCGCGTATTCTGACATACTATCTTTTTGTCGGGATTCTCCTTGTTCTTGGTATTACACTGTTCACACCGGAGATTCTTTCTCTTCTTGCAACGTCATCGTACGCCGGCGCCGGTTCAGTAGTGTTCTTGCTCTCATGCAGTTTTCTTTTTTATGGATGCTATTTTGTCTTCGTCATTATACTGTCGTTGACAAAGAACACTCTCTCGATACTTCCGGTAACCATTCCTCCATTAGTTGTGAGCGCCGCCTTGAATTACTATCTTGTTCCCTCAATGGGCGGGATGGGTTCTGCCATTGCTTCCGTGAGCGCGTACTTCCTCATGGCGGCATTGACTTTTGCGTTTACCAATCGCTTGTTCCCTATCCGGTACGAGTGGAAACGGGTCGTGAAAATGGCAATCGCAGCAGCATGCATTATTGCTGCAAACACAATGTTACCGGCAGGCTCGCTGTTATTGCACATCGCGGCGAAATCGCTTTTGCTGGCGGCGTATCTTGTGGCATTGGCGATGATGAAGTTCTTTCTCCCTATCGAATTGGAGACCATCAAAAATTATGTCTCTCTTCCCTTTCGTCTAACGAAATAATTCGGACCCAATAACTTCATATGTGCGGCATTACAGGCATATTATCCCGACACGGCAGCTCTGTTGACCCGGCGTTGCTCCTCAGAATGACGAACAGCATCCGTCATCGCGGGCCGGACGACGAGGGATATTTTCTGGCAGACACGTCGGACAGCCGCTGTGAACAACGGTCGGGCAGCGACTCGATTCCCGCTGCGAAAACAAAGTATCCGGATATTTCCGCGCCGTTTCAGGAAAACTACAACCTGGGATTCGGCTATCGGCGCCTGAGCATTATCGACCTCTCCCCTTCAGGCCATCAACCGATGTCAAACGGCGACGGCACGGTGTGGCTTATTTTCAACGGCGAGATCTACAATTACATCGAACTGCGCGAACAGCTTATTGCAAAGGGATACACGTTCAGGACGAAGACCGACTCTGAAGTGATTATCCACGCATACGAAGAATGGGGAGAGGATTGTCTCGCTCATTTCAACGGCATGTGGGCATTTGCCTTGTGGGATGCCCGGACGAAATCGCTGTTCTGCGCCCGGGACCGCTTCGGAGTAAAGCCTTTTTATTATGTCAAGAATGAAACTACATTCGCGTTCGCATCGGAGATCAAGGCTCTTCTGCTCCATCCCGACGTTGTCCGCAAAGCGAATCATCAAATGGTGTATGATTATCTCGCGTACGCCGTTATCGACCACAGCGATCAGACATTCTTTTCGGGCATCAAGCAATTGCCCCCGGCTCATTATCTTATCGCCGATGATGCCGGAGCGTTTACAGTCCAACGGTATTATACGCTGCGGTGCAATTCCGAGACAACGCGGTACCGCGAAACGGAAAATAGTCAGTACGCGGAAAAGTTCAGAGAGCTTCTGCTCGATTCAATAAGAATAAGGCTCCGCACGGATGTCGCGCTCGGCAGCTGCCTCAGCGGCGGGCTTGACTCCTCAACAATTGTCTGCATGGCAAACTCATTGATGTTCGACAACAAAGTTATCGACCGCAGTCTCATCGGCGAACATCAAAAGACATTTACTGCCGTGTACGACGAAGCGGCGTACAGCGAGAAACCGTTCGTCGAAAAAGTCATCGCCCGTACAAACGCCGAGCCTCATTTTGTGCGGCCCGACGGCAATAGATTGTGGGATGAACTCCGGAAGGTTGCGTATCACCAGGACGAACCGTTCAACTCAACGTCTGTGTATGCGCAGTGGAATGTCATGCGGCTCGCCTCCGAACAGCACATTACCGTCCTGTTGGATGGACAGGGCGGAGACGAGCTGCTGGGAGGATATGCATGGCATGTGCCAATCTATCACGCAGAATTGCTTCGCACAATGCGCTTCGGCAGTCTGTTGAAAGAACTGGCCGGAACGTCGTCCATAACGCGGCGTTCAGTGTACCGGCAGCTTGTTGACCTGATCGGCAAAACAGCACGAAATATTCTGCCGCAATCTGCTTTCGAACTTTTCGGCCCCGGTTTTGATTTCATGGATGCCGGATTCTCATCCGAGCACAAACGCTCGTCGGCTGTCCTGGCAAAACGAAACGACAATCTCCAGGAACGTCTGCTCCAGGAAGAGACGTCGTTCAACCTTCAGCAGCTTCTTCACTACGAGGACCGCAATTCAATGGCATTTTCGATTGAAGCGAGGGTACCGTTCGTCGATTACCGCGTTGTGGAGTACGCGATGAGCATTCCCGCATCGTACAAGATTCACAACGGATGGTCGAAATATCCGCTGCGATGCGCGGGAGAAGGAATCCTCCCGAAGGAAATCCAATGGCGCAAAGACAAGATGGGTTTCGTCACACCGCAGGACGAGTGGATGCGCATACTTCGGCCTATGATACGAGCGCTTCTTCTGGACGAACCGCTTCGCTCGAATCAATTCCTCAACCGGACGAATCTTGAACAGCATCTCCGGAGTGAACCCCCATCGATCGGCAATAGTGTCTTGTGGCAAATTATAAACCTCGAAATGTGGATGAGGGTATTCGATGTCGAATAAATCTCTCTCCGCCATAAAAGCGAAAGTGTTCGAACATAAGTTCTTTTTCCTCCTCATGGCATTTTACGTTTTCCTTTCGACGTTCATGCTGGACAAGTACCCGCGCGTCTGGGTCGATGAACCGTGGGAAGCGATCACCGCATCGACGCTTGCAAACGAAGGGAAAATGTATAACCCCGTTCTGGACCATGACAGCGGTTTCGACAAGGTGTTCCTGCAACCCCGCCTCCTTCTGAGCATCGCCGTTGCCCCCGTTTTTGCCGTATTCGGAGTCGGTTTCGTCCAGGGCAGGCTAGTTTCAGCCGTATGCGGAGCGCTCCTGATGATAGCGGTGTATCTTTTCACTTTAAAATTCTTTTCGAAACGATCTGCTCTTCTTGCGGTCTGGTTTGTGATGATCGAAACAATGATGTTCATTTCCTACCGCACTATTCGTTCTGATATTTATCTCGTCATGCTGGAAAGTTTTTCAATGCTCTTTCTGTTCCAGGCCATGCGGGCAAATTCGAAAAAGTATTTTTTCTGGTCGGGCTTGTTCGCCGGTGTCGCGCTGTGGACGCATCCAAACGCCGTCCTTCATGTCGCGGCGGTCGGAGTGATTCTGCTGCTGACGTATCGGGGCAAGGTTTTTTTCTCACGGTTTAGCTGGACATTTGCCGGAGCATTATTATTGGGAGTTGCACCGTATCTTGTTTACGTAACTGTTAACGATGCACACAATTCGTTCTCCACATTCTTTCTTCAATTGGGAGACAGAACGAACATCGTCTCACGCCAGCACTGGATCATCACAAGCGTACAGGGCGAATGGGACCGCATCGTTGATTACGCCCAGTTTCCATTCAGAGTTCCAAGCATTTTGATTTTTGCTTATTTCTGGATCACGTCGATCGTGTCGAAGAAAAAGGAGACCCGTTATGTCGCAATCGCGATCTGCGTTCATGCCTTCCTCTCCTTTCTCTTGATCACAAACAAAACGATTTACTACTCAACCTCCGTCCTTCCGCTTCTCTGCATCCTGACCGCTTCCGGCATCGACGAATTGCTGCAAGGGTCACAGAAAACCATGGTACGTCTCAGAAAGGTATTGGTGCGGCCATTCTGGCGCGAATCGGCAGCAGGTTTTCTTCTCTTTTTACTCTCTCTGAATCAGATTGCCGGTGACGCAAGCTTGGTGTGGCGGCATAGAAATTGTTCGTACGAAGATACGATCCATCGGCTGCACGCTGTTATCCCACCCACCGCACGCGTGTGGGGGTCGATGACTTTCTGGTTTGGGTTTTACGGGCAGCCGTTTCGGACTCAATACACTTATTTAAGGGACCTGAATTCGTTCAAACCCGAATACATGATCACAGGAGACCCGGAAGTATGGACCAAGGACTCTTGGAAATCCATCCGTGAAAAAGCGGAGGAAACTGTAAAATTGCGAGGAACACTCGTCGGTGAACTCCCCGTGAATTGCTACGGCCAGCTTCGAGTGTATCGCCTGCAATGGTAATCAACTGTTGAAACAGGGGCATGTGTTCCTTATCTTGATAGAGCTAATCACAATTGGCCGGTAATGACTATGAAATTAATCTCCTTTGTCGTCCCCGTTTACAACGGAGCGATGATGGCAGAGCGGTTATATGACCGCTTGGCGCCTGTGGCCCGATCGCTTGGGAAGTACGAGATCATTTTTGTCGACGACGGCAGCACCGATGGAAGTCTCTCATCGCTGAAAAAATTGCTCGCTAAGGATGCAAGCGTGTGCGTCGTGCAACTCAGCCGCAATTTCGGCCAGCATAATGCTACACTGGCAGGACTTTCATGCGCGCAAGGCGATGTCGTCATCACGCTGGACCAGGACCTTCAAAATCCCCCCGAAGAGATCCCGCACCTTATCGACAAACTCCTCGAAGGATTTGACGTTGTGTACGGATTGCCCGAGGAACGGGCGTACGGTTTTTTCCGCGCGGCGACCTCCGGCTTCAGCAAGTGGGTTTCGAAAAAGGTCCTTTCAACTTCGCTCAAAGGCAATTCGAGCAGTTTCCGCGCCCTCCGCAAATGGGTTGTGGATGAAATTGTGAAATACAAATCCTCGTATATCTACATCGACGGACTGATCGGCTGGACGACGACCAACATCGGCGGCGTCGCGGTCAAGAATGCGAAAGCGGAGACTGAATCTCACTACACAATTCAACGCCTGATCAATCACGGGCTGAATCTTCTCGTGAACTTTTCCATCAGGCCGCTGCAAATCGCATCTCTCGTCGGAGCAGCGAGCGCCGTTTTTGGACTTTTCGGGGCAATCATTGTCATCGCGGAAAAAATTTTATTGGGCGTACCCGTACAAGGCTGGGCTTCCCTCATGGTTGTTGTTCTGGTCGTGGGAGGACTTCAGATCGGCTTTCTCGGACTTATCGGCGAGTATACCGGCAGAATACTGATGAACTCTAATAGCTCACCGGTGTTTGTAATCCGAGAAATCAGAAAAGGAAAAAAACACGGGCAAATCAAGAAAAAATAGTCTCTTTTGTGGAATGCTACGGTTTTTCTCTGTGGACATTCGACCTGCGATGTTCAGATGTGAACTCTTTAATTCAGCATTGAACCTGGTATCGTGAACCTGTTTCATTTTAGCATACTTGCAATTCGCAAAGCGGGTGTTCGCCGCTTCTTTGAAATCGTTGTTGTGAAAGCCCGCAGACATCTGTTTGAGGGTCGTGTTGATAAACGCATTCAGAATATACATCCTGCTGGACAAACAGCCTTTGATGGAGTGATTCCCCTTGACCCTTCGACTGCGCAACGCTTTAGGAATATCTTCCCGGCTGTTTTCCCCGATTTCCTTTCGCGCGCGCAGAAAATTCGGTCGCACAATTTTCAACTGTTGGGCGCTTCGTTTGAATGCGGCGAAAAGATTGACTGGCATCGTGACCCTGTAAGCAAAAAAACCTGGCAGAAAAAAACCTACAGGGAGATCTCCATCTATTACGAGGGTTCTCCTGCCGACGTCAAACCTGTCTGGGAATTGAACCGTCATCAGCATTTCGTAACCCTGGCTCAGGCGTATTCTCTCTCGGGAGACAGAACGTATGCCGATGAACTCGAATCGCAATGGCTTGATTGGATCAAAGAGAACCCGTACCGCGTCGGCATTAACTGGGCAAGCCCTCTGGAGGTCGGGCTGCGGCTTATCTCGTGGACACTAGCTTTTCAATTTATTGAAGCCCATCTCACAAAAGAAGTCCGTTCAACAATCACGTCCAGCATAGCGCAGCAGGCATCGTTTCTTGCGTCGCATCTTTCCGTCGATAAAATTGTGAGGACGAATCATCTGATCGGTGAGACCGCCGGGCTCTTTATTACCGCCGCCTCATTTTCGTTCGAGGGTTCAAAACAATGGATGCAGGCGGCCAGGGGTATTCTCGAAAAAGAAATCCAGGCACAGATATTCGACGATGGCGCCGGAAAAGAACAGTCAGCGGCATACCACCGTTTCGATACGGAGCTTCTCTTGCTGGCGTTCATAAAGGCGCAAAAAAAATCTTTTCCGTTCTCACCGCTCTTCGCAGAACGGCTTCAGAAAATGCTGCGCTGTCTCTATCGATTCAAGACTCCAACGTGTGAGATGCCGCCGTTTGGCGACAGCGACGACGGAAGAGGATTTTCGCTTTCGCCGTCCCTCAATTTCCGGGACGTCCGGGGGTTGATCGCGCTTGGAGGGTTCGCTTTGAACATCGAAGAGCTATCGATTCCAGCTTTTTTGAATGAAGAATCTTTTTGGTTCTTCACTGAGCGTGAGTGGACATCGGCAAAAGAGAAGCGAACAAATCTTCTCTCCGGGAATTGTGTCGTATCTCGAGAAAGCGGACATGTCGTTATAAGGAATGCAGAGACCGATGGGATGGATTATTGCTTCTTCCGTGCCGGCCCGTTCGGCCTGGGCGGCGATGGATTCTGTTCGCACAGTCACAACGATCTTTTTTCGCCGATCCTCTACATCCATGGCGAATCGATCCTGGCGGACACGGGCACATCTGTTTACCTCGGAAACGATCCCGAACGCGACTATCTTCGTTCGGCAGAAGCTCACAACACAACAGTAAGCCCCGGGTGGAATTTCTTCAAATCGCAAAAGTGGTTCGGGTGGAAGAAGGTCGTCGATGGAAGAATTATTCGAGAGGATCAAACGAGTCAAGAAATAAGCGTCGAGTGCGGATTTGATGAGGCGGCGGGAATACCGTACAGCCGCACCATCGTTTACCGTCCCCATGATCATTCCTTCCGGATAGAAGACCGATTCGACGAGGATGTTCGCGGCGTACATTCCTACTTCCATCTCGATCCATCGTTGACAATTGAAAAGGGAATTGGCGATATTGCCCTGATAAAAAACAACAACCGAATCGTGCGGTGCTCATATTCGGACATGGTTA
>Ga0265320_10000504_pt1 | contig 30399 bp, 22 predicted proteins | sample 4827metaG_FD_202087 | JGI IMG/M metagenome (GOLD analysis project Ga0265320, IMG submission 202087) | Rhizosphere microbial communities from Carex aquatilis grown in University of Washington, Seatle, WA, United States - 4-8-27 metaG | ecosystem: Host-associated > Plants > Roots > Rhizosphere >... | reverse complement strand
GTCTCCGCCGGCCAAGGTCGACATGACCGCGCCGAGCAAATGGGAGGTCATCTCGTCGACGATTTCGGCGTCGCTCGCGCAGTTCGTCCCCACCGATCCGTCGATCAAGGTGAAGGTCGGGCTTGCCTACTTCAGCATCGACGGAGTGTGCGGCGCGAATTCGACGCCTGCGGTTCCCGTCGCCGACGCCGATGACGCGCAGTTCGACCTGATCCGCAATAGCGTGGCGGCGCAGAAGCCGAACGGCGGCACACCGATCGTCGGCGCGACGATCCTCGGCTACCAGTATCTGTATCGCGCGCTCGACGTCACCAGCAACGCGCACATCATTCTCATCACCGACGGGCAAGACAGTTGCGCCGACTACTACGCGTCGAATCCCGCAATCGGCCCCGGCGATCACGTCGCCGATCTGATCATGAACCAGGCACCGAAGGCGCTCAGCGTCGGGATCAAGACGTGGGTCATCGGCGCGCCCGGCAGCGAACCCGCGCGGTCGATGCTGTCGAACCTCGCCGTCTCCGGCGGCACGCGGCGCTCCGCCGACTGCACGCCGGGAACCGACGCCGATCCGACCGTCGGCGATTGCCACTACGATATGACGACCGGCGATTTCCAGGCCGCGCTCACGATGGCGCTCACGCACATCATGGCCGTCGTCACGTGCGAGGCGCCGAGCTGAGGTTCACGCGCGCCGGTCGCACGGGAAGAGCCGCGCGCGTCGCGGGTTTGCTCGGCTGCGATTCAACCGTGCGTCGGCGCGGGCTCGTTCAGGACCATCCAGTAGAGACCGAGCTGGCGAATCGCCTCGGCGAACTCGGCGAAATCGACGGGTTTCCTGACGTAGCTGTTGGCCCCGAGGTCGTAGCCGGCGATCACGTCGCGATCTTCCTTCGACGACGTCAAAAGGACGATCGGGAGTCGCTTCGTTCGTGGGTCGGCTCGGACGGCGCGCAGCACCTCGAGGCCGTTCACCTTGGGCAGGTTCAAGTCGAGAAGGATGACCTGAGGAATCAGGCCCGGGTCGCGATTCGCGTGGGCGCCGCGAACGAAGAGCCAATCGAGCGCCTCGGCGCCGTCGCGAACGACGACAATCTGGTTTTTTATGTTTTGTTTCGCGAAGGCGCGAAGCGTGAGTGCCTCGTCGTTGGGATCGTCTTCCACGAGCAAAATCGTCTTGTTTTCCATGCGAAACAACCGTTCCCGATCAGAGCGTGAAATAAAACGTGGCCCCTCGTTCGACTTCGCCTTCGGCCCAAATCCTTCCACCATGCCTTCGCACGATCCGTTGCACCGTAGCAAGACCAATGCCGGTGCCCTCGAACTCGACCGCGCTGTGGAGGCGCTGAAACGCACCGAAGAGGCGCTGAGCGTACGCTTGTTCGAAACCCGCACCGTTGTCTCGGACGAAAAATGCGCGCACGCCGTCCGTCGTCGACGCCCCGACCTCGACGCGCGCGCCAGCTCGCTTGCTGGTGAATTTCCAAGCGTTGCCGAGCAAATTGTCGAGGACCGACGCGATCAACCGCGCGTCGCCATCGGCGACGAGGCCGCTCTGAACGACGACCTCGACGTCCCGCTCTGGGTACGCTTCCCGGAGCGCCGCCGCGCTGTGCTCGGCGATCCGCGAAATATCGAGTCGTTCGATCACCAAATCGCCGCGCGAGAGCCGCGATAGTCCGAGCAACCCGTCGATGCGCTGCGCCATTTGCCGGGCCGATTCGCGCATACGCGAAAGAAATTCGAGACCGGTCTTGTCGAGCTTGTCGGCGTAGTCTTCTTCGAGCGCCATGCTGAAACCGGCGACCGATCGGAGCGGGGCGCGGAGGTCGTGCGCGACGGCGTAGCTGAACGCCTCGAGCTCCTGGTTGGCGGCTTCGGCCGCGTCTTTCGCGGCTTTGAGCACCACCGCCTCTCGTCGACGTTCGGTGATGTCCTCGGAAATACCGAGGAGGTATTTCGGCGCTCCCGATTCATCGACGATGGGCACCTTCTTCGTGTGGAGCCAGCGCTCGCCGTTCTTCGTCCGAATGGGCTCTTCGTCGATGTCGAGCGCAACGCCGCCGGCCAAGGTTCGATGGTCGAGAGCCTGGAAGGCTCGGGCCTGCTCCGGCGGGAAAAAGTCGAAGTCGTTCTTATGGATCAGCACACTCCGATCGACCCCGAGGAGGTCTTCGCCGGCGCGATTGATCCTTTCGAAGCGAAGCTCCTTCGCTTCCTTCACGAAAATCATGTCCGGAATATTTTCGATGATCGAATCGAGAAATTTCTCGCTGGCTCTGAGCGCGGTCTCCGATTCCCGGCGGCGGCGGGTTTCCTGATTCAAGCGCCCGAACGCGAACAGCAAGATCGAGAAGCTGATGCAGGTGCCGAGAATCTCTGCGAGCTTGGTCCGCACGACGTCGCGCCGAGTCGCCGCGTCACGATCCGCCAGCGCCTCATTGCCCGATTTTTCCATCGCCTCGCGGGCCGTACGGATCCGCGCGACGAGAGCGAGCCCCTCGGCGGTCTCGGCGCCGGTTCCGCCGGCTCGGCGATCGACGATCTGGACCTGGAGAACGTGAATTCTCTCGTCGAGGAGCTCGGCGAGATTCTCCAGCCGGGCGAGCTGAGGAGCGTCGCCGATCAAGAGCTCGCGCAACTCCGAGACCGTGGTTTCCAGGTGGGCGTCGAGGACCGGAACATCGGGGAGCTGCGAATCGTCCCCTGCGACGAGGTAGGCGCGGCGCGCGGACGTTGCCCGCGAGTAAGCCCCGGACACGTCCTCGAGCTTCTCTCTGACTTTGTGGGTGCGCTCGACCCATGCGAGCGTCCTCGCGGTGGCGTCGATGCTCCGATAAGCGAGAACGGCGACCGCGGCGAGTATGGCGAGAGCGACCCACAGCCCGAACGCCTCTCGTTGCTTCATGTGCGCCGTATGCCTCCGCGGAATGGCGCGCGGTTCTCGGCGCTCCCAGGCTAGTGCACCGCTCGCGATGGAGCATCAACCTTCGCCAACGGCCACGTTTTCGCGTCGCGGCGGGCGGGGTTAAAAGCCCTTCTCCTTCAGCCACGCCAGTACCGAATCGGCAACGTCTTTCCATCCGTGGTCGATCACGAGCGAATGGCCGCGGCCTTCGAACTGCTTCAGCTCGGTGACCGCCGTCGAGTGCCGGTACTGCTTCAAGGTGGAGCGCGTGGTGACGTCGGGAACCGTGTGATCGGCCGTTCCCGAGATCAAGAGAAGCGGTCCGCGCTTGTCGTTCGCGGTGTTCACTTTCGCCTCGGAATGCAGCGAGAAGTTCGCGACAGCGGCCTGAAACAAGGGCTTCGCCGGCGAAGGAATCGCCCATTTCTCGAACAGGGTGTCGGACTCCTCTTCTGGAACCGCGTTTCCGAACCCAAATCGGAATTCCTTTTTCGTGAGCGAGACGGCCTTGTGCAGATTCGTCGGATTTCCGAGCGCAGGAAGCGCCGCTTTCAGCTGCGCGAGCGGCAAGGGAAGAACGCCCTTGATCTGGGCGGGATCGATCGCGATGGCGGCGATTCCTTTGTCTTGCCCGAGCAGCTTCTCGGCGATCAGTCCGCCGAACGAGTGCCCGATGATGATCGGCGGCGAGCTCAGCGACGCGATGACATCGGCGACGTGGTTCGTGATGTCGTCGATGCCGAAGTTCGCGACCTGGTCGGCGTTGTCCCGAGTCTCTTGAACGGTCGCTGCCTCACCCGGCCAGCTCGGCGCGATCGGCGCGTAGCCCGCCGCGCGGAAGAGCTCGAGCCATGGGTTCCAGCTCGTCGCGTGAAGCCAGAGTCCATGAACGAATACGACCGGCGTGGGTGTCGACATGCGTCTCTTCTCTTTTTCTTTCTTTTTCTCGCGGCGGAGGAGCCGAAGGCCCGGCCGCCAACAAGCAAGCGCCGGACCGCACGTCGATCGCCGGACGAGCGCGACGAAGGCGAGCGTCCGGCGAACCTTTCACCGGGAAAAATGCCCCTCCTTTGGGCACGCTGACCAGAACCTGGTCACCCTTCACGCGCGTTTCGTCGCTCTCGGCGCGCGTTCGTCCACGGAGCGAGCTAAGGTCCTCGGTCGTGACCGACGTCATGACGGCCCGCGGTGCCGAACGGGAGCTCGGGACCATCCTGGGGATCGCGGTCGCTGCCGCCGTCGCCGAAGAGCGTGGCGTGTTCACCGCGGGTTATCGGGAAGGGCGGGACGTCACCGTCTTCGCACGCGGCGAGAGCTGGGAGGGGATGCTCACGCTCGCGCGCGAGCGTGTCGCGTGCGTGGACGGTATCCTGCGCGACCGGCCGTCCACGACGAACGCCGAAATCGCGACGCGCGCGCTCGTCCCGGTGCGATTCGTCCGGCTTCGACGCCGCGACGTGGGCGGACCTCTCTAGCTATTGCTTCAGGACCGTCAGCTTGAACGACGGCCCCGCGGAGAACGCCGCGGTAGTGACCACTTCACTGGCCGTTTCCCCGTTCTTTCCCTGCAAATAGCCGAGGTAGCCGGGCGCGTTCCACGGATCGGCCGACGCGGTCACTTCGTACGAGCCGGCCGCGCCGCAATCGACCTCGAGGTCCGGGCCGCCGGCGGCCGTCCCCGACGGCTTGAGCGCCAGACGGTGGAGAAGTCGCTGCCAGTGTCCGGTGACCGTCGATAGCGCGAGCCCGGGCGTCTTGTTCGGCTGGGACGTCGCGGTGCAAACGCCGACGCACGCCGTTGCGGCAGAAATCGTCGGGGTCGTCGCCGGCGTCGGGTTCGTCGACGTCACGTTGAACGAGGAATCGAGGACCAAGTCGATGCCGCCTTCGGTGCTGTAGTCGAAGGAATAGCCGGAGCCGCCGGAGACGCACGTCATGTCGTCGATGATCGTGACGTCGAGGTGATATTGGTGCGCGAGAATGTAGACATTGGTCGCCAGCGTCACTTGCTGACCGCCGGATGCCTTGAACGACGCCGACACACTCACCGGATTCGTCGACGGAATGGCCGCGGGAGCCGTGTACGCCGCGTCTTCGGCGAACGGGGAGAGCGTGCCGTCCGTGCCGTTGCCGAGCGTCGTGCCGTCGAGCAGCCACGTCGGATTGCCGGTCGTCGCGAGCGACTGGGGCCTGCCCCACGCCGTTCCGTCCGGATCGACGGCCTCGACGGCGAAGTTCGCGCTCTGCTTCGTGAAGAGCACGTTCGAGCCGTCGATGTACAGCGTGAGCAGGTACGCGTAGTCGGTGAAGTGCGTGGTCGTCGCGGTGACGGTCTTGGTCGTGGTGTTCGCGGTGACCGGCACGACTTCCCACTCGTGCGCGGCGTCTTGAAACCCGAGCCCGACGTGGTCGACGGAAGAGCCGTCGAGTTGACCGTAGGTCGGCGTGAACGCCAAGGTGACGGGCTTCGTGAACTTCTGCCCGTCCGGCGTGAAGCGATAGGCGTAACCCGTGCCACCCGGAGCGAGATTGTCGATCGCCTGGATGCCGATCGTCGTCGCTCCCGCGAGCGCGCCCGCGGGGATCGTGAGCACGACTTGTCCGTCGCCCGACGTCAGCGTGCCGCCCGCGGCCCCGATGGACGCGCTCGCGACGGGCACGCCGGCGATGGGCGTTCCCACGGCGGTGATCGCTGGACCGCCTGCCCCCGAATCAGCGCCCGCGTCCGGGCCCGAGCCGTGCGTGCCGCCGCTTCCGCTCGACGAACCGCCCGAGGCCGCGCCTCCCGTGCTGGCGTCGGCGCCTGAATCGGGCCGAGCTCCGCCGCTCGACGACGCGTCGGAGCCTCCGTTTCCGCCAGGGCCCGCGTCCGAAATCCCGCCACTTCCACCGGTTCCCGAAGCGCCTCCATTCGCCGGGGTGCCTCCCGAACCCGTTTTGCCGCCAGAGCTCGTCGCGCCTCCGGGGCCAGTTTTGCCGCCGGAGCCGGTCGCACCGGACGCGTTGCCGGCGCCGCCCCCTCCCGTTGCGTTGGGCACGCCCGTCTCGGGCGCTTCTTGCCCTTGTCCGCCGCCATCGCTCGAACACGCCGTTGCGAGCGAGCCGGCGAGACCGGCGAGACCCATCAGACCGAACACCGTGCTCGAAAAACCGCTTCGTTTTGGTCGAACTCTGTTCACCGCTCTGGTCTTTCCCGATCAGCTCAACGGCGTTGAGCTGTAGTCTTTCGTCGTGAGCGCGAGTGCTCGCGATCCGACAGAAATATCATCGCCCCGCCCGAACCGCTAGCCACGCGAAAGGAAACTCCGCGGCGGCCCGCGTTCTAAAAGGGACAAACATGCCAGTCGATCCCGAAGTTAGAATGTTGCTCGACCGTCTCGCGTCCATGAATCTGCCCGAGCTCTCGACGCTCTCACCCGGTGAGGCTCGCGCGCTGTCTCGCGATCGACGCGCGCTCTTGCCGCCCGGACCCGAAGCGGACGTCGAAGACATCGTCGTGAACGGCCCCGCCGGTGAGCTCGCGGTGCGCCTCTTTCGCCCGAAGACCGAGCCCGGAAGAGCGAAGAAACCGTTGCCGGTGCTCGTGTGGTTTCATGGTGGCGGCTTCGTCATTGGGAGCGTGCACGAGTCCGACGCCGATTGCCGGATGCTCGCGACGCTCGCCAACATTGCCGTCGCATCGGTCGAGTATCGTCTCGCGCCCGAGCATCCGTTTCCGGCTGCTCCGGAAGATTGCTTCGCCGCGCTCCAGCAAATCATCGCGCGTGCGGGCGAGCTCGGCATCGACGGAACACGCGTCGCGGTCGGGGGTGACAGCGCCGGGGCGGCGCTCGCCGCGTCGGTGTGCCTCATGGCACAAGATCGCGGCGGCCCTCCGATCCGTTTTCAGGCCCTCGTGTATCCGGTGACCGACAGCGTGTCGCTCGAGACGCCCTCGCATCACCACAACGCCGAAGGATTTTACCTGACTCGAAAGAGCGTCATCTGGTTCCGCGACCAGTATCTTCCGCGCCCCGCCGACCGGGAAAATCCGTATGCGTCGCCGCTTCGTCGCAAAGATCTGCGCGGCTTGCCCCCCGCCCTGATCGTGACCGCGGAATTCGATCCGCTTCGCGACGAGGGCCAAGCCTACGCGGCGCGCCTCCTCGACGCCGACGTGCCCGTCGTGCTCTCGAACTACGCCGGGATGATTCACGGTTTCTTCAGCCTGTCCGCCTTCTTAACGGCGGGCCGCCGCGTTCACGACGAAATCGCGGCAGCCCTGCGCGATGCGCTTCAGGCCTGAAGCCTCACTTCACGGTCACGCTCTTGGCGAGATTGCGCGGCATGTCCGGATCGTTCCCGCGCAGGCGCGCGAGATCATACCCGAGGAGCTGCGCCGGCACGGCGTTGACGATTGCCGTCGCGTCGCCCAGATCCGCGACCCGGATGAAATGATCGAACGCGTCGTGCGGCTCGGGCGCGATGCCGATGACGATCGCGCCGCGCGCTCTGACTTGCATGGCGGCGGCCATCACGTCCGATCGCGTGTCGTCGTTCGGCGCGAGCACGATGCAGGGTGTTTTCGGCTCGATCAGCGCGATCACGCCGTGCTTCAGCTCGCCCGCGGCGAACCCTTCCGCGTGCAGGTAGCTCACTTCCTTCACCTTCAAGGCCGTCTCGAGCGCGAGCGCGAAGCTCGGTCCGCGACCGAGTACGAACAAGTGCCTACTGTCATTTATTGTTAGTGCGACTTCGTAGACGGCGCGCCTGCGGTCGCCGTCGAGCAGGTCTTCGATGTCCGCCGCGGCGCGTTCGACCATCCGGGTTGCCGTGGCGAGATCTCCGGCGAGTTCACGCGACGTCAGGAACGACAGCGCGAGCTTCGCGACGAGGCTCTTCGTCGACAGCACGCAACGCTCCGGCCCGACACCGAGCGGCACCACCACGTCCGCGAATCGAGCGAGCGACGATCCTTCCACGTTGGTGAGCGCCGCGACGGTCGCGCCGTTCTTTCTCGCGCCGCGTACGGCCTCCAGAATATCGATGGTCTCGCCGCTTTGAGACAGCGCGATGACGAGCGACCCCGGCCTCACGAACCGCGCGCGATGCGAGAACTCCGACCCGGGCACGGCGGTGACGCGAACGCCCGCGGCGCCGAAGAGATACTCGGTCGCGAGCGCCGCATGAAAGCCGCTCCCGCACCCGATCGCGAACACGTCGGAACTGGCGCGCACCCGCTCGGCGAGCGCGCGCACCGACTCACCGGACGACGCCGCAAGTCGACGAAGCGCGCTCGGCTGTTCACGGATCTCCTTGGTCATGAAATCCGGATGGTCGCCCTTCTCGGCGCTCACGGCCGCCCACTGGGCGGTCGTCACCTCCGCGCACACTTCACGCCCGCTCTCGACGTCGAAGAGCCGGGCCGCACCGCCCTCGATGGAGACGGCTTGGCCCTCCTTCACGAACGAAACCCGTCGCGTGTGCGGCGTGATCGCGCTCTGATCGGACGACAGAAAGTGCTCGCGTTCCCCGAAGCCGAGCACCAACGGCGACCCATTCTTCGCCGCCGCGAGCGCGCCCGTCTCGACGTCGAGCACGACGATCGCGTTCAAACCGCGGAGCCTGCGGAAGGCCGCCATCGTCGCGAGCACCAGCGCGTCGTTCGCGCCCGCGCGGGCTTCTGCCGCGTCTCCGAGCGCCTCTTCGACGAGGTGCGCGATCAATTCGGTGTCGGTCTCCGACGAAAACCGGTGTCCGCGCCGTTCGAGCGCGCGCCGGAGCTCCTCGTCGTTGTCGACGATGCCGTTGTGAACCACCGCGAGGCGCCCGTCGCAGTCGAGATGCGGGTGGGCATTTTCTTCCGTGACCCCCCCGTGCGTCGCCCACCGCGTGTGCCCGAGCCCGAGCGAGCTGGGCGGCAAGGACGTCGTCGCGCCGCCGATCTTACCGACTCTCTTGTCGACCATCGCGCGCGCGCCGTTCGTGACCGCGATTCCCCACGAGTCGTACCCGCGGTACTCGAGCCGCTTGAGCCCCGTCAAAATGAGCTCCGCCGCGTCGCGACGTTCGCCTGCGTAACCAAAGATTCCACACATCGCCGTCTTCCTTCTTTCGAAGGCGACACGAGAGCGCACGTTCGCCCGAGCGGCGCGCACCGTGCTCGCCGCCTGGACCGGCATCGCGCGACGATCGACGCCCTCTCGTGAACCCACCGGTTTGCGCCGGGGCTCCGAGACGGCACTTCCGCCACGACGACGAACGTCGTCCATGCGAGGGCGCTCGGGCGGGTGCGATACCCGCCTGCACTCGGGTTGGCCTTTGTCAGCGCGTCGCCGCGCTGGTTTGCTCCAACCCTATCGACCGTGCGTGCCGAGGAACCATCCGCCGAGTCGTTCGATGAGTTCCTACCTCGTCATCCGCCGCGCAATTTCCTCGAGAAAACTCGCTGAAATTACACGAAACGGACCTGGCGCTTTCGTGTCCGTGTCGTTGCCCTCGTGCTGGTTGCTTTCGCTCGCCTCCTTGTTTTGGTGTTCCCGATCATTACTAGGAGAGAACGACGAGCTCGGCAACGGTCTGATTTTCGATTCGCGAGCTTATAACGGTCCCATGCGAGCCACCGAACCCAGCCGAACGGCCCTTCGCGTCGCGATGTGGCGGGCGGCGCACCAGTTGTTCGACGCGCCGCGGGTACTCGACGATCCGCTCGCGACACGAATCATCGGAGAGAAAGCGACGCAGCGGATCGAGCGCGCGCGGCGCCTGCACCGAGCCGCGATGGCACGCTCGGCGCGAGCCTTCATGGTCGCGCGGAGTCGGCTCGCCGAGGACGAGCTGGCGCGCGCCGTCGGGCGCGGCACCGCGCAGTGCGTGGTGCTCGGCGCCGGCCTCGACACGTTCGGATACCGCTCGCCCTACCGAGAGCGCGGACTTCGCGTGTTCGAGGTCGATCATCCGGCGACGCAAGCGTGGAAACGCGAGCGGCTCGCGGAGGCAAACATCGCGATTCCGGAGTCGGTGACGTTCGCACCGGTCGACTTCGACCAGCAGACACTCGCCGACGGGCTTGCGTCGGCCGGCTTCGATCGCCGCGCGCCGGCGTTCTTCTCGTGGCTCGGCGTCACGATGTATCTCACCGACGACGCGTTCGGAGCGACGCTCGCGTTCATCGCTTCCCTCCCACCGGGCGGCGGCGTCGTGTTCGACTACGTGGTTGCCGCGGCCGCGCTCGGCTGGAAGGCGCGGCTCCTCCGCTACGGACTCATGCGGCGCGTCGCGCGCGCCGGCGAACCGATGCGATCGTCGTTCATGCCGAACCAGCTCGTCGCACGGCTGTCCGGCGCGGGGTTCCGGGAGATCCACGACCTCGGCGCGAGCGAGCTGAACGCGCGTTACTTCTGCGATCGCGCCGACGAGCTTCGCTTGACGAGCGGCTTCGGGCGCATCGCGACCGCCGAGGTTTGAGCCGACGCCAACGGGCCGGCGACGGTGCTTCGCCCGGCCGCGACTGCAGACTGCCGAACGCGATCGCGCTCAGCGCTCGGCGTAGGCCGCTTGCTGCGAGTCCGCACGCTCGGCAATTTGAATCGCCTGCGGCACTCGCTTCATCGCCGAGTGCACTGCAGCCGCGATGGCTTCTCGCTGGGTGGCGCCTTCGGCACTCACGCTGCCCCGCACGCTGCCGACCAGCGCATCGTGGCCGTCTCGGAGCGCGACATCGACGATACAGACGAGCCTCGGCTCGCTCGCGCCCGCGTCCACGTAGCGACGGAGCTGCACGAGCGACGGAGACAAAGTGTACCGACCCACCACGCCAACGAAGTCGAGGGCCGCGAGGTTCCGAGTGACTTCGTCGCGCAGCGCGCGCTTCGTCTCGGCGTCGACCGAGGCTTTCGCGGTCACGGCGTCGACTCGAAACGCCGCTCGTGGCGACGACCGGGGCGCCGCGCTCGCAAGCGACACCGACATCAGGATGGCTCCACAGAACCCCAGAGCGGCGTTTCGTTTCGTCATGCGAGGATGTAGAGCAAGGCGCGGACCAATCGCGTTTCGCGGGAAAATCAGGGTGTCGTTGCCGGAGGGCGGTGCGGACCCATCGAACCGGGGCGCCATCGTGCCTCATTGAGGCGCGCAGGGAGCGATCGCCCGACGGGGGACTCGCCCCCGGGCATTCGCCCCCGTCCGTGCCCGCATCACTGCAGGGAGAGCTGCATGTTCGTGAAGTTCGTCTGGCTTTGTGGAGTCATGTTCACGGCGCCCGAACCAACCGTGAAGTCGACGGTCGCTTCGTGCGCCGGCGCTGGGAAGAAGGGAGACGTGTCGTCTTCCGCGAACGTCACCGATACCGTGTAGGGCCCCGGAGCCACGGGCTTCTCCGAGGTGTCCGTACAATCCCAGTGCGCAGTTAGCGGGCCCTGACTGAAGCGCGTCGCGCCCGTCACCGCGTCGACCGTGTTGCCCTTCGAAGGGGTCTCCCACGCCGTCGCGTTGTAGAGCTCGATCGAACCCCACACTTGAAGCGACTTCACGAAGGTGCCGCTGCCCGTGCTGATCCAGATCGCGCCCACGTTCCTCGGAGCGAATCGGCCGTTGGCGGTAACGGTGGTGACCGCGAACGTGAAGGTGCACTTGCTCGCGACCCCGGTCGTGCCGCCGGTTCCCACTGTGGTGGTGCCGCCGCTACTGCCGACGAAGCCGCCGCTCGACACGAAGCCCCCCTCGCCGCCCGTGATGCCGCCGCTCGACACGAAGCCCCCTTCGCCCCCCACGATACCGCCGCTGCTGCCCACGAACCCGCCACTCGATACGAAGCCGCCGCTACTGCCGACGAACCCGCCACTCGATACGAAGCCGCCGTTGCCGCCGACGGAACCGCCGTTGCCGCCGCCGAATTCGCCACGCCCCGCAACGCCGCCGGAGCTCGGCATTCCGCTGGTGCCGTTGCCCGCGCCGCCCCCGAACCCGCCGGAGAGATTGGGGGGAGCCGTTTGGTAGAGACCCGCGTCGTCCTCGCTCGTGGCGCATCCGACCGCGAGCAAAAGCGTGCCTAAAATCGTCGTTCGCACTGCGAGCCACATTGGATCACCTCAGTCGCTGTCCTCCGAATCGCAGAGGAAGCCTGCCGAGGTTCCGCCCACTTCGCAACGAATGAGCGTCCGAAGATCGCCTCGTGTTTTTTTTTAGAAGCGCACGCCTGATGGCTTCGTGATCGGGTACTACCGCGCGCCGAGTGCAGCGATACGGAATTGTTTGGCGTGATTGTGCGTCCGCACACCGAGTGCGCCAGAAGCGCAAAACACGCATCATTCCCCCGCTTTCCGCGCGGAGGCTCGTCAATCCCTCGTGGGCGTGATCCGAGGGAGCTCAGATACGACCACTCGGGTGGTCGTATCTCTCGGGGTGGTTCGCTCGTCGCCGTTCGTCACGCGCTCAGTTGATGCCCATCATTCCGCACACGCCGGCCTTGCCGCCACCGCCGCACGTGTTGGGAGGCGTGCAGGTACCGCAGCTCGGAATCAGGTTGCCGCAACCGTCGCCGGCAGGCCCGCAGTTGAAGCCGAGATCCATGCACGTGAGCGGCGTGCAATGGTCCTTGTTGCCGCATTGGCCTGCGACACCGCCGCCGCCGCACGTATCGGGAGGCGTGCAGGTGCCGCAGCTCGCGACGAGATTGCCGCAGCCGTCGCCCGCCGGACCGCAGCTGATCCCTTGCTCCGCGCACGTGAGGGGTTTGCAACCGGTGTTGCCGCCGCATTGACCGGCAACGCCGCCACCGCCGCACGTCTCCGGAGGCGTGCACGTGCCGCAGCTGGCGATGATGCCGCCGCAACCGTCGCTCGCGGGGCCGCACTTGACGCTCGCGGGGCACGCTTGCGGCGTGCATCCGGTGTTCGGAGGCGTGCAGCATTGTCCCGCGACGCCGCAACCGCCGCAGGTCTGTCCCGCGGGGCACGGTGAGCAATCCGGAGTCAGACCGCCGCAGCCGTCGGTCTGCGGACCGCAGGTGCCCTTGGGATAGGCCGCACAGGTGAGCGGCACGCACGACGTCGGTCCGCCGCCGCACTTTCCGGGAACGCCCCCGCCGCCGCAGGTTTCACCCGCCGGGCACGCGCAGTTGGCGGTGACGCCACCGCACCCGTTGCTCTGCACTCCGCAAGTACCGGCCGGGACGGTTGCGCAAGTGACCGGGGTGCAGGTTCCACCCCCGCCGCCGCAAACGTTCGCCGTACCACCACCGCCGCAGGTCTGTCCGGAAGGACAATTGCCGCAGTTCGCGGTGAGACCGCCGCAACCGTCGCCTTGCTGACCGCAGGTGCCCTTCGGGAACGCCGAGCACGCCTTCGGCGTACACGTGGACGTCGGAGGCGGCTGCACGCACGACGACAGATCGAAGATCGCGTACTCGAGGATCTTCTCTTGCGCGTTCATCACGCCGTGGTCGCCGCACTCGCTCGGGAAGGTCGTCCCGGCAGACTGCGCCCCACTGTTCACGTGGAAGTCGCTGAAGATGCCGTGCCCGCATTGCACCGGGTTCGAATTGCCGGTCGCAATCGGCATGTCGTACGTGAACTGGAGCAGCATCGACGCGGGCGATCCCGCCTTCGGCGCCGGATCTGTTCCGTCGATCCAATCGACGGCCGGAGCGCGAGCGCTGTCCACGTCGTGACGACCCGCGGTGATCGTCACCGTCGGGTTCGCGGGAGGCGCGCCGGCAGGGTTGCCGTTCGAGAGTGCTCCGACGAAGTTCAGCCACTTCACGAACGTGCCCGGGTTCGCCTGAGGCACCGTGACCGGCACCGTCCGGCTGACGTCGCCGGTGAAGGCCACGCCGTTCGGGAACGGGTTCGTGTTCTGGTCCGCCTTCGGATCCCAGTTCGCGACCGACGACAGCGAGCTGTTCGTGTTGTTGTTCAGCCAGGAATAGCTGTAGTGCGTCGTGAAGAAGTGACCGCCGTGGTCGCCGTAGTACCCGAGGTTCGCGAGCTCGGCGCCGTTCTTCGTGACCGCGTCACCCCAGCACGGGAACAGGATCTGGTCGTACATCATGTACGTCCCGTTCGTCGGGCCGCCGGTTGCGCCGGTACCCATGAGCACCGTCTCGTCCTCTTGAGGCGCGAGCACTGAACCCGGGTTCGCGTTCCCGCTGCCGTTGGCCGCCGTGTAGATATGGATGCGGCCGGGCTTCGGGTTGGTGCCGTTCACCGGCTCGGCTTGCCAGGTCGGCAAGCTCGTGAACTCGCCCTCCGCGACGCCCATCTTCAAGAGCACGCACTCGATGGGGTCGTAGGATCCGGTCGAGATCGCCGTGAGCGGAATGTCCCCTTCCGCCGACGTCGACGGCAGGTTCAAATCTTGCGGCGCAGCGTTCGCCTGGCACGACTTGGTGATCGGAAACTTGTATTCACGACGCCACCGGCCGAGCTGAATCACGATCGGAATCGTGTCGGTCGCGTTCTTGCTGACCGGCACGTTCGACAAGACGAACTTGCCGTTGAAGTCGGTCGTCGTCGTGACGAGCGGGTTGCCCGAGACGTCGGCGCCGCACTGGCTGCATTCGACCTGCGGCTTGTTCGGATTGTTCACGAACGGGTCGAGCGCCGAGTTCGGCACGTAGACGAGCACGCCCGGGACCGGATCCGGAACCGTCCCTTGCGGGACGTAGAACACCGGATTGCCACCGACGACGCTCTCTTGAAGGCCGGCGCGTACGACGCCGGTCAACGTGGTCGTCGTGTTGCCCGTGCACGGAGGCTGCTGCGTGCAGAGCCCCGTGCACGGCGTGTTCGTCCCGCAGACGTTCGGCTTGCCCCCACCACCGCACACGGCCGGCGCGGTGCACGCAGGGCCGCACGGACCGATGGTACCGCCACAGCCGTCGCCGGCCATGCCGCACGTGTAACCGAGGCTCGCGCACGTCGCCGGGACGCAGTTCGAGATGATGGCGCCGTCGGGTTCCTTGCCGTTGTCGCCGCCGCACTGGCCGGGCTTGGTGCCGCCGCCGCAGAACTTCGGATTGGTGCAGGTGCCGCAGTTCACCGTGAGACCGCCGCAACCGTCGCTCTGACGTCCGCAGCTTCCCGCCGGGTAATTGGCGCACGTCTTCGGCTTGCAAGTGCCGCCACCGCCGCCCGCGTCGGGGCCCGGTCCGGTTCCGCAAATGCTGTTGCCGCCACCGCCGCAGAACGCCGGGCTCTTGCAAGTGCTGCAGTTCGGCGTCATGCCGCCACAGCCGTCGCCTTGAGCGCCGCAGGTTCCCGTCGGGAACTTCGAACAGCTCTTCGGCGTACACGGCTTGGTCGTCGTACCGCCGTCCTTGTCTTTGCCGTTGTTGCCGCCGCACGTGTTCGGGTGAGTGGGATCACCACCGCAGAACTCGGGGTTCGTGCACTTGGTGCAATCGTCGGTGAGCGCGCCGCAACCGTCGCTCTGCTGGCCGCACGTGCCGGCGGGATAATCCGCGCACGTCTTGGGCGTGCAGGTCGCGGCGTCCTTGCCGCCGGGCGTGCCGCAAAGGCTCACGCCGCCACCGCCGCAGAACGCGGGGCTCGTACAGGCGGTACACGCGGGCGTCAGGCCGCCACAGCCGTCGCTCTGCTGGCCACAGGTGTTCGGCGGAAAGTCCGTGCACGTCTTCGGCACGCACGGCGTCTTCGCCGCGCCGTCGGGAAGCGTCGCGGGGTTGCCGCACTTGGAGTAGCCGCCGCCGCCGCAGTAGTCGTCGCCGGTGCACGTGCCGCACTGAATGACGTTCCCGCATCCGTCGGCGTTCGGGCCACACGAGTAGCCGAGCTCCGCGCACGTCTTCGGCACGCAGTTGTTGCCGCCACCGCTGTCTTGGAACAGGAACCCGCCGCCGCCGTCGAGGTGCGGTTTCTTCCCGCCCTTGCCGTTCGTCGACGAGTTATCCGAGCTGCCGCACGAGATCGCCAACACGATGCTCGCCATGACAGCGATAAGAGTGAAAAGGAGCCGACTCAGCTCACGGATACGCATGCGGTCCAAGTTCTCCGGTTCGTTGAAAGCGTCGTCGGCTGCGCGCGCCTCTCGCCGACATAATTCCTATGCTCTTTTGCGCGAGCGGCTGCAACGACGACTTTCAGTCGTACTCGGTCATTCCGCCTCGGATGAAACGAGAACGACCGGCGACTGAGACACGAACAGGATCGGATCGGAGGACACGCGAGCGGCCTTCGATATCGCGCGGCGTCTGTAACAATGCTCCACGCAAACTCGGTTGGCGGCGATGCGTGTCACGCGCGAGACGACACGTCCGCGACCTCCGGGCACGCTGTGGCACGAACCCGGAGGGGGACTTCGCGTGCTTCTCCTCTAGAAGAGGTAGAAGGCCGAGAACTGGAGGCGGCCGTTCTTGCCTTCCTTGCCGTCGGCGTAAGTCTGCTTGAAGAAAGCGTATTCTCCGCCGAAGCGAACCGAGGGCAGCGCGTCCCAGAAGAGGTTCACGTCGGCCCATTCCGACTTCACGAACACCTTCGATTGCGACGAGGTCGGCGTGTAGTCCTTCGCGTTGTCGGACTTCATGTGCGAGTAGTTCGCCGAGATCCACAGCTTGCCGGAAGGCGGCAAGTAATACTGGATGCCAACGATGTAGCTCTGCCAGTCGATCGTGTGCAGGTTCCCGTTCCCGTCGAACTGGGCGAGACCTGCGTCGAGGTCGGACGTGTAGGTGGGCGCGGGGCTCGCGTTCGTCGGGTTCGGAAGACTCGGGAACGCCACACCGCCGGTGAGACCCGTGTAAAGGTCGGAAATACCGGTCCCCGTCACGTAAGAGCCGGTCAACGTGAGCGCGTTCGCCTTGCTCTCGGTCGTCGCAGGAACGACGGGGAGGAGCGCGTCGACCGAGATACCGGTCCCGTTCTTCTGGATCTCCTTGCCCGTGCCCGACCCAGTGAACGGCGGGACGCCGAAGTGACGAAGCACGCCGGAGACGCCCACCGACAACGAGTCGACGGCGCTACCGGTCGCTCCGCCGGTGTGCGCGCCCTTCCACTTGTTCACGAAGAGCCGAAGGCCGGCTTGGCCGTCCGGAGTTGCCGCATCGCGTTGCGGCGGCCGTGCGGCCGCCGCGGCGATCTCGAAGTCGATCGCGTCGGTCTTGAAGCGGTGCGAGAGCCGGAGCTGCGCGGCGCGCGAGTACACCTCGCCGGGGACGCCCTGGATCTCGACGGTGTTCGGGTGGAAGTACGATTGCCAGCCGAAGAGCTGCCAATACTGCCCGGCGAGCACGTCGACGTACGGGTCTTCGATCTTGAGGGCGAAGTGACGGATGCGGAACGTCGGGTTGTTGTAGAAGGCGGCTTCGGTGACGGGCGACGGCTGATTGCCCAGGAAGTCCATCTCGAGCACGCCGCTCGCTTTGACTTCGCCGACCGTCGGGGCGGTGAGCTTGAAGCCGATGCGCGAGTTGCGAACGCCGAACGTCGTTCGCGCGTGTTCGCCGGCGTACGTGAGGTTGCGCGCGATGTTCGCGTTTCCGGCGGAGTCGTTGAAGGTCTGCGTGCTGTCGCGAATCGCATCGAACTCGGCGAACCCATAGAGGACCGGGCTCCACTTGCCTTTGACGGCGACCAGATCGTCGAGCGGCGCTTCGGCCACCTTCGCGTCGCCCGGAGCGGCGACGAGAGGCGGCGCGACCGGTTCTGGAGTGAGCGTGGGGGGCGGCGGGGGCGGCGGCGCGATTTCAGGGGTCGTCGCCGTGGCCGGCGCGGCGGGCTCGGGCGTCGGAGCCGGCGCGACGGGCGCCGCAGCTGCGGGCGCGACGGGTGTGGGAGCGGCCGACGGAGCAATGGGAGCCGGGGCGGCCTGTTGGGCCCCGGCGGGAGTCGTCACGGTGCTCATCGCGAGTGCGACGGTAGCCGCCGACGAAAGCGACAAAAGCCTGAAATTGAGGCGTTTCTGGTGCGTCATGGGCGCGCACGCTAGGGCCCGCGCCGTGACGGCGACATGCCGAGTTTGTTACGGTTTGGAAAACTGGCGGTCACATTCCGACGGCGTCCTCGAACGTCGAGGTCACCGTGACGCGCGTGGGGATAACGACTGTGCCGTTCGATCACCTCATGAATCTCATCGACGGCTACGCGACGGAACTCAGCGACTCCGTACAGGCTAAGCTCGTCGGGGACCAGGGTGCCTCGGCGATTTGCTTTCGATGTGGACGGGGTGCGGCAGCTCAGACTCGAGTGCAGGCAATTACTTCGATGCCTCGAAGTACCTCGCGCCGAACTCGAAACGGGACGTCCAGAGTGCGACCAAGCAAGCGCTGATCGAGCGCTACCGGAGAGTACGTCATCGTCACCGGTCAGGGCGATTGCATCATCGCGCGCCGTACTAGATCTCTGAAATATTTTGCGCCGGGGTCGGCGTGGGGGGGGCCGGCGATGCAATCGGTCTGCGCAGCGGCGAGGGCGGCGATCATGAAGTGCGGCACGCTGAGCACCACGTTGCGGTGAAGCGCGCGCGTGACTTTTCCCTTCAAGCGCGGGTGATCTCGGCGGACGACGAGCGCGCCGTTCTCGTCGAAGAGGTCGAGGGAGCGATAGCCGTGCAAGATGCCTTGCGCCGGCGCGATCGCGGTGCCGGTGGCTTGAGTCGCGAATCGAGCCCGCTCCGGCCATGTTGCGGGCTCGTGACTTGACGGCTCCGCCGGCAAAGTGGTTCCTAAGAGCTCGGTGCGGAGACTCCTCGGTTCGGCGCTGATCGCGCTCGCGGGCTCGCTTTCGCCCCTCCACGCGCAGGCGGCAGAGCACGAACGAACGCTCACGGACGCGATCGGCGTCGTGAAGGGGGCCACGTGCCTGGACGAGCAACGTCTCGAAGCCGAGGTACGGACGTGGCTCGGCCGAGACCGCGTCGCCCCGAACGTCCGAGTGCTCGTCCGCGGCGATGCGGCGAATCCGTCGTCCGTCGAGTTCTGGATTTCCCATGGGCGAGAGACGCGTTCGCGACGATTCGACCGATTGCCCGCCGGCTGTGACGACGCGCACGCCGCGCTCGGGCTCGCGATTGCCCTCGCCATCGACGCGAACGTGCTGCGGCGTTTCGTCGACCTCGGTCCGGAGTCGCGGCCGATTCGCGAGGTGACGTTCGAGATCGGCGGCGGGCACGAGGTCGTGCCGGGTTATTCGCTCGGCGGCATGGTCGGCGTGGAGCACAGTATTTTCGACTGGCTCAGCGCCCGGGCGGACGTGCTCGCGTCGTTTTCGTGGAATCAGAGCGTCGCAGGAACGACGGGCGCGTTCGACGCGCTGCTCGTCGCGGCGACCCTTCGCGCATGTGTGGGCGGCGAGCCTCTCGGCGACGTCCGAGTCGAGCTCTGCACGGGCGCGGGCGCCGGCGCGATCCACTCGCAGGGCGAGCACTACACCGTCTCACACGGCGCCACCGGCGCCTGGGTCGGTGCAGCGAGCGGGCTCCGGCTTTCGTTCGTTCTCGGTATCCCCTGGGTCGTCGACCTCGACATGATCGTGCCGATTTATGCGCCGGCATTTCGCGTCGATCGGGGCTCGAACGGCTCGCTCTACCGCGAGCCGAGTCCGGCCGGAGTCCTCGTCGATCTCGGGCCGGCGCTGAAATTTTGAGGGGGTTTGAAGGTTCGGCCCTGAGCCGTCAGTAGTAGATCGTGCACCCCTCGCCCGAAGCTTCCGGCCCCGTCGACAGCGAGACGCTGTTCAAACGGCATGCGGCTTTCGTGGCGTCTTTTCTGTATCGGCTCGGCGCGCGCGAGTCGGAAATCGACGACCTCGTTCAGGACGTCTTTTTGAGCGCCCACCGGAAGGGCGGCTACGCCCCCGGCCCGGCGAGCCCGACGACGTTTCTCGCGAGGCTCGCGCTCGAAGCGCGGCTCGCGAAGCGCCGCAACGAGAGCCGATGGCGGCGCAATCAACGGGAAGACGTGGCGCTCGCGACGGTCGGCACGAGGCCGCAAGATCCGTCGGGCGCCTTCGCCGAAAAGCTGGCCACGATGAAACTTCAGCGAGCCCTCGAAGCGATCGAGCCCGGACGGCGCGCGGTGTTCGTGCTGTTCGAGCTCGTCGGCGAGTCGTGCGAATCGATCGCGGCGGGCCTCGGCCTCCGCGTGGGCACGGTGCATTCGCGGCTGCACGCCGCCCGAAAAGCGTTCCGAGCCCACGTGGCTCGCACCCAAGACAAGGACGACCCCCTACCCGTCCTCGGGAGCAAGGAGGAGATTCGATGACCACCGAGCCCATCCGTTTGGTCGACCACGTCGGCCTGTCCGGCGAGGAGCGGTCGCTGCTCGAAGCGGGGCGCTCGAGGCCGCCCTTCGACTACGACGTGAACCGCGGCTTCACGCGCTTTCAGGCGACGCTCGCCGCGGCCGCGCTGACGACCGTCGCTGCGACCAGCGCGAAGGCCGGTTCCGGCTTGTTCGCACGAAGCGCGCTCCTCGCGAAACTCGGGACGAAAGTGCTCGTCACGGTGGCGGTCGCGGCCGGTGCCGCGACGGCGATTCACTTCGCGAGCGTTCGCCGAGCGCCGTCGCCCGCACGCACCGCGAGCGCCGTCCATTCGCCGACGCCCGCACCGAAGCTCATCGGCGCGATCGCGACGTCGGCGTCCGCGACGTCGAGGGACGCTCCGCCGACGCAACCCGACGCCGTGGGAGCCCCCCCAACAACCAAGAGCGAATCGGGTTTCCCTGCGGCGCCGGGCGAACACCACGAAGCGCATCGCGCGAAGCGGGAGGGAGCCCCGCTGGCCATGTCGGCGGAGGCGGCTCCGGCGATCCCCGACATCGACGTTCACCTCGACGACGAGGGTTCGGCGAGCGCGCCATCTGAAAGCGTCATAGATCGCGCGGCATCTCCGGCATCTCCGCCGACGCCGACTCCGGTACCCACCGCGAAAGCCGCGGTCGTTCCGAAGACGCCACCGGCGCCACCGAAGCGCGCGGTAAAGCCGTCGCCGTCCGTCGTCGCCGCGGAGATCCAGGGCATCGCGAAGGCACGCGATCTGGTGTCGCGCGATCCGCGCGCGGCGCTCGCCGTCCTTTCCGACCTCGGGAAGCAATATCCGAATGGCTATTTCGTCGAAGAACGACGCGCGCTGACGATCCTCGCGCTCGCCGGCGCGGGGGACGGCGCGCACGCGCAAAGCGCCGCGACGCGATTCGTTCGCGACTATCCAGAGGGTCCCTTCACCGATCGGATCCGCGCGCTCGCGGGGACGCCTCGCCCGAGGGCGCCGTGAACCCGAGCCGCGCGCTCACGATCCGCCGGCGGGCGACGGAAAGTTGCGCGAGACGAAGCAGAGCCCCTGCGAGTTCAAGTGGCCCTGCGTCGACTGCGTGTAGCGGATGTAATCGTAGTAATCGCGGAGGGCCTTTCGCGGATCGGTGGCGGTCTGACTCACGAGGACCTTCAGCGGATCGAAATGAAGTTGCTCGCCCACCGGATACGGCGGCGTGTAGAGCGACGGATCGACGCAGGTGCGCATCGGGAGCGCCGCGCCCGTCGCGTCGGTGAAGGCCGTGAAATCGACGCCCGTCATGTCTTCGATCGTGGCCACTGGGTTGGTCACACCGACGTAGCGTGCCGCGATCTGGTCGAACCGGAGGGCCGAATCCTCGGCGAAGCTCTCCCAGAACGGATGATCGGCGTGGATCGTGATCTGCCCGATGACCGAGCGATCGCTCCGGAACTGGATCCCGCGCAGGTAATCTTCGCTGTTGATGCCCTTCGACCCCGGAAATTCGCTTCCGTTTTGACAATTCACGTAGCTCGTCGGCGTGGCGAACCCGAGCCGGAACGGCAGCGTCTTCGGCAATTTCGCGAAATCGAACGCGGCGCCGTCACCGGCTGCGGCCGTGCAAGCATCGCTCGCGGGACGGCTCACCGTGCCGACGTAGAGCACCGTGTAGCCGTGCGCGATCATGTCCGCGTAGTCATGCAAGCCGTCGGCGTCCAAGTTCACGTTCTTCGCGCTCGCCGTCGCCGCGACGGTCTGAAACCCGAACGCGTAGCGCTCGGTCGTGTCGAACGACGATCCGTCGTCCATCGATTTGATCGACGCGAACGGCTGAGCTTGTTCCGGGGAACCGCCCTCGCCCGTGAGCGGGCCGCCTTTGTGCAAGTCGATCGCCCAGGGTCCGTCGACGTGCGCCGCTCGCGAGCACCCATGTTCGGATTGATTGGCGGGAACGGCATCGGGATTGTCCCAGAGCTCGACGTGATCGACGGTGACCAGCATGCGGTCGAGTCGAAAGATCCATCCATCGACGAGGAACGTCGCGTCGGCGCTGGCCGGTGGAAAATCGTAGCCCGTGACGGCGAGCGCCTCGCCGGACGCCGTCAAATAGAGCCCACCGCCGCCCGGATCGCCCACGTCGCCGTTCGCCGCGAGCGCGACGCCGCCGTCTGCCGCCCCGGAATCGGTCGCGGTTGGCGTTGCCGTGGGGGGCGGCGCAGGTGTGCTGCACACCGCCGTATTGCCGCCGCTCGAGCCCGAGCTCGAGCATCCGGAATTGGTGACCAGAAGTGTGGCCAGAAGGAGATTTCGCATCGAACTTTTCCTTTCAGGGCATGGTCCACGAAAATTGGTAGGTACTCGCCGAATTGCCGGTGACGCCGTCGAAGAACGCGAGCCCCGCGCCGGGCTTCGAGTCGTCGGGGATGACGAGGACGGACGGATCGAGGTCGCCCGGCAAGAGCGTCGAGAAGTCGAGATTCTGAAACCACGCGCGGCTATCGATGCGGAGCGCGAGCTTCCCGCCGGGCTCCGGCGTCAACGACGTCGCGATGGGCGCGATGATCCGTTGTTTGCAGATGGGGTTGGCACCCGGCGTGGCGGGGTCCGTCGGCGGCACGGCGCGGTTGTCGCTGATCGTCATTGTCGATTCGAACGGATACGAAGCGCCCGCGCGCGTTGCGGTCCCCGCGACGTCGACGATGACGGTGCCGTCGTCCTGGGCGTTCACGTCGCCGTCGGTGAGCCAGATCTCGGCGCTTTCGTCGGTGTCCGTCGTCCCCTCGCCTCCGACGGAGAACTCCTGCAAGGCGGGCGAGAGCGTATCGACGTCGACCGGCCCGGGAACTTCGAGGCCGTACGTCGTTTCGCCGTAGCAGCTCGAGTTCGCCGAGCCCGGGTTGATGCCGCCGAGCCGTAAATAGACGGCGCCGACGTGCATCGTCGCCTTGGTGAGCTCGACGTGAAAGCCGCGTCCGTTGTCGAACGACGCCGCGCCCGGCTGCCCCGCGGCGTAGGCGTCGAAATGAACGAGCTGTCCGCCGGTATCGAGATTCGAGCAGCCCGCCGGAGCCAGAGCGAGCGCGAGCCCGAAGAGCGCGTGAACGCGGTTCACGAGTCACCTCCGAACGTCTTGCCGATGGTGAGAAAGACGCCGCGCGGCGCGCCCGCGGCGAACTGCCGCGCGGGCACCAACGTCGGGGGCTCCGAAGGCGGGCGGAAATCGGAGGCGTAGTTGTATTCGCCGAGCCGGTACTTGGTATCGAACAGGTTCGTGACCGCGAGCGCCGCGGACCAACCCTTCCACGCGAGGTTCGCCGTCGCGTCGACGACCGACACGACGTCGCTCAGCTGGTTGTACGGGAGGGCGCGCGGCCCGGTGTACGTGTATCCGATGCCCAGAGTGCCGCGCGGCGAACGCCCGCCCCATCGCCACGGCATGTTCGCGAAGAACGCCGCGTCTTCACGGAAAACGGACGTCGGCACGTACGGCACTTGCAAGTGCGTGTCGTCGAAGGTCGGCCGCACCAACGTCAGGTTCGCCGACTCGTCGAAGAACGTGCCGAGGAGCCGCGCAGCGCCGGTCCACCCAACGCGCGTCGTCCCGTTCGAGAGCACGTTGCGGCCTTCGGTTTGGTCGAACACGAGATCATGATCGACGTGGGTGTCGAAGAAAATCGAGCGCGCCGAAACATCGACCCACCCGAAGTCGTGCGCGTACGTGACGCCTCCCTCGTACGCCTTCACGCTCGCGAACGGCGTATCGAGATCTTGTCCGATGTACGTCGGATCGATCGAACGGACGCCTTCGCCGTAGCTGAGCGTGAAATTGAAGTGCGCGATGGGTCCGAGGATCGCCGTCACGCGCGGCATGGCCTTCGTCGCGCCGGTCGAGGAGCGCTGAACCGGTTCGCGATGCGCGCCGTTCAAGGTCTGGTCGTGACACGACTGATTGATCGGCGGGTCTTGGCGCGACGGATTGTCGAAATCGCCCTGCGCGGCGCAGTTGTTCAGGACGTCGAACCCGAACGTGTCGAAGCGAACGCCGCCGCGCACCGTGACGAGCTTCACCGGATGAATCGAGGCGTCGGCATAGAGCCCCACGTCGGTCAACGTCGAGTCCAGATCCGTCTCGACCTTGTAGGGAATATCGCCGGGGACCGTGTTCCGGTACTGCGACGAATTCACGACGTCGACGCGCGCGAAGTACCCGACGTCGAGCGATTGCTTGAGGCCGTTCCACATCGTGGAGTAGCGCGCGAGACCGCGACCGCCGACCGTCCACGCGCCGTAGTTCAAGTCGATGAGATCGCCGCGTTGCTCATGCGGCGTGTCGAGGGCATCTTGCGTATCGAGCAAGAACCCCGTGAAGTCTTCCCGGAGCCGCATGTCGCGACGGATCACGAACAGGCTTTGATCGAGGGCGTACGTGTCGCTCTCTTTCGAATAGTCGGCGTAGACCGACGCGCGCGACGAGTCGCCGCCCTGGAGCGGATCTTCGGTGCCGTAGAACGACACGCGGCCCGCTTCGTAGTCGTCCTCGCGCACGACGCCCGCGGATTGGAAGTGCGTCGTGTACACCTGTCCGCCGACGCGGAGCTTCGCGCCGCTCCCGGCGTCGAGCTCGTATTGGCCCATCGCCGAGCCACGCGTCGCCGCGCGGTTCGAGCCGAAGCCGTCGGTCTTGTACGCTTCGGCGCCGCCGAACGTGCCGGTCGACCCTCCGGGCGGTCCCCAGAGCAAGAGCAAGCGCTCGGTATTGAAGCTGCCGTACGTGAGCTTCGCCGTCGTACCGCGAGTGTCGAGACCGAGATGATAATCGGCGCTTCCGGCGACCGCGAAGTTGCCCTGGTAGGGCGAAAACGGCCCTTCGGTGACCCGGAGCGACTGGATCAACTCCGGGATGACGAAGTGTGTGTCCGCGTAGCCGTTGCCGTGAATGTTCCCGGCGTCGTTCGCCGGGACGCCATCGACGCTAAATTCGATGTCCTGGCCTTCACGCGCGTCGAAGCCGCGCAAGAACACCTGCTCGGCGTGGCCTTCGCCACCTTCGTTCGTGAGGAGAATGCCGGGCGCGAGCTTCAAGTAATCGGACGCGTTCTGTCGCGGGACCGCGGCGAGTGCGCCGACGTCGATGTGAATGTCGGACGCGCCGTGCGTCTGCGGCGTGACCGAGCCGCGCACGGTGACCTCCGACGGCGGCGGCGGCTGTTCCGTCGCAGACGGCGTCGCGGGTGCCGGCTCGGGAGCGGCCGGAACGGCGTTCTTCGACGGCAGTTCCGGCACCGCACCAGGCGCCGGCGCGGGCGGCGCGACGAGCTCCGGCGGCGCAGCGGGCGGCGCGAAGTGAAACGGCACGCGAATGCGGCTCGGCAGCGCCTTTCCGTCGCGCATGGCGGGCACGAACGTCCACTCGCGAATCGCAACGATCGCGGCTTCGTCGAGGTCGTCTCCGCCGGTCTGGAAGACGTCCACCTTTGACACGTGACCGTCGGCGTCGACGGTGACCGTGAGCACGACGTCGCCGTGCTTGCGTTCGGCGAGTGCCGACGGAGGATAGATCGCGTCGACGTGCGAGACGACGGACGGCGGCGTGACCGTCCCCGCTTGTGCCCGCGCCGTCCCCGTCCACTCCGCGAGCCCCCAAAAAACCAAGGAAGCACACAAAGCCGCGCGCGTGAGCGTTCGTCGCGGGCGAACCCGGAACCGTCTTTCGAATCGAACATCGTGAGGCATGACTACTCGTCTCGTTTCGTGAAAGCGCGGACGCGCCGCGCTTCTCGGTCGCCTCGTGCGCCGGCGATGAGGCCTGCGACGAGGAGGGCTTTCGAGGACTCGCCGTCACGCGAGCGCGTCTCGAACGAGTGGACCCGTCGCGGAAATGCGACTCGATCAGCGCTCGGAAGGACGCGAAGCACGGACGGCGAAACGCCCCAACGGAGCCGCCCGGCGAGCGTGATCGCGCCTTGAAAAAGCCGAGATCACGGGCGGATTGGGCGCCGCGCGGGGTGCTTCAGAGCGGCGGCGATTGCTTCGGCGCGTAGTCGAGGACCGACAGCTCGCGAAGCACCGTGCGCTCGGGCACGCCGTACAAGCGCGACGCGAATGCGTCCGATACCGACACGGCGACGAAACGCGCCGGCGTCGCGTTGTCGCGCGAACGGGCGGCGGCGAGGTCGCAGTGATCGTGATGGTGAGCAACGGGCGCACCGGGCTCGGCGACGGTGCGGTCGGCGGGCGCGGACCGCGACGCGAACTGAGCATCGCCGTCGGCGTGAATCAGCTCGCCGTGCTCGGCGCAGAGCACGTGCCGCGACGTGAGCAGGTGCAATCCCCGCAACAAATCGCCGCTGACGAGCGCGGCGACGCAAAGGAAGACGACGAGTCGTCCCAGAACTTTGCGGGTCGCGTCACTCGCGAACATGCGGGCGCCCTCCATTTGCACGGAGAAACGACGCGCGTCAAGAGCCGGTCAGGGCTCGCTCGTCGCCGCACGTCGCGCCGAGCCCTTCGCGGCCGACTCGCTCGCGAGCTCGTCGATGAGCGCCGCGAGCATGTCGCGAACGGCGCGAACGCGCGCCGCGGGCTGGTTCTCGAGGAGACGAACGACCGCGGCCTCCACGGTGCCCGCGTGCACTTGGTCGAGCTCTTTGCCGCGTGACGTGAGCTCGAGCACGGCGCGGCGCCCGTCGTTCGGATCGGATTTCTTGCTGATGAGCTTCCGCTTCACGAGCCGCTTCAAGATGCCGGTGAGGGTGCTCGGATCGATGTGGAGGGCGACGGCGAGCTCGCCTGCGGCGATCCCCGGCGCTCTCCCGACGAGACGCAGCACCACGCGCTGCGGACCGGTGACCCCGAGGCGCTGACTCATTCCCTTCGATGTCGAACGGAGCGCGTGATCGAGCGCCCAGAGCACGCGCATGAAATCGAGCGCGGCACCGATGTCTCCGGTTTTCCCCTTACTCCGCTTGGTGGCTCCCATACGTCCTTGGCGGCCGGGCCGCCGCCGTCTTTTGCCCGATCGTGCGGAGCGGCGCAATCTATGGTCCACACGACGCGATCGCAGCCTTCACGTCACCGTCCGACCACACCACGGCCACATGTCGCGCGTCCAGGGCTGCCACACCTGCGGCGCTGACGTTCTTGCCGAAGTCCATATCGGTCAGCGGGAAGAGTTCCGGCAACGTCGTGGCGACGTTTCCGGGTGCCCACCCGTACGAAAGCTCGGTCGCGCTCCGAGAAAACGCGACGAAAACGCCGTTTCCAACCGGCGTCAGATGCGGCGAATAGAGCGAGCTGCCCGCGACGGACATCGAACCCGTCCGGGCGACGGCCAAGGTCGTCGCGTCCACTGCGGAGACGTCGAGCGAGCCGCGCGTGGAATGAAAAATGAAAAAATGGCCATCGCTGTACTCGGAGCCGAGCGGCTCGGCTTGAAACGAATTCGCGAGGTCCACCGGACCGACGACGGCGGACAGCGTCGCGGCGTCGAGGAGCACCATCCGCAGCATGGACGCCGCTGAATAGTAAGTGACCAAGAGCCGCGTCGGGGACGCCGACAGAAAGACGACCGGGGCCTGATTCAACGCATACAGCGCGGCGTCCGATTCGCTCGTGGTGACCGTGTGCGCGCCGCCGAGGACGCCCGCGGCGCTCACCGTCGCGACCCAGGCGTGCGGGCCGTTCCCCGCGTGGGAGTCGGCCCAGGCGACGGCGTATTTGCCGAGCGCAGGCAGCCACACCGAGTGCGGCGTGCCGAGATTCGACGCCGGGTTCGGAAAACTGCACACCCCCGCTTCGACGTCGAACTCCAGGTTCGTGCCCGGCGCTGCGAGCGAACCCGGGGCGAGCACGCCGAGGAGCGACCGCGTCCAGGTCGCCTCGCCGGCTTGCGCACAGCACGCCCCGACCGGAACCTGGTTCGTGAACGCGAGGAGCAGGTTCGTCCCGTCGCTCGCGAGCGTCGGGTTGCTCACCTGCTTGCCCGAGGTCGGCGCGCAATCGGTGCCGGTGGACGTGAAGAGCGCCGCCGACGCGAGCGATTTCCCCGTCGTCGAAAGCCGAAACGCTTCGGCCACTCCGGTGGTCGCGTCCGCCGTCGCGACGACGTCGAAGCCTCCCGCGACGGCGGCGACCGCCGGCGTGTCGTCGGGCCCCGCGGCCGCGCTCACGTGGAACGCGCCGCTCGTCGTGAGGGCCGTCGGCGGGCCGAGCTGCCACACGCCTTCGTCCGGAACGCCGTCGCAGTTGTTGTCGACCTCGTCGCAGAGCTCGGGGTGACCGGGGTACACGTTGGGGTTGTGGTCGTCGCAATCGTCGGCCAGGCCGGAGTCCGCGCCGCAGGCCGCGCCGATCGCGTAGTGGCCGTCCCCGTCCTCGTCGACCGGGCCCGAGACGCGGTGCGTGCACGCGCCGCTCTGCTCGTCGCAGGTGTCGACCGTGCACGGATCCGAGTCGTCGCACGCCGTCTTCGCCGCGGGCCGGCACCGCCCGCCGAGGCACCGCTCGAAGCCATTGCAGACCACGCCGTCCTGGCAGTCGAGATCCGCCGAGCATGCCTTTCCGCCGCCCGCGTCCGGCTCGTGAACGACGATCGACGCGTCGCGATCACAGGCGATGCCACTGATGCAACGATGGGCGGAGCAACATTGGTCGACGGCGCAATCGAAGGTCGTGTTGCACTCGTAGACGCACGTTCCGCGAGGGCCGCACCGGAGCCCGGCCTCGCAATCGCTCGGGTAGTTGCATGCCGCGCCGAGCGTACCGGGCGAGCCCGGTGCCGATGCGTCGCGACCGCCGGAACCGCCCGATCCGCTCTGGCCACCCGATCCGCCCTGACTTCCCGGTCCCTGGCAGACGTGCGCGACGCACAGATTGCCGGGCGAACAATCGCGCGATTCGAGACACTCGAACTGACACACGCCGCTGCGACACACGAGCGGCTCGGCGCACTCCGAGTTGTAAGCGCACGGCACGTCGATCCCCGCGTCGGCCTTGGGGACGAGTCCGCCGTCGGCGAGCTCCTTCGGATCCGCGCACGTGAGCGACACGCACACCTGGGCGGTCACGCAATCGGCGGCCGTCACGCACGGGTCGCGACACTCGCCGTCGATCGCGCACGTCTCGGCGCCCGGACAGTCGCTCGATCGCGTGCAGCTCGTTTCGTCCGGCAGCTGGCACACACGGAACGGCTTGTCGCTGAGCACGCAGCGCTCGCCGTTCGTACAGTCGCGCGAATCGGTGCAGGCGTTGTGACACCGTTGAAAAGCGCACACCAGCGGCGACTGGCAATCGGTGTTGATGCTGCACGCGGCCGCCAAGCTGCGCGCGGAATCACTCGAGCAACCGACGCCGGTGAACGGCATCACGAGGACGACGATGACGAGCCCTCGCACGACGAGCGACCCGATCTTTCCGGAGTGCCCCATTGGCACCGTATGCGATGGAGCCGATGCGCCGGCAAGGGGCGGAGAGCTCCGTCGAGGCGCGCGGCGAGCGACGAAACGCGTTCCGAGCAATTCCGTTCTACGAGTCGCGATCGAGCGCGGAGAGCGGCGCCGCGATGTCCTCGAGGGCGCGCCCCTCCGCGGCGACGCCGAGCACCAACGTGATCGCCGCGGCGCCGACCATGAGCGCGGCGGCAACGGCGTAACCGGCGAACAACGCCCGGCGGCTTCCCGATTCGATCAATTTGCCGAAGAGAGCAGGAGCGAGCAGGCCCCCGGTGCCCGTTCCTACGGCGTAGAAGAGCGCGATCGCGAGCGCCCGGATCTCGAGCGGGAAGAGCTCGCTCACGGTGAGGTACGCGGAGCTCGCGGCCGCCGACGCAAAGAAGAACGACGCCGACCACATGAGCGCGTGCGTCGCGGAAGTCAGCAGCCCTTGGTCGAACCAGTAGCCGGTCAGGAGAAGCAGGAGACCGCTCGTCCCATACGTGAAAGCGATCATCTTCTTTCGCCCGATGGTGTCGAAGAAATGGCCGAGCACGAGCGGGCCGAGCAAGTTACCGAGCGCGAACGGCAAGATGAACGAGCCGACGTGCTCGGGAAGGACGCCGTAAAAGCGCGTCAACGTGAGCGCATACGTGAAGAAAATGGCGTTGTAGAAAAACGCCTGCGCGATCATGAGCGAGAGGCAAAACACCGCGCGGCTCCGGTACTGCGTCAGCACGATGCCCGCGACGTCCGCGAGCCCGAAGCGGCGGCCGACGGCGATCCGGATCGTGCGGAGCGGCGCGGGGTCGGTGACTCGGTGGGCGTGGTTCGTTTCGATGTCGCGGACGATCGCTT
>Ga0265320_10000503_pt1 | contig 30457 bp, 24 predicted proteins | sample 4827metaG_FD_202087 | JGI IMG/M metagenome (GOLD analysis project Ga0265320, IMG submission 202087) | Rhizosphere microbial communities from Carex aquatilis grown in University of Washington, Seatle, WA, United States - 4-8-27 metaG | ecosystem: Host-associated > Plants > Roots > Rhizosphere >... | reverse complement strand
CGGTCTCCAGCGCCACAGTCTTGGTCAGGCCCGCGATGCCGTGCTTGGCCGTGACATAGGCCGACTTGAACGGGCTCGCCACCAGCGAATGCGCCGAGGCGGTCGAGATGATGCGGCCCCAGCCGCGCTTCTTCATCCCCGGCACCGCCGCGCGCATGCCGTGGAACGCGCTCGACAGGTTGATGGCGATGATCTGGTCCCATTTCTCGATGGGAAAATCCTCGACCGGCGCGACGAACTGGATGCCGGCATTGTTGACCAGAACGTCGCAGGCGCCGAAATTCGTCTCAGCCATGGCGACCATCGCCGCGATCTCGGCCGGCTTGGTCATGTCGGCCGGCGAATAGAGTGCTTTGACGCCGAACTCGCTTTCGATGCTCGCGCGCTCCTTCTCGATCGCCGCCGCCTCGCCGAAGCCGTTGATCAGGACGTTGGCGCCTTCCTTGGCGAAGGCCCGCGCATAGGCGAGCCCGATGCCGCTGGTCGATCCGGTGACGACGGCGGACTTTCCCTTCAGGGACATGGCAGTACCTTTCTCTTCAAGCTGGGTCGTCGATGAGTTTGGGGGCGCCGCGGCTGCGGTCGCAGGTCATGTGATCGCTCTTCTCGAGCTTCTTGCAGATGTCGGCATGGCCGGCCGCCCAATGCTCCAGCATGCTTTGGCGCGAGAACTCGTAGTCCTTGCTGGCGCCCTCATAGGGCTTGTTGCGATAGACGAGCAGGACGAGCGTGATGGCGTTGTGCCGCGCCAGCACCTTGACGCGCGCGGCCTCGGGCGTGTTCAAAAGCTCCGGCGGTAGCGTATCGAGAAATTTTTGGATGGCCATCTTCGCGTCGGCCTTCTCCAGCGCGGCGCGGCCGTGATTCTCGGCCCGGCTCGCGAAGCGGATATCCTTCTCGCGGTCATAGGCTTCTATGATCGTGCGCGGCATGCGGCCTTGCGCGTTGAACAGATCGACCTCGTAGATGAGAAGATCGCGGCCGGTCTCCTGGTCGAGCACGTGCTGCAGTGGCGTGTTGGAGACGACGCCGCCGTCCCAATAATAGCGTCCCTCGATCGCGATCGGCGGAAAGCCCGGCGGCAGCGCGCCCGAAGCCATCACATGCGCCGGCGTGATCTCGCGCGACGTGTTGTCGAAATACTCCAGCTTGCCGCTTTGAACATCGACGGCGCCCAGGCTGATGCGGATCTCCTTGGCGTTGATGCGGTCGAAATCGACAAGCTCCGCCAGCGTCTCGCGCAGGGGTTCGGTGTCGTAGACGCTGATCGCCTGCGGCGCGCCCGGCGGATAGAACACGGCGGGCGGAAAGCGCGGCTTGAAGAATCCGTCGACCCCCATCGCCGCCACCCAGCCCGCGGCGGCATCGTTGATGAAGCTGCGCTGACGGATGTTGTCCGGCGCCAGCGCGAAGGGCAGGCCGTCGCTCACCTTCGCCCAGAACGCGCGCAGCTTTGCCAGCCGCTCTTCCGGCGCATTGCCGGCGATGATCGCGGCGTTGATGGCGCCGATCGAGGTGCCGGCGATCCATTGCGGTTTGAAATCGGCCTCGCTCAGGCCCTGATAGACGCCGGCCTGATAGGCGCCCAGCGCGCCGCCGCCCTGGAGCACCAGCACGCGGCAAGGTTCTCGGCTCTGAATCGGCTCATGCTGCATTGCAGCAAGATAGCCATCCGAGCACCGAAATGCACGTTCGGCTTTGTAACGGTCTGTGGACGATCCGCGCGGTTAAGCGTCGGCCTTCTTCGGCAGATTCACGGGCCGCAGCAGGAAGGCCGGAAGTTCGTGACGCTCGGGCTTCACCGGCGTTGCGTCGTTCTTGCGGTCCTGGTGAGCGCGGTGGGGGCGGTCCCGCTCGCGCTTGGGCTGCGCCTCTTGCTGCGGTTTCTTCTCTTGACGCGGCTTGTCGTACCGCGGCCGCTCCTGGCGGACCGGCTCGGCGGCGTGGACCGCCGGTTGCTCGGCCGTCACCGGCTGCGGGGCGGCCTCAGCGGCCACCACCGGCTCCATCGGCGCGACGTGGTCGTGGAATTTGTCGGGGCGGAACTTGTCGCGCCGGTTGTCGCGGCCGCGGCCGTTGCGCGGCCCGCGCTTTTCGTCGTCGCGACGCGGCTTGCGGTCCTCGCGCACTTCGATGTTCTCCATCGCCTTGCGCGTGATCTTGTTCTTGGTCAGCCGCTCGATAGCTTCGACCTGCTTGGCATCCTTCGGCGTCGCCAGCATGTAGGTGTGGCCGCTGCGTCCGGCGCGGCCCGTGCGGCCAATGCGGTGGACATAATCGTCGGGATGATAGGGCACGTCGAAATTGAAGACATGGCTGACGGCCGGGATATCCAGGCCGCGCGCCGCGACATCGCTGGCGACGAGGATTTTGAGGTCGCCGGCGCGGAAGCGGTCCAGCGTCTTGGTCCGCAGCGACTGGTCGAGATCGCCGTGCAGCGGCGCGGCATCGAAGCCGTGCTTGACCAGCGATTTGGACACGACGTCGACGTCGCGCTTTCGGTTGCAGAACACGATGGCGTTGTTGAGCGTCGGCTCGCTTTCGCGGATCAGGCGGCGCAGCGCCTCGCGTTTGGCCCAATCGTTGGCCGGCAGTTCGATCATCTCCTGCGTGATGTTCGACGCGGCGGTGGCGGGGCGCGCGACTTCGACGCGCACCGGATTGTGCAGGAACTGGTCGGTCAGCCGCTGGATCTCGGGCGGCATGGTCGCCGAATAGAAGAGCGTCTGGCGCGTGAAGGGGATCAGCTTGCAGATGCGCTCGACGTCGGGAATGAAGCCCATGTCGAGCATGCGGTCCGCTTCGTCGATCACCAGGATCTGAACCTGGCTCAGCATCAGCTTGCCGCGCTCGAAATGATCGAGCAGGCGGCCGGGTGTCGCGATCAGCACGTCCACGCCGCGATCGAGCTTGCGCTCCTGGTCGTCGAACGAGGTGCCGCCGATCAGCAGCGCCATCGAAAGCTTGTTGAACTTGCCGTACTTCTCGAAGCTCTCGGCGACTTGCGCCGCCAGCTCGCGGGTCGGTTCCAGGATCAGCGAGCGCGGCATGCGCGCCTTGGCGCGGCCGCGCGCCAGCATCTCGATCATCGGCAGCGTGAACGACGCCGTCTTGCCGGTGCCGGTCTGGGCAATGCCGATGATGTCGCGCCGCTGCAGGACGTGCGGGATGCCCTGCGCCTGGATCGGCGTGGGTATTTTGTAGCCGCTTTCCTTGACGGCCTTCAGAACCTCGGGCGACAGGCCCAAGGCTTCGAAACCGTTTGTCTCGGCGGAGGGAGAAGACTCGGCCGTAGCCAAGGATGCAGAAGAATCAATGAGTTCTTCAGTGCCGGCTTCCGCGCCGGCGATCGTCACGCTGCTCGTCTTACGCTCCTGATGGGGCGCATTTCGAGCGCCCGAAGTCGACAGCCCGAATTGGCCCCGACTCGTGTATGCGATGCAATATAGCGCAATTTTCTTACTTTTCAACTGACGGTCTTCCCGTAGGGCACCCGGGACGTTGCGGCGGGGCCGTGCTATCGGCTTCTCCCGTTGGGCGGGAGGGGATTGCGACATGGGTGCGCGCGCAGGCGGCTTGCGGTTTGCGGTTCTGGCGCTGGTCGCGGTTGCGATCTGGTTCGCCGGCGCCACCTTCGACGGCTTGCCCGCGCCGCAAGGGCGGGAGGCCCCCCCGACCGAGTTCTCTGCCGTTCGCGCCCTGGCGACCCTGGGCCGGCTGCTCGGTCCCCAGGTGCCCCATCCGGTGTCCTCGCCCGCCAACCGCGCGGTGCGCGACCGCGTGCGGGCGCAATTCGCCGCGCTCGGCATCCAGACGCGCATCTATCGCGGCTTCGGCTGCGAAGGCCGGTCGAAATACGGCTTCTTCGCCTGCGGCACCGCCGAGGATATCCTGGCCGACGTCGCGCCCGGCACCGGCAAGGCGATCGTCCTGATGGCGCATTACGACTCGGTTCCCGCCGGGCCCGGCGCATCCGACGACCAATCCGGCGTCGCCACCATTCTGGAAACCGTGCGCGCCCTCAAGGCGCGCGGCATGAAATCGGATCATCCCATCCTCGCGCTCATCACCGACGGGGAAGAGGCGGGGCTGCTCGGCGCCGACGCGTTCGCGTCGAACGCGGCCTTGCGCGCGCGGGTCGGCGCCGTCGTCAATGTCGAGGCGCGCGGCAGCGCGGGCCCCAGTCTCCTCATCCAGACCGGCGAGGGCAGCGAGCCCTATGTCGACCTTTATGGAAAATACGCGCGCGAGGTCGGCGCCAGTTCGCTGGTGCCGATGGTCTATAAGGTGTTGCCCAACGACACCGACTTCACCGTCTTCCTCGATCGCGGCCTGGGCGGCTTCAACTTCGCCTTCGCCGGCAACGTTGCGGTCTATCATACGCCGCAGGACCGCATCGAAAACCTGAGCCTCGCCACGCTGCAGTTCCACGGCGACAACCTCATGGCGGTAACGCGCGGGCTGATGGCGACGGACTTCGCCGCACTGAAGGGCGGCGATGCGGCGTACAATTCGCTGTTCGGTATGCTCCTGCCGCCGATTCCCGTAGGCTGGACGGCGCCCATCGCATTCTTGGCGCTGCTGCTGCTCGCAACCGACGCCTATCTCTCGCGCGGTGAGCAGCAGGTGCTCGGCCGCCGGCTGGGCGCCTTGGCCATTGCGCCGGCCGCGCTTGTCTTGAGCGCCGCCATCGGCTGGCTCCTGCACACGATCGCCGCGCTGGTGTCGGGGCAGCCCGATCCGTCCTATGCGCATCCGATCTGGCTGCGCATCGCCATCGTGCTCGGCATCGCCGCGGCGCTGCTGCCGCTGGCCAGGATCGCGAGCGCGCGCCTGACCGCGCTCACGGTCTGGTACTGGATGGCATTCCTCGCCTTCCTCACCGGGCTGTATGTGCCGGGGCTGAGCCCCTTTTTCCTGTATCCGGTGGTCGTCGCGTCCCTCGTGCTCGCGATCCAGGCGCCGATGCGCGGCGCGTGGACCGGCCCGCGCGGCGAGATCGCGCTGTTCGTCGCCGCGCTGCCGGCGCTGGCGACGTGGCTCTCGCTCGCGGCGTTGGCGGAAGCCGAGCAGGGACTGGCTTGGCATCCGCTGATCACCGTGCCGATGGCGTTCGGCGCCATGACGTTGCTGCCGCTGATGGCCAATCGGCCGCTCTCGCGGGCCGCGACGTGGCGCGCCATCGCCGCGCTCGGAACCGCCGCGCTCGTATTTTCGGTCGTTGCGGGCCTGGTGCCGGCCTTCAGCAAGGCCGATCCGCAGCGCCTCAACATCGCGTTCATCGACGATCACATCGCCGGCAAGGGCGAATGGGCCGTCGAAACCGGCGCGGCGCTGCCGGCGGTCTATGAGCATCTCCACTTCGCGCGCGCCGCCGCATCGTCGGTACCGCTGCTGCGCCAGACGGCCTATGTGGCGCCCGCGGGCGCGACGCGCTTCGCCGTTCCATCGGCGACGGTCTCGAGCCGACCCGACGGCGCGGGGCGCGCGGTGACGATCGTCCTGCGCGGCTCGCCTGAGGCCGATCGCATGGCCGTCGTCGTGCCGAAAGAGGCCGGCCTGCTGCGCGCCGCCATGGGCGGGCGCCGGTTCCTATCCGCATCCGACAATCTCAATCCCGCCGGCACGGTGATCGCCTGCGTCACCGCCGATTGCCGCACCATGTCCGTCACCCTGACCTTCGCCGCGCGCAAGCCCGTCGACATCATCGTCGGCGAGCAGCGTTACGGCCTGCCGCCCGACGGTGCGCGGTATGTGCGGGCACGCCCGGATTGGGCCACCGCCTCGCAGAGCGGCGACACGACGATCGTGTTCGGCAAGCTCAGGCTGCCGTAGTGCCGACGAAAGCCGTCGCCCCTACACGTCCACGCCGGTGGCGAAGGGTGCGTTTTCCTGGATGTACTGGAAGCGCAACTCCGGCTTCTTGCCCATCAGCTGTTCGACCAGACCCTCGGTGGATTTGCGATCCTCCTCGGCGATCTCGACGCGCAGCAAGGATCGCGCGCCGGGCTTCATCGTCGTTTCCTTGAGCTGCGCCGGCATCATCTCGCCCAGCCCCTTGAAGCGGCCGATCTCGACCTTCGCGTTGGCCTTGAACGCGGTTTTGAGCAACTGATCGCGATGTTTTTCGTCGCGCGCATATTCGGTCTTGGCGCCCTGCGTCAGCCGGTAGAGCGGCGGCATCGCCAGATAGAGATGACCCTCGCGCACCAATTGCGGAATCTCGCGGTAGAAGAACGTCAGCAGCAGCGAGGCGATGTGCGCGCCGTCGACGTCGGCGTCGGTCATCACGATCACGCGGTCGTAGCGCAGGTCGGCCTCGCGATATTTCGCGCCCGTGCCGCAGCCCAGGGCCTGTACCAGATCGCTCAATTCCTGGTTCTGCTGCAGCTTGCCCGCCGCGGCGCTCGCGACGTTGAGGATCTTGCCGCGCAGGGGCAGCACCGCCTGCGTCGCGCGATCGCGCGCCTGCTTGGCCGAGCCGCCGGCGCTGTCGCCTTCGACCAGGAAGATTTCCGTGCCGTCGCGCCCGTCGCGCGTGCAATCGGAGAGCTTGCCCGGCAGGCGCAGCTTGCGCGTCGCCGATTTGCGCTGGGTTTCCTTCTCCTGGCGCTTCTTGAGCCGGTCCTCCGCCTGCTCCACGACGAAATCGAGCAGCCTGTCGGCTTCCGCCGGGCTTTCCGCCAGCCAGTGATCGAAATGATCGCGCATCACCGTCTCGACCAGGCGCTGCGCGTCGGGCGAAGACAGCTTATCCTTGGTCTGGCCCTGGAATTCCGGCTCGCGGATGAAGACCGACAGCACCGCGCAGCACGCGCTCATCACGTCGTCCGCCGTCACCAGCGCGGTCTTGCGGTTGTTCGCCCTCTCGCCATGGCCGCGCAGCGCGCGCGTCAGGGCGTTGCGCATGCCTTGTTCGTGCGTGCCGCCCTGTTCGGTCGGAATGGTGTTGCAGTAGGAGCGCACGAAGGGATCGATCTGCGGCGTCCACGTCACCGCCCACTCGACCGCGCCGCCAAGATTTTTCTGACCACCGTCCTTGTTCTCGGTGCGGCCGAAGAATTCGCGCTGCGTCACCGTGTTGCTCGAACCGACTTCGCTCTTGAGGAAATCCAAAAGCCCACCGGGGAATTTCAGCGTGCCCTCGGCCGGCGTGTCGCCCTTGATCAGCGACGGATCGCATTTCCAGCGGATCTCGACGCCGCGGAACAGATACGCCTTGGACTTGATCATCCGGTAGAGCGTCGCCGGCGAGAAATGGCAGTCCTTGCCGAAGATCTGCGGATCGGGATGGAAGGACGTGATGGTGCCGCGCCGGTTGACCGCGCCCATGTCCTTCAGCTTGCCCACCGCCTTGCCGCGTTCGAACCGCATCTTGTGCGAGCGCTTGTCGCGCGCGACATCGACTTCCATCCAATCCGACAGCGCGTTCACCACCGAGGCGCCGACGCCGTGCAACCCGCCCGACGTGTCGTAGACCTTGCCGCCGAATTTTCCGCCGGCATGCAGCGTCGTCATGATCACTTCCAGCGCCGACTTGTTCTTGAACTTGGAATGCATGTCGATCGGGATGCCGCGGCCGTTGTCGCGGATCGTCAGAACGTCGCCGGCCGAGAGTTCAACCTCGATCCGGTTGGCGAAGCCCGCCACCGCCTCGTCCATCGAATTGTCGAGGATTTCTGCGGCCAGATGATGCAGCGCCCGCTCGTCGGTGCCGCCGATATACATGCCCGGCCGCCGCCGGACCGGCTCCAGCCCCTCCAGAACCTCGATGTCCTTTGCGGTGTAGGCTTTTGCGGACGGAGCGTCGGTGTCGAACAGATCGGGTGCTTTGGCCATGGCTCTAGGGGCTGGGTGTCGGGAACTTTCGGCGATTCGCGCGGAAGTGCCATCATAGCAGGATGAAGTTCCCGCGAAATGCGCCATTTGGGCAGACAATTCTTTAACGCTGCCGTGCCTATCGTCCTCGCCGGGGTGCGCGACGGAGCGCGGCACCGGTTGTACAACATGCGTATCTGGAACTTCGCCTCTGGATTGACCGGCGCGCGCTACACGCGCGCGAGGTTGCAGACCGTCATCGCGGCGTTGCCGATTTCGACCGCGCTCAATCCGCTGGGCACGGCGGTCGCGTTCTTTCCCTTCTTCGAGAAGCAATCGATTTTCGGGCACCTGCCGTGGAGCAGCCTGCTCGTCGCGCTCGCGTTGCATGCCGCGGCTTCGCTTTGGGCGCTCTATCTGTACCAGGGCAACAGGGTCGCCATCGCGCAGGTCGAGCGGCTGGAGCGTCAGCTTTTCTATCTCCAGCTTGCGGTCAGTTGCTGCTGGGGCGTCACATTCTGGCTGTTCTGGGATCCGGCGTCGCCGGTCAACCACATCTATGTCGCGTTGGTCACCGTCACGGTGGGATGGAATGTGCTGTTCACGCGCATGGCGCATACCCCGATTTTCCTGGCGGGAATCCTGCCCATGGCGGCGGCGGTGTGGCTGCGCACGTTGATCGCGCCGGACTCGGTCGCCTATCTCCTGGCGCAGCTCTTGCCCATTTGGCTCACCTATATCCTCCTGATGGGCCTGGCTGGGCGCATCCGCGTCGACGGCGCCTTCAAGACGACCTTCGCCAAGGAGGATTTGTCGACCGCCCTGCGCGCCAGCAACGCCGAGGCGATGCGCAAGCGCTTCGAGGCGGAAGCCGCCAACGCCGCGAAGTCCACCTTCCTGGCCAATATGAGCCATGAGCTTCGCACGCCGCTCAACGCCATTCTGGGTTTCTCCGACATCATCGCGCGGCAGGTGCTGGGTTCCGGCGCGTCGGCGCGGTATGCCGAATACGCCACTGACATCAACACGTCGGGCGCGCATCTTCTCAGCCTGATCGACGATCTCCTCGATGTGGCCAAGATCGAAGTGGGCAAGATGGAGATCGATCCCCAACCCTTCGATGCCGCCGCGCTCGCCGTCGAGATCGGTCGGTTGATGACGCCGCGCGCCCTGGTCCGCAAGCAGTCGCTCGCGGTGTCGATCGCGCCCGGACTGCCGCTCTTGAAGGCGGACGAGCGCGCCTTCAAGCAGATCGCGCTCAACCTTCTCACCAACGCGATAAAGTTCACGCCGGACGGCGGGCGCATCGACATGCGCTGCTGCCGCGGCGCGGAGGGCGGCTTCCTCCTTGCCGTGGCGGACAACGGCCAGGGCATCCCGCCGGACAAGCTCGAACGCGTGTTCACGCCGTTCAGCCAGGTCGACAACCGCTACGACCGGCAGGCGGGCGGCACGGGGCTGGGACTGGCGCTGGTGCGCGGCCTGGTCGAACTGCATGGCGGGCGCTGCTGGATCGAAAGCACGGTGGGACGCGGCACCACGGTTTGCGTTTACTTTCCGTTAGTGATCGAAACCGCGCGTCGCGCGGACGCGGCGGCCGGCTAACCTTTACGCGTCTCAGAAAATCTTAAGAACCGCGACTTACTATCGCGCCTGCCTCGCGAAGCGGGGACTACAGGGCAGGGGTGGCCAGTGGGTTTCGGGCAGCAGCTCAGAGTGAGACGTAGCGCGGATGTGCGCGTTCTGAACGCGCAGCTCGATCTTGTCGCGTCGGCGATGCGCGCGACGCGCTTCACCTCGCCGCTTTGGGCGTTGGCGCTGGCCTGGGTCGGATCGGGCAGTTTCGGCTATCTGGGCACGCGACCGTTCGAGCAGGCGATCCTCTTGCCCTGCATCGTGTCGATCACGATGTTCCTGGCCTCGAACGTCGTCTCCTTTTACCAGATGTCGACCGCCGGTCAGACCGACTACGAGGCCGTGCGCCCCTGGTTCGCGCGCATGACCATGCTGCAGGTCGTCATCAGCACGGTCTGGGGCCTGTTGCCGTGGCTGCTCTGGGATCCCGGCAATTCGATCAATCACGTCTTCCTCGCCGGCGCGACGCTGGCCATGCTTTCGACGCTGATCGTCACGCGCGCGACGCATATGGACATCTTCCTCGCCTGTCTGGGCCCGATCTCGGGCGTGGCGGCGCTGCGCTTTGCCTTCGGCAGCTCGATGCTCGACTACGGCATCGCGGTCATCATTCCCATCTTCGCGGCGCAGCTTTACTTCGACGGCCGCCGCCTGGCGCATCGCGTCGACGAGGATGCGCGCCTGCGCTTCCAGGTCGAGGATCTGGCGCGCGAACTGGAGGAGACGCGCGACGAAGCGCTGCGCAAGCGGTTCGAGGCGGAGACCGCCAACGCGTCGAAGACCGCCTTCCTCGCCAATATGAGCCACGAGCTGCGCACGCCGCTGAATGCCATTTTGGGCTTCTCGGAGATCATCGCCCAGGAATGCTTCGGGCCCGTGGGCTCGCAACGCTACAAGGAATATGCCGGCGACATCCACTCCTCCGGCGCGCATCTGCTGTCGCTGATCAACGATCTGCTCGACGTCGCCAAGATCGAGGCCGGCAAGATGGAGATCGCGCCGCATCCGCTCGAAGCCAAGCGCACCTTCGACATCGCGCTCAAGCTGATCGGTGCCAAGGCGCGCGAGCGCCAGCAGACGCTGGCGATCGAGATCGACGCCGCCGCGCCGGCGCTCTATGCCGACGAGCGCGCCCTCAAGCAGATCCTCATCAATCTCGTCTCCAACGCGGTCAAGTTCACGCCGGAAGGCGGCCGCATCGCGGTGCGCGCCGAGCTGGCGCGCTGCGGCGGCTTCCAGATTTCGGTCCAGGACAACGGTCCCGGCATTCCGCGCGAGAAGCTCGACAAGATCTTCACGCCGTTCAGCCAGGTCGACAATCGCTACGACCGTCAGGCCGGTGGCACGGGCCTCGGTCTCGCGCTGGTGCGCGGTCTGGCCGAGCTGCATGGCGGCCGCGCCTGGCTCGAGAGCGAGCCCGGCAAAGGCTGCTGCGCCTATGTCGTGCTCCCGGCGGTGCAGCCGGACATCCGTCAGGACGGCGAAGCCGTCGCGGCGTAAGCCTGCACGGGCTTAGGATCGATATCGGTGAACAACCTGCTCGGATGCAGCCGCAGGAAGGCTGCAATGACGATCTGCTCGCGATCGGGCACGGGCTTTTGCAGCGACGCATAGGCCTCGATGTCGCTGGCGGCGAGACCGGTGGCCGCCGCGATCGCCTCGGCCGTCTGCGATTGCTTTGCCAATTCGGGCGCGAGTCCCGTCGCCCAGCGGCTGCGCTGCGGCCCGTTCTCAAGCTTGAACGTCTTCTCGCCCACCTCGCGCATCCACGCCGTCGTGCGTTCGCTCAAAAATCCCGCAGTGATTCCGAGGAACGAGATCAGATACGGGCTCATATTCGTTTCGACTTTACCGGTGGACGATTGCGACAAGGTGAGCACGCCGGCCGAGGCGAAGAAGAACAACGCCAGCGCTACTGCGGCGCCCAGCCCGATCCGGTAGAACATCTCATGGCCTTGAATCGGCTCACGCTCGATGACGAGCCGCCGCGACAGATGTATGAGACTGCCGAGCATGCCCATGAACACCGCCAGAAGAAGCACCAGCACCGGATTGGGGATCATCACGATGCCGAAAAGGCGGTCGCCGACCAGCTTTTCAAAGGTGCGGAAATCTTCGACCACGGTCCGGTACGACTCATTGGCAAGCCGGTTCACCGCGATGTCCTTGGGCGGTGCGAGCATCGCTGCCTTTTCGTCCTCCAGCGCCTTCTTTGCCCGCACCTTGTCGCGCCAACGGTCCCGCGCCGGGTAGAACGCGTTCATCGCCGGCAGGATGTCCTTCTCCAGCCCGTTGAAGTACTTCGCAAGCATGTCGGGTGTGACGGCCGTCTTGTCGGCATCGGCTGCCACCTTCTGCTTGTAGAGTTCGATGCGATCGTTCAACCGCACGGTGTTGTCCTGTGGATCTTCGAAGGTCGGCAGAGTGATCAGCGCGGACGGAATTTGCGGATTGTCGATGGCATGGCGCCGCACAAGGCTGACGACGGCCTCCAGGCTGCCGTCCATCTTGGAGTCGTAGTCGGCCATCTCCTGGGTCACCACGGCGATTTCGCGATTGGCCTGGTCCTCGCGCCAGTCCAGGTCGTTGAGCGTCTGGATGTCCAGCCGGACCTGGCCGACCGTCGCGGTAATGGAATCGTCGACGTCCGCGCTCACGGCGCGCTGCAGGTTGAGTGCCGAGATCAGCAGCAGGATGACGATGAAGACCGCCAGGAAGATCAGGAGCAGGATCGTCGCGTTTGCGGTCTGGCGGAAGCCGCGTAGAAAATCGACGGTCGGCGACGGCGCATGGTCTGGGCCGACGGCGCCTATATTTGCCATTTCTGTTCCCCCACCGGGATCCGGCGGAAGCACTATTGCGCGAGTCCTTCGCAACTTCAAATGGAGAGAGAAAACCAAAAGAAAAAGGGCGCGAACCCTGAAGTCCGCACCCCTTCCCGTCGTCGGTGGCCGCCTTAGACCGAATAATACATCTTGAACTCGACCGGATGCGGGGTGTGCTCGAAGTTGTACACCTCGCTCATCTTCAGCTCGATATAGGCGTCGATGAAGTCGTCGCTGAACACGCCGCCCTTCTTGAGGAAGCCGCGGTCTTTGTCCAAGTTCTCCAGCGCCTCGCGCAACGAGCCGCACACGGTCGGTACCTGCTTCAGCTCTTCGGGGGGGAGGGCGTAGAGGTCCTTGTCCATCGGATCGCCCGGATGGATCTTGTTCTCGATGCCGTCCAGACCCGCCATCAGCATCGACGCATAGGCGAGATAGGGGTTCGCGCCCGGATCGGGGAAACGAACCTCGACGCGCTTGCCCTTCGGCGAGGCGCTGAACGGGATGCGGCACGAGGCCGAACGATTGCGCGAGGAATAGGCCAGAAGCACCGGCGCCTCGAAGCCCGGGATCAACCGCTTATACGAGTTGGTCAGCGGGTTGGTGAAAGCGTTGATCGCCTTGGCGTGCTTGATGATGCCGCCGATGTAGAACAGGCAGGTCTCGGACAGATCCGCATAGCCCGAGCCGGCGAACAGCGGCTTGCCGCCCTTCCAGATCGACTGGTGCACGTGCATGCCCGAACCGTTGTCGCCGTAGATCGGCTTGGGCATGAAGGTCGCCGACTTTCCGTAAGCCGCGGCGACCTGGTGGATCACGTATTTGTAGATCTGCATGTAGTCGCCGCACTTGGTCAGCGTGTTGAACTTGAAGCCAAGTTCGTGCTGCGCGGTGGCGACTTCGTGATGGTGCTTTTCGGGGTTGATGCCCATGTCGCCCATGATGGCGAGCATCTCGCCGCGCATGTCCTGGGCCGAATCGACCGGCGGAACCGGGAAGTAGCCGCCCTTGACGCCGGGACGGTGGCCGAGATTGCCGCTCTCGTATTCGGTGCCGGTGTTGTAGGCGCCTTCCATCGCGTCGACATAGTAGTAACCCTTGTTCATTCCCACTTCGAAGCGCACGTCGTCGAAGATGAAGAACTCCGCTTCGGGGCCGAAATAGGTCGTGTCGCCGACGCCCGACGCGTTGACGTACTTCTCCGCCGCCTTGGCGATGGAGCGCGGGCAGCGGGCGTACCGCTGCCCCGTCGTCGGCTCCACCACGTCGCAGATGAGCACGAGCGTGGTCTGGGCGAAGAACGGATCGATCACGGCGGTATCGAGATCCGGCACCAGCGTCATGTCGGATTCGTTGATCGCCTTCCAGCCTGCGATCGACGAGCCGTCGAACATCGTGCCGTTGGTCAGGAAGTCCTCGTCGACCATCGAAAGGTCGAAGGTGACATGCTGCCACTTGCCGCGCGGATCGGTGAAGCGGATGTCGACGAACTTGACCTCCTTCGCCTTGATCAACGCGAGAATGCTTGCCGGACTGTTTGCCATGGTCGTTACGTCTTCCCCTTCAAGAAGTTGAACCTACCCAACACGGGACTTTCAGATGGCGTCCGCCCCGGTCTCCCCGGTGCGGATGCGGATGGCTTCTTCCACATTGAGGACGAATATCTTGCCGTCGCCGATGCGGCCCGTGCGCGCAGCCTTCTGGATGGCCTCCACCGATGCCTCGACCCGGCCGTCGTCGACCACGATCTCGATCTTCACCTTGGGGAGAAAATCGACGACGTACTCCGCGCCGCGATAAAGCTCGGTATGGCCCTTCTGTCGGCCGAAGCCCTTGGCCTCGGTCACGGTAATGCCCTGCACGCCGACTTCCTGCAGCGCTTCTTTCACTTCGTCCAGCTTGAACGGCTTTATGATCGCTTCGATCTTTTTCATTCCTGTCTCCCGGAGGCGGCTTGTTGATACCGCGTCGTTAACGAAGTTGCAGGACTTGTGCCGGTTTTGGCCGGAAAATCCTACAGGAGATTCAGGAGGTTAGATTTGCCGTGAATTCCGATCCGCCGTCATTGGGCGATCGCTGTGCAATCTGCCTGAAAAATGGGCGACCGATGCTGTGGCCGCTTGGCCGGGTTCCGACCGTCGGCGCGCTCGGCCTATCCGATCAGCGGATGCAGCTTGCTACGGATCTCTGTCAGTTCGGCCGGCGTTGCTCTGCCCTTCTTGCGCGCCTTTCGCGCACGCCAGTCGAAGCTTTTGACCTGGTCGGCAAGCACGACGCTGGCGGATTGGCCGACAAGTCGCACTTCGAAGGGATAACCCTTGATGCTTGTCGTCGTCGGGCAACAGAGCATAAGCCCGACCCTGGCGTTGTAGCTCGCGGGGCTAAGGACGACGGCGGGGCGGTGTCTGGCCTGTTCGTGTCCAGCCTGTGGATCGAAGTCGATCCAGACGATGTCGCCCGCGTCGGGGACGTAGGCCACTAAAGCGACTCGTTGCCGACCGGCTTGCCGAAATCGATCTCGCCGTGAAGGTTCTCGTCCGTGATGCGGGCCAGCAGCGATTCCAAGTCGCAAGCGGGGCCGCGCACCGGCTCGATGACGATTCGGCCACGCTCCTCGCGAATATCGACCGCCTGGTCCAGTCTCACATTCGCGGCCGCCATGACCGACGATGGGATGCGCACCGACGCGCTGTTTCCCCATTTCTTGACTGTGACGCGCATGACAGGCTCCGTATCGACGTTGTCGATACTAGCCGACCGCCAGGCGCGGCTCAACCGCGCGCGGCGGCAATTGAAGAATGCGGATCGGCTTGCAATGGTGGGCGGATGTCCGAACCGCGCTTCAATCCCGTCTTCGCGTCGTTGCCGACCACCATCTTCACCCACATGTCGGCGCTCGCCGTCGCGCATGACGCCGTCAATCTGGGCCAGGGGTTCCCCGACGAGGACGGCCCGCTCGCCATTCGCGAAGCCGCCGCGCGGCAGCTGATCGAGGGGCCCAACCAGTATCCGCCGATGAAGGGCCGCGTGGAACTGCGCCGCGCCATCGCCGGCCACGCGAAACGCTTCTATGGCCTCGACTTCGATCCGGAGACGCAGGTGCTGATCACCTCCGGCGCCACCGAGGCGCTGACGGCTTCGATCATGGGTCTCGCGGGGCAGGGCGACGAGGTCGTGCTGATCGATCCCTCCTACGATTCCTATCGTCCCATCGCACAGGCGATCGGCGCGACCGTGAAGACCGTCAAGCTCAGTCCCCCGCGATTTCGTCTGACAGAAGCCGATTTGCGCGCCGCCATCGGACCAAAGACGGCCGCGGTGGTGATCAACACGCCGCTCAATCCGATCGGCCGGGTGTTCGACCGCGAGGAGCTCGACCTGCTCGCGCGCGTGTTGACGCAAACCGACGCGGTCGTGATCTGCGACGAGGTCTACGAGCATCTGGCGTTCGACGGCAAGACCGTGCCGCCGCTCATCGCGCTGCCCGGCATGGCCGAGCGCTGCGTGCGTATCGGCTCGGCCGGCAAGATGTTCTCGCTGACCGGCTGGAAGGTCGGCTGGGTCACCGGCCCGGCGCGGCTGGTGGAGGTCGTCACCAAGGCGCACCAGTTCATCACCTTCACCACGCCCACCGCGCTGCAGCTCGGCGTCGCCTATGGCCTCGAACAGCACATCGACTTCACGCTGAACCTGACCAAGGACCTGCAGGCCAAGCGCGACAAGCTCGCCGCCGGAATCGCGAAGCTCGGCTTCGACGTTCTGCCGTGCGAAGGCACCTACTTCCTCACCGCCGGCATTCGCGGCCTGACCAACGAGCCGGACCGCGCCTTTTGCGAGCGCCTGGTGAAGGAGGCCGGCGTCGCGCTCATCCCGCTCAGCGTGTTCTTCCACGACGGCTCGCCCGACCACATGGTCCGCTTCGCCTTCTGCAAGAAGCACGCGGTGCTCGACGAAGCGATCGCAAGGTTGGAGCGCTACTTTCAAAAATAATCGTCATCGCCCGGCTCGTCCGGGCGACCCGTTTTTATCCAAATTGGGTCGCCCGCATAAAGCGGGCGATGACGATTGTGGGTTCCCCAACGTCATCCCGCCGCTTTGAAATCGCCGCGCGCGCGTGCTGTCATCGCGCCATCAACACGGACCGCACCTATGACAGACATCGATCCGCGCACGCCCATCCTCGTCGGCGGGGCGCAGTTCACGCAGCGCACGGCCAAGAGCGACGTGCGCGCGAGCCTCAGCCCCATCGACATGCTGGCGAAGGTCGCGGCCGATGCGCTGGCCGACACCGGCTCGTCCAACCTCGCCGCTGCGATCGACACGATCGCCGTCGTGCGCTTCACCGCCGACTCGCCGGGCGACCAGGGCCGCTTGCCCAAGCGCATGTTCCGCAATCCGCCGCTCAGCCTCGCGAACCGCATCGGCGCCGCGCCGCGCCGCAGCTTCTACACCGCGACGGGCGGCAACACGCCGCAATGGCTGGTCAACCGCACGGCGGAGGAGATCGCGAATGGCACCTGCGACGTCGCGCTGCTGACGGGCGCGGAGTACATCGCCTCGTTGCTGAGCGCGATGAAGCAAGGCATCGACCTTGGCTGGGCGAGCGGCCCCGATGCCGACCCCGGCGCCGATCCGGAAGAGATCGGCGACATGCGCGCCGGCACCACGGACTATGAGCGCCGCCACGGCCTCGCCTTTCCGGTCAACGTCTATCCGCTGTTCGAGAACGCGCTGCGCGGCATGAAGCGCCGCTCGCCGGCGGATCATCTGAAATGGCTGGGCGAATTCTTCTCGCCCTTCACCAAGGTCGCGGCGGAGAATCCCTATTCCTGGTTTCCGACCTTCCGTTCGCCGCAAGAGATCGCGACGCCGACCGACAAGAACCGCTTCGTCGGTTTTCCCTACACGAAATACCTGAACGCCGTGATCGAGGTCGATATGGCGGCCGCGGTGGTGATGACGTCCGTCGCCAAGGCACGCGAACTCGGCATCCCGCAATCCAAATGGGTCTTCCTGCACGGCTGCGGCGACGCGGCCGACATCTGGAACGTCAGCGAGCGGGTGAACTATCACGCCTCGCCCGCCATTCGCACCATCGGGAAAAAGGCCTTCGCCATGGCCGACCTCGATGTCGGCGACGTCTCCTTCATCGATCTGTATTCCTGCTTCCCGAGCGCGGTGGAGATCGGAGCCCAGGAACTCGGCATCGCGACCGACGATCCGCGCGGCCTCACCATCACCGGCGGGCTTCCTTATTTCGGCGGCCCCGGCAACAACTATGTCATGCATTCCATCGTGCAGATGGCGCAGAAGCTGCGCGCCGCGCCCGGCAAGTTCGGTCTCGTCACCGGCAATGGCTGGTACGTCACCAAGCATTCCGCCGGCATCTATTCGACGACGCCGACGCGCGGGCCATGGCGGCGCGAGGATCCCAAGACCTATCAGAAGGACATCGACGCCATGGCGCATCCCGCCGTGGTCGAGAGACCGCAAGGTGCCGCGACCGTCGAGACCTACACCGTCGTGCTCGATCGTCGCGGCAAGCGCTTCGGCATCGTCGTCGGCCGCCTCGAAAACGGCAACCGCTTCCTCGCCCACACGCAAGACGACGATGCGACGCTCGACTGGATGATGCGCGAAGAAATCCTCGGCCGCCCCGGCACGGTGACGGCTGGGGATGTGACGAATGCTTTCCGGTTCGATTGATTCGTCATCAAACTCAGGTGTCATGGCCCGCGACTGCGGGCCATGACAACAAACGCTGAAGGAGCCACCATGTCCGACGTCCAAGGGTTCGTCCGACCCGGTTTTGAAGCCGCCAAGGATCTCTTCGCCCGCAACCTCGCAAGCGGCGACGACGTCGGCGCGTCGTTCTGCGCCACGGTCAACGGCGAGACCGTCGTCGATCTGTGGGGCGGCCACGCCGATCCGGCCAAGACCCGGCCGTGGAACAACGACACCATCGTGAACGTCTACTCCACGACCAAGACGATGACGGCGCTGACCGCGCTGATGCTCGCCGATCGCGGCCTGATCGATTTCGAGGCGCCGGTCGCGCGCTACTGGCCGGCCTTTGCCGCCAACGGCAAGGCCGGCGTCACGGTCGCGCACCTGATGAGCCACTCCGCCGGCCTTTCCGGCTGGAAGGAGAAAATCTCTAAGTCCGACCTCTACGATTGGGAGAAGGCGACGACCCTGCTCGCCGCCCAGGCGCCGTTCTGGGAGCCGGGCACCGCGCCGGGCTATCACGCGCTGACCCAGGGCTACCTCGTCGGCGAAGTCATCCGCCGCGTCGCCGGCAAATCGGTGGGCACCGTGTTCCGCGAAGAGATCGCGACACCGCTCGGTGCCGATTTCTGGATCGGTCTGCCGGCCTCGGAAGACGATCGCGTCGCCGAGCTTATCCCACCACCGCCGAGCGAAGCGGTCGGTGCCGGTGGCGGCAGCGAGCTGGTGCGCAACATGGCGACCAATCCCGGCATCGACGTCGCCGAGACCAGGACCCGCGCCTGGCGCGGCGCCGAGATTCCCGCCGCCGGCGGCACCGGCAACGCGCGCGCCATCGCGCAGGTCCACGCCATCCTCGCCAATGACGGCGTCGCGCAAGGCAAGCGCTTCCTGTCGCGCGAGGGCGTGCGCAAGGCGTTGGTGCCGCGGATCGAAGGCACCGACGTCATCATGGGCGTGCCGGCGAAATTCGGCCTCGGCTTCGGCCTGCCGGGCGGCTTGCTGCCGCTGCCCAATCCCAACGCGATGTTCTGGGGCGGCTATGGCGGCTCGCTTGCCATCATCGACATGGATGCGAAGATGAGCATCGGTTATGCGATGAACCGCATGATCGGCACCACCACCGGCGATATGCGCGGCCTGGGCCTTGCGATGGCGATGTGGCAGGCAGTGGGCGCCGGACCTTGAGAGTTGGGGACGAAATACCCACATTTCTAGCCAATTGGGACCGAAAGGATATTTTCGGGGCACCCCCCACCCCCTCCCGAAAATCGAGGTTCAATTGGGCGTTTCAATGATTTCAAAGAGTTAGGAACAATGCCCCACATCTATTTGGTCCGCCACGGCCACGCCGCCGCCGGCTTTGGAGAGAACAGGGATCCTGGCCTCGACGATACCGGCCGCGCCCAAGCCGAGGCCGTTGCCGGCAAGCTCCAGGGCCTCGGTCCGCGCCTCATCTTGTCCAGCCCGCTGAAGCGCACGCTGGAAACCGCAGCGCCGCTCGCCGCGCTGTGGGCCGCGACGCCGGTCATCGAGCATGCCGTCACCGAGATACCCTCGCCCCCGGGCATGAGCCTGGAGGCGCGCGTCGGCTGGCTGCGCACGCTGATGGCCGGCTCCTGGCGGGATGTGCCGCCCGATCTGGCGCAGTGGCGCGAGGCGTGCGTGGACGCGGTCGCATCGCTCAAGGAGGACGCCATCGTGTTCTCGCACTACGTCGCGATCAACGTGCTTATGGGTTCGGCGGTCGCCGACGATCGCGTCGTGGCGTTCTCGCCGGGGTACTGCTCTGTCACAGTGTTCGACAACACCGGCGGCACGCTGCGCCTGATCGAGAAGGGCGGCGAAGCATCGCTGACGAAGGTCAATTAGCGAATGGGGAGTAGCGAATAGCGAATAGGGGGATAAACTACTCGCTACTCGCTACTCGCTACTCGCTACTCGCTGAGAGTCATTATGTCCAAAGAACCCCACGAACTCACCGCCTCCGAAATGTCCGCGCTGTTCGCGTCGCGCGATCTGTCGCCGGTCGAAGTGGCCGAGGCCTGTCTCGGCCGCATCGAGGCGCTGGACGCGCAGATCAACGCCTTCTGCCATATCGATGCGCATGCCAGCCTGACGATGGCGGAAGCCGCCGAGGCGCGCTGGCTCGAAGGCGCGCCGCTGTCGCCGCTCGACGGCGTGCCCGTCGCAGTGAAGGATCTGCTGGTGACCAAGGGTTGGCCGACGCGGCGCGGCTCGCTCACCGTCGATCCCAACGCTTATATAAACACCGATGCGCCGACCGTGGCGCGGCTGCGCGAAGCCGGCGCGGTCCTGATCGGCAAGACGACGACACCCGAATTCGGCTGGAAGGGCACCAACGACTCCCCGCTCACCGGCATCACGCGCAATCCGTGGAACACGGGCAAGACGCCCGGCGGATCTTCGGGCGGCAGCGCCGCGGCGCTCGCGGCGCGGTTCTGTCCGCTGGCGCTCGGCACCGACGGCGGCGGCTCGATCCGCATCCCGGCGAGCTTCACCGGCACCTATGGCCTCAAACCCAGCTTCGGCCGCGTGCCCGCCTATCCGCTCTCGCCCTTCGGCACGCTAGCCCATGTCGGCCCGATGAGCCGCAGCGTGCTCGACAGCGCCATGCTGCTGAACGTCATCGCGCGCCCCGATGCCCGCGACTGGTACGCGCTGCCGCACGCGCCGACCGACTACGCCGCCGAGATCGAAACGCCGCTCGCCGGCAAGCGCATCGCCTTCAGCCCGCGCATGGGTTTCGCCGCGCGGGTCGATGCGGATGTCGAGGCGTTGGCCGCGGCCGCCGCCACGCGCTTCGAGGCGATGGGCGCGCATGTCGAACTGGTCGATCCGCCGGGCGGCGATCCCGGCATGATCTTCCGCACGCTGTGGTGGTCCGGCGCCGGCATCCTGCTCGGCGACTACACCGAGGAGCAGAAGGCCAAGCTCGATCCGGGCCTGCGCCAGATGGCGGAGGAGGGCGTGGCGATCTCCAAGAAGGAATATCTGCAAGCCAACCTCGCGCGCGGCGCCTATGGCAGCGCGATGCGGCAATTCATGGAGCGCTACGATTTCCTGCTGACGCCGCAGCTCGCGACGACGGCGTTCGACGTCGGCCGCGTCTCGCCGCTCGACGACGACGGCAATGCCTGGATGGCATGGACACCCTTTACCGTGCCGTTCAATCTGACTCAGCAGCCCGCCGCGTCGGTGCCGTGCGGCTTCACGCGCGACGGGTTGCCGGTGGGCCTGCAGATCGTCGGCCGCATGTTCGACGACGCCGGCGTGCTGGCCGCGAGCTACGCCTACGAGCTGGCCGACCCGCACTTCGACACGGCACCGAAAGGATATTGAAATGGCCAAGCCGCGTGCCGTTCTGAATCAGGTCAATCTCGTCGTCGGTGACATGACGGCTTCGGCGGATTTCTACCGCCGCTTGGGCGCCGACGTCGCCGAGCCGGCGGCGAGCGAGTATCACCTCGCTTGCGGATTGGCGAACGACTTCGATCTTGATTTGGACACGGCGAAATTCGCCGGTCTCTGGAACAAAGCCTGGGTTGGTCGCACCGATCTCGTCGGGCGCATCGTGCTGGGCTTTGCGGTGGCGACCCGCGAGGATGTCGACACGTTACATGCAGACTTGGTCGCAGCGGGCTATCGCAGCCTCCAGGCGCCGTGGGATGCCTTCTGGGGTGCGCGCTATGCGATCATCGAGGACCCCAATGGCACGGCGGTCGGTTTGATGAGTCCGGTTGATTCTTCGATGCGCTTCTGGCCGCCGGAGGGTGGGGAGCCTTGACCACTTGCGCGGCCGGCTATTTTCCGTATCTTCCGCGTCCATGAACCCGATGCTTGCCCGTTCGCGCCGCCGCCGCTCCCTCCGATGGGGCCGATGAGCGCGCACGCCTGACACGCAAGCAACTCACGAAAAAGCCCCGCCGGATCCGCGCGGGGCTTTTTCGTTTCACCCATCCTCGCGCCCGGCCTTCTCACCACGAGGGATCGCCATGGACACGCCCAGACTCTATTCGCAGGTCGAAGAGACCTGCATGAACGCCTGGCCGGCATTGAAGGAAGTTCACTACGACGGCTGGCTGATACGGCTCGCCAACGGCGCGACGCGGCGCACCAATTCGGTGAACGTCATCGGTCCCGGCCGCCGGCCGCTCGCCGAGAAGATCGCCTATTGCGAGGCGATCTATCGCAGCCACGGCCAGCCGTCCTATTTCCGCATTCTATCGACGACGCGGCCCGATCTGGACGCGGCACTCGAAGCCCGCGGCTATGCGAAGGAAGACGAGACCAAAACGCTGTTCATGAACTTCAAGACGCATCGTCCGCCGAAAGCTGCGCCGGACGTGACGGTCGACATCCGCGAAGGCCGCGCCTCGGAGGAGTGGTTCGCCGCCTACCGCCGCCATGCGCGCTGTTCGGACGACGAGGCGCGGGGGCGGCGCGAAATCCTCAACGTCCTGGCCGTTCCGGCGTTCTTCGCCGGCGCGCGCGATGCGAGCGGCGAGATCGCCTCGGTCGGCTTCGGCGCAATCCATGACGGGCTCATCTGCCTGCAATGGGTTGTGACCGATCCGGCGCAGCGCCGCCACGGTTTCTCGCATGCCACGCTGGCGGCCTTGCTCGGCCGGGCCTATGAGGCCGGCGCGCGCGGCGCCTGTCTGCAGGTGGTGGCGGCGAATGCCCCTGCCATTGCGCTTTACGAACGTCTAGGCTTCGCCTGCGAACTCTACCGCTATCACTATCGGGTGCGATGACCGCCGAAGTCCTGACCGTCGAGGATGCCTACGCCGCCGATCGTTACGCGGCCGCGCACGGCGTCGCCATGATCGAACTGATGGAGCAGGCGGGCCGCGCCATTGCCGACGAGATCTGCAAGCGCTGGACGCCGCGGCCCATCGCCGTGCTCTGCGGCCCGGGGAACAATGGCGGCGACGGCTTCGTCGCGGCGCGGCACCTGAATGCGCGCGGCTGGGACGTCTGGGTCGAATGCCTCGTCGACATCTCCGCCCTTCACGGCGATGCGGCCGAGATGGCGCGGCGCTGGACGGGCGAGACCATCGCCGTCGCGCAGAGCAACCGCATGGCCGATCTCTTCGTCGACGCGCTGTTCGGGGCCGGCCTGTCGCGGCCGCTGGAGGGCGAGGCGAAGCGGCTCGCGCTGGCCTCGCCGAAATACAAGGACCGAGTGATCGCCGTCGATGTGCCGAGCGGGCTGCACGGCGACAGCGGTAAGCCGCTCGGCGGCATCGCGTTCGAAGCCGGCCTCACCGTCAGCTTCTTCCGCAAGAAGCCGGCGCATCTTCTGCTGCCCGGCCGGCAGTTGTGCGGTGAGGTCGTCGTCGCCGATATCGGCATCCCCGAGGCGGCGTTGGGCGCCATCAAGCCGAAGCTGTTCGAGAACGGGCCAGCGCTCTGGACCTATCCCTGGCCCAGGCTCGATGCGCACAAATACGCCCGCGGTCATTGCATCGTGGTGAGCGGTCCGGCGCAGGCGACCGGCGCGGCGCGGCTGGCGGCGCGCGGCGCTCTTCGCATCGGCGCTGGCCTCGTCAGCGTCGCGAGCCCGCAAAGCGCCGTGGCCGTCAACGCCGCCGCGCTCACCGCCATCATGGTCAAGCCGTTCAACGGACCGCGCGGGCTTGGCGATCTGCTCAAGGATGCGCGCTTCAATGCGGTTGTGATCGGCCCCGGTTGCGGTGTCGGCATCGAAACCCAGAAACTCGTCGCCGAGGTGTTGTCCAGCAAGGCCGCCGCCGTGCTCGATGCCGATGCACTGACCTCCTTCCGCGGCGCGCCCGAGGAATTGTTCGAACGATTGCGCGAACCCGCCGTGCTGACGCCGCATGACGGCGAGTTCGAACGCCTCTTTCCGGGCCTCCTCGCCTCGACCCCGAGCAAGATCGAAGCCGCGCGCGCCGCGTCCGCGCGCGCCAAATGCACCGTGCTGCTCAAGGGCGCCGATACCGTCATCGCGGCGCCGGACGGCCGTGCCGCGATCAACAGCAACGCGCCGCCATTCTTGGCGACCGCCGGTTCCGGCGATGTCCTCTCCGGCTTCGTCGGCGGTTTGATGGCGCAGGGCCTCGGCTCGTTCGAGGCGGCTTCTTGCGGGGCCTGGCTGCACGGCGAAGCGGCCAGCGCGTTCGGGCCCGGCTTGATCGCGGAGGATCTGCCCGAGGCGCTGCCCCGCGTGCTGAAGGACTTGAAGGACGATGACTGACGTTGCGATCCGTACGGCCGAGCAGGGCGATCTGCCGGCGCTGCTCGACATATACAACCACTACGTCCTCCACACGCCCATCACCTTCGATCTCGAACCGCGCACGCTGGCCCAGCGGCGCGAATGGCTCGATCAGTTCTCGATCGGCGGCCGCTATCGCTGCTTCGTCGCCGCGCGCGCCGGCACCGCCATCGGTTGGGCGTCCTCGGCCCGCTTCAAGGACCGCGCGGCGTACGACACCTCCGTCGAAACCAGCATCTATCTGGCGCCCGGCGAGAGCGGAAAAGGGCTCGGCCGCCGGCTCTATCAGACCTTGTTCGACGCGCTGGCGGACGAGGACATCCACCGCGCCTATGGCGGTGTCACCCTGCCGAACGACGCGTCCGTCGGTCTGCATCTGGCGATGGGCTTCCGCCATATCGGCACCTATGACGAGATCGGCCGCAAATTCGGGAAATACTGGGACGTCGGGCTGTATCTGAAGGAAATGGCTTAAGCCCTAGCCACCCCCCAAAACCCCTGCTATACGGCCCGCCTTCCGGCGGTTCGGGCTCTTGGGCCGGCTTCCGGCGAAGGCCCCGGCGCGGGCGTGGCGGAACTGGTAGACGCACTGGTTTTAGGTACCAGCGGCGAAAGTCATGGGGGTTCAAGTCCCTCCGCCCGCACCACCCTACGCCGCGGAGCGGGGGAGGGTGGTGCGTCCACCGAAGCTTTGGCGTAGGTGGACCGCTCGACATCCCGCGGCTTCGGGTGGCGGGCCGCCCTTCGCGGACAGATAGAAGATGCAGGGAATACAAAACATGCAGATCACCGAGACCGTCTCCGAAGGCCTGCGCCGCGAATATAAAGTCGTCATCGCGCAGAGCGATCTCGACAGCCGTCTCAATGGCCGCCTCGAGGAGATGAAGCCCAAGGTGAATCTCAAGGGCTTCCGCCCTGGCAAGGCGCCGGTTTCCTTCCTCAAGAAGCAGTTCGGCAAGTCGATGATGGGCGAGATCGTCGAGGCCGCGGTCAACGAGTCCAGCCAGAAGGCGGTCAACGACAACGCGCTCAAGCCGGCGGCGCCGCCCAAGGTCGATCTGGTCAGCGCCATCGAGCAGGTGATGGAGGGCAAGTCCGACCTCGAATTCACCGTCAAGGTCGACCTGATGCCAGATTTCGACCTGACCGACGTCTCCAAGCTGGACGTCGAGCGTCTGGTCGGCGAGGTCGGCGACGAAGACATCGAAGAAGCGCTGAAGCGCCTCGCCGAACAGGCCAAGACCTATTCGCCGCGCGAGGCCGATGAGGCGTCGCAGACCGACGACGTCGTGGTGATCGACTTCGTCGGCAAGATCGACGGCACCGAGTTTCCGGGCGGCAAGGCCGAAAACTTCAATCTCGGCCTCGGCACCGGCCAGCTCATCCCCGGTTTCGAGGATCAGCTCCTCGGCGCCAAGGCTGGCGAGACGCGCGACGTGAAGGTCACGTTCCCGGCCGACTATCCGGAAGCCTCGCTCGCCGGCAAGGAGGCGGTGTTCGAAGTCACGGTGAAGGAGGTCAAGCAGCCCGATCCCATCGCCATCGACAACGAGCTCGCCAAGAAGATGGGCCTGGAGGATCTTGCGACCTTGAAGGATCGCGTTCGCGATCAGCTCAAATCCGATTTCGGCAAGGCGAGCCGCCTGCATCTGAAGCGCCGCATTCTGGATGCGCTCGACGCCAAGCATGCCTTCTCGCTGCCGCCCGGCATGGTGGAAGCCGAGTTCAACGGCATCTGGCGCCAGGTCGAGGCCGAGCTGAAGCGCGAAGGCAAGACGGCGGAAGACGAGGGCAAGTCGGAAGACGAGCTCAAGAAGGAGTATCACGACATCGCCGAGCGCCGCGTGCGCCTGGGTCTTGTCCTTGCCAAGCTCGGCGAGCAGAACGGCATCACCGTCGCGCCGGAAGAGGTGCAGCGCGCCATCGCGACGCGCGCGCGCCAGTTCCCGGGTCAGGAACAGCAGGTGTTCCAGTTCTACACCCAGAACCCGCAGGCCGCCGCCGAGATCCGCGCCCCGATCTTCGAGGACAAGGTGGTCGACTTCATCGTCGAGCTCGCCCAGACCACCGAGCGCAAGGTGGATCGCGAGACCCTGTTCATGGACCCCGACGAGGCGGTCGAGAAGCTGAAGGCGTAATTGAGCGCTGTGCCGCGGGCGTCGACCGAAACCCGCAATTCAGGGTCCGATAACCCTTTGTGCCGCATGGTCGCATTCGCGCCGGCGCGGCACTATATAACCGCGATTGACGCACCGCCCCGTGCGTAAGACCCTCAACGAAGCTGATTCGAAAGGCTTGGAAGTCATGGCAGACCCGCGCGACGTCCATATGAACACGCTCGTGCCGATGGTGGTCGAGCAGACCGCGCGCGGCGAGCGCGCCTACGACATCTATTCGCGCCTGCTCAAGGAGCGGATCATCTTCGTGACGGGTCCGATCGAGGACTACGGCGCCAGCCTGCTCACCGCGCAACTTCTCTTTCTGGAGGCCGAAAACCCAAAGAAAGAGATTCACATGTACATCAACTCGCCGGGCGGCGTGGTCACGGCGGGCCTGGCCATTTACGACTCGATGCAACTCATCCGCCCGCCGGTGCAGACGTTCTGCGTCGGCCAGGCGGCCAGCGCCGCGTCGCTCCTGCTGATGGCCGGCAAGAAGGGCGAGCGTTTCGCGCTGCCCAATTCGCGCATCCTCGTCCACCAGCCCAGCGCCTCCTACTACGGCAACGCCGCGGACATCGCCCGCCATGCCGAGGAAGTGGTCAAACTCAAGCGTCGGCTCAACGAGATCTACGCCCGCCACACCGGCCGCACGGTCGCGGAGATTGAAAGAGCGCTCGATCGCGATACCTATATGACGGCGGAGGAAGCCAAGGCGTTCGGTCTGATCGACCAGATCATGGCGCGGCGCCCCGAAGGAGAGAGCGCCTGAACCCAAATTGGGCGGAATCCCGCGGAAATCCCGGGGATTAAACAATTCTTGATCCGCCCGGCGCTAACGTGGTCGAATAAACGCATGGTGGCGCCGCTTCGCTTGGCGCGGGTTGTGCAGAGCATCGGGCGGTAGGGCCCAAGTTAGATCAACGGGGCAAAAAGCCTTGGAGAACCAATGAGTAAGGCGAGCGGCGGCGAGTCCAAGAATACGCTGTACTGTTCCTTTTGCGGCAAGAGCCAGCACGAGGTCCGCAAGCTCATTGCCGGCCCGACGGTCTTCATCTGCGACGAATGCGTCGAACTGTGCATGGAGATCATCCGCGAGGAGAACAAGACCTCCTTCATGAAGTCGAAGGAGGGCGTGCCCACGCCCCAGGAGATTTTCAAGGTCCTCGACGACTACGTGGTCGGCCAGCAGCACGCCAAGAAGGTCCTGAGCGTCGCGGTCCACAACCACTACAAGCGCATCAATTCGTCCGGCAAGAACGGCGACGTCGAGCTGGCGAAATCGAACATCATGCTGATCGGTCCGACGGGCTGCGGCAAGACGCTGCTCGCGCAGACGCTCGCCCGCATCCTCGACGTGCCGTTCACGATGGCCGACGCCACGACGCTGACCGAAGCCGGCTATGTCGGCGAGGACGTCGAGAACATCATCCTCAAGCTGCTGCAGAACGCCGATTACAATGTCGAGCGGGCGCAGCGCGGCATCGTCTATATCGACGAGGTCGACAAGATCTCCCGCAAGTCGGACAACCCCTCGATCACGCGCGACGTGTCGGGCGAGGGCGTGCAGCAGGCGCTGCTCAAGATCATGGAAGGCACGGTCGCCTCCGTGCCGCCGCAGGGCGGGCGCAAGCATCCACAGCAGGAGTTCCTGCAGGTCGACACGACCAACATCCTCTTTATCGTCGGCGGCGCCTTCGCCGGCCTCGACAAGATCATCTCGTCGCGCACCCACGGTTCTTCGATGGGCTTCGGCGCCAATGTCCGCGCTCCCGACGAACGCGGCACCGGCGAGGTTCTGCGCGAGGTGGAACCAGAGGATCTGCTGAAGTTCGGCCTGATTCCCGAATTCATCGGCCGTCTGCCGATCCTCGCCACGCTGGGCGATCTGTCGGAACCCGCGCTGATCGAGATCCTGACGCGCCCGAAGAACGCGCTCGCCAAGCAGTATCAGCGCATGTTCGAGATGGAAGGCGTCAAGCTGCGCTTCCAGGAAGAGGCGATGCATTCCATCGCCCGCAAGGCGATCGCGCGCCGCACCGGCGCCCGTGGCCTGCGCTCGATCATGGAAGGGTTCCTCTTGGAAACCATGTTCGAGCTTCCGACGCTTAACGGCGTTCAGGAAGTCGTGATCACGGCCGACGTCGTCGAAGGCAAGGCCCGTCCGCTGTACACCTATTCGGACAAGGCCGAAGCGCGCGAGAACAAGGCGAGCTGACGCGCTCGCCGCCGGCGCCCGACATTTTTGCTATCCGAAGCGGAACCGCTAAATTGGCCCGCACCTGAATCGGCCGGGGGGACCGCTCTGTGCTGTTCAATTCGCCGGCCTTCATCGTCGGGTTCCTGCCGGTCACGCTTCTCATATTCTTCGCGCTCGGGCGCCACTCGATCTTCTGGGCGCGGGTGTGGCTGTCCGGCGCGTCCCTGTTCTTCTACGGCTGGTGGAATCCGGTCTATCTCCTCCTGATCGTCACCTCGATCATATTCAATTTCTATTGCGCGCAAGCGCTGCAGCGCTACGACGCCGTCTCGTCCTATCTGGGCACCGCGCCATCGAAGCGAACCATTCTCATCCTCGGCCTCGCCTTCAATCTCGGGGTCCTGGGCTATTTCAAGTATTTCATGTTCCTGGTCCGCAATGTGAACGACCTGACCGGCGCGGCGTTCGACGTTCCGCACATCATCCTGCCGCTCGCGATATCGTTCTTCACCTTCCAGAAGATCGCCTATCTGGTCGACAGCTATCGGGGCAAGGCGCGGGAAGACAGCTTCCTGAACTTCCTGCTTTTCGTCAGCTTCTTTCCGCAACTCATCGCCGGACCGATCGTGCATTACAGCGAGTTGCTGCCGCAGCTGCGCGAGCAACGCATCTATCGGTTCAACGCGCGCAATTTCGCCGACGGCGCCTCCTTCTTCCTTCTCGGCCTGGCCAAGAAGGTGGTTCTGGCCGACGCCTTCGCCACCTACTCCGATCCGGGTTTTGTCGGCGCGGCACAGGGCGGAAGTCTGGACTTTACGGCCGGATGGGTCGCGGCACTATCCTACGCACTGCAGCTCTATTTCGATTTTTCGGGTTACTGCGACATGGCGATCGGCTTGGCGCTCATGTTGAACATCCAGCTCCCGCTCAATTTCCGCTCGCCCTACAAGGCGGCCAGCATCATCGAATTCTGGCGGCGCTGGCATATGACCTTGTCGCGGTTCTTGCGCGAATACGTTTACATTCCGCTCGGCGGCAATCGGCGCGGCCGCGTCCGGCGCTATGCGAATCTGATGGCCACGATGCTGATCGGCGGCGCCTGGCACGGCGCGAACTGGACGTTCGTCGTCTGGGGCGGGCTCCATGGCGCTTATCTCGGCATCAATCATCTTTGGACCGAAATCCGCGGGCCGGTGACGCCGCGGGCCGCCACGACCGCGATGGCGCGTGGCCTGACGCTGCTTTGCGTGATCGTTGCATGGGTCATCTTCCGCGCCGACAGCCTGCGTTCCGCCGGAGCGGTCTATGCCGGCATGCTCGGCGTTCACGGAGCGCTCTTGCCCGAGCAGGTATTGTCTCTGCTCCCGCCGCTGCGACATCTTTTCGTTGGCGTGGGCAGCGTGCCGTATCTGGGGAATCAGACCGTGATGGGCACGTTCGAAGTGGTGGTGATGCTTACGGCGGGTTACGCGATCGTTCTTCTGGCGCCCAATCTGTACGAGATGTCGCGCCGCACGCGCCTCCTCATCGTGGCGCTGTCCTTTGCCTTCACCGTTCAGAAGGTGTTTTTCTCCGCCGCCATTTCCCCGTTCCTCTATTTTCAGTTCTAGGCGACGATGAAAGACATCGGCTCCCTCCTGCTCGCCTGCCTTGTCTCGCTCGTCGCCTATGTCTTCGTATTCGGCTTCGTGGTGGAGAGGCCCCTCGTCATCGACGTCGCGGCGGATGTGTTCAACCGAAAGCTCGCCTATGCCGCCCGCGCGCCGAGTCCGAAGATGTTCATTCTCGCCGGCAGCAATGCGCGGTTCAGCCATAGCTGCGCGGTCCT
>Ga0265320_10000502_pt1 | contig 30510 bp, 25 predicted proteins | sample 4827metaG_FD_202087 | JGI IMG/M metagenome (GOLD analysis project Ga0265320, IMG submission 202087) | Rhizosphere microbial communities from Carex aquatilis grown in University of Washington, Seatle, WA, United States - 4-8-27 metaG | ecosystem: Host-associated > Plants > Roots > Rhizosphere >... | reverse complement strand
CGGCCGTCGGTCTGGTGCTCGGTCATTTTCGCGTCGTTCTCATCGGCTATGTCCTCGGGAGCGCAGCCGGCGGGGCGGCAACGAGCATGGCCATCTCGACCGTCAGCACGTTTTCGGGCGCTCTCGCCCACGCCCGGAGTGGCCGCGTGCAACTGGCGCCGGTGCTCTTGATCGGCGCTCCGTCTGCCGTGGCGGCCTATGTCGCCGCTGGCTATGCGTGCCGCACCGATCCCCGCCTGTTGAAGCTCGCCATCGCGTGTGCGCTGCTGGTTGCCGCGGCAGATCTGCTCTGGCGTCGGCGCCCGCCCGTCGTTCGCTCGGCTCCCGAGCCTCGGCCGGATTCCTCACCGGTCTTGGCGGTGGCGGCTCAGGTTTTCATCGGGACGGTGCTCGGCGCCATTTCCGGATTCGTCGGCTTGCTCCTCGGCTCCTTGCGTCTACCCGCGATGGTACGCATCGGCGTCGAGCCGCGGACGGCAATTGGAACCAACATGACGATCGGCGCGATCACGGGCCTGTCGGCGGGGATTTCGGCGCTCGCGGTCGGCCAAGTCAACTACGAGGCGTTCGCGATCGTCGCGCCCATGGCCTTCATCGGCTCGCATCTGGGCGCTCAGCAAACCGGCAAACTCGACCCCGTGCGACTGACCCGATGGATTGCCGCTGCGCTGATCGTCACCGCGACCGGCATGTTCGTCGACTTCTGGTTCGGCAAGAGTCGCTGAAATGAGACGGGCCCGTTTTGGGGTCGGTCTCATTCACGAGATGGGCTCGAGCGCGTCGAGCAGCGCCGTCACTTCGTCGTCGGTGCCGACCGTGATCCGAAGCCCGTCGTCGAGCAAGCGGCGGTCGAAATAGCGCACCAAAATGCCGCGCGCTTTCAGAAATTCGTATGCGGTGCGGGCGCGCTTCGCGTCGGTGAGCCGCGCGAAGACGAAATTCGCCGAGCTCGGGAGCACGTCGAATCCGAGCGTCGCCAGGCCCGCCGCGAGACGCGTGCGAGACGCGCGGATTTTCGCGATGTTGTCGCGGACCCACGGCAGATCGCCGAGGCTCGCGGCGCCCGCGACGATCGCGAGCCGGTCCAGGTTGTAGCTGTCCTTGATCTTGCCGACGCCGTTCACGAGCTCGGCGGAGCCGAACAGGAGCCCGAGCCGCATGCCGGCGAGGCTGTGACTCTTCGAAAACGTGCGGAGCACGGCGACGTTCGGACGGGTGCGCGCCAGTTCGAGTGCATTCTCGTCCGCGAAATCCGCGTATGCCTCGTCGACCACGACGACACTGTTCGGGAGCGCGCGCGACAACTCGTCCAGGAGTGCGACGGGGTACGTCGTTCCCGACGGCGAATTCGGGCTCGCGATGAACACGATTTTCGCTTGGGTGTCGAAGAGCGCGCGCGGCAACGAAAAGTCGCGCGAAAAGTCGTAGGTGACGATGCGCGCGCCTTGCGCGTCGGCAAGCGTCTCGTAGAGCACGTACGTCGGGTACGGATAGGCGACGGCTTCGCCCGGCTCGACCAGCGCCCGCACCAAGAGCGCGAGCAATTCGTCGGAGCCATTGCCGGCGAGGATCTGCTCGAACGGATGCCCCGTCGCGTCCGCGGCGGCTCGCCGGAGTGCGCTCGCCGTGGGATCGCTGTACAGACGAAGCCGCGCCCCCTCGTCGGCGAGCTCCCGCCGGATCGCCTCGGCGACCCGCGGGCTCGGCGGGTACGGGTTCTCGTTGGTGTTCAGCTTGATGACGCGCGACCCGGGCGCGGGTTGCTCCCCCGGCACGTACGCGGTCATGCGAGAAACGGCGTCGCGAAACGGCAAAACCACGTCGCCGCCATCGCACGTTTTGCGGTCAGCGCCCACTCCCTCTCCGACGCCGCGCCACGACCGTCGGCCTCGTCCCCACCCCGTCGAGCCGAGTCCGGTTCACGCACCCCCCTCCTTCGAATCTGACCGCGCTCTCGATTCGGTGATCCCCGGACGGCGCAAGATCCAGTGCTCGGCGCATTCGGTACTTCCTGGATGACGCAATTTGACGGGCGGACTGTTCCGGTGAGCCGGACGGTCGAGCGTTCGAGCCAAATCGGCAACCGGGCGACATTGAAGTGCCAGCCGACGGCCGCTACGACGATCGAAGGTTTCGCAGGCAATGCGGCTCGACCGCGAAACTGAAAGGTTGCTTAAAAATGCCGAGAACGATGCGATCTGCGACGGTCTGGACCTTGGGCGCGGGAGCGCTCTTACTCGCTGCGGGTTGCAGTTCCGGCGATAATGCAAGCGGTCCATCGCCCGCCGATTTCGAAACTGGGGGGCTTTCAGGCGCTGGTGGTTTCGTCGGAACTGGCGGAATTCAAAACGGAAATGGCGGTTCGACGTCGTCGGGTGGAACCGCGACGGGCGTCGGCGGTTCGGGTATCGGCAGCGGCGGCTTTCAGGAGAGTGGGGGCACCCTTAACGGCACAGGCGGCGAAGTGGGGACCGGCGGCGTCTCGAGCGGAGGCACGACGGCCAGCTCGGGCGGCACGGGGAGCTCCGATCTCGATGGTGGACCCGACGGCTCGATCGGCAGCGGGGGCACCGCCTCCGGCGGAACGACGAGCTCGGGCGGAACGACGGCCTCCGGCGGCACCACCGCATCGGGCGGCACCACTGCCTCCGGCGGAACGACGGCCTCCGGCGGAACCACTGCATCCGGTGGAACCACGGCTTCCGGCGGAACCACCGCGTCGGGCGGAACCACCGGCGATGGCGGCCCGGCGTCGGGTGGAACGACGGCTTCGGGCGGAACCACTTCGTCGGGTGGAACGACGGCTTCGGGCGGAACCACTTCGTCGGGTGGAACGACGGCTTCGGGCGGAACCACCGCGTCGGGTGGAACGACGGCTTCGGGCGGCACCACCGCGTCGGGTGGAACGACGGCTTCGGGCGGCACCACCGCGTCGGGTGGAACGACGGCTTCCGGTGGAACGACGGGCTCCGGCGGCACGAGCGGCGCGAGCCTCCCGGCATGCATCAGCAAGGCGAGTCAGATCGTCCTCATCGGCGATTCGTACATCACGGGCTTCGGATCTCCGCAGCTCCAGAAAGACGCGCTCGTCCCCAAACTCGCCGCCGCGGTCGGCTGGCGAAACTACGCCGTCGCGGGCATTTCGATGGCGACCGGTGGCCTCTTCAACACGTCGAACCCGCCGGCGTTCATTCCGCTCGAGTTCGACGACACGACGAAGGCGAGCCTCGACGTGCTCGGCGCTTCCGGCGATGCGCCCCCCACGACGAGCCCCGTCACCAAGGGCGTCTTGCAGGACGACCCCGACGTGAAGCTCGTGATCATGACCGGAGGCGGCAACGACCTCCTCCTTCAAGACGCGACGACGATTCCGTTCCTCGGCTCGAGCTGCACCAACGAGACCAACAATTCGAAGGACCCGGTCTGTCAGGGCATCGTCTCGAAGGCGCTCACGGCGGCAACGACCTTGATGACCCACGCCGCGAACTCGGGCGTCAAGGACGTGATCTACTTCTTCTATCCGCACCTGCCCGGCGGCGGTCTCGGCGGTTCGAACCCGAACGAGCTCCTCGACTATGCCTACCCGCTCGCGAAATCGCTGTGCGACTCGGCGATCACCACGACGGGCGGCAAGCTGAATTGTCACTTCATCGATCTCCGGACGCCGTTCAAGAACGCCGGCGGCGACGGCAACACCGCGAACTTCGCGGGAGACGACGTGCACCCGAGCCAAGCCGGGCAGAACATCATCGCGACGCAGATCCTCGGCGAGATGCAGAACGAGTGCCTGGGCCAAGCCGCGTCGAGCGGCTGCTGTGCTCCGTAGTCGGCCCGCGAGAACCTGACTCCCCGGGGGTGCTCTGGAAATTCGCGACGCGGCGTCAATCGTCCGGCGCGAACGTGGGGCACCCAAGGGTGATGCTGACCCCCGCGAAGCTCGCTTGCACCGACGCGCAGGTCGCCGGGCAAAGCAGCATGTCGGTCGGATTTTCGGACGGATCGTAGTACCAGCCCCCGCTCCCCGTGTTGCACCTCGACGGATCGCCAACGTTTGCGACGACGTGGCTCACGCCGCTCGTGTCCCACCTGTAGATGTTGAGACGGCCGAGATCGAGCGGCGGACCTTGCGGGAGCACCGGCATCGCGTACGAGCAAGGAACGACCGGCTCGTATCGCTGGACGATCGACGCAATGGCGGCCTCGACGTCGCTTTCGAGGTGCGTCGTGCGCTCGACGACGATCGGGGCCGACGACCCTCCCGCGTCCGCGATCGCGTCGAGCCCGTCGGCCGTTCCGGCGTCACCGCTCTCCGTGCAATCGGGTCCCGGCGTCGGGATCTCGATGACGTTGGTCGGCACGCCGTCACCCATTCCGATCGCGGCAACGGTGCGGAGATCGGATGGCGTGGTGCAGGACGTTTCCTCGGTGCCCGTGACGAGCACGACCGCGCGGCGGTTAAAAGGGCCGAACGCCGGCTGAACGGCATGAAACAACGCGCCTTCGAGCGCGGGCAGGAGCGGGGCGCCGCCCGCGGCGGGATGGTCGACGGCGGCTGCGGCGATCAAGGGAGGCAACACGTCGGACGCGGCCGAGAAATCGACATCGGGCGTTTCGTATCGAGTGCCGTCGCAGGAGAAGCCGCCATCGCCCGGATCGCGTCCGAAAAATTCGAGGCCGACGGCCAAGTATGGATACGGCGTCGTCTCAACGGCGACCTCGATGGCGCTGTTCACCGCGACGAGCGGGGTCAAAGAAGATGACCCGATGGGACACCCCATCGCGAGGGAGCGATCGACGAGAAAGAGGAGCTCGATCTGAGTGATCTCTTGCCCGGGCACGGAAGGGGTGCAGCTCAATCCGGCGTCGAAGAAAGCTCCGCCGGCGCCGCCGAACCCGCCGAACCCGCCGTCACCGCCGACGTTGCCAAAGCCGCCGGCGCCGCCGAACCCGCCGAACCCGCCGTCACCGCCGACGTTGCCAAAGCCGCCGGCGCCGCCGAACCCGCCGAACCCGCCGTCGCCGCCAACGTTGCCGAAGCCGCCGGGTCCGGAGAGCCCTCCAGTTCCGGAGGTTCCGCTCGCTCCCCGGCGCGCTCCGGTGCTGCACCCGGCGTCCCGCGATTCACATGCACCCGCGCCGTCCAAGCTCGAGCGCCCGCCCGCGACGCACGCGACGGCGGCAGCGGCCGCGACTGCACTGGTCCCAACGACGCTCGAGAACGAGCGAAATTTCCTCGCCATGATTTTTCCAACCCACCGACCCGCGCCCAAACCCTACGAGGGAGCGCGATGCGGGTCAAATCGCTGAAACATCCCCTCGACGTCAGAAGCGCGTCACCTGACGTCAGCGTCTAGCCAACCGCCAACCTGGCGCGACGAGAGACGTGCGGGCCCCGGTAGAGCCTAGAAAGCCAGGGCTTGCGCGAGAGGGAAGGGCTGCCTCATTGTCGGTCGCTTGCACCAGTTCCGTTCGTCGCTCGGCTACGCGAGAGGTTCGAGCGGGCGCGGAGAGCAGGAGAACCCCGCCCGCGTTGCGGTTCGATCGCAAAGACCGCGTGCTCGCAGCGAGCGGCGAAACCGCGTCGGGGGGCGATCGCAAAGACCGCCGGGTCAAGATGGGTGGGTGAGGCGCGGAAACGTGCATTGGCACGTTGAGCACCGAGAGCACCCAGATTGGCCCGTGCTCGCAGCGAGCGCCCCCCGACGCACCTTAAACGCCGGGCCAGCGGTGCGTTTCGGCTAGCTGTCGGACGAACCCGCGCGTGCGACGGAGGCGTGCTTCGCGTTCGATGCGAGCGTGACGGATCTCGCGCCAGCGCTCGGCGTAGGCGTCGAGGAGCGCGGGGTCGATGTCGTAGCGGCGAAGGGCATCGAGGTTCGCGGCACGGAGGGCGAGCGCGCCGTTGTAACCGCCGAACCCTTGAGTGGGCACGAGCACACCGCCGTCTTCGCGTCCCATGATGGGGTTCGCGGCGAGGCGAAAGTGCGCGGCGGGTTCGCCGAGCTCGTCGTCGAGATGGCGCAGCGTGGGAACGCCGACCGTGACTTCGCCGAGCAGGTAGTGAATCGCTTCGCTCGCCGCCTTGAGCCCGGTTTCGCCCATCGAGTGGCCGTCGCCGATCGCTTTCGGCGCGCCGACGGTCATTTCCGGCAAACGCCCGGTGTGGCGCTGGAGCTCCGCGGCCGCGAGGCGCGCCGCGTACGTCGCGGCGAGATCGGTGCGCGAATTGGTGCGCGTTCCGGTGGCGTGCGCGACGAGATGCTCGAAGTCGCCGACGCCGTAGCCGTGGCCCTCGAAGGCCATTTGCAGCGCGACGATCGTCGCGTTTTCACCGCCGAAGCCGACGCCCGCGAAGTGTGCCTTGCCGCCGGTCTCGCCGCTTTGCCCGAACCCGACGACGATCGACGTGATGTCGAGAAAGTTGCGGATGGCGAACTCGAGCGTCGTGACGAGGACGCCCGAGCCGGCATTACCGACGACCGTACCCTGTGCATCGACGTCGAACGGCGCGAGGCATTCGGAGATCGCGCGCTGATCGTCGGCCCCGCGGGTCGCGTTCAGCGCATCGAGCTTCTCGCGGCTCATCATTGCACCGAGACCGAACGCTTCGATCACGCGCGCATCCGGCGAGAGCGCGGCATCGGCGGCGGTCCAGAGCAGCACCTCCGGGCGAACGTGCCCTGGGTACTCGAGGAGCGCCGACGACGCGGCGTCGGCGAACGCGACGAGCGCGCTCGCACACGCACCGCTCGCGACGAGCGGCGCTTGCGGGACGCGACGGAGGTGCCCCGAACCACGCAGCTCGTCGAGGAGCTCGGGATTGCGACGCACCCGGCTCAAGCCGAAATTCGGCGAGAGCATGGTCGAGATGAGCGCGGGGCCGTGCGACGACAAACTCGACGCCAGACGGTAGGCGAGCTTGTCGTTCTTCTTGTCGGCGACGGTCTCACGCCGCGGCTGCATGCCCAGCGACATCGACGTGTAGCTGTCCATGCCGGGGAACGCGTTCGCCGCCGCGACGCGGAAGAACCGCGGCTCGGGAAGAATCTCCGAGAGCGGCCGCGGGAGCGCCGCGAGCGCGCCGAGCCCACCATAGAGAAAGAGCTGCGACTGCAGGCTCGGCCCGAGCCGCGGGTCGTCGTCGAAGAGTCCGAACAGATCGCTGAGCGGCGATTGCCGGATCTCGCCGAACGTGAGCCCGGCCGCGCGCCTGAGCCCGCCACGCTCGAAGTCGTGGGGCAGCGGGGCGGCGATGTCCGTCACGACGTGCGACGCGATTCGATCCGCCGGATACGTTCGGATCCCGAGGTTCGCGCGGAGACGAGTCCCCCACTCGGATTCGATCTCGGCGATCGAGATCGGTTCGCCGCGCCCCGGACCTTGTGCGCGAACGAAAGCCGGCTCGAGCGCGGGGCTCCGCGCCGCATCGACGTCGACCAGCTCGGCGTCGAACGCGGCGAACCCGATGGCGAACTTGCTCCGGCCGACGAGCGCGCGGTGCGTCTCCGTCGTGCCGACGGCGGACAGGGTCGACGGCGTGCCGACGGTGCAAAGAACGCGGTGCGCAGGGAGTCGCATGAGGAGCCCCTGAACACTAATCAAGCCCGGGCGCGCCGTCGACCGGGCTCTCCAAAGCTCACGGATAATGGAAACCAGCGTGCCGTGCGTGCTCATGGCGCCGTGCCACGCCATGGGAACGGGCGGCTCGGTCCACGCAAACAAGAACCGCGCGTCGAGCGGCGCGAGGTTGACGCATCCATGACTACGGGCCGTCCCGAAGCCGTCGTGCCAGTACGCGGCGTGAAGGGCGTAGCCGTCCTTGAAGTACTGCACGTACGGGACGTCGCGGAGGTCGAACTCGTCGCCGACCTCGTCGTTGTCCATCGTCACGGTCACGTGCTTGGTGTGCCTGGCTGCTCCCCGCCACTTTGTGGTCGGATCGAAGCCGGTCGTGCTCGCTCGGATCTACGATCGGTCAAGGTCTCATCGCGCCGAGCTCCGCGCGCCCGAAGCCCTCCGGCTCCGTGCTCGCCCGCGTACAATGGGAGTCGGGGCCCACCGCGGCGGGCTGCGCGCGGGCGAGGGTCTTGTTCGTCACTATCGAGGTGCGCGCCTCGCGGCCGTCGAGTTTGAATCAACGCAGAAGAGGAAACAGATCGTTCATCAGGGACCGCTTACCCAGAAGATTTGCTTCCAACGCCGCCTTCACGTGCGGTCGACAGGTTTCGTCCTGCCCGAGAAACCGAACCGGCGCGCTCGACGCCGTGACTTTAGCAGCGATGACGGCACACCAAAGGGGAACAAGGCTCTTCCAAGTCGGAGGGGCTCCCGTCTCCTGAAAGATCGTAGAGAGCAGGTTCTCTATGAGCGACTCGCGAGCGGGGTACGCGCGTCGAAGGACGCTGCAAAGGAGACGTTCCAGGCACTGCGCGTCCGGCAGTCAAGCAAGGTTCGGCGCATCTCCGCGCCAGGCGATTGCACTGATGAAGACGTGCTCCCCGCGGCGCCGCCGCGCCGACCAAGATGCGGAGGACCGACTCTTGACCGTCCACTCCGGCGCGCCGGAGGTGAAGCTCTCCTGCAGCGCAGCGTGAAATGCTTCTTCTCCTGCATCGTCCGGATCAAAGAGGACACCGATTGCCTTCAATCGGTCTTCACCAGGACCCGTTTGGTCAGCCAAGACGGCCAGCTCGGTAGCTGCGCTTCGGGGAAGTTCGCTTTTGCCATTCGACGCCACCAGGCCAATTGAAACGCCGCTTCGGCCTCGAAGGTCGATCAACCGTGGGTTCCCGGCTCCTCTGCTCGTATTCCTCACGACGCTCCCGCCGAAAGCATGAAGCGCAAGTTCCCTCACTGCGGCGAGATCGTCCGGTCCTTCACACAAGAGACGCCGGCGCGTCATGCACGAAGATCTTCGACGATGTCATCGATCGCAGTGAGAACGCTGGCGTGATCGACGACCGTGGACACGAGGCGACTGTTGACGAGCCGGAGTCGATGCACGGTGGGGTACATTTCACTGGTTGAACCGTGGGCGAGCAGTTGGATGAGCTCTCGGCTGTGAGTGCTCAGCACCACCGTGGTGCCGTCCTTCACGGCGCTGAGGAGAAGGCCCACCATCTCGCCGAGATACCTTGGATGCTGGTAGCACTCGGGCTCTTCGAGGAACACGATTCCGCCCCTTGCGCTGAACACTCCGGCGGCGACGACGATGAATCGCTTGAAGCCGTCGCCTGCCAAGTATGCGGGTACCGGCGGAGAACCCTTCGACACGGTGTGCAGCACGAAGTCGTCGCGGACCTTTAGAATCCTCAGGTCATCAAGAGACCCGAAGGAAGTCCGCAGCGCGCGCACCGCCTCGTGCAAGTTGCCGGACCTTTCCAGCTCCGAATACGCGTCCTCAAGACTGCCCTGGGCTCTTTGCGCTTCAACGTCGAGGAATCTGATGGGCCTCGTGTTGCGGATCGCAAGCGGGTAGTTGAGAAGAAACGGAGTAGACATTCTCCCCGACGAATCGACGTACTGCTCGACGGCGGCGTGTTCATCCTTACTTTCGAACGACGACGACCACTGGAACGTAAGATGCTCCATTGGCTCTGAAAGGCCGTCCTCGATGGCCTGTTGCCGTCGCTGCGCATCGTGTGTCCCGCCGATGCGCGCTCGCACTTCCAAAATGCGTCCATCAATTTGGAAGGACGTCGTGAAAGCGTCTTGGTCACCGCCGAACGCGCGTGTCAACGAGTCGAGCACCGGGCCACCGCGGCGAAGCAGCAGGCGCGTCGCGAATGTCGAATCCACCGATGTCGCCAGCGCCGCAGCCTCGAGACAGGTCGACTTTCCGGCGTTGTTCGGTCCCACTAGAATGCTGAGTGGCGACAGCCCCTCGAGTCGCCCTTCGCGCACGCCCAGAAATCCCTGAATTTTCAGAGAAATTGCATGTGGAGTAGACCCGGATTCTTCGGGCGCGCTCGGATGGGGCGACACTGCACGGGCCACGTCCGCATTGTGCCAGCAGTCCCCGCGGTGTCCAAGCGACATGCAGCGACACGGACGCGCGACGGTCGATCAGGTCCTGCTGGCGTTCGAGCGCTTGATAGTGCTGGTCGCACGAATCTGCGATGTGCGGGGCGAAAGCGAATCGCGGTCGCCTCGAAAAAGCTCACGGATGAATGGAAACCAGCGTGCCGTGCGTGCTCATGGCGCCGTGCCACGCCATGGGAACGGGCGGCTCGGTCCACGCAAACAAGAACCGCGCGTCGAGCGGCGCGAGGTTGACGCATCCATGACTATGGGCCGTCCCGAAGCCGTCGTGCCAGTACGCGGCGTGAAGGGCGTAGCCGTCCTTGAAGTACTGCACGTACGGGACGTCGCGGAGGTCGAATTCGTCGCCGACCTCGTCGTTGTCCATCGTCACGGTCACGTGCTTGGTGTGAATCAAGAACTGCCCTTGGATGGTCGAGTGCGTCGTCTCCGGATCGCCGGTGCCGTCGGCGCCGGTCGACACGAGCGTGACGAACACCGGATGCGTTCCCACGTAGGCGACGAGGGACTGCTTCAGGATGGACACGTCGATCCAGGGGCGGGTTCCTTCCGCCCATCCCGGCAAGGACGTCGGCGGATCGACGCGCACGACGTTTTGATCGACGAGCCACTCCCCCGCTCGCGTTTCGAGATACGGCGTGCCCGACACGTCGACGCGTTTGCCGGTGATCGGCACCGCTTCGCGAAATTCGAGGCGTCGGTCGAACGTGAGCCCCTTCGTCTTCGGATCGCCGGCGTAGAGCGCCGCCGATTTCGACCGCACGAAGACGACGGGCAGGCCCTCCGCGTCGCCGAGCGGAATGCCGTGGAAGCGACTCGGCTCGACGCGCGTGAACCGATCGAGCGGCACGACGGCCATGTCCGAGGTCAACCCGAAGCGACGATGGCCGGACTCGAACAAGCTCATGAACGCGAACCCCGTCCGTGGGATGGCGCGCCGAAGCTCGGCGCTGTCCGCGGAGAAGCGCCGGCCGTTGGTGCGAATCGACGGCGCGCCGTTCTCGAGGAACCACGGAACGTCGTCGAGCGACGCGGCCTCGAACGACGTCGCGCCGCCGTGCGCGAGGTGCGACGCGAGATCCGGCTCGGCCGCACGCTGCTCGGCGTCGGACGGAATGCGCGAGTAGAGCGGCGAGCCTGCGGGCGACGCGAGCCCATACACGTACGGCAACGGCGCCGCGCGATCGGCGCGACGCGGCACCGCGCGCGACAGATCGTCGCGAGAAAGCGTGGCGGCGGGGCCCGCGCACACGTACCCCTCGGGCCCGATTTCGTAAAACCCGCCGCGGCAACCGTCGAAGCTCGCCGGCTTGTCGGCGCGCGAAACGATCGCGCCGGCGCGGAGATAGCCGAGCTTCGGCGACTTCGTCGTCGGACGCGCGTAGACCACCGTTTCCTTCGCCGTCGAGACGAGCACCGGTTCCGGATCGATGGGGTCGCCGCTCTTGGTCGAATCGCTCGCAAGCTCCGACGGATCGGGCGTCGCGGGTGCGGGAGGGGGTTCGGGCTCGCGCGGTTTCGTCGGCAGAACCGTCGCGAAATCCGAGGGCTCGACGCGACTCGCCGAGTACGCGCGCGGCGGCCGCTCACTCGGAAACCAACCGTCGAGTACCGAACAGCTCGGCAGTCCGACCGGCATGGCGACCGCGAAGGAGGCGGCAACACGAAGGAGCGCGCGCATCTCTCGGTCGCCTCGGGCTACAGCAAGTCGACGCGAAAGGACCAATTTTCGGCAACTTGGCTTCGGTCGGGCCGAAGGCTCGATTGCAAAGACCGAGTGCCCGGATGGCTGGGTGACGAGCGGAAGCGTGCACTTGCACGCTGAGCACCGAGAGCAGTCAGGCGGGCGCGTGCTCGAAGCAAGCGAGCCTTCGGCGCAAACATGATATGGCCGGCGTCATGAGCGAACCCCTCACCTTGGACGCCCTGTCGGCGCTCGACGAACACCTCAGCGAAGACGAACGGATGGTTCGCGACACCGTGCGTCGCTTGATCCGCGAGCGCTATCTACCGCGGGCCGGTGAGCTGTACGAAAAAGAGCAGTTCCCGATGGATCTCATCCCCGAAATCGCTCAGATGGGGCTCCTCGGCGCGGGGCTCAAGGGTTACGGGTGCGCCGGGATGAGCGCCGTTCAGTACGGACTCATCTTGCAGGAGCTCGAGTACGGCGACAGCGGGCTCCGGAGCTTCGTCAGCGTTCAGGGCTCGCTCGCCATGTACGGCATCTGGGCGTACGGAAGCGAGGAACAGAAGGAGAAGTATCTGCCCGAGATGGCGAAGGGCAAGCTCATCGGCTGCTTCGGTCTCACCGAACCCGACAGCGGCTCCGATCCGAGCTCCATGACGACGCGCGCCAAGAAAGACGGCGACTCGTGGGTCATCTCGGGGACCAAGATGTGGATCACGAGCTCGCCGTTCGCGCACGTCGCGGTCGTGTGGGCGAAGGTCGATGACGGCGATGCCGAGTCGATTCAGGGCTTCATCGTCGAGCGCGGCATGAAGGGTTTCGAGACGCCGCGCATCCACGGCAAGATGAGTCTCCGCTCGAGCGAGACCGGCGAGATCGTCCTCGACGAGTGCCGGGTGCCGGAGAAAAACCGACTGCCCAAAGTGCGCGGCTTGAAGGGTCCGCTCGGTTGTCTCACGCAAGCGCGTTTCGGTATTTCTTGGGGAGCCATGGGCGCCGCGAAATCCTGCTTCGAAGCCACGGTCGACTATGCGCGAAAGCGCATCCAGTTCGGCGTCCCGATCGCCAAGAAGCAACTCATCCAGGCGAAGTTCGCGGAAATGGCGACGGAGATCGTCAAAGCGGACCTCATGGCTCTCCATTTCGCCCGGCTGAAGGACAAGCGCGGCATCAGCGCCGTGCAGGTGTCCCTCTGTAAACGCAACAACGTCGGCAAGGCCCTCGAGATCGCGCGCGACTGTCGCGGCATCCTCGGCGGCAACGGCATCTTGCTCGAATACCCCGTCGTGCGGCACATGCTGAACCTCGAGAGCGTCTACACCTACGAGGGCACGCACGAAGTGCACACGCTCGTGCTCGGCAAAGCGCTCACGGGCCTCGACGCTTTCTGACAGGACCACGCGCGGGGCTTTCTCGGCACCCCGGCCGGGGTTCTGCCTCTCGGGTGGTGCAACATTTGGTCGCTAGTTGCGCTCGCGGGCGCTGGAATAATGGGCGTCGTGGATTCCACCGTGCTGATCGGCGCCATCGTGCGTCAAACGACGGTCCTGCTCGCGCAGATCGCGACAGGAACGGCGCCCGGCGAGCGCGCCACGTTGGCCCAGACGGCGGACCAGGTGTTCACGAGCCTAGTCAGCGAGCTCCGCGCTCAAGGCGTCGGCAGAAAGGGGATTGCCGACATGTTCGGTCTCACGTTGCGCACGTTTCACCATCGCCTGAGTCGCGCCACGGAGAGCCGGACGGAGCGAGGCACGTCGCTTTGGGACGCCCTGCTCGCGTTCCTGGAAGAACGCGGCTCGGCGAGTCGCCCGCAAATCCTGGAACGATTCCGCGCCGACGAGGACCGACTCGTTCGCGGCGTTCTGCGCGAGCTGGTCGACGCCGGGCTCGTTTTTCGCTCGGGCACTGGCGCCGGCGCCTTCTTTCGGATCGCGCGCCCGGAAGAAGTACCGGGGAGCGCCACCGACGATTCTCTCGAACGGCTCGCCTCGCTCCTTTGGGTCGCCGTGAAACGGGCAGGTCCGATAGCCACTCGAGCGCTCGCCGACCTCGTGCCGGCGTCGGAAGGGGAAATCGAACGCGCGCTCGCCCATCTCGTTCGGACCGGCCGCGTCGAAGAGCGGCGTTCGGACTCCGAGGTCGCGTATTTCGCCGAAGAGTTCGTGATCCCGGTCGGCAGCACCGCGGGATGGGAAGCCGCCGTCTTCGACCACTACCAGGCGCTCGTCACGACCATCACCACGAAGCTTCGCATCGCGGGGCGTCGCTCGGCCGCCGAAGACTGGGTCGGCGGCAGCACGTACAGCATCGAACTCGACCGGGACCACCCGTTGTTCGAGGAGGTCGTCGGTTTTCTCCGTTCGACTCGCGAACGCGCGGTCGCGCTGCGCCGGCGCGTTTCGGAAACGGATCGCGCGGAAGGACGACCGCCAAAGCGCGGCGTCAAAGTGGTCATGTACGTCGGGCAAACGGTGCTTGGCCTCGAAGGCGAAGACGATGGGTGAATTCGTGAAAGCGTTCTGGTTCGTGGCTGTTGGTACGGCGCTCACCGGCTGCGACACGTCGACCGGCGGCGGCAGCGAGTCGAACTTCGTCGAGTGCACGAGCACCACCGATTGCGCCTCCGGGTTCGTCTGCACCGCGGGCACCTGCCAGCGCCCCGACGCGAGCGCGGCGGCTGGCGGCGCCGGAGGGTTGGTCTCCACAGAAAGCGGCGGCACGCTCGGACACGGCGGAGCCGGGGGATCCGGGGGCAAGACCGGCGCAAGCGGCGGCAACGCGAGCGTCGACCTCGACGCGGCCTCGAAAGGGTCGGCCGATGCCGGCGACGCCAGCCAGGACGGAGGTGCGGCCCTCAGTGACGGAAGCGCGGGCGGCAGTGGATCGTTGTCGGAGGCATGCTTCGACGTCACTCCGGGCGCTTGCGGCGCCCTGAGCCTTTGGACGCCTGCGGCTCGGGCGATCCAGTGGGGCGTCGTCCAGGCGACGCCGATCGAAGGCGCCGACGGATTCGCGACATTGCTCGCCCATGGCTCGCCGATCGATTCCACCGTCTTCGCAACCCTCGGGGTCGGCGGCGGATGCGCGAAGCCCGCCTCGCCGTTCCTGTCCGTGGCGAGGAGGTTCGCCGGCGTCCATCGCGCCGTGTCGCGGGGAGGCACCCTCGCGCTCGTGGGAGAATGCTATCAGCGCTTCCCCTGCGGCTCGACGCTCTTCGTGAACGGCGCCGAGTGGGTCGATCCGCTCGGGCAGGCGCTCACCATCGGCGTGGACGTGGCGAGCGACGGGCGCGTGCTCGCGGTGACTTCCGGCTACGTGCTAGGCGACGCCGCGACGTTGCGGGAGTCGGTCGAGCGATGGCTTTCCCCGAACGGCCAGGTCCTCGCCGAGCGGCACTTGGCGAACGTGATTTCCGGCGAGGTCCACCTTCTCGAGGACGGCACGATCGCGGTCGCGGCGAGTTCCGCGAGCTGCACGACCTGCCCGAATCCGACGTACGTCGAGTTCCAATCCGCCTCCCTCGAAGACGCCTCTGCGTGGAACCCCGGAGCAAGCCGGGGCATCCTCGCGCTCGGCACTCGGGGGCCGTGGCTCGCCGTTGCTGGATACGATGGGAACGTCGAGCCCTGGACCGGCGTCGTGAACGCCCAGACGCACACGGAAGTCTGGAGCCGCACGCGAACCGACCTCGGGCAAGGCGAGGCCGTTGCCGTCGAAGTCGATGCCACGGGGACCGTGGACGCGACCGTGTTCGACCCGAACGACTCGGCGAGCTTCGTCCTTTTGCACGACACCCAGACCACTCCGGGCGTGCCCACTCCGACCTTCGTGAACGGCTCTGCAATCGGCCCGAGCAACGGCGGAATGCAGACTCAATCGAACGGCGAGCTCCTTCTGACGACGGACGTTGCCTACACGTATTGCGAAAAAGACTGACGCAGTCGGGCGCGTCCCTGCCGCCAAGGGCGACGGACGTCAATTCGTCGTCGGAGGTCGCGTTCCGTTGAAGTCCTGGTGCGCGGCGCACGTCGCCAGGGACGCGCAGTCGGCGCTCGAGTTGGTGTCGGGGGCGTAGTCGATCGTGCCGCGAAGCACGTCGCCCTCAGCGTTGGCTTTCAGGGTCGCCACGATGGTGTACGCGCAGGCGCCCTGGGTGAACGAGCGCGTGCCGTGAAGCTCGAGCGTGAGCTCCGCGCCCGCGACGGCGCCCGAGAAGACGTTCGAGCCGAGAACGGTGTTGAGGAAGGTGCCTTGCAGGCCCGTCACCGTCGCGGTCGCGGAATTGCCGTTCTGCGTCACGGCGACGGGGATGTTCGATGAGGACTGCCCGTCGGTCCAGGTAGCGAAACCACAGGTGTCAGTACCGTTCGTGACGGCGACGGTGAAGTTGCCTTGGACGTTGCTCGGGGTGGTGGAATTGTCGCTGCCGCAGGCCAGGCTCGCGACGAGCGGCAGCAGCACGACGAGGGAAACGTGACGCGCTTTCATGCCGCCGAGAATGCTCGGGAGCGCCGAGCGACGCAACGGGACGGGGGCGGGGCGGACGGCATCGGCGGCAGAACGGGATGGCCTTGCCGTCGCGGGCTCTGACGCCGGGCTTGCTTCTCGGGCGCTCGATTCGCGAGAATGCGGCGTGCTCCGTCACCGCCACTTCATTATTACGTTCGCGTGCTTGGTGCTTCTTGCGGCCACCTCCATGGCCGCTCCGCGCGACAAGGCAGCGCTGAAGAAGATCGACGAAGCGATCTCCACGCACTACCTCAACATGAACTTCGATCAGGCGGAGGGGCTCCTGCTCGGGACCATTCGCGCCTGCGAAGATCGTTGCAGTCCTCAGGTCGTCGCCAAAGCCTGGATGTACGTGGGCGTCGTGCGCGGGGCGGGTCGCAATGATCTCGCCGGAGCGCAAGAAGCGTTCACGACGGCGCTCGGTATCGACGCGAACGTGAAGCTCGACGACCAGGTCGCGACCGATCCGGTGAAGCAAGCGTTCGAAAAGGCAAAGGGAAGCGCTTCGTCGAGCGCGCCAGACACCACACCCGCGCCGACGCCGGCGAGCTCGCCGTCGAGCGCCGCCTTCACGTGCTCGCTCTCCGCGACCGAGGTCGAGACCCGCCGGCCGATACCGATTCAATGCGAAACGGACGCAGAGGTCGCGTCTGCGCGGCTCTTCTACAAGACGTTCAACGGCAAGTGGACCGCAGTGACGATGGACGCCAACGCCGGAGCCTGGCGTGGAACGGTTCCGTGCGCCGCGACGGGCAGTACGGGCGCCCTGAAATACTACGTCGAAGGGCTCAGTTCGACGCGAGACACCGCGGCTTCGTTCGGGACGCGCGACGCGCCGAAGAGCATCGACATCGCGTCCGAAACGACGGCCGATCCCCCGGCGTACCCTGCCGAGGAACCGCCCGCGCGCTGCAGCGTCGATGCCGCGACGGCGAGCACCGAGCCCGCCGCTACGGGCGGAGCGTGTGGCGCGTGGGGTGAACCGTGTGGCGCCGACGATTGCTGTGGCGACGGCCTCACGTGCACGAACGGCACGTGTGAATCGGCGCAATGCCAGTCCGACTCCGACTGCAAGAACGGCGGAGAGTGCGTGAGCGGCAAATGTTCCGGCGACGAGCCGGGCGCGCCGCCGCGCCCCTACAAAAAGAATTGGGTCGGCCTGCACTTCGGCCCCGACATCGCGACCGTCTCGGGGAGCAACGTGTGCACCTCCGCCGCGCATAGCCAGCACTACGCGTGCTTCTTCAATGACGGCAGCGAGTATCCGCCCGCCAAACCGGATCAAAACGGCGGCTTCCCGAATCCGAACGGCGCCGGCGCGGTCAACGGAGGATTCACGCCGACCACACTGCGCTTGATGGCGTCGTACGAACGGCTCTTCGGGCCGTTCGGCCTCGAAGGCCGGCTCGGGTTCGCCTTCAATGGGGGCCGAACGCCGGTCGGCGGTAGCTCATTCTTACCCGTTCACGTCGAGGCGCGCGGCAAGTACTGGCTCCTCGGAACGAAGGCGTTCGGCAAGAAAGGGTTTCGCCCTTGGGTCCACGTCGGAGGTGGCATCGCGGAGGTCGACGCGGTCGTCGCAGTACAAGTCGCCGACTGCCGCGCGAACAACGGAGTCCCCGGCGCGAACGTTCACCACGCGGCGGCGAACTGCGCAGGGCCGGCCGGTGGCCTGCCCACCGCGAGTCTCGCGACATCGGGCGCGACGCCGATCACCCTCGACGCGCAGAAGCAACTCGGCACTCAGTTCGCCGAGCTCGGCGGCGGCGTGATGTACGCCATCGGCGAGAACCACGGCGTCGTGCTGAACGTGAACCTCATGCTCATGCTGCCCGTCACGGGCTTCGTGTTCGAGCCGACCATCGGTTACGAAGTCGGATTCTGAGCGCGGGGCGATGGCGCGAGCGTAGCGAGCCCGCGAAGCGGCGGGGGGAGCGGTCGCGCGGACGGTGACGTCGTGAGATTGTTCTTGAGGGGTGTGCCGCCTCGTGCCGCCTGGTGGACTTTGACGTCGTGAGATTGTTCTTGGGGGGCGTCCCGCGCCGTCCCGCCCCCCTTGTATCTGCGAGGTCCGCTAGAACTGTCGCGCCGAGGACCGAGTCCGGTAGATCGTCCCCCCCTTGGGCAATCGAGCTCGTGGGTGAGCTAGGTCGCCGTACTCGGCTCCTCCGGTAGTACCCGAACAGTTGCCTGGGCCAATCGAAAGCCCGTATCACGCAAGGTAGGGTGACGCCGGGGGTTCCGAGGCAGAAAGGTTCGAATCGGAATGACGGCGGTGTTTGCGGGTATCGACGTTGCGAAGGCTCACCTCGACGTGGCGATCAGCGGCGAGAAAACATCTGAGCGCTTTTCGAACGATGACGATGGGATCGCGAAGATCACCGAGCAACTGCGTGGGCGTGGCGTGTCGCTCGTGGTCCTCGAAGCGACCGGTGGCTATCAGCGTAAGTTGCTCGCGGACCTGTTGGCCGCGGGAATTCCGGCCGCGGCAGTGAATCCGCGACAGGTGCGAGACTTCGCCAAGGCACTCGGGAAGCTCGAGAAAACGGACCAGGTCGACGCGCAAGTGCTCGCGCTCTTTGCAGAGCGGATTCGGCCGGAGACGCGCCCGGCGATCGACGCCGACACGCAGGAGTTTCAAGACCTACTCGCCCGACGACGGCAGCTCACCGAAATGCTGGTGGCTGAGAAGAATCGCCTTCACCAAGCCGAGACGAAGCTCGTACGTCGCAGCATCGAGAAGCACGTCGACTGGCTCAAAAAACAGCTTCGGGACACGAACAAAGACCTGGAAAATCGGCTTCGCGATTGTCCTGCGTGGAATCCGCGCGTCGAACTGCTCGAGTCGGTCAAAGGGTATCCGTTCGGTCAGGCCCGTTCCTGACGGCAGCGGCGCTGTCGCCTAGAACACGAAGGCGATGGGACGCCGGAGCTCACGTCGGAAGGTCGAGCAAGACGCGACGGAAGACGTTGGCGGCCAGCTTCTCCTGAGTTTCGCACTGCTGCAGGGTTTGCTTCCAGTAGGCGGGAGCGAGCTCGAGGACGCGGGCCTTGGGCCAACTTGGAAGCAGGCAGAAGAGATCGCGGATGTAGCCGAGCGGCTCGACGCCGTGGAGGCGCGCGCTCGCGAGGAGCGAGACGAAGCGGGCGTTGGTGACGCCGCCGTCGTCGCTGCCGACGAAGAGCCAGTTTCGACGTCCGACGACTTGCCGGCGCAAATTCAGTTCGGAAATGTTGTTGTGGGCCGGGAGACGGCCGTCATCGAGGAACCGTTGCAAAGCGATGCGCTGATTGCGCGCGTAGGTGATTCCGGCGGAGATCGGCGTCTCGTCGAGGACGACGGCGGCCTGGGCGTCGCACCATTCGAAGAACTTTTCGACAATCGGGCGCGCCTTCTGGCGGCGCACCTCTTCTTTCTTCTTTCGCGGCGCGTCCGCGATGGTCCGCTCGATACGAAAAAGTGCACCGATGTGGGAAAGGGCAACCTTTGCCCGCTCTGGATCTGAAGCGAGCGCTTTGAAGAAATAGCGTCGCGCATGGGCCCAACACCCCACCTCGATGACCTCACCTTCACGGTAGAGATGATCATAAACAGTGTGTGCGTCGGCAACGAGGTAACCCTTGTAGCCGCCGAGCAGCTCATCGACTGCGGCACTGTCGTGGCGCTTCGAGTAGCCGTAGAGCACGTGCTTCTCGGGGGCGACGAGCACCCAGAAGTGGCCGTTGCGACACTGCTCCTTCGCGAGGACCAGCACTCCCGTCGCGTCAACGCACAGGTACGGCTCGCCGAGCGCATCCGCAAACATCGCCTCGACCAGCGGCTGCACCAGCTCGCCCAGCTGATCGTGCCAGCCGCAGATGGTCGACCGCGCGAGCTCGAGTCCCTCGCGCGCATAGATCCCCTCGAGTCGGTTGAGCGGCTGGTGATCTTGCCAGCGTCGCACGATGGTGTCGGCGAGCATGCCGGGGCCGGCGAGACCGCGCGGGATGGGCATCTCGACCGTTTCCGGCGAGTACACGACCGTGATGTCGTTTGGGTCCCGGTCCTTGCGGACGAACTTCTTGTAGATGAACTGCACGACGACCGTCGACGGCGCGCGGCGCTCGAGCACCTCGCGAACGTCGGCGCCGACGTGATCGAAGGCGTCAAGCCCTTCCTTCTGCACTTCGAGCGGAAGAATCTCGATCGGCACGCGAGGAAGACTCTCGGGGAGCGGCTTTCGCTTCGCCTTGCCGCGCGTGTATTCGGCGATGATCTGCTCGGTTTCGGGGCTCTCGGCGGCCACTGGCTCGCCCGACGCAAACGCCATCTCGAGCATCGTGAGCGAGAGCTGCGCGTCACTGGTCGAGTAGCGCTCGGCTTTCTGTCCGAGCAAGCCGCGCTTCAATCGCTCGTTTTCTTCCTGCAAGAGCCGATTGAGCTTCTTGTACTCCTCAAGCGATCGCTCGACTTTTTCGAGCGTGCCTTCGAGCTTCTCGATGCGCTCTGCATCGGTCACGAACACGACCAATGAAGAACGCCGATCGATCTGTCAAGCGCGACGCGCGACTTTCGCGTCTTTCGGACGACCGGCAAGTAGCTTCGCGAGCGCGGACGCGTCGATGTGCACCGACGCGGCGCCCGCACCGGCGATCGGCAGCTCGAACACGGCGTGATGCAAGCGCTTGTAGAGCATGCAGTAGCCGTTGCGCTCGAACCACAAGACCTTGACCCGCGACGCTCGTCGATTCGCGAAAACGAATAGCGCGCCGCCTTGTTGCGGATCGAGTCCGACCACATCCCTGGCCGTTTGCGCGAGGCGATCGAAGCCGCGTCGCATGTCGACGGGATCGGTGCAGACGAAAATCCGAACGCCCGCGGGGATCATCCGCGATCCAAGACCGCCAGCAACCGCTCAAGCGCCTTCGGATCGAAGCTCTCAGGTACTCGAATCCGCCGACCGTTACCGAGCTCGAGCTCGAACCGACCGTCCGCCACATCGGAGCGAACCTCGACGAGTGGTGGAGCCGTCAGCGCTCCCATTTTCCTCGACGGCTGCTCGGCGCGCGTCCTCTCGCGCTTCACCTTGTTGAGCTTGTACCGCCAGAACCTCAGCGTCCCGACGTTGACCCCGAGCTCCGCCGCGAACTGCTCCGCCGACAGTCCGCTCTCACGCCACCGCTCGAGCCGTTTCTCCCACTCCTCCGCACTCGTCCTTGTTTGCACGGTCGTCCTCCGTGATCGACTCGTACAGCGCAACGCGCCTCACGTCCGCGACGCGGCTGACCGAACGGATACGTCAAAGGCATCGGACGCCTCACTTCTATGACGCTGCTCAGCGAGTTGCCCGAGCTCGGCACTCTCGATCGGAAGCAGATCGCCAAGCTCGTCGGCGTCGCTCCTCTGAGCCGCGACAGCGGCACTCGACGAGGCCAGCGAGCCACGTGGGGCGGTCGAGCCACCGCTCGGGCGTCGCTCTACATGGCGACCCTCGTAGCCACCCGGCACAATCCGATCATCCGCGACTTCTACGCCCGGCTTCTCGCCCGTGGAAAAGCCAAGAAGGTCGCCCTAGTAGCCGCGATGCGGAAGCTCCTTGTCATCATCAACGCGATGCTTCGCGACCACGCCCGCAAGCCGTCGCTACCCGTCGCCACCTGATTCTACTCAAAACAGTTGCTCGCCCTTTCAGGGCGGTCCCCCTGGTATTCGCTTCGCTCAAGGTAACCGGAGCGCGGGGGCCCGACGCTCGCGCAGCGAGCCCGCGAAGCGGCAGGGGGAGCGGTCGCGAAGCGAGCCGCGGGGGACAAGGTCCCCCCAGGACCCAGAGCGGGCGCGAAGCGAGCCGCGGGGGGTCAAGACCCCCCGAGAACAATCCCACGCCGCCCCTGTCGCGAATACCGGTCGCGAAGCGAGCCGCGGGGGCTAAGGCCCCCCGTAACTAGTACAGCGCGGTCTTCGACGGACGGCGCGATCCCTCCGCGGGGTCGGCGCCGGTCGACTCGATCGCGGCGCCGTCGCGCGGGTAGGTCACCGCTCCGAGCCGTTGACGAAGCGCCACGCAATGGGGCTCGATCGCCTGTCGTATCTCGTGCTCTTCCTCGGGGACGCCGAGGACGCTCGCGAAATTCGCGGAGAGGTCGGCGATGCGCGCGTCGTTCGCGATGTAATGACCGATCTCGGCGGCGGAAGGCTCGTCGGTGAACGCGGCGCGCTTGCACGCCGATTCGACGACCGCAGCGGCCGCGCGATTCGATGCGCCGGTGGCCTTGAGCCCGTCGTACATCGTCGCGGCGAGGCACGCGGCAGTCATGCGACGCAACGCTACCGACGGCGCGCCGCCTTCGAGCATGGCCAGCCGATCCACCGATCTCGAGACGACGACCGAGAGCGCCGAGAAGATCACGCGCGCCGCGCTGTCGCGCAGGAGCTTGCCCGCGGACGCGCCGATCACGTCGATGTCGATCCGCACTTCGCCGGAGGGCGGAGACGCCGGGGGACCCGCGGGACGCTCCGGCGGCGGCACCGAGACGGCGCGCGTCGTGGCGGGCGCAGGCGAAACGATGGGGGGCCGCACAGACTGCGCAGGCGAAACGACGGGCGGCCGTGCGGACGGAGCGGGCGAGACGACGGGCGGCCGCGCGGACAGAGCGGGAGCCGCGACGGGGACACGCGCCGACGGGGGGGGCGTCACGTTCGGAGGGCGCGCATATTGCCTGGGCGAAGCGGCGGGCGGGCGCGGCGTGGGGCCCTGCGGCGCAACGACGGGGCGCGACGGGGGGGCCACCGACGCCGCTGGCCGGCCCGAACTCACGGGGCGCGGAGCGGGGGCCCCCGAGCGCAGCGTCGGGACGGGTGCTCGCAGATGAAGAACGCGAAGCGCCGCGATCCGACTGTTCGGTTTCATTCGAGCGAGCGCCATGCCTTCGAGCTGAGTCGGCTCGAGTGCCGCCTGGCCTTGCACGATCTGTTCGCCGAGGATCGAGTCGATGGCGCCGGCAGCGTCGTCGCCAATCGCGTCGGCGTCGGCTTGAGCGAGCGGACGTCGGAACACCACGGTCACCTCCGCCACGAGACGGCGGCCATCGAGCGTGAGCGACGACACCGTGCGGCTGACGCTCTCACACTTGACCATTTGCACTCCGACTACTTACCAACACTTACCGCACCGCGACGCACCCGGCTTCGCCCCCGATCAAACGCACCAATTGGCGTATCAGATTTCCCAAAGCACGTTCTTTCGGTTTTCGTGAAATGGGATCGCCGAAACGCGAGTACTTCGCATGCATTCACTCCGTGATCGGAAACGGGCACGAAACTCGCCCGCCGACGTTGCAGGATTGAAATATCGTCGGCGCGAGCGTCCGATTTTCTAGACAGTGAATCGACGAACCGACCTGCTTGGTTTCGGACTTTGCTGTGCCGAGTTATTTTCACTGCGGGCGCGCGGCAGCGCTCAGGGCGACGGCACTTCTTCTTCGTGTTCCATCGGTCGCGGGACGTCGGTCACGAAGTCGAAGTTCCACACGGCGAGCAGGTAAATGAACTGCTGCACGTGCCCGCGCTGGCTCGCGGAGATGGCCGATTCGTCGGAAGCGCCGTGCCCGATCGGCATGTCGCGCTCGTAGGCGAGATGGAGCTCCGCGATGTCGATGGAACCGATGAGCTCCGGGGTCCAGTCGACCTCCGACGGGACGACGACGCCCGCGTTTCGATCGGTGAACAAGGTGAAGTCGTTGCCGACCGAGATGTAGTCGTGGAAGAGCGACAGCTCGGTGTGAAGGGCGTACCGAAAGAGCGCCTTGCCGGAATTGTCGGGGCGTGCCGCATACGTCGGGTTGAACGCGAAGAGCCCGAGCGTCGCCCATCCGAGCACGTCGCCGTCGACGAGCGCCTTTCCGAGTGCGGGATCGATCGCCGCCAGCGAGTACAGGTAGCGCGCTCGTAGATCGATGTACGTCTGTGAGCAGAGGCCGCCGTGGCCGCAGTTCTGACCGTTCACGTCGGCCGCCTCGGACGCTTTGCTCGGCCCCACCTGGCGGTCGTGCTCGACGCGCGCGCCGATCTCGAGAGCGCCCTTGCCGACGGCGTGCGTCGAAGTGACACCGGTGATCACGTCGAACTCGGTCGGCGCGAGCTTTCCGAAGCCGTCGCGCTTCCGATCGCTGAACATGTTCACGTCGACCGGGATGGACAGCCGCCGCCCGATGAGATCGATGTCGGCGTGCGCCGCGTAACGCATCAAGGTGAGGCCGGTGTTGTCGGGACGCGCCGCGTAGCTCGGGTTGTAGAGCGACACGCCGAGCTCCGCCGAACCGCTGAAGTCGAAGCCACTTTCGGCGCCCGCGATGTCACCGCCGTGCGCGCTGCCTTGCTTGTCGAGCGCGCGAGCCGACGAAGTGACCAGAGCCAGAGCCAGAGCCAGCGGAGCGATTCGAAGATCGGTGGTTTGCATGAAGAACAGTCGGGGGGTGCAGCGCGCCGAGGTGGCCGTCAACGTCTCGGCGACACCGTTAGGCGTTCTCGCGCTCTCGGCGCCACCATCGCGTGGTGACACTTTTTGGACAAGTCGCGCCCGACCCGACGGCCGAACCTCGTCCGTGAGACGGCCCGCGCGTCGATTTCTTGCTCTCGCGACGGCTTTTGGGCGATGAACTCGGGCAAGGCCATGGCATTGAAATCTGCGCTGCCATCCTCACGACCCCGAGCGACCGAGCTACCCTCGGCCCCTCGCCAACAAGTCGTCGTTCGAACGCCCGGAAGCGACGCTCCGGCGCGACACGAAGGCGCCTTTCGGTTGCGACTGCCGACGCTCCAAGGCCTCGGTTTTCGTCCCGAGTTCGACTCGGTGCCGATCGTCTCCGAGCCCGAGAACGAGTCGTGTTTCGACAACGATCCGTTCCCCCTCTCGGAAGTCCGAGCACGCGTCGCGCCGCGTCATGACGCGCCATCCGTTCCCGCGGCGCTCCCGGCATCGAAGCTTCGCCTGCGTCCCACCGTGGTGCTCGAAGCGGAAGACGGCCTCGCGAAAAAGTATCTCGAAGAGGCCGAGCGACTCCTCGCCAGCGGCGTGTTCGATCGCGGCATCGACTGAGTCGCGAGCTCGCCGCCGACCGCACGCCGACTCGGGGTTTCAAGCGCGACGGGCGCAAATGCGCACCAGCAAATCCCTCTCTTCGATCGAGCAGGGTGGTTGGTGCGAATTTAATCAGCGGCGGAGCTGAAACCCGACGAGGTAAATCTCGGAGCTCTCGGAGCGCGTGCCGGCGGGTTTGAGCGCGCGGCACGTACCGTAGTGGGCTGCGACCGCTTCCTTCGCCTTCGGGAAATCGCCGCTCATGAAGATTTTGCCGGCGAAGGACGAACCGCTCTTTCCGACGTGCATCGCGACGTCGAGGGCCTTCATGAAGAGCTCGAAGCTCCGCGCTTGATCGCTCACCTTCGAGCCGCTGGTGCTCGGCGCCATGTCGCTCATCACGACGTCGTACGGCGCGTGCACGAGAACCGGATCGGCTGGTTCGCCGCTCGTACTCGCGTTCTCGGGTTCGCGCACGGCCAGCACGTCGGCGCGAACGACGACCACGTTGTCGCCGAGAGCGGTCGGAATCGGTTGTAAGTCGACCGCGACGACGCGACCCGCTTTGCCGACCTTTTCCGCCGCGTAGATGCTCCACGAACCGGGCGCCGCACCGAGGTCGAGCACCCGCTGTCCGGGTTTGAACAGCCGCCATTTGGCGTCGATTTCCTCGAGCTTGAAGACGCTGCGCGCCGGATAACCGCGGGCCTTCGCGGAGCGAGTGCGCGAGTCGGGTCGCGCGTAGGAATTACCGCGACGGGTCAGCCCGCTTTGCCCTGGGGCTGCTTCTTCCGCGACGCGCCACGCACGACGACGAACGAATTCGGTGCGCCGGGAACGCCGCCGCCGACCAAGACGAGTCCCTCGTCCGGGACGAGCTTGACGATCTTCTGGCTGAGCACGCTGACGATGCGGTTGCCGTGCTGTCCCGGCATGCGCATGCCCGGAAAGGTGCGGCCCGGCGTCTTGCGCTGTCCGATCGACCCGCCGTGACGGCGATATTCGTGCGTACCGTGCGTCTGCACGTTGCCGGCGAAGTGATGGCGGCGAACGACGCCCTGGAAGCCGCGTCCCTTCATCGTGCCTTGCACGTCGACGAATTGACCTTCCACGAAGACGTCGGAGACGCTCACCGCGTGCCCCACCTCGAACTTCGCGGCGTGATCGGCGCTGCAGCGGAGCTCGCGGAGGACCCGCTTCGCCGGGACGCCGGCTTTCTTGAACGCGCCGATGAGCGCCTTGCCGAGGTGCTTCTCCTTGGCGTCGTCGGTGCCGAGCACGAGGGCGTCGTAGCCGTCCTTTTCTTTGGTGCGCTTGCCGACCACGATCGGGCGCGCCTCGATGACGGTGCAGGGGACGACGGTACCGTCCTCTTGGAAAATCTGCGTCATGCCGAGCTTTCGGCCGATCAACCCGGGGTGCTGGTTCATGGAAGGGCTCGCGGAATAGCCCCCGAAAACGCCAGAGTCAAGCGCCGTGCTCCCGGAGGATTGACGGGCGAGGCGCGGAATGCATAATGCGCCTCCCTCTCTCACCCCCTGGACCGGAGCACATTCAGATGACCCCCGCGAAGATCGAGGCCTTCGAACGCAGCACGCTGCGGAGCGATCTACCGGATTTCCGAGTCGGGGACACGGTCGCCGTCCACTACAAGATCGTCGAGGGCGACAAGCTCCGCGTTCAGGTGTTCCGCGGCATCGTCATCAAGAAGCACCGCGCCGGGGCCCGGAGCACGTTCACCGTGCGGAAAACCAGCTTCAGCGTCGGCGTGGAGCGCACGTTCCCCCTGCACTCGCCGCGGCTCGAGAAGATCGACGTCGAGTCTCGCGGCATCGTTCGCCGCGCGCGCCTCTTTTACCTTCGCGACCTCGAAGGCAAGGCCGCCCGCGTCCGCGACGAAAAAGATCGCTGAAACCGCGCCCCCGAGCCCCGCGCGACGAAAGTCGCCTCTACCGGGCGGGCCCGGCCGAGTCGGCGTTCTGCCGCGCGCTTGGGTCAGAGCCCTCGAGCAGGGTAAGCTCGTGTTCGCCTCGGATTGCGCTGTTCGCTGAGGACGAGCGCGCCCGGGCGAGCTCCCGATGAGTCAATGCCAGCGCTGCGGCGCCGTGAACGAACCCACGAGTCGATTCTGTGTCGCCTGTGGTGCACCCCTGGTCGAGCGCACCTCGGAGCGGGCGTCTCCGGTCGCGCCGACCGTTCATTCTCAAGGCCAAACCGCGCCGGCGCCCCCACCGGGTGCCGGTTCGCGCCCGCCGGAGAGAGCCGTGATCGGGAGCGGCAACGTCCCGCCGAGCGCGAATCTGCCGTTCGCGGAGACGGCATCGCCGGAGGAACGAGGCGACGGCCCGCATTGGACCGACCCGTGGAAAGCGCCGGCTCCGGCCAACCCCGCGCCGTTCCAAGGTGTCGCGGCGCCCGTCTCGGGACACGTCCCAGGCGCAACGCCTTCGACCGGGGCCATGCCCGGCGTCCCTCAGGATCCGGAAATGCTGCCGGACGACGTGCCGCGGATCCTGGCCGGCTTCCTGGTGAGCTACGACAACGAACCGCTCGGACGGTTCTGGCCCATCTACCAGGGCCGAAACCGGATTGGTCGAAAGGGCTCGGGCTTCGAGCTCGACATCGAGCTCGAGCACCCGACGGCGTCGTCGCGACACGCGGTGCTCCTCGCCTCGGCCACGCCCGGCCGCATGAAGCTCGAAGATACGGGCAGTACGAACGGCACCCTCGTGAACGGCGTTCGCCTCGCGCCGGGTGTTCGCGTCGAGCTCGCCGACGGCGCTCACGTGCGCTTCGGCCTGCTCTCCACGTTGGTCAAGATCGTCTGATAGAGAGGGTTCTCATGTCGCGCAGCTTCCCCCTGTCATCCGCACTGGTGCGCGCGCTCCTCGCGCTGTCGCTCCTCTTCTTCGCGGCGTCCGCGGCGGTCGCGGCTCCCGAGGCGCACATCCTCCGAATCGATCCGCGCGCGAGTCAGCAGAGCGGCGATCCGATCATCACGATGGTGCTCGAGGTCGTGCAGAGCAAACGCGTGAGCGAAGCGATCGCGCCGTGCGCGGTTTCGACCGGCGACGCGCAGCTCTCTTGCATGGCGGACGCGCTCGAGAAGCCGAACGCCCTCTACGAGTCGTTCCCCTTCCCCGCGAAGAACGCGATCTTCACCGTGACCGTCGACGGCGCCGACCGGCCGGCGAAGTACGTGAGCGACACGCAATGGGGGCAATCCTCGCGCGACCCCGACGTCGGAACGGCGTGGCTCGTGCTCGTCGACGCCGATCGTCGCATGGGGCGCTCCTTCGACGACGCCAAGCAGGTCGCGAACGAGTTCGTCTCGAGCATGGGCCCGAACGACATCGTGAACGTGATGTTCTTCAACGACCGGCAGGTCGTGCAGGACTCGAAGTGGCTTCCGGCCTCGAAAAAATCGAAGGCCACGGCCCTCATCCAAGCGGTGAACGGCACGTACCCGAGTCAAGGACGAAACCGCTCGCTTCTCACCATCGTGAAGACGGCCGCGACCGACGGCTTCAGCGCGCTCGGCAATACCGGAGACGCCGTCAAAGTTCCGCTCCATCAAGCGATGGTCGTGCTCTCGAACGGATTCGGCGGCGCCGATCCATCGACGACCGGACCCGGCGCGATGCAGCTCGCGCAGTACATGACCGGCGGCCGTTTTCCGGAAAACAACACTGCGCTCCCGAAGACGCCGGTTCCGGTCATCAGCATCTACTTCCCGCTGAACACCCTCGACGAGTTCCGCCAGAACTCGCTCGAGTTCATGCAGAACCTCGCGAACCCCGAGATTGGCGGTTTCTTCGGGATCGTGAACGGCGGACAAGGCGCGCGCGGCGCGAACATCGTGACCGCGGTGCGGACGCGCTTCTCGAAGATGGAGCTCGTCAAATGGCGAGTGTCGTGCATCGCGCCGACCGTGACGCAGAGCTTCGGCCTCGTCTTCAACAACGTGAACCCGCCGATCCTCGGCGACAACTCGTTCAAGGACGTGCCGGTCGGCATCGACCCGACGACGTGGCCCCTCGACGTCAACGTCCAATATACGAAGGAGAACGTCCAGACCGCGGGCGGCGTCTACCCGGGTGGTCACTTCCGCGTGTACGGCGATTTTTGCTGGGGCGGCGACGCGACGCGTGCCGAGGCGTATTTCCTTCCGGCGGGCCAACAAGCGCCGGCAGCGTTGAACGGCGACCTCAGCAAAGCGCAAGCCGCGCAGCAGCAGCTCATCGCCGAGGGCATGCAGGGGAAAGCCGTCGAGACCAGCGACTCCTTCGTCGAATTCGAAGCGCCCTCGCAGGACAAGCTGATCCGCGGCTCGGGTGATCAAGCCGTCGCGCAACTCCTCATTTACGACAACAAGGCCCATCGCACGAGCGGGCTCACCGCCGATACGATCCTCGAGCTCAAAGCGACGACCGCACCGCTTCCCCTCGTTTGGATTTTAGGGGGTGCCCTTGCCCTCGTGGTCGTCGCGTTGCTCGTCGTGGTCGTCGTCCGGAGCGGCGGCGGAAAAAAGAAACGCGGCGGCGGCGGCGCTCCGCCCGCGGCGCCCGTCATGGCCGGTCGCGCGCCGGTGGCCGCGCATCCGTACAGCCCCGCCGTAGGCGCGGCGCCGGCGCACGCTTCGCGCGCGATTCTGCAGGGCGCGAGCGGCACGTTCACCGTGCTCCCCGGTTCCGAAGTCCGCGCTGGACGCGACGCGACTCAGTGCAGCCTCGTCGTCCCCGACCCCCGCGTGTCGAGCTTCCACGCGACCCTCAAGCTCGAGCACGGCCAGCTCTTCGTCCGCGACGAAGGCTCCAACAACGGCACCACCGTCGACGGCGCGCCCGTTTTGAAGGGCACGTGGAGCGCCGTGCGACACGGCGGCGTTCTGCGATTCGGCCCCGTCGATTTGACCGTCCGCCTCGAGTAGCGAACCGACGCCCCCCGACGTTCCCGCGAGCGAAGCGAGCCCGCGAAGCGGCAGGGGGAGCGGTCGCGCAGCGAGCCGCGGGGGACAAGGTCCCCCCAGGACCCAGAGCGGTCGCGCGGACTCTGACGTCGTGAGATTGGTTTCTGGGGGGCGTCCCGCCCTGGGCATTGATCACAGATTCGAGGGAATTTTTGGGTAGGTGACCTGTTTTTCGCTGCATGTTGGATGCGCGGCGATGGGCGACGGAGGAGTTCGGCGACACTGAGTTAGGTGATCGGAGGCGGACC
>Ga0265320_10000500_pt1 | contig 30551 bp, 23 predicted proteins | sample 4827metaG_FD_202087 | JGI IMG/M metagenome (GOLD analysis project Ga0265320, IMG submission 202087) | Rhizosphere microbial communities from Carex aquatilis grown in University of Washington, Seatle, WA, United States - 4-8-27 metaG | ecosystem: Host-associated > Plants > Roots > Rhizosphere >... | reverse complement strand
TTCTCTTCCGACCCATCGAACGGCTGATCGAAGGCGACCCCCGCGAGCGGGCGCGGCTCGATCGCGAAGGCCCGAACGGACGTCGCGTGCTCAAGGTCGTCGTCTTCCTCGTCGTGTCCCTGCTGCTCGGCAACCTGTTCCTCTCCTATTTCGTCGGCGTCGACACGCTCGCTCGATGGATGAGTCGATCGCCATTCGCGCACCCTTCGGGTTTCATGGTGATGGGTGTCACCTCGGCCCTGGTATTCGGTAATTTCGGGTATTTCCGCGAGCAGATGTGCACGGTGGTGTGCCCGTACGCGCGCCTCCAATCGGTGCTCCTCGACAAGAAGTCCCTGGTCGTCGCCTACGACGCCGGACGCGGCGAGCCCCGCGGCAAGAAGGGTTCGGTCACCGGCGATTGCGTCGATTGCAAGATGTGCGTCGTCACCTGCCCGACCGGCATCGACATTCGCAATGGTCTGCAACTCGAGTGCACCACGTGCACGCAGTGCATGGACGCCTGCGACGGCGTGATGAAAAAGCTCGGGCGCCCCCTGGGGCTCATCCGCTACACGTCCGAGGAAGCGCTCGAGACGAAGAAATTCTCGTTCAAGTCGCTCGTCCGGCCGCGCGTGCTCATCTATCCGGTGCTCCTCGTCGCGCTCCTCACGGCGCTCGGCGTCGTGGCGTCCGCGCGCACCATCGCCGACGTTGCCGTCCTTCGAGGCATCGGCGCGCCCTTCGTGGAACAAGGGGACCTCGTGCGGAACTTGCTCCGCATCAAGATCCAGAACCGAACGAGCTCCGCGCAGAACTACGTGCTGAGCCTCTCCGACGCATCCGGCGCAGTGCTCGTCGCGCCAGAAAATCCGCTCCCCGTGGGCCCGCTCGAGCAAGCGACGGAGAGCGTCTTCGTCCTCGCGCCGCGATCGGCGTTCGTGGGCGGCATGCTCGCGGTGTCGGTGCACGTCACCGATCAGAAGAGCTTCGACAAGACCGTTCCCTATCAGCTGTTCGGCCCCTCAGGACGATGAACCCATGCGACAAGCTTTTTACAAGACGGGCACGTTCTGGGCCCTCGTCCCGGTGGTGCTCCTCGGCTCTCTGGTCGCGCTCGAGCTTTATATGGTGCACCGGGCCGTGGCCGATCCGTCGTTCGCCGTCGAAGACCGCTACTACGCGAAGGCGATCACGTGGAACGCGCGCCTCGCCGAAGCGAACGAAGACACGCGACTCGGCTGGCGCGCTGACGTCACGGCGGCTCGAACGTCGCCCGTCGACGGAACGGCCACGGTGAAGCTCGTCGCTCGCGACGGGAGCGCCGTTCACGGGGCCAAGGTGACCGTCGACACGTTCGCCATCGTCCGCGCGGAGCAGGTTTTCCACGGCGAAGCGCTCGAGGGCGCGGACGGCGTGTACCGCGTCGAGCTTCCGTTCGACCGGACCGGACGCTGGGAAGTGTCCGTCGAGGCGACGCACGGAGCCGATCGCTTCACGACGGTCGCGCGCGTCGACGTACCCGAGGTCGCCGCCCCGTGATCGAGATTCTGTACTCCGTGCTCGCCGCGAGCGTCGTCGGCAGCTTGCACTGCACGAGCATGTGCGGTGGCCTCGTCGCGTTCGCGACGAGCGGCGCGCGGAGCACTCGGACGCAAGCCGCGGCGGTCCTCGCGTACAACGGCGCGCGCGGCATCGGATACACGACGCTCGGCGCCGTGGCGGGTGGACTCGGTTCGACGCTCGATCACGCGGGCCTCCGCGTCGGCGTGGGCCGTGTCGCGGGCGCCGTTGCCGCGCTGGTCATGATCGCGTGGGGAATTGCGAAACTCGCCGAGCTCGCCGGAGTGACCCTTCGCGCGCGCCGGACGAACGGCATTCAAGTTCCGATCGGTCGCCTGGTGGCGCGCCTCCGTGAAAAGCCGCCCGCGGTGCGCGCGGCCGTCGTCGGGGGATGCACCGCCGCGCTCCCTTGCGGGTTCCTGCACGCGTTCCTGATCGGCGCCGCGGGGACGGCCAGCGTGTTGAAGGGCGCGCTCGTCATGGCCGGATTTTTCTTGGGCACGCTGCCGGCGGTGGTCGGCCTAGGTCTGGGCGTGGAGCTCGCATCGCGTTCGCTCAAGCGCCACGCGTCGCTGGTCTCCGCCCTCGTCCTCGTCGGGTTCGGCCTGGTGAGCCTCTTCGGCCGCTGGACGCCGGCGTCGCTGGTCCTGCCGCTGAACGGTTCGCATCCGAGCGCGACGACGCTTCCGACCCCCGCAGTTGCCGCTCGCGAAGGCGTTTCGCCGTGACCGCGGAGGGGCTGACCGCCGCTCCTTCGGTCGCGCGCGCGGCCACTCCGGCCGCCCTCTGCGCGCACTGCGGCCAGATCGTGCTCTCCGTCGAGCCGGGTGCCCCCCAACAATTCTGCTGCTCGGGGTGCGCGAGCGTCTTCGAAATCCTTCGAGCGGGCGGCCTCCAAGACTTTTATCGGCACCGCGCCGACGCGGGCGAAAGCGGCACGGTCGCCAACATTTCGCGCGGAAGCTACGACGAATTCGACGCGCCGGAGTTCGCGGCGCTCTATTGCAAGGCGCTTCCCGGCGGACTTCTCGGGACGGAACTCTTCCTCGAGAACGTGCACTGCGCCGCCTGCGTGTGGCTCGTCGAAAAAGTCGTCACGGCGCTGCCCGGAATTTCCGAAGCGCGGCTCGATCTGTCGCGGAGCACGCTCGCCGTCGCCTGGGATCCGACGCAAGTCCGCGCGGCGCGGGTCGCCGAGTGGCTCGATAGCGTCGGCTACCCGTGTCATCCGCTCCACGGCCTCGATCGCGACGCGGTACGGCGCCGCGAGGATCGCGCGCTCTTGATGCGTCTCGGCGTCGCGGGCGCCGCCGCGGGCAACGCGATGCTGCTCGCCATCGCGACGTATTGCGGCGCGTTCTCCGGAATCGAACCGAGCTATCTCTCATTTTTCCGGATGGGCAGCGCGCTCGTCGCGCTTCCGTCGGTGCTGTGGTCCGCGCAGGTCTTCTACCGCGGCGCGATTGCGGCGATCCGCACGCGCACGCCGCACATGGATTTGCCGATCAGCATCGGCATCGTCGTCGGAACGGTGAGCGGGCTCGTGAACGCGTTCGGCTCGAGCGGCGAGGTGTTCTTCGATACGATCACGATGCTCGTGTTTCTGCTCCTGGTCGGGCGCTGGCTCCAGCTTCGCACGCAACGCCGCGCGGACAGCGCCGCCGATCATCTGCGCGCGCTCGCGCCGGCGACGGCGCGCCTCGTCGAAGATGGCGCGACCCGCGAAGTGCCGGTGGAAGCGGTACCCAAGGGCGCAACCGTGGAAATTCGCGCCGGCGAGCACGTCCCGGTCGACGGCACCGTGCTCCTCGGCACTTCGACGATCGATGCGTCGCTGCTCACCGGCGAGTCGCTTCCGGAAACGGTGCGCGTCTCCGACAACGTGCACGCCGGTACCGTGAATCTCTCGGCGCGCCTCCTCGTGCGGGCTGAAAAGACCGGTCAAGAAACCCGGCTCGCGCGGATCGTCGCGAGCGTCGCCGAAGCGTCGGAGCGCCGTGCGCCGATGGTCATTCTCGCGAATCGGCTCTCGGCGTACTTCGTCGCGATCATCCTGGTCATCGCCGCCGTCACCGTGATCGCGACGTGGCACCTGGGGCCGAGCCTCGCCATCGAACGCGCCGTCGCGCTGCTCGTCGTGACCTGCCCCTGCGCGCTCGGTCTGGCCACTCCGCTGGCCGTCACCGCCGCGCTCGGGCGCGCGGCGGAACGCGGGCTCATGGTGAAGGGCGGACAATTTCTCGAAGCGCTGGCCAAGCCCGGGCTCATCGTGTTCGACAAAACGGGCACGCTCACCGAAGGACACCTCTCCGTCGTGGAGTTCGAGGGCGACCCATCGGTGCGTCCCTTCGTTCGAGCTGCCGAAGCGAGCTCGGCGCATCCCATTGCGCGGGCACTCTGCGCCGATCTAACTAAGGAGCCATCTCTCGCCGTCGAATCGATGCACGAGACCCTGGGCGGCGGAATCGAGGCCGTCGTTGGCGGCAAACGGCTCGTCATCGGTTCACCGCGGTTCGTCGAAGCGCATGCCGAAACCGTCCCCGCTTGGGTTACCGAACGCGTCCTCGCGTTCGGCGAGCGGGCGCTGTCACCGGTGCTCGTCGCCGTCGACGGCGACGTGCGCGCGGTGTTCGGCATCGGAGATCCGGTGCGCGCCGAAGCCAGCGAATGCCTCGCCGCGCTCCGCGCCATGGGCCACCGAGTCGCGGTGCTCTCCGGCGATCAGCCCGCCGTCGTGAACGCGGTCGTGAAGCGGATCGGCGTGCCCTTCGAAATCGTGGTGGGCGGCGCGAGCCCAGAAGCGAAGCTCGCCTTCATCGAGACGAACGTCGCACGCGGGCCCGTGTACATGGTCGGCGACGGCGTGAACGACGCCGCAGCGCTCTCACGAGCGACGGTCGGCATCGCCGTCCACGGAGGCGCGGAAGCGAGCCTCGCCGCGGCCGACGTGTTCGCGACGGCGAGCGGTCTTCGACCCATCGTCGAGCTCTGCGAAGGCGCGCGCCGCACGTTGCGCGTCATTCGAGGAAACCTCGCTCGCTCTCTCGTCTACAATCTCACCGTGGGCGTGCTCGCCGCGACCGGACACGTCGGGCCCCTGCTCGCCGCGGTGCTCATGCCGGTGAGTTCCATCGCTGTCGTCACGAGTTCCTTCCGCGCGCGCACTTTCGAGAAAAAACGATGACCGTCCTCTATGTTTTGGTTCCGTTGGCGCTCATCCTCGCCGCGTCGGCAGTCGCGGCGTTCTTGTGGGCGACGAAGACGGGGCAGCTCGACGATCTCGAGACGCCCGCCATGCGGATGCTTCACGACGACGATGCCGTGACCGCGCCGAAAGACGGGAAGACGCGAGTTCGGAAATGAGAGCCGCGTGGACGTATCTCAGGCAACGCGTCGGATTTCGGCGCGGCAGGCCCGCAGGCTAGAAGCGGCTACCATCCGAAAAGAACTCCGCCGGTGCTTCCCAGGCCGTGGGAGACGCCGTCGCGGAAGATGAAGTCGTACTCGGGCTCGATCCATAGCCCCACGTGGCGCTCCCAGGGCCAGAACATGAAGTCGAGAGCCGCTTCGCCTCCGAAGTATGTCGCCTTCGTCGTCGGATTGGAGACAGCAACGACTTCCGGCCCGATCGCGATCATGAACTCGGCCCACCGCGTGAGACGGAAGGGCTTCTTCACGAGCAGGTCGACGGGGGCCTCGAAGCCGCCGCCCGCCGAAAGCACCGATGCACCGACCTCGAACTCGAGCCAGTTCTCGATGGCGTCCCACTCGATCATCAGGTTGCCACCCGGGTGCAGCGAGCCGTCTCCCAGCTCGAGCTCTGCTGCACCGCCCACCCCCACGATGATCGTGTGCTCGATCTCGTCGGAGCCCTGCTCCTTACCTTCGGCGTGTGCGCTCCCGGCGAAGAGCGCGAAGAGCGCCGCAGCGAGCAGCGGAAGGGTCAAGGTGGTCATCGTCGAGCATGAACCGCCGTCGGTAGTACCTTCACAATTCTTGATAAGTCCCTGAGTCGCGAGGCCATCGCGGAAGTCGAGTAGCCGTCCCGCCGCCGTGAGGGACCCTCGCCGATTGCCTTCCGTCGTTACTTCTCGCTGACATACGGAACTGACAGCGAGGCTCACAGCCTGCGGCTCTGGCTTTGAATTGTCCAAAGAGTACGCGAGGGTTCCGTCGCAAGTGCCCCTCGGTCTTTTGACGTTCAAATCGGTTCGTGCCGTGGCAAACTGCTACACGCCGTCGTTTGTGTTCGTTTGCTAGCGAACGAGGCGTACGTGACGGGTTGTCCGCGGGAGCGCGGACGAGGCGGGGGCTTTGGATACGAACAGCGGACAGGATCCGGACGCGGCGGGCGAGTTCGAGCGAGTGCGCGCGGAAGCGACGAAGTTTCGCGCCGTCGTCGAGGCGGCTCCTGATGCAATCATCATCGTCAATCGGTTCGGCGATGTTCACCTGGTCAACGCGCAGACCGAAACGCTGTTCGGCTATTCGCGCGACGAGCTCCTCGGCCGCCCGATCGAAATTCTGATTCCGGAGCGCTTTCGCTCGAAGCACCCGCGGCACCGAGCCGGCTTTTTTGCCGAGCCCCGCGTTCGCTCCATGGGCTCGGGCCTCGAGCTCTTCGGACTCCGCAAGGACGGCTCCGAGTTTGCGATCGAGATCAGCTTGAGCCCCTTCGAAGCCGAAGGAGAAACATTCGTCTCGAGCGCGATCCGCGACATCGGCGATCGCAAGAAAGCGGAAGACAAGTTCCGCGCGCTCCTCGAGTCGGCGCCCGACGCGATGGTCATCGTCGACAGCGCCGGACGAATCCTTCTCATCAATGCGCAGACCGAGAAGCTGTTCGGCTACACGCGCGACGAGCTCGTCGCGCAGTGGGTAGAGCTTCTCGTGCCGGAGCGCTTCCGGCGCGCTCACTCCGGTCACCGCACCCGCTTTTTCGGCGAGCCGCGAACCCGATCCATGGGCTCGGGACTCGAGCTGTTCGGCCTCCGCAAAGACGGCTCCGAGTTCCCCATCGAGATCAGCTTGAGCCCGCTCGAGACCGAAGACGGAACCATCGTTTCCGCGGCGATCCGGGACATCACCGAACGCAAAATACTCGAGCAGAAGATGCAAGAGACGAGTCGGCTGAAGAGCGAATTCCTCGCGAACATGTCGCACGAGCTGCGAACGCCGCTGAACGCCATCATCGGGTTCGCCGAGCTGATGCACCGCGGGCGAGTGGGGCCGGTTTCGCCGGCGCATCAGGAGTACCTCGGCGACATCCTGACGAGCTCGCGACACCTCCTGCAGCTCATCAACGACGTACTGGACCTCGCGAAAGTCGAGGCGGGGAAAATGGAGTTTCACCCCGAGCAAGTCGATCCGGCGAAGCTCGTCGCAGAGGTGCGGGACATATTGAGGGAGCTGGCGTCGAGCAAGGGGCTTTCGATCGACGTCGAGGTTTCGAAAGCTCTGACCACCATCGTGGTCGATTCCGCGCGAGTAAAGCAGGTTCTCTACAATTATCTGTCGAACGCCATCAAATTCACTTCCGAGAAGGGCCGAGTCGTCATTCGCGTCTCGCCGGAAGGTGAACGGATGGTCCGATTCGACGTCGAGGACACCGGAGTCGGCATCGCCCCAGAAGACATCGACAAGCTGTTCGCGGAATTCCGGCAGCTCGACGCGGGACCGTCCAAACGGTACCAGGGCACAGGGCTCGGCCTCGCGCTGACGAAGAAGATCGTCGAGGCGCACGGCGGGCGCGTCGAGGTAAAGAGCGTTTACGGCGAAGGCAGCACGTTCTCGGCCGTTCTTCCACGGTCGGCCCGCGTGGCGTCCGAAAAGCCCTTCTTGTCCAAACGAACCGGCAATCGCCGAATTCTGGTGGTGGACGACGACCCGCAGGCGCTCAAGCTCGCCGCCGCGGCGCTCTCCGATGAAGGATACAGCGTCACGAGCGAGGGGTCTGCCGCGGCCGCCGTCGCGTCGGCGATACGCGACCGACCGGGTCTCATTGTCGTCGATCTGTTGATGCCGGGAATGAACGGCGCGGAGGTGATCGAAGGCCTCCGCGCCTCGCCGGCATGCCGCGACATCCCCATCGTCGTCTGGACAATCAAGGACGTGGATACCGAAGAGCGCGCGCGTCTCCACGAACGAGTGGAAGCCATCGTGCCGAAGAATGCGGGCGGCGCGTCGACGCTCGTCGAAGCAGTGGCTCGCCTGTCCGGCGACCGCTCGACGACGAAAGAGGATTCGAATGCCGAATGATCCCATCCTCGTCGTCGACGACAACGCGCAGAACCTGAAGCTCACCCGGCTGCTTCTCGAGAGCGAAGGCTACGACGTGCGAATCGCCGAGGACGCCGAGCAGGCCCTCGACTTACTGGAGGGGTTTCGCCCGCGGCTGATCCTCATGGATCTCCAACTACCCAAAATGGACGGCCTGTCGCTGACACGCCTCCTGAAACGGGACGATGAACGAAAGCAGATCGTCGTCATCGCTCTGACCGCTTATGCGATGAAGGGCGACCGTGAAAAGGCCCTCGCCGCCGGTTGCGACGGATACGTCACGAAGCCCATCGACGCCGACGGCCTCCTCGCAACGATCGCCGCACACCTGGACCGGAGCGGTGTTCGAATCGAATGACACCCGCGAATATCCTCGTGATCGAGGACAATCCCATCACTCGGAAGATGCTCCGCGTGACGCTCGAGGCGGAGGGCTACTCCGTCATCGACGTTCCGGACGGCCGCTCGGCCCTCGCGTCCGCTCGCGAACACGTACCGGATCTGGTGCTGCATGACCTGATCCTCCCCGACATGGACGGCTTTCAACTCGTGCGGGAGCTCCGCGCCACACCGGGGTTGCACGACGTTCCGATCGTCGCGCTATCGGGCTTCGCGAGCCGCCTCGAAGAAGCTCGCGCGACGGCGATCGGATTCACCGCGCTTCTCTTGAAACCGGTCGAACCGAGCCGGCTCGTCGAATCCATCGCAGCGTTGCTTCCTTCCACCGAGCGCCACCGCGCGCCGCTGGCCACGGGACAGCGGGTCTTGGTCGTCGACGACGATCTCGTGTACCTCAAGCTCGTCCGCCCGCACCTGACGAAGCTCGGGTTTCTAGTGACGACCGCGTCGAACGGCGCGGAAGCACTCGAAGCCGTCAGGAACAACGCGCCGGACGTCGTTCTTTCGGATACCTTGATGCCGGACATCGACGGGTTCGAGCTCTGCTACGCGCTCCGGAGCGATCCGGCGCTCGCTCGAGTGCCGGTCGTGCTCACGTCCGGACACCCCTACACGGAAGCAGACAACAAGCTCGCGAAGCGAGTGGGAGCGAGCGGGTTCATCACGAAAGCGCCGGACTTCGAAGGGCTGGCCAAGAAGCTTCTGGACTGTGCGGCAGCACCGCCGGGCACGGCTCGAGATGCACCCACCGAACGCCTCCGTCTCGAGAACGCGCACGCTGTCATCGAACAATTGAGCCGGCAACTGTCGATCAACTCGGGGCTCGCGCGCCGCTGCACGCTGCAGGCCGCGCAACTGTCGCTGCTCGGCGGAATCGCCAATGCACTTTCGCGCCGCACGGACGTGGACGTGGTCTTGCGCGACGTGCTCGCCGCGACGCTCGACGCCGCTGCCATCTCGAAGGGCGCGGTGTTCCTGCGCGACGCAAAGGGCTCGCTCCGCCTACGCCACGCGATCGGCTTCGATTCCACCGAGCGCGAAGGGCTCGCCACCTTTTTTGGCGAAGCGTCGTTTCTCGAACGCGCCCTCGAACACGACAGCGCGGTATCGATTCCGGACGACAGCGCGCGCTACGACCCTCGGATGACCGCCGTACTCCAAAACGCCGGGGTGACGTATCTGCACATCCTTCCGCTCGCCAGCGAAGGCCGCAACCTCGGCGCAATCGTGCTCGGCGCGAACGGCACCGACGTCACCAGTGAAGATTCGGTCGCCTTTGCGCGAGCGATCGGCAATCAGGTCGTGCAGTCGCTGGAGCTCGAAGCGTCCTTTTTGCGGCTCGCCGCGTCCGAGAAGCGGTACCGCACGCTCATGGAGGGCGCGAACGACGCGATCGCGGTCATCACGCCCGAAGGCATCATCCTCGAATGCAATGGGCGCACCGCGGAAATTCTCGGCACGACCAAGGAGGAGGTGGTCGGGCAACACATCCGGGTGTTCTCACCGCCAGGAAAGGAGCAGGAGAACGTCGACACGTTTCAGGTGACGAGCGCAATTGCTGGCCGCCATTCCCCGGCGGAGGTGAAACGCGCGGACGGGTCCGTCTTCTACATCGAGTTCTCCGCGACGCCCGTCAACCTCGATGGTCAGGAGGTCATCTTTACCATCGGGCGCGACGTGACCGAGCAAGTCCGTACTCAGGCGCAACTCATCGTCTCCGACCGGATGGCCTCCATCGGAACACTGGCCGCAGGCGTCGCTCACGAAATAAACAACCCGCTGTCCGCCGTGATCACGAACCTCGAACTGATCGCGCGCGACTTCGCGGGCATGCAAAAGAAGCTCGAGCACTCGGTCGATTTAGGCGACACCGAGGAAGAGATCCGGGATGCGCGTGAAGCCTGCGAAAGAGTGCGCAACATCGTGCGTGATTTGAAGATCTTTTCGCGCGTCGAGGAAGAGGTGGTGGCACCGGTCGACGTCCACCGCGTCTTGGAGTCGACGTCCCGTCTGGCGTGGAACGAGATCCGCCATCGCGCGCGTCTCGTCAAAGACTACGGAGTCGTTCCGCTCGTTCTCGGCAACGAGGGTCGACTCGGGCAGGTCTTTTTGAACCTCCTGGTCAACGCCGCGCAGGCGATCAACGAAGGGCGAGCCGACGCGAACGAGATCCGTATCCGAACTTGGCTCGCCGAAACGGAACGGGTGATCATCGAGATCAGCGACACGGGTTCGGGCATGTCGCAAAAGACGCTGCAAAAGCTGTTCACGCCGTTCTTCACGACCAAACCGCCGGGCGTCGGCACTGGGCTCGGGCTCGCCATTTGCCACCGGATCATCACGACCTCCGGCGGCGATATCACCGTCGAAAGTCAGCTCGGAGTCGGCACCACTTTTCGCATTTTGCTTCCTTTTGCTCGCGTCGACGGGCCGATTTCGAGCGCTCCGCGGGCGAAAAGCGTCAAGCCTGTGGTCCGGCGCGGGCGCATGCTCATCATCGATGACGAGCGGGTGGTGGGCAACGCCGTGAGGCGCCTCTTCAAGAAGGAACACGACGTGACGGTGCTCACCAGTGCCCAAGTTGCGCTGGATTGCATCATAGCGGGCGAGCGCTTCGACGTCATTTTGTGCGATCTCATGATGCCCATCATGACCGGCATGGAGCTTTACTCCGCATTGAAGGAGGCGGTACCCGACCAGGCCGAGCAGATCGTCTTTCTGACGGGCGGCGCGTTTACATCGCGCGCCCGCGCATTCCTCGACGAGATTCCGAACGCGCGCCTCGAAAAGCCGTTCGAGGCGCAGACCCTCCTCGCCCTCGTCAACGAGCGCCTGAAATGAAACGGCCCGCGGCCGAAATATCGAGTCGAATCACGCCGCAACGGCCAGCGGCGACCGATTTGCAGCCCGATACGGGTCGAAAAGCGCGCAATTTCGGCGCGGACGCGCAGATTTTTCGCCTCCGGTGCGATAGTGGCGCGGTTTCTTCGCGCGTCTGCCCGGCGCGTCCCTTGCTTGGCTAGCGAGCATGAGCCCAGGATCGCCGGTGCGCCCATCGGCAGCGCCCATCGTGATCGCGCCGTGGCCGGTGCCCGTCGCGAGCGCGTTGCGCCGCGTTCTCGCCAAGGGCTATGGCGCGAAGGACTTCATGGCGGACGCGCTCGCCGGAGTCGTCGTCGGAATCGTCGCGCTTCCGCTGTCGATGGCGCTCGCCATCGCGGTCGGCGTCGCGCCCGAGCACGGCCTCTACACCGCGATCATCGCGGGAACGATCGTCGCGCTCCTCGGCGGTTCGAAATTCCAGGTCACCGGGCCAACAGCGGCCTTCGTCGTCATTCTCGCACCCGTCGCGACTCGATTCGGCATCGAAGGATTGCTCACGGCAGGTGTGCTCGCCGGTCTCTTGTTGATCGCGATGGGCCTCGCGCGCATCGGAAATCTCATCGAGTTCATCCCTTACCCGGTGACGACCGGATTCACGAGCGGGATCGCGACGGTCATCGCGACGTTGCAGATCAAGGACGCGCTCGGACTCGAAACGGCGAAGCTACCCGAGCATTTCGTCGAAAAAGTGTCGGCGCTCTGGGCGGCGCGCGGAACCGCTCATGGCGCCGATTGCCTGGCGTTCGCTGCGACGTTCGCCCTGCTCCTCGGATTGCCGCGCGTGCTCAAGTCGTTCCCGGCGCCGCTCGTGGCCATCTCACTGGTCGCTGTGGCGGCGACGCTCGCGCCGCGCTTCGTTCCCGGTTTTTCCGTCGCGACCATCGGCACGCGGTTTCACGCGGTGGTCGCCGGAAAGGTCGTCGCCGGGATCCCGGGCGCGCTCCCTCCGTTCGGGGTTCCGTGGGGAGCGCGCGGGCTCTCCTTCTCCGACGTCCGCGAGCTCACGAGCGCGGCGTTCGCGATCGCGATGCTCGGGGCGATCGAGTCGCTCCTTTCGGCGGTCGTCGCGGACGGCATGACCAACACCAAGCACGACCCCAACGCGGAGCTCGTCGCGCTCGGCGTCGGCAACGTCGTCGCGCCGTTCTTCGGCGGCATCGCCGCGACCGGTGCGCTCGCGCGCACCGCGACGAACATCCGCGCCGGGGCGCGATCGCCGTTTGCGGCAGTCATTCACTCCGCGGTGGTTCTCCTCGCCATCCTCGCATTCGCGCCGCTCGTCGCGTTCATTCCGATGGCGTCGCTCGCCGCGCTCCTCGTGCTCGTCGCGTGGAATATGTCCGAGGCGCGGAACTTCGTGGGCATCGCCCGCGTGGCGCCGAAGAGCGACGTGCTCGTGCTCGTCACTTGCTACTTGCTCACCGTGTTTTTCGACATGGTCCTCGCCGTGTCGATCGGATTCGTCCTCGCCGCCCTGCTTTTCATGCGGCGCATGGCCGAAATCACCGAGAGCCACGTCACGCTCGACACCAAGGACGAGGACGGCGAACCGATTCCCGTGCCGGAAGGCGTTCTTCTCTACGAAATCAACGGACCTCTGTTCTTCGGCGCCGCCCAGCGGGCGATGAGCGCGCTCGCCAATCGGCGCGACGCTTCTCGTGTCGTCGTGTTGCATCTCGGCGGCGTCCCGACCATCGACGTCACCGGTCTCGTCGCGCTCGAAAACGCGATCGGCGCCGTGGTCCGTCAGAAAAAGAGCGTCGTCATCGCCGGACCCCTCCCCAAACCGCGCGCCATCTTCGACAAGGCAAACCTAAAAGAAAGGTTCCCAGGCCTCGTCGTGACCGACGGGCTCGAGGTCGCGCTCGAAACCGCGAAAAAGCTCGCCGACAATAGATAAACTCGCCGCATGATCTTCGAACAGGTGCGGAGCGGTGGCTGCCTCTCGTATTTGATCGGTTGCGAGGAAACGCGCGCGGCGGTGCTCGTGGATCCGGAGCTCGGGCTCACGGATCGGTATTTGGCGCTGGCGACGGAGAAGGGACTTCGCGTGCGATACTTGCTCGACACGCACACCCATGCCGATCACTTCACGGCGACGCGTGAGCTCGGGCGGCAGCTCGGCGCGCCGATCGCGATGAACCGACGGAGCGCCGCGCCGTTCGTCGACCTGCGCTTCGAAGACGGCGATACGCTCATCATCGGCAAGTTACGGCTCCGCGTGCACGAGACCCCCGGCCACACCGAAGACTCGGTGTGCATCGAGATCGACGATCGCGTGCTCACCGGGGACACGTTGCTCATCGGCGGCACTGGCCGAGCGGATTTGCCCACTGGTGACGCCGAAGCGCTGCACGGGAGTTTGTTCGACAAGCTCTTGAAGCTCGAGCCGACGCTCTCCGTCTACCCCGCGCACGATTACAAGGGCCGCACGCACACGACGCTGGCCAAGGAAATCGCGGAAAATCCACGCCTGCAGCGCGCCGAGCGCTCGGCGTTCGTGGCGCTCATGCAGAGCCTCGACATCGCCATGCCGCAACACCTCACCGAGGCCCTCCGCACCAATCGCAGCGGTGGCAAAACCGTGCAGCAACTCATCGCGGAAGCCACGCGCGCCATCGCGTTCGTGTCGATGCAAGAGGCAGCGCGACGAATCGAACACCGCGATCCATCGCTCATCGTTCTCGACGTTCGCGAACGCGAAGCGTTTCGAGCGAAGCACCTACCTTTCGCGCGCAACGTCCCGCGTGGCGAGCTCGAGCTCCGCGCGAACCAGGAACTCCCCGATCCCACGGCGCGCATCCTCGTCTACTGTCAGTTCGGAAAAATCTCGACCTTGGCCGCGCAGACGCTTCGCGTGCTCGGTTACACGCGCGCCGTCGCGCTCGATGGTGGCTTCGAGGCGTGGACGCAAAGCGGTTATCCCGTGGAGGGAGACGGCATCGAGCCGAACCCAGCCACGAGCGCTAGCTGACGCGGCCGCAGCGAACGACGCATCCGCACGATTTCGTCAGAAATCCGACGGACGGGCGCCACTCACCAGCGTACCGGGTTTCGAAGGGAACCGCGGGGAGCAGCTCGACGTGGCCCGGCGCTGCTCTGAAAGGGTTGGCCGATGATGACAAGACGCAGCGCGCCGATCGCGCTCGTGGCGATCGGAGCCGGGGTTCTTAGCTGCTCGGCGCAGAACAGTGCCTCATTTGCAGGGACGCCGACTAGCTCTCCGCCGGCTCCGGGCGGCAGCTCGGGCAGCGTTTCGACGAGTAGTGGTGGAACCACGTCGTTCTCGGGTTCTGGCGGGAGTGGAGTGATCTTCTCCCAGGGCAACGGCGGTGATCCGGCCCCTCCGACCACCGCAAGCGGCGGTGCGCCCGTGACCAACCCGATCTCGATCACGCCCGTGTCGATCGATGCGTGCGCAGCGGGCAGCGCCAATGCCCTCGATGCCGCGACGTCGCAGGCACTGATGAACGGAGGCGGCGCGAGCGGTCTGCGCTGGCTGTATCCATATGACGGCACCGTCTTGCCGCGCGGCCTGGGCGCGCCGCTCCTCATGTGGGACGGCCCGATGGCGGACGCCCTCTACCTTCACATTCACTCGAGTCTCTTCGACTACAAGGGGTGCCTCAAACCAACCGGTCCCAATCAGCTTCAATTGGCGGATTCCGTGTGGACGCAAGCGACGGATCGAACCGGGGGCGCGTCCGATCCCTTTCAGATCGAGTTGACCACCTCGAGCGCCGGAGCGGTCGCCGGGCCTATCGCCGAGAAGTTGGTCGTCGCGAAAGCAACGCTCAAGGGCTCGATTTTCTACGGTAGCTATCAGACGAAGCTCCTCACTTCCACGGGCGCGGCCGTCTCGGGTGGCGCCGTGCTTCGCATCACGCCTGGTCAATCTGCCGAGGTATTTCTCGGCGCTTCTGGGTGCACCGGATGCCACTCGGTGTCGGCGAATGGAACGCGCCTGACCGCGATGACGTCGCTCTTCGGTGCCGGGTCGAGCTACCCGCTGACGCCGGGCGCGTCGGTCGAGCCTACGGCCTTGACCACGAACGCGCCCATCGCCGCGGTTGCCGGGCTCTATCCCGACGGCTCGATCTACGTGAGCAGCGCGAACCAGGGCGGCGTGGGCCCGCGCGCCACTGGCCCGAACTCCGGCGTGTACGAGACCGCAACGGGCAATGCCGTCACGGGAACCAGCGTGCCGACGACCGCGATGACGCCTTCGTTCTCGCCGGACGGATCGCTCCTCGCGTTCACGGATTACGCCATCGACTCGGGCCGCGGCCTTGCGCTCATGAGTTTCGACGGAAGCAAGCGGGTGGCGAGCGGCTATCGCCAGGTCTACCAGACGTCCGCGCCGAACTATCCGGCATGGCCATTCGTGTTGCCGGACAACAATGGCGTGGTGTTCGCAGTCGGCCCCACGGCGGACTTCTCTGGCGGCGGCGTGGGAGTGTCCACCCAACTCCTAATAACTACGGCGCCGGCGAGCGATCTCTACGTTCTCGATGTCGCGAGCGGCTCGGCGAGCTTGCTCGCGAACGCGATGGGCTTCGCCTCTCAGCAAGACGCCGCTTCCAACACGACGTATCTGCCGTTCCCCTCCGATGACGTGCACCACGACTACGATCCCACGGTGTCACCCGTGGCCGCGGGCGGATACTTCTGGGTTTTCTTCGACTCGTATCGCCACTACGGAAACCTGGGTGTCCAGCGTCAGCTCTGGGGAACCGCGGTCGACGTATCGGCCGACGGGAAATACACCACCGACCCGAGCCACCCCGCGTTCTATCTGGCCGGGCAAGAGCTCGGCACGGGCAACCATCGCGCCTTCACCGCGCTCGATCCTTGTCACAAGAACGGCGACGTGTGCACGACGGGTATCGACTGCTGCGGCGGTTACTGCACTAACGGTCAATGCGGCGTCCCTCCCCCGCCGCCCGAGGCGGGTCCACGCTGCGCGCAGACCGACGATAGCTGCGCGGGCGGCATCGCCTGCTGCAGCGGCAACGATTACTGCATCGCGGGGTTCTGCGGCACGATTCTTCGCTGAGGGGTGACTTCCCGAGATCGCGTGGGGGCGCGTTGACAAGGCGGCGTTCGTCATTAATTTGACCGTTCGTCGTCGGCGCTCCCTCATTCGAGCGCCGCGACGCGATGACGAACGCGCGAGATTCGCGAATGGGTCCGGATTCCGGCCGACGACGGATCGAAGAGGGAGACGGATCATGAAGGTACGCCCGCTACACGACCGTGTGATCATCAAGAGACTCAAAGAAGAGGACAAGACGAAGGGCGGGATCATCATTCCCGACACTGCGAAGGAGAAGCCCGTCGAGGCGAAGGTCATTGCCGTCGGAAGCGGCAAGATCCTCGAAGATGGGAGTGTGCGTAAGCTCGAGGTGAAGCCGGGGGACACCGTGCTTCTGGGGAAGTACGCGGGAAGCGAAATCACGATGGACGGCGAAGAGCACGTGGTGCTCCGCGAGGACGAAATTCTCGCGGTGATCGACGGGTGACGGGCGGCGCGGCCGCAGTCATGGGTGCCCCGTTTTCAATGGATCGTTGAGAGGTATTGATTGATATGTCTGCAAAAGAGATCGTGTACAGGGACGCTGCTCGCAAACGAATTCTCACCGGGGTCAACGCGCTCGCGGACGTGGTGAAAGTGACACTGGGCCCGCGCGGCCGTAACGTCGTGCTCGAAAAGAGCTTCGGCTCTCCGACCGTCACCAAGGACGGCGTGACCGTCGCGAAAGAGATCCAGCTCGAAGACAAGTTCGAGAACATGGGCGCGCAGATGGTGCGCGAGGTGGCTTCGAAGACGTCCGACGTCGCCGGTGACGGCACGACGACTGCGACCGTGCTCGCCCAAGCGATCTATCGCGAGGGCGCGAAGCTCGTGGCCGCGGGGCATAATCCGATGGAGATCAAGCGCGGGATCGACAAGGCCGTCGTTGCCGTCGTCGAAGCGGTAAAGAACTCCGCCAAGCCCACGAAGGATCACAAGGAGATCGCCCAGGTCGGTTCCATCAGTGCGAACGGGGACGCGGCGATCGGTCTGCTCCTCGCGGACGCGATGGAGAAGGTGGGCAAAGAGGGCGTCATCACGGTGGAAGAAGCGCAGAGCGCGGAGACGACCCTCGAAGTCGTCGAGGGCATGCAGTTCGACCGCGGTTTCCTCTCGCCGTACTTCGTGACGAATCCGGAGAAGCTCGAGGTCGCGCTCGAAGACGTTCATCTGCTCATCTCCGAGAAGCGGATCTCGAGCATGAAGGATTTGCTGCCCCTGCTCGAAGCGGTGGCGAAGCAGCAGAAGCCCCTGCTCATCATCGCCGAAGACATCGACGGTGAGGCGCTCGCGACGCTCGTAGTGAACAAGCTGCGCGGAACGCTCCAAGTGGCGGCCGTCAAGGCGCCCGGCTACGGAGACCGCCGCAAAGAAATGTTGAAGGACATGGCAGTGCTCACGGGCGGCCAGGTCATTTCGGAGGAGCTCGGGCTCAAGCTCGAAAATGTCACGCTCGAAGGTCTCGGGCGGGCCAAGCGCGTGTCCATCGACAAGGACAACACCACCATCATCGGCGGTCTCGGAAAGAAGGAGCTCATTTTGGGGCGCATCGCCGAGATTCGCACCCAGATGGATGCGACGACGTCCGACTACGATCGCGAGAAGCTCAAGGAGCGGCTGGCGAAGCTCGTCGGCGGCGTTGCCGTCGTCAAGGTTGGCGCGCCGACCGAGCTCGAGATGAAAGAGAAGAAGGCTCGCGTCGAGGACGCTCTCCATGCGACGCGCGCAGCCGTCGAAGAGGGCATCGTTCCCGGCGGCGGAGTGGCTCTGATTAGAGCGCAGAAGGCGCTCGACGCACTTCAGGTCGACGAGGAACAGCGGTTCGGCGTCGCGATCGTTCGGCGCGCCATCGAGGAGCCGCTTCGTCAAATCGCCCAGAACGCCGGCCAAGAGCCTGCCGTCGTGGTCGCTCAGGTACGTGAGGGCAAAGGCAACTTTGGCTACAACGCCGCTTCCGACGAGTACGGCGATCTGCTCGAGATGGGCGTCATCGATCCGGCGAAAGTAGTGCGAACCGCGCTGCAGAACGCCGCGAGCGTCGCGGGCCTCCTCTTGACGACGGACGCGCTCGTCGCGGAGAGGTCGACTTCGACGAAGCGTGACAGCGCCGACATCGATTGAACGAAATGACGAACCGCCACGAGCCGGTGCATCCACCGACTCGTGGCGAGGTTCGCGCGCCCGAGGCATCGCGCTGAAGCGACCGGTCGATCTTCGTCGACCGTTCAGTGGTCGAGGAACGCGAGGACGCCGGTGATGATCACGTGGGCGGGCAACATCGCCGCGAACGCGAAGATTGCGAAGCGCGCGAAGCTCGGGAGCACGTAGCCCGCCTTTTCCGCGATGCTCTTCATGATGAGGTTCGGGCCGTTGCCGATGTAGGTCGTGCCGCCCATGACGACGCTCCCGATGCTCACCGCCGCGAGCTTCATGGGCAGTACGCCGGCGACGAGGTTGTCGTGGCCCACCGAGAGCCCGCGCGCCAGCGACGTGAATGCCGCGTAGGTCGGGGCATTGTCGAGCAACGACGAGAGCGCGCCGGACACCCAGAAAAGCTGCCATGCGCTGTGCAGCGGCAATGCCTCCGCGTGCGCGGCGAGACCGCTCTCGATCGGCACGAGGCAAACGAAAAGACCGATGAAGATCAGCGCGACCTCGATGATCGGCGCAAGGGAGAACTGGTTTAGTTGGTGGACCTCGCGCCGTGTACCGAAATACGACGCGAGCGCGATGCCGACCATCGCTACCTCGCGGAATCCCGCCCGGAGAAATGCAGCGCCGATGATCGCGATGAGCCAGAGTAAGTTGTGCGCGCCCTGGACATGGAGGCGCGTTGCTTGGCTGCGATCGCGAGTGAGCGCGGCCGCGGTCTCCTTCGCGTAAGCGCGTTTATCGGCGATATAGAGCCCGATCGCGAAGCTTCCCACGTAGAGGATCCACACGGGAAGGAGACGGAACGTCCAGAAGAAGGGGACGCCCTGGATGAATCCGATGAGGAGCGGCGGATCGCCGAGCGGCGTCAAGAGGCCGCCGGCGTTCGCGACCGCCAGGATGAAAAACGGAACGAGATGCGCGGTGTGCTGTCGCTGGGCGTTCGTACGCAGGAGCGGACGAATGATCAGAACACTGGCGCCCGTCGTACCAATGGCGCTCGCGAGGAGCGCCCCTCCGACCAAGAAAGCGACGTTCGTCGCGGGCGTCGCTTCGAGGTCTCCAATGGCGTAAACGCCACCCGCTGCCACGAAGAGCGCCCCGATGGTCGCGATGAACGAGACGTACTCCGTCGTCGTGTGGGCGAGCTCGGGAACGCGGCCCGTGCTGACGAGCATGACGATTACGGGCGTCGAGACGAGCGCGATGGCGAGGGCCTGGAACCACCGGTGTTCCCACCACTTGGGCACCACCATCGGCAGGACGGCGATGGCCAGCACGAGCAGAGGAAACGGCAGCATCGTCCATGTCGGAAGGGGGTCAGGTTGCGGCATGGCGTTGCGAAGCGGCGCTCCTCGATGGCCGTGGTAGCGCTTTTCTCATGTTTCGAAAGCGATCGAGCCCGTCACTCGCGGTACGCCGTGGGACGAACGACGTACACCGAGCAAGGTGCTTTTCTGACGAGGGTCTCTGCGATCGAACCGAGCAAGAACCGTTCGAAACCTGCGTGGTCGTGTGTTCCGACGACCAGGAGCTCGACCTTGAGCTCGCGCGCGAGCCGGAGCACCTCGGCCGTGGGATCGCCGACGACGAAATTACTCGTCACCATGTTTCGGCATTGTCGGCACGCCGAACGAACGTGGGCCTCGAGCTGCTCCTTGGCCTCGTCGATCACGTCGCCGCTCGCCGCGACCGGCGCTCCGGCGCGCGCTCGATCGAACCGACTCGTTCTAAAGACATGCGCGACGTGCACCGTCGCGACGGGGTTCAACCGCGCGAGACGTGCCCCCGCCGCGATGACTCGGGACGCGCCCGCCGAGCCGTCGATCGCGATCAATATCGTCGCGGGCGCGCCCTCCGCGTTCAACAGTGGTTCGTCGCTCGCCTGAGTCATTGATGCCGATCAAAGGCCATGTCGGGCTTCTTTGCCAGCCCGGAGTTCCGCGGGCTCGACCACCCGGTTCGAAGCGCGCTTCCCGAACCCTCTGCGCACCCATTCGTGCCGATGCTGGGACCGCGGGAGCGCTCATGGAAGCACTCGTCGACCACATCGTGCGGGTTGCCCGGGTGTCAGTAGGCGTCGAGCGCGCGGAGCCGCCCGAGTTTCAACAACAAATAATTCCGTTCCGGGATGCTCGCAGTCTTCTCGGCTGCAGCCTGGTAGTACGGAAGCGCTGCCGCGACGTCGCCCGAACGCTCGAGAAGGTGGGCGCGAACGGCGTCGAGGCGGTAGTGATCCTTGATGCGCGGATCGCGATCGAGCTTCTCGAGAAGCGCGAGTCCTTCGCCGGGTCCACGCACCATCGCGACGGCCACCGCATGGTTCAAAGCGACCATCGGGTTGTCGGACAGGCGCATCAGCTCCCCGTAGAGCGCGACGATCTCCGGCCAGTCCGTGTCGTCGGCGCGCGTCGCTTCGTCGTGAACGGCCGCGATCGCGGCCTGCAGAAGGTACGAGCCGACCGCGCCGCGCGTCATCGCGTCGGTCACGAGCTGTACGCCTTCCGCGATGGCTTCCCGGCTCCAGAGCGATCGATCCTGCTCGTCGAGGGGGACGATCTCGCCGTTCGGTCCCGTTCGCGCCGCGCGCCGCGCGTCGGTGAGGAGCATCAGGGCGAGGAGGCCGCTCACCTCGCCATCGTCCGGGAGGAGCGCGTGCGTTGCGCGCGCGAGGCGGATCGCCTCGTTCGAGAGATCGACGCGCCAGTGGTTCTCACCCGAGCTCGTGGCGTAGCCTTCGTTGAAGATGAGATAGAGGACGTGGAGGACGGCCGCGAGGCGCGCTCTTCGCTCTCCGAGCGGCGGCATCGAGAAGCCGATGCCCGAGCTCTTGATGCTCTGCTTCGCGCGGCTGATCCGCTGAGCCATCGTCGGCTCGGGCACGAGGAACGCGCTCGCGATCTCGGTCGTCGTGAGGCCGCCCACGGCACGTAACGTCAGCGCGATCGCGGAGGGACGCGTGAGCGCCGGATGACAGCACATGAAGAGAAGTACGAGCGCGTCGTCCTCTTCCATCGGCGCTTCGTCGGGCGGCGGCACCACACTCTCTTCCGGCGGGGTTTCGAGGACGCTCTTCGTCTCGCGCCGGCGGCGCGCCGATTCCGACCGGATCTGATCGGTGAGCTTGCGAGCGGCGACCTGGATGAGCCACGCGCGAGGATTTTCGGGCACGCCGGTGCGCGGCCACTGGAACGCGGCGGCCGTGAGCGCTTCTTGTACGGCGTCCTCCGCGGCAGTGAAGTCGCGATAGCGACGAACGACGGCCGCGAGCACCTGCGGCGCCAGCTCTCGGAGCAGGTGCTCGTTCGTCGTTCGCATCGCGGCGGTCGTCGCCCTACGAAGAGTCGGGCGGGCCGCTCATCACCTGACGCACCTCGATCTTGATGCCGAGCGGCTTCCCTCCGGGACCTGGCGCCGTCGACGCCTTACCCGCGATGGCATAAGCGCGCTCCGCGTTCTCGACGTCGACGATCCAGTAGCCGACGAGAAACTCCTTGGATTCGGCGAAGGGACCATCCGTCACCTCGGGAGCGCCGTCGCCCTCGGAGCGGACGATGCGCGCCTGCCCGGGAGGCGCGAGACCTTCCGCGGAGGCGAGCTCGCCGGCTGCGCGGAGCTCCCCGTTGAAGTCTTTCATGAACTGGATGTGAGCCCGGAACTCCTCGGGCTTCCACGCGTTGATCTGGTAGTCACCGGTGCCGCGCGGCGCGTGCATCATCAGCATGAATTTCATCGTCTGTTTCCTTCCGCGCGCCTTCACTTGCCGTCGAACGCGGCTTGCAGCTTCCCGAGATCGAGCTTCACCATTCCCATCATGGCCTGCATCGCGCGACCCGACTTCGCCTTGTCTCGATCCGACAGCATTTTTCCGAGCTGCGATGGAACGATCTGCCACGACACGCCGAACTTATCGACCAGCCAGCCACACTGGACCTCCTTGCCGCCGTTCTCCGTCAATGCCTTCCAGAGGCGATCGATCTCGGCCTGCGTGTCGACTTGCACCATGAGCGAGAAGCCCTGCGAGAAACCGAACGACGGGCCCCCGTTGAGCGCGATGTACGTCTGACCAAGGAGCTCGAACGTGGCCGAAAGGACCGAGCCCTCCGGCTTCGGTCCGCCGCTCGGGTAACGCATCGTCTCCTTCACCTTCCCGTGGAACAGAGAGGTATAGAGCGTCGCGGCCTCTTCGGCCTGAGTGTCGTACGTGAGGAACGTCGTGATCGTGGTCGTCATGGTCGGTCTCCGTTGCATCGGCCGGGCCCGTCCCGGCGTCCCCCAGAGGTCGGAGCCGACGCGCCGCTCTCGACATGACCGACGACGATTTTTCCGCTTCGGGATGTTCGTGAGAAACCCTCGTCAAAACAGCAACTTGACGCTGCTTGGCGAGACGGGCGGCGAAAACCGGTTGCTGCGCGCCTCTGGCCGTCAGCCGCGACCGTGTGCGTAACCGAGCGAACTCGCGGCCGACACGAACGGAGACGCCGAACCGACCGCGGCGATCGTGTTCGAGTTTCCCCGAACGTCGCCGCTTTCGGACCGCATGCAGGCGGACTTCGCGATGGCGGGCTTTCTCAAACTGATTCGGATCTTCGCCGGACCGGAGTCACAGCCGACGCGAGTCAGCTTCGAATATCCGGCGCCGAGGAACATCCGCGAGTACGAGCGCTTGTTCGCCACGACGGCGCATTTCGGGCAGCCGTTCACCGGGCTCGAATTCCCTCGCGCGCTCCTGTCGAGTAGCCCACTTCACGCGAGCTCCGAGCTGTTCGTGGCGCTGCAAGATCAAGCCGACCGAGCGCGTACGCCGTCGGCTTCTCCGACCCGGCGGCGTTCCACCGTGCGTTCAAGCGCTGGAAAGGCGTAACGCCGAAGCAGTTTCGAGACGAGACCCTCGCTCAGCGACCGCGCCGGCAGCGCGGCGAACGTCGAGTCTGATTGCTCGCGGCGCGCCGAGGTCCCGCGTCATTGCTTGACGTGATGGGAAAAGAAATCCCACACGGAGTCGGTGTCCATCATCGTGTTGCTGTTTGCACCGACGAACAGAAGGCCGATGGCGCCGGCGCCGGTGCCGCAATCGGAGCTCCCGAACCAGCAATGTCCACCGCCCGAGATGGAGCATCCGATGACCTCGGTGCCGCTCGGGCACCCGGTGTAGCTCACGCAGGTCGTATCGCCTCCGCTCGGAGGTGCCTTCGGCGTCGTGGTGTTCGTGCTGCACCCGTCTGCTTTCGTGAAGATCGCGAGCGACGGCGCTTGCAACGAATACGGGATCAGCGGGTCGGAGGTACCGTGCATGTCTAGAATGGATACCTTGCTCGACGGGGTGCACGTGGTGAAGTCCGAGGTCGCGTTGGTTCCACCACCAATGCTGTTGATCCCCACCGCACCCGCGCCCGGAGCGACCGCGGCAAAAATATCCGCCGCGTCGCACGCGAGGCGATAGCTCATGTACGCGCCGTTCGAGAGCCCGGTCGCGTAGACCCGTTTGAAATCGACGTTCACGTGCTTGGCGACCTCGGCCAGGATCGCGCGAAACAGCGCCACGTCGTCGAGCTGGGCCGAGCTCGCGCCGCCGCAACACGTACCGGCGTTCCAGCTATTTTGATAGCCGTTCGGCATCACCAAGATGAAGCCGGCCGAGTCCGACTTGGTGTTCATCGCCGCGCCGGCAACGCAAAACATCACGCCGGTCTGCGCCAACCCGTGGATGCAAAAAACGAGCGGCGTGGGCTTGCTCGGGTCATAGGTCGGCGGAACGTGCACCTTGTACTGGCGCACGTTCGTTCCCTGCCCCTTCACGCCGCTGATATTCAGATACGTCTCGTCGGTGATCTTCGGCGGATAGTCGCCGGGGCCCCATTGCGCGCCCGCGTCGCCGCTGGTGCCGGTGCCTGCGTCGCTTGCAGGGCCTGCGTCGCTTGCAGAACCCGCGTCGCTTGCAGAACCCGCGTCGCTCTTCGAACCCCCGGACGACGCGCCGCCCGAACCCGACGTCGTCGAAGTGCCGCCCGCGTTCGAGTCGCCGCCACTCGACGTTCCGCCTCCGTTCGATGTCCCGCCGCTCGACGTTCCACCACCGGAGGTGACGCCGCCCGAAGCAGCACCCTGAGTTCCCCCGGCGGCACCCGACGCGCCGCCCGTCGAGTTCGACGAGCCCGAGTTCGACCCCGGAGCGTTACTGCATGCTTGGCTGGCGAGGAGCGCGAAAGCCAGAACCGATTGATGACCGAGTTTGTAAGATCTCACGCCGATGCCTTCGGACCGCCTGGACCGACTAACACTGACTCGCATGCGTCGACAGTGCCGAAAGCGGCCAATCCGATGACCCGAGCGGCGGTCGACCGGTAGACGCAGGACGATTCGGCCCGCGACGGCGACGTTCCGAACGTCAGCTGGACCTCGGCGTGAACTTCACGCGCACCGCTTTGCTGGGTCGCACCGTAGCAACCGCGACCGGTTTGACGTCGGCGCAGGACTGCACCTCGACGTCGAAACGATTGAGCAATTGGGCCACCAAGACCACGGTCTCGATCAAGGAAAACGCGTTTCCGATGCAAATGCGGGGGCCGCCAGAAAATGGCAGGTAGCACCACTTGTGGCGGAGCTTGCTGGTACCGCCGGCGAAACGATCGGGATCGAATCGCTCCGGATCGGTCCAGAAGTCGGGGTGACGGTGCACGCCCCAGATGAACGGCAGCACCACGTCGCCGCGTGCGACGTCGTATCCGCCGAGCTGGTCGTCCACCGCCGCGTTCCGGCCGACCATCGGCGCCACCGGTCGATATCGCAACGTCTCGTCCACGACCTGACGCAAGTAAACCAGCTTGGAAACGTCGTCGAAGGTGGGATCGCGTCCGCCGAGCACGCGCGCCACTTCTTCGCGCATCTGCGCGAGAACGTCGAGGCGTCCGTCGAGCAACGCGAAGAGCCAGGTCAACGTCAGCGCGGTCGTCTCGTGGCCGGCCATGAACAGCGTGATCACCTCGTCGCGAATGGCTTCGCTCGACAGCCGCGTGCCGTTTTCGTCCCGCGCGTCGAGCAGCATAGAAAGCAGCGATCCATTGCCGCCCTCCATCTTTTTCGCGCTGTCGATGATCGTGTACACGTTGCGATTGAGCTCGGAGAGCGTGCGCTTGAACTTGACGTTGCGGGGAGTGGGGAGCCAATCCGGCAACTGAACGCCGTTCGTGCGGGCGCTCACGAGCTCGAGCGCCTCGCCGAGTGCTTCATAGGAAATCTCATCGGCGTCGATGGTGCCCTCTCCGAAGAGGGCGCTGACTACCACGTCGAGAGTGAGCCGCACGAACTCGGGGTGCATATCGAGTTCCCCGCCTCCTGGGCCGAGCCGCTCCGCGAGGCGATCGAAGTAGCGCGCACCGCTCGCCGTCATGACGGCCGTCAGTTTTTCGAGCGAGTGCCGGTGAAAGGCGGGCTGCGCGAGCGTGCGCCGTTCCTTCCACGCACTCCCCTCGAGCGTGATGAGCCCGTCCCCCAGGATCCCGCGCACCGAGTCGAGAACGCTGCCCTTGATGAAGTTCTCGCGCTTGGTCAAAAGGACGTGCTGGAGCAGATCGGGGTGAACCACGACGACGGCCTGCATGCCGCCGAGCCGCATGCGAAAGACGTCACCGTGCAAGGCCCACTGCTGCTCCATGAACGGGAGAAGCCCTCGAAGGACGCCGACGTTTCCAATCAGCGGCCAGCTTCGCGGCCCGGGGGCGATGCGTTTCGGTTGCGACGCTACGGATTCCAAAGTTGCGATGACCTCCGTTTTCGTTAACACGCACGTGGGAGGAGCACGCGGCCAAGGGCTGACGCGATCGGCCACGCATCGACACCTGTTCGGCGTGCGCGACGTGCAACGGCTCTCGGCCGAGGACGATGACGGTGCGTCACGCCTCGAAGGCGGCGACGAGCGCGGGCTTCTGCACCTTGCCCATCGGGTTCTTCGGCAGCTCGGGCAAAAGCCGCAACAAGCTCGGTAGCTTGTACGGAGCCAATCGCGCCTTGGCCCAGTCACGCAGCGATTCGACCGTCAGTGCGGCGTCCGGGGCGAGCACCACCGCGGCCGCGACACGCTGGCCCCAAACCGGGTCCGGAACGCCGATGACGGCGCACTCGCGAATCGCCGGGTGCTCGCGCAAGACTTCCTCGATCTCGAGCGCCGAGACTTTGTAGCCGCCGGTCTTGAGAATATCGACGGACTCGCGACCGAGGATCCGATAGCTGCCCTCCTCGCGCGCGCCCACGTCGCCCGTCTTGAACCACCCGTCCTCGGTGAACGCGTCCCGCGTCGCGTCGGGCCGATGCAGATAGCATTGAAACGTGCCTGGGCTCTTCACTTGAAGCTGCCCCGGCTCGCCGTCTCCGACGGCGACGCCGTGATCGTCGACGAGGCGCACTTGCACTCCCGGAAACGGCGCGCCCACGTAACCGGGACGGCGTTCGCCGTGCAACGGGTTGCCGAGCCCCATCCCGAACTCCGTCATGCCGTAGCGCTCGAGCAACGTGTGGCCGCTGATCTCCCGCCAGCGCTCGAGCGTCGCGACCGGCAACGCGGCCGAGCCGGAGACCATCAACCGCAGGCGGCGGCAGCCTGCCCGGAACGCGGTCCGCTCGGTCTCGCTCGCTACGTCGAAGGCGTCGATCAGTTTGGCGTAGATGGTCGGCACGGCCATGAACAGCGTGAGCTCGCGGGCGCCGCCGATCCGCTCGAGCACCCGCGCTGCGTCGAAGCGCGGCAGGAACTCGCAACACGCCCCGGCCCACAATGCGCTGCACAACAGATTGAGCACGCCGTGCAGGTGGTGCAGCGGAAGAACGTGGAGGACGCGATCGTGCTCGCTCCACTCCCAGGCTGAAGCGAGCGACTCGATCTGCGCCGCCAGGATCGCGTGCGTGCTGAGCACGCCCTTGGGTTTGCCGGTGGTGCCGCTCGTATACAAGACCAGCGCGCCGCGTTCGGGCGACACGCGTGGCAGGAGCGCAGGCGAGTGTGCGCGCAGCTGAGCGGTCGAAAGCAGCGGAAGGCCCCTCGCCGCAGCGAGGGGCGCGACCAGCGGCAAGAATGTCGGGTGCGCTACCAGCATCGCAGCGCGAGAGTCGTCGATCACGTGCAAGAGCTCGGGTGGCGGATGGCTCACGCACAGCGGCACGGCGACGCCCCCGGCGCGCCAGATCCCCCACTGCACCACCGCATATTCGACGCCCGGCGGCGTCAAGAAGGCCACCGCCGCGCCGTCGAGATCCGGGCGCCCTTCGAGCAGCGAAGCCGCGACCTTCGCGCTCTCGTCGAGCAGCGTCGCGTAGCTGAGGTACTCGTCAGGGTCGCAGAGCGCCACGCGCGCGTCATGCCGCGCCGCGCGGGCCACCAGGGGAATGCTCTCGAAGATCATCGTCGTACCGTGAAGCGTGCCCCCTTATGTCGGGGCTCGCTCAGCCCGTAGCTCAGGTACGACTACCATCGAGCCAGCTGGCCGACATGAGGGACTCAAGGCATGACCGACACCGAGCCCGTGACCTTACGGGCGCAATCGCGCGTCGGCACCTTGCTGAAAGACAAATGGCGTCTCGATAAACTCCTCGGCGTGGGCGGGATGGCCGCGGTGTACGCCGCCACGCACAGGAACAGCAAACGAGCGGCGTTGAAGCTCCTCCACCCGGAACTTTCCCTCGACGAGGGCGTTCGACTGCGGTTTTTGCGCGAAGGCTACGTCGCCAACCAAGTGGGGCACGAGGGAGCCGTCGCGGTCGACGACGACGACGTCGCAGAAGACGGTTCGGCGTTTCTCGTCATGGAGCTCCTCGACGGTGAGACCCTCGAAATGCGCGCGCTCCGCAAAGGCGGAAGGCTCGAACCGGCCGAGGCGCTGTGGCTCATGGGCCAGGTCGCCGACACGATGGCTGCGGCGCACGAAAAAGGCATCATCCACCGGGATCTGAAGCCGGAAAACCTGTTTTTGACCCGAGCCGGCGTCGTCAAGGTGCTCGACTTCGGGATCGCGCGGCTCCGAGAGTCGGCCGGAGACAACTCGCTGACGCAGACGGGCCTCGTCATGGGAACGCCGTCGTTCATGGCACCCGAGCAAGCGCGGGGTCGCTGGGACGAGGTCGATGCACGCACGGACCTCTGGGCGATGGGAGCAACGTTGTTCACCTTGCTGACCGGACGCTTCGTGCACGAGGCCGAGACGGTGAGCGAGGCGCTGGCGTTGGCCGTGACGGCACGGGCGCCCCTTCTTGCAACCGTCCTGCCCGACGTTCACCCCGCGGTCGCAACGCTCGTGGATCGGGCGCTGGCGTACGAGCGTGAGCTCCGCTTTCAGAGCGCGACGGAACTGCGCGCGGCGCTCCGTGTCGCCTACGCGACGCTCGCGGGCACCGAGCTCTCGGAGCCTCTATCCGTGCCCGAGGTGCTCTCCGACTTTGCGGTGATATCGTCGCGTCCGCGCTCGAAACCGAGGTTCGCGGCGCCAACGACCGTGCGCGGCGTGTCCGCGTCGGTGCCGCTCGACGCTGGGAGGAGTGCTCGAACTTGGATTCGATCCTCGAAAACAGCGCGTGCCTTGGCTGCACTCTCCGGGGTCGCGCTGCTTGCGCTGGGAAGCTTTTTCCTTCTCGGCAAAGGACCGGCGACGGCGAACCCCGACGCAGTGCCTCGTCTGGCGGCTCATGCAGAGACTCTCGCGCCGGCCACGTCGCGCACCGAGCAGGCGCCAGCGGTGGCAGCGGCGACGGGTGCGCCGGCGGAAAAGGCCGCATCCGCACCACTTCCGAGGGCGGCTCGTGCGGCCAACGAGGCGCCTCCGCCGATCGCGCTTTCGACTCACCGACTGCTCGCCGGTGCCGGCTCTGGCGCATCGAAGAGAGCAAGCCCACACGGAACGAGCGCCACGCCCACGTTCACTCCGTTCTCGAAACCGCGCTCTGCGAAGAACTCGGGCGATCCGTTTGCAAAGCGGCACTGAGGCCAACACCATGCGCCGCTTCACCGTCTCCCTTCCGCTCGTCGTCGCAACGCTCCTCTATTCGTCGCGAGGTCACACCCAAGAGGCGGCCGCCGCCGAGGCATTGTTCGACAGCGGCCGGGCGGCGATCGCGAACGGCGACTTCAGCCGGGCGTGCGAACAGTTTCGCGAGAGCGGTCGGCTAGACCCGGCGGTGGGAACCGATTTCAATCTCGCCGACTGTGAAGAGAAACGCGGGCGCCTCGCCACCGCGTGGGAGCTCTTCGTCTCCGTCGAACAAAGGCTGCCACCCGGCGACGAACGGATCGACGTCGCGGAACGTCGCGCGCAAGCGCTCGAAGCTCGCGTGCCGAAGCTCACGCTCCGTCTGGCTCCGGGTGCGCCCCTCGATAGCACCGTCCGCGACGGGAAGGTCGCGCTCGGCGCCGCGACCCTGGGCGTCGCGCTGCCCTTGGACCCAGGACGACACGAGTTCGTCGTTTCCGCACCGGGGCGCGCGCCGCGTCGCTTCGAAATCACGCTTGCGGAAGGTGACGCGCGCGTCCTCGACGTGACTCCCGGCGCTCTTGCAAATTCGGCGATCGTTTCCGAATCGCCGCCCGACGCTCGCGACGCCGCTTCCATCCCTCACGACTCTTCTCGCCACTCGAGCACCCGGACGCTCGGGTTCGTCCTCGGTGGCGTGGGCGTCGCGGGGCTCGGAGCAGGCGCCGTGACGGGCCTCATGGTGCTCGGCAAGAAGAGCACCCTCGACGCGAGCTGCGATGCCCGGAAAGTCTGCTCACAGGCCGGCGTCGACGCCGCGCAATCGGGTCGCACTCTCGAGATCGTTTCCACCGTCGGGTGGATCGTCGGCGCCGTGGGGCTCGGTGCGGGCGCGTATTTCGTTCTGACCAGCGGCACCGGCGAAGCGCGCACCGTGGCGGGCATCGCACCGATCCCCGCGGGCGCGCAGCTCTCGGTCACGAGGAACTTTTAGTGTCCTTCGTGGCGCATCGCTCTTTCTGTCTACAAGTGCTGATCGCATCGTGGGTCGCGACGTCGGCGTGCACCACCGACTTCGGCGGCTACCGACTCGGCGCGCCGCGAACCGACGGCGGTGATCTGCGTTCGAACGGTGGCGCGTCCATGGAGAGCGGAGCCGGAGCGCCGGAAAGTGGCCTGCCTTCGGGCACCGGCGGCACTGCCGGCGCAACCGATGGAGGTGCCGAGAACGGCGGGACGACGAGCTCCGGCGGGACGACGAACACCGGCGG
>Ga0265320_10000497_pt1 | contig 30621 bp, 20 predicted proteins | sample 4827metaG_FD_202087 | JGI IMG/M metagenome (GOLD analysis project Ga0265320, IMG submission 202087) | Rhizosphere microbial communities from Carex aquatilis grown in University of Washington, Seatle, WA, United States - 4-8-27 metaG | ecosystem: Host-associated > Plants > Roots > Rhizosphere >... | reverse complement strand
AAGCTGCGACGATGCGTTGGCGGCCAGGTAAAGGTTATTTGAAGAGGCGAACGCGTAGATATAGGTGGTCCAGAACACGGGATCCGGCTTGTTGTTGGGCCAGCAGCTGTACATGTGGGTTCCGATGTCGTCACAATTGAAAAGCGTATTGTTGGAAACGCGGTCGCCGACAGCCGGTGCATTGATGCGGATTCCCGCGTCGCCCACACAGTTCCAGACGACATTGTGGTCCACCTGGATGTCCCGGGTGTAATTGTCCAGGTAGATTCCGGGGCCGACGCCGCCCTTTGCGAGCGGGTTGTCGTGAACCCAATTGTAGGCGATACGTGAACCCTGGCCCTGGCCCGGGGCGTAGACCACCCCTAGGTCCTTGCAGAGAAGCCCTGGGTGCGAAAGGTCGTTGTACCGGATATCGTTGTCCTTGCCGGTCAGGTAGACGATGTCCCTGCCGGCGTCGTAGATCGAGTTGAACCACACCCGGTTCTTGCCGCCTGAAAGGACAATGGGCTCGCCATAGGTGCCGGAGTAATCGACGTCATGGATGGTGCTCCGAAGGACAAGGTTCCCTTCACCCGAAAGGACGATCGCGCTTCCTGCCGTATAGGAGATCGTGCATCCCTTGATCGTGTTCCTGTTGCCCGAGGAAATGATTCCCTGATGACCGTCCGCGGCACCTCCGCATCCGTCAAAGGGACTCCAGGGAAAGATCGTAAAGTGGCTCAGGTACGTCGCCGTGCATTTCCGGAGCGCGCAGTGATTTCCGCTCATCCTAACCGCGCCAGCGACCAGGTGCAGCCCATCGACGACGACATAGTCCTCTCCATTGAAGTCGATGGTCCATGCCCGGTGCTTGGCCTCGACAAGATGCTTTTCCGGCTGGTCGCCGGATGGGGTCCATAGGTATAGGGCGCCCCTTTCGAAATCCCACTCCCCCGGGGCGCTTAATGCCGCCAGTTTTCCACACAGGTAGGCCTCTCCATCGCCCTGAAACCACGCGATGTCGCCGAAGTCCGGAATCTTGACGGGCGCAGAGCCCTGCTCGGTCTTGAGCGTCCCGTCGGACGACGAGCTGATGATCCGCCCCCATTGCCACGACCAGCTGACGTTGACGGCGCCGACGACGTATCCCCCGCTCCAGAAGCCGTCGGGCTGGCTGAGGTCTTTCGAGGTCACGCTTTCCCTCCCCACCTTAACCCGGGTCAGGGCTGGCCTCATGGGAGTGTCGCCCGCGAACATCTTGGGGAAGCGCGCCTGCGGCATCATCTGGCCGTCGACAAAGACCTGGTTGAAGCCCATGCCGAGGTCCCATGCTATCGGTGCGCGGCAGATCTTACCGGTATGCCGGACCCAGCCCCCGATGATGTCGGCGCCGCTGATCGTGACCCCTTCCGACATATAGGGGGCAAAGACAATGGGCGCCTCGCGGGTGCCCGACGCCTTCGGCCTTAGGGTCTCACGATAGACGCCGGCCCGGATGCAGCATCTGTCGCCCGCGACCATCCTCTCGGCGGCTCTCTGGATCGTTCGAAACGGTGATGAGAGGCTAGCGCCGTCATTGCCGTCGCTGCCATCTGGCGCCACGAAATAGGTCGCCCCGCTCGCGCCCGCGCATGCCAGGAGCGAGGCTGCCCATGGGGCCGCCAATCTCCAGCTCCTCGCGGGAAGCTGCCGCAGGGTTTCCATGGCTGTCTCCGTGGAATTCACGGCCTAGGCTTTCCCCTCCCTGTCTCCGGCTTCCGATGCCTCCTCCCGCCTCGGCAGCAAGCGCTCCCAGCCCGACCCACGGGCGGGCCGCGGCGCCGGCTTCACGTCGATCAGGAGGAGCTTCTCAGCCTTCTCTCCGTAGGGCCCTGTCAGCACGGGCCTGCCGTCGGGGTCGACCACCAACGAGCAGCCGATGCACGAATGCCCGTCCCACGGGCCGCCTTCGAGCCGGCCCACACTGCTGCAGCCCGCGATCCACATGCGAAAGTCCCGCGCGGCCGCCCCGTAGCAGTCGCGCCACAGCCCGCCATAGTTTTCCCTGGCATTGTCATGCCCGGGCGGGACCGCCCATGCGCATGGCGAAAGGACCACATCGGCGCCCATGAGGCCGAGCGTGCGGGTCACGACCTGGCCCCTGGCGGAGCCGTCCGCACAGATCATGAGGCCGAGTGTCCCAAGCGGCGTGTGCGCCACGCCGAGCCGGTCGCCTTGGGCATAGATGTCGTGGCCGATCTCCAATTCGTTGAGCTTGCGATGATGCAGCAACACCTCGCCCTGAGGGGAGATCAGCACTGCCGCGTTGTAGACGGCGGTCCCGGCCCTTTCGGTGAGCCCCGCGCAGACGTACACCCCAAGCTCCCGCGCCGCATCCCGGTACGTCTTGCACGCCCGGCCGTCCGGGACGCCCTCGGCAATCGCCGGGCTGGACGGATTCGTCCAGCCGGCGTCCAGCGCCTCGGGTAGCAGTACTACCCGCGCGCCCTTCCCAGCCGCCAGCGCGATCATCTTGGTGGCGCGCGCCAGGTTGGCTCTGACGTCTCCCCAGGTGACACACATCTGCGCCAGCGCGAGTTTGAAGTTTCCTCTCTCGCCGGGATTCATGGACGGAAACGAGGCTCGGCAGGCGAAGGCGCCGGCGGCCGGCCACGCCCCTGGCGATGAAGGGATGAGCGTTCCGTCACGGCTTTGCGGGCCTCTCAAAGCGCACGTCCTCCACCCGGCGCCCGCTGGCGTCCACGAGCCGGAAGTAACAGCCGTAATTGGCCTCGAAAAACGTCGAGCCGGCCCCCTCCGAAGGCGCATACAGGATGCGCACATCGTTGGCTCCCTTCCTGAGCGCCAGCGCGTCGCCCTCGAGCCTCCGGCCGTTCAGCGACAGGCTCTTCATGCTCTCCCGGCGGAATACCGCCCTGACGACCTGTTCCTTCGGGGACACGATCTGGCCGTAGAGAAGGTAGTGGGCGTTCTTGCGGGGGGAATAGACGGATGCGTCGAACGGGTAGTTGTCGGGCGTGTTCGGCCTTCCGCTCGTGGGGATGATGTCGGGGTCGAGGATGATCGCCCTGTCCGGCTGCAGGATCTTCCACGCAATGTTTCCAACCCACGGCACCGCGTAGCCTGATTCGGGCTGCTTCCCGTCCATGAACGGGAGCGCGAACGCAGCCGGGTCAAAGTTGGCCTTGTCCCCGGGCAGGGGACCCAGGATCCAGAAGCCGCCGTGGGCAAAAAACGGCGCCGGTTCCACCGCTCCCGACTCGCACACGACGTACAACCTCGAGCGGTGCGTCCCCACAAAGTCCAGCTGGGCCACGTCGAACTCGGAACCGCTGCCAACCTCGGCGGAATCCGCCCGCTCCGTCAGGGGCACGTCGACATTGATGGATGCGCCGCTCTCCAGTGTCCTGAGCTCCCTCCGGACGACCCCCTCTCTCCAGCGCAGCGGAAGCCGGAACACGACCCGGACGTCGTGGAGAGCCTGCTTCCCGGCGTTATGCAGGAGGAGCGTCACCCCATCCTCCCTCCTCACCATGATCGCCTGGAGTCCATCGGCGCCCGCTGTCTGCTGAGGCTGGCCTTCGGCCGTCGTGGCGGCCGACGCCGCGAAGGACTCGATGGGACCTATGTCTCGGTCGTGGAAAAGGTCGAAGGCGTGGGTTCCACTGAGAAGGACCTCCTTTGTTTCGGCCCCGGCGCAACTTATGGAGACGGCATCGTCCCCACCAATTCCGTCCACCCGGAACGTGAGCGGAGTCCAGTCGTTGAGGTCCAGCGGGCTGGGCCGCCGAAGCAAGGCCCTGAGCGTCTTGCCTTCGACAAAGGTTGCCAAACGTGAATGAAGCGCCTGGTAGCGGTACGCCGCGTACTGGTTCTGGTTGCAATACCACAAATCGCCCCGGTCGGACCACCTGCTGTAGATCGCTGCCAGCTTTGGAAACCCAGGAGCGCCCCAGACCCTGACCCAGGCGTGCATGGTCACGAGAAGCAGGGGCCGGTCATCCTCTGCGCGGGCATCCGCCAGGACCGACTCCGAATAGCGGCCACCCCCGTTGTCGTCGTCGAGGGTGATGAAGATCCCGTCCTGGAGCCCGCTGTCCCAGTTCGTGTTGTACCTGTGCTCGGCCAGCTGGAAGTAGCCGGAACGGCGCAGGATCTCCTCCAGGTCCGCCCGGTCGGTGCCGTCGCGCAGGTCGGACTCAATATCCACGAACGGATACACGAATGAGTTCACGGGAGTCCCAACCCTGGATTCCAGGGTGACACGAACCCCCATGATCTCGCGAAAGGCGGCGTTCTTGGACAATGCCGGCAGCATCTCATGGCTGAGGGTGTGCCCTCCGATCGAGCTTCCATTGGCCAGCAGGCGCATCGGGATCACGGATGCCGGGTTGCTCGGCATCACGATCCCCGTATCCGGGCTGTCCTGGTACCACTTTGAGGGATCGTTCAGGTAAAAGGTCCCCTTCTGGCCGAATCTAGCCATCACCTCCGCCGCGACCAGGTCGTTCACGGTGCTGTCGTCCATTCGGGTGGAAAACGCGGCCCTGAAATCATGGTAAAGCGGCACAATCTTAAGGCGCGCCCTTTGGGCCAACGCCTCGGACTTGAAAGTCACCACAAACGTTTGGGTGTAGGAGTCCATCGAGACCGGGCCCAGGGGGGCGCCGGCTTCGCTGATGGGACCTGATGCGAAGGCCACACTCAACGCGGCGAATGCCGATGCCGGCAGTTTCATGTGGGGTGGGTACCTTTCATCTCCGGAGATCCGGGTAATCCCCCAGAGAAGGGACTCACCAGGACTCGCGCCTACCGAGCCAGAATACACCTGGACTGTCAAAAACATCCCCGGTGGAAAACCTGGGCGCGCTCCTGCGTGACGCCAGATTCAAGCCTGCGAACTGCCAGATTTGCTGTTTCAAACGGGGCCAGTTTCGAAACAGGCCCGCCTCCCAAGAAATGCGCAGCTTTTGGCAACGGGTGCCCTGCTGCCACCCTTCGGGCTTGCTATGCTTGGGTCCAAGAGAATGAGCGCGTCCCGGAATTCCACCTCGGTTCCGCCGGCTCCCGCATTTGGGCGCCAGGGCCGGGCCATTCCGGTCTAGAGCGTCTTCCACAGGCACCCATGGCAACCCAGCCGAGCGACCCGCCTCCCGATCCCGGTGCCCAGGCTGACAACATGAGGCGTCTGGAGGCGCGCGTCGCGCGGATCGAGGCTTACCTTCGCCTGGGCGAACCGGCGAAGGCGGCCGCCGCGGCGCCGCCGGCCGCCGATAAGCCGGACGAGGACCTGGAATTCAGGATCGGCCAGGAATGGTTCGCAAAGGTGGGCATCGCCGCCCTCGGGGTCGGCGTCGCCTTCACGCTCTGCCTTCCCTACCCCGGCCTGCCGCCCGCGGCCCCTTCGCTGTTCGGGTATGCGCTGGCGGCCGGTCTCTTCGCGTTGGCGCGCTTCTGCCCCCGCCCGTTCGAGCCGGTCTCGGCCCCCCTGCGCGCCACGGCGATGGCGCTCCTCTACCTCGCGAGCCTGCGGCTCTGCTACTTCGGGGAGCGCCACGCCCTGGGCGCCGACTCGCCCGCCGGCTGGCTTCTGCTCACCCTGACGGCGGGCGCCAACCTCGCGATCGCCCTTCGGAGGAAGTCCACCTGGCTGATCGGCCTCGCGCTCTTCACCGGGTATGCCACGGCCGTCGCCGTCGGCTCCCCGGAGGCAGGCATGGGCCTGATCGCGCTCTTCTCCATCGCGGCCGTTGCGGCAGCCGTGTTCCTCGGCCGGCCGGCCCCGATCATGATCGCGATGCCCCTCGCCTACGCGACGTACGCCATCTGGGCCCTGAACAACCCTTTCCTCGGCCGGCCCGTGCAGGCTATCGCCGTCACCCCGTGGGCCCCCGGGGTCCTCCTGGTCTGCCTGGTGGCCTTCTCGATCGGACTCCGCCGCTCCACCCGCGGCGACCGGGAGAACGTCCTGGCGAACGCCGGCGTCTTCCTGAACGCCCTGGCGGGCTACGCGGTCTACCTGCTGCACACGTTCGCCTGCCATGACACACGGCTGGTCGCCTTCCAGCTGGCCGCATCGGCCGCCCTCCTGGGGCTCGCCATACTCCATTCCAACGAGAAGGACGGCATCGGGTCGTTCATCTGCGCCATGACCGGCTTCGCGGCCCTCAGCTTCGCCATAATCAAGGCCACGCATCCGCCGGATGTCTTCGTCTGGCTCTCGGTGCAGAGCGTCATCGTGGTCGCGACGGCGATCTGGCTCCGCTCCCGCTTCATTGTCGTCGCGAACTTCGTGATCTTTCTCGCGATCCTCGCCTGCTACGTGGCGGTCGCCGAGCGCGAGCGCGGGATCAGCCTCGGCTTCGGCGTGGTCGCGCTCGTGACGGCCCGGCTCCTCGGCTGGAAGCAGCAGCGCCTTGAGCTGAAGACCGAGGTCATGCGCAACGCCTACCTCGTCGTGGCGTTCCTCGTCTTCCCCTACGCCCTCTTCCACCTCGTCCCCGGGGCATGGGTCGGCCTGGCGTGGGTCGGCGCGGCGCTCCTCTACTACCTTCTCTCGGCGATCCTCCACAACCCCAAGTACCGCTGGATGGCCCACGCCACGCTCGTCCTGACGGCCCTTTACCTCGTCATCGTCGGGATCAGCAGGCTTGAGCCGCTCTTCCGCAACCTGTCCTTCCTGGTCCTTGGGGCCGCCTTCCTCATCGTGTCGCTCGTCTTCACCCGGCTCCGCTCCCGCCGCTGAAGGCGGCGGGCTCAGCCCGGCCTGCGCATCCCGTCCGGCACCAGCGGCATCGAGCGCAGGCGGACGCCGGTGGCGTCGCAGATCGCGTTGCCGAGCGCGGGAGCGATCCCGACGAGGCCCGTCTCGCCGGCTCCCGCCGACGGCAGGTCCCTCCGGTCGACGAGCACGATCTCAACCTGCGGCGCGTCGCTGAATCGCGGCACCCGGTAGGCCGACAGGTGGGGATTCACGATCTGCCCGTTCCCGAAATGGATCGCCTCGAAGAGGGCCCCGCCAAGCCCCTGCACGACGGCCCCCTCAAGCTGAAGCTTCAGGTGGTCGGGGTTGACCACCGCGCCGCAGTCGAAGGCCTGGACGACCCGCACGGCGCCCACCCGCCCGCTCTCCGCATCCACCGCGACCTCGGCGAACGTGGCCACGTGCCCGCCCTTGTCGACGCCGACCGCCATCCCGCGGCCGCGCCCGGCCGTCCTCGGCCCGCCCCATCCGAATGCGCGGGCGCCCGCCTCCGCCACGTCCCGAAGCCGGGGGTTCTCAATGTTCCGCAGGCGGAACTCGAGCGGGTCCAGCTTCAACTCGCCGGCAAGCTCGTCGACGTGGCTCTCGCGCGCGAAGTGGTTGGCCGCAGCAGCAAGGGAACGGTACGACCCCTGCGGCAGGGGGGAGTCCGAGCGGTGGAACTGCGTCTTCGGGCCGGGTATCGCATACGGGGGCTCGATCCCGGCGTTGCCCGAGTTGTAGTTGTGGAAATCCCATGAGGCTATCCTGCCGTCGGCCCCGGCGCGGCTGGCGACATCGATGACGCCCGCGGGCCTCAGGTACGCCCAGGTGAATTCCTCCTCCCGGCTCCAGACCATCTTGACCGGCCTGTCCACGGCGCGCGAGAGGCGGGCCGCCTCGATCGCGGCCAGCCCCGTGTGCTTGCCCCCGTACCCGGAGCCCGTGTCCGGCACGATCACCCGGAAGCGCTCGGGGGCGAGGCCGAAGGCCGCGGTCATCTCCTCGTCGCGGATCCCGAACGGGCGCTGCGACCCGGTCCAGACCGTCAGCTTCCCGTCCTTCCACGCGGCGACCGCCGCGCGCGGCTCAAGCGGCACGTGGGCGATGTACGCCATCGTGTACGTCCGCCTGAGCGTGATCCCGCCGTCCGCCTCCCGAACGAGGCCGTCGGGGGGGCCGTCCCCTCCCCGCAGGGCCCTGAAAAGCTCACTCTCCGACATCTGCGCGTGCGTCTTCCACGTCGCGCCAATCGCGGCCACGGCCCTCGACGCCTCGTGGGAGCTGGGGGCGACGACCCCGACAAAATCCCCGTCCCGGACGACCCTGACACCGGGCATCGCCCCCGCCCGCGCCGTGTCGAGGGAATCCAGGGTGGCGCCGTAGGACGGCGGGCGAAGGACCCGCCCGAAGAGCATCCCGGGGAGCGCCATGTCGGACGCATAGCGGTGCCCGCCCGTGACGAATTCCCGGGCGTCGACCTTGGGAACCGAGGTGCCCGCAATCCTCCACTGCGTCGCCGGCCTGAGGACGGTCTCGGCCGAGATCGTTCGGACCAGCTGCCGCCCCGCGGCCAGCTCCCCGAAGCCCACCGAGCGCCCGCTTGCGGAATGCACCACCTTGCCATCGGCCGCCGAAAGCGAGGCCCGGTCGACGGACCAGTGCGCCGCCGCCAGGTCGAGCAGCGCCTCCCGGGCGGTCGCCGCAACGCGCCGCAGCTGCAGTCCCATGTCGGGCGTCGAGCGGCTGCCGAAGGTTCCCATGTCGTAGGGGGTCAGGTCGGTGTCGGCCATGACCGCACGGATCGACCCTATCGGCGCCGGCAGCTCCTCGGCCACCGCCTGGGTGAGCGACGTGCGGATGTTCTGACCCACCTCGGCCTTGCCGGTGAAGAACGTGACCGTGCCGTCGGGCTCGACCTTGAGCCACGCGTCCAGGTTCGTGGGCCGGCCCTGCCCCCCGCGGCGCCTGCCTCCCCCGCCGGATTCCGCCTGGGCGCCCGCCCGGGGGGACACGCAGAGGACGACGAGGCCGGTCCCGAGGAGCTTCAGGAATTCGCGGCGCCTGAAGCGGACCGGCCTTCCCGCCGGAAGCCTGAACAATTCATACTGCTCGGGATACAACTCTTGAACCGAGGATGAAGTCACTTTGGTCACGTGCGGGCGCCCCCCATCGCCTTCGCCGCCCGCTTGATCGCCCCCAGTATCCGAGGGTACACGCCGCAGCGGCAGATATTCCCGTCCATGAAGCGCACGATCTCCTCGTCCGTTGGATCCGGGTTCTTTGCGAGCAGGACGACGCCCGACATGATCATGCCCGAGGTGCAGTAGGCGCACTGCATGGCCCCCTCGTCCAGGAACGCCTGCTGCAGGGGATGGAGACGGCCGTCCTTCTCGAGGCCCTCTATCGTGGTGATCCGCTGCGGCCCGATGGCCCCAACCGGAGTCAGGCAAGATCGGATGGGGACGCCCTCAACATGGACCGTACAGGCCCCGCACTGCCCTTCCCCGCAGCCAAACTTGGTTCCCGTGATGCCGAGGTCATCGCGCAGCACGCTGAGGAGCGGCCGGTCCCCGTCCGCATGCAAGGGATGCCGGACTCCATTGACGTTAAGTTCAGAGACGACAGGCATGAATGGGGAGGACGCCGCCTGAATATTGGCGGCGACTGAGAATTAGGCAAGGCGCCGCGGCACTAACCTCCATTGCTCGCCAGACCACGCGCCAGCGAATCGAATCCACCACAACCTGTGCGACAACGGTCCCGATTCTCCTGACTACGGCTTTGCGCCCTCCTGCGGGCTCTCGAGCGAAAGCCGAAGGCCCCAGTCCCCCTCGCCCGGGAAATCCGGCAGGGAAATGATGCCTATCTTGCTGGCGCGGACGCGGCCGTCCCCGACGTCGGTCCACGTCCCGTCGCGGGGGTTGAACCACTGCGCGCGGTAGTCCGTGTTGAGCCGGGCGCCCCGCACCTGGGCCTTTGGGCAGCCCTTCTCAAAGTACGCCAGGAAGATCGCCTTGTCCGGCGTGCGGGCGCAGTAGGCCCAGCCCTCATAGCTCAGGGTGTCCTGGGACTTGTTGGGCGAGACCAGGTCCGCCAGGGGGACGAGTTCCTGGTAGCGCTTCCCTATTGAGAACGCGAAGGTCCGCAGGAACTGCATCTGGGCGCCGGAGCCCCACTGGAACGCGTCCCACATCTTTGTAGGCGCCGTTGGCTCGATGTCGGCGCCCCAGATTCCCTCGGCGCCGTAGACATGCCCCGCAAACCCGCCGGAAAGGAAGCTGCCGTAGAGCCCGGACCGGCAGAACTCGTTGTCGCGCTCGGTGCCTCCCACGGCGCCGCGCGTGTAATTGGCGGAGCCGGGTCCCCGCGCGTCCTTATAGCCAGCGTAGTACGGCTCGCCGTTCAGCGCGGGGCGAGGGGGGTTCAGGGCGTAGATCTCGGTCAGGTACCAGTAGTTGTTGTGCTCACGCATGTTGCCAATCTGGTGCAGGGTCACCCAGGAGTGCTCGCCCCAGTTCTCGAGCGTGGAGGGATTCGCATTGGCGGAGAGGAGCGTCCCAAAGGGAGGCGGGCCGTACCTGTCCTCCACGACCTTGATCGCATTGGAATAGTCGGCCGGGCTCACCGTCTCGTCTATGATGTCGAGGTGCACAGGGCTCAGCACCGTGATGTTGGCCTGGTAGCGCGACCAGATGTATTGGATGTAGCGCGAATACGACTCCGGCCAGGCATAGTATTTGTGCCAGCAGAGCCCCGAGTCGCGCCTCGACGCCTCGATGAACGGCACGAATCCGTTGGCGTTCAGGTAGTCGATCTTCCGGTCCAGGTACCTGAAGTACTCGGGATTGATCCGGTCCATGTCCGGGAAGTCCTCCTCAAACCCGGGCACCTTCCCCGGGAAGAGGAAGGGTCGCCCGCCCTCGTTGTCCATGTTCTTGGCGCTCCCCGTGCCGAACTCGAGCCAGGCCGAGCGGATCGTGGTCTTCGCCGCGTCCTCCATCATGAGGTGCCACGGCTTGCCGTCCGTCTTCCAGTTGGGAAAGGCCGCTATGACGTTCACCCAATTGTACCCCTGAGCCTTCCTGAAGCGCACGTAGTCCTTGAAGCCCGCGCCCGGCCCGATGGGATGCTCCGTGTCGTCGTCATACCACTTGAAGCGGTTTGAGGGCACGGCGTACCATGTGTCGCCGATCGCAAGGTAGGGCGTGCCGTCCGCAAACTGAAGCGCATGGCCGTTGGCGGTGGGCCGGACCATCCCGTGGCGGAGCGGGTTCTCGTCCAGCTCGGCCTGGGACCAGGCGACTGCTTCAAATGATCCCGACTTCCCGGCAATGCCGGGATCCTCCGGGGCCGATCCGCTAACCCAGGTCCAGGTTCCCGGCGCCGTGGCCATCAGGCGCACGTGAAAAACCTGCCCGCCGTTCCAGAATCCGTAGATGCGTTTCCTGAAGCCGGGACCGGCCAGGTCGACCCAGACGGTCGCTTCGGTGTAGGGATTCGCGTAGGAGCGCTGGGCCTTGAAGGTCAGTTCCTGCTTCTCCCAGACATGCATAGGCCTGGCCTCGGCGGCCCCGAGAAGCGGGCTCAGCCAGAGACACAGGGCTGGGGTTAGGCGCAGCAGTTTCGTGGGGAAAGCCGATACCAAGATCCTGGCGGCCTCAACGCAATCGTGGATTCTCGGGGGACCGTAGATCCGTGTTCGCCCGGAGAAACTTCATCACCAGCGCGTCAGCAGATCCCCGGATACATCTTTCGCTAAAGAACTTCCTGCCCAATGGCGGAGCCTATTCTCATTTCACAAGATCTCACAGGCTCAATGACAGCCGTCACCGTCTCGACGAGCCCACCGCAACGAGAACCACCCCGAAATACGTGCTAACAAAGGACCCTATAAAGGTTCCAACCAGCGCCATTCTTGGAAGAATCAGGGACGCGGGCTCATAGACCCTTCCGTAACCATAGGTCTGGATCAATGTCGCGGGATCGAGCAAGGGATCCCGTCCGGGATAGAGACGGGTGCCTATGATATAACGGCGAAACTCCGGGCCCGCGCCACCGATTGTCTGAATGGACACAACAAACCTCGCATTGAGATACAGATAGAGCATTAGCAAAAAACCCGCAACGAGCAGGACGCCGATTCCCAGGCGAATCTTCAAGTTCTCCGGGGTCTTGTCGGCGACCTGGGACGCGACGATTACGGCGAGCATGCACGCGAGATAGGCGGACGCTACGAGAAGCCCCGGGCTCGATGGAGGCCAAGGCGGCATGAATTCCAGCTTCCACACGGCAAAAGGACCGATGGCGACAATGGCAGCAGCAGCAGCCCAAACCCCCCGGAAAGCGCGAAGGTTCTTTGCCAGGCTCACTGGGAAAAGAGTGGTATTACCTCTCGAACGGTTGGTTCATCCCAGACTGTGACTCGCTCAAACGTCGTTCTCGAGTCGGTGATTCGTGTGACTCGAAAGATATAGGCCCGGACAGGCAGCGGACTGTTGATATTGTAGCTTTGCCACTGCAGCGGATTCTGTTCAGAGGCCCTTTGGTAATCCTCGAACGAAACGTAATGCAGGGCGCATGGCTGCTCGGACCTGACGGTTATCCGCGTAACGACAATGTCGTGCTGGGGAGGGCTGGCGAGCATCTGCCTCAACCACCCAATCTCCTTCTCGCTATTTGAAAAGGCCACGTTGCCGGCAGACGTGTTGCGAGCTATCAGGAGGTCATTTGCCAGAACAGCCGCGGCTATGTTGCGCTGCTCGCTGAGGGCGCCCACGAGGGCTGGCGACAATTTCGAGCTGCCGATCTGCTTATTGGACTTGCTGAGGGTGCTCGCTAAGCTGCTGGCGCCGCGAATATATCCCGCAGTGCCAGGCGGTGGAAGATTGATCTGCCCTCCTGGAAAGACGAGGATCGCCTCCTCTCCCGTGGACGGCGTTGCTGCGGAGGCAGCAATTGCGAGACTCGTCACAAAGAGAACCGTGGCAATTGCCTTAGCTGGATCGTTCATAGCCCGAGGCGGAAAAGCCTAGATATCTATAGCCCGGATCGCAAGTTCAACCCGGCGGATCAACAGGGTGTGCGATCGGATTAGGGTAGAGCGCGCCAACGGCCATTTTGGTCCTTGCCGGCCCAGGCAGCGAGCGGTGGCATATCGTTGCGCGAGTCGGCCATTCGTCCTTATCATCGGGACGAACATGCACTCCTTCGGATCTCGAGAGGCCGACAGACCTTCGAAATTGCGCCTTCTGAGAGGATGCCTGCTTTGCGCCGCAATTCTCAGCGGCTGCACAAGCATTACTACAAGAAGCGATAGCGAAAGGGAGATAAGCAACCAATCGAAGCCCTTGGCCTTGCTGTATGAGGATCGATATGAATTGGCGCGCCCGGTCTCGGGACTCTTTATTGGTGTAGGCAACTACCTGCCGGAGGCCGAGGAACCGGCGACCCCGGCACTCACCGTTGGGGCAGCCCTTTTTAGCGATGTTTTCTATCGCGGTGCCCGACCGGGAAGCGAAACGAATGTTCCGCACGTAGCCGGTATATCGCTCCAACCCGATACAAAATGGAAGGAGTATATGCCCGTGCGCCCGTTGGTGACCGAACAGACGGTGGTTTGCGGAGAAAGCGACTTCACGCTTGAAGCGGACCTCAGGCTGAAACCAAGCGATACCAGCATAGACTTGGCCGGCGTGGTGGACGCTATTGAGTCCACTGCTCTCGGCGAGAAATGGATGAATCCAGATATCGACCCTGCGGGCCGTTCAATCGAAGGCCTTGATGTTGGCAACCGGTACGCGAAGGAAGCTCTGAAGACCGAATATCGGCTAAGCAGCAAAGCCCTTGCCTCGTTGGAAACGGACAAGGATGGCACATTGGCCTTCGTCGGCGATGGCAAGCCGGAAACGCGCGCGCGGATTCTTTCCAGCATAAATGCACACGTGGAACGTATCCGCCACAAGGCCCATGCTCCGAATATGCTGGTTGTCTTCTACATTGCCGCGCACGGCTTCATCGACAGTGACGGAGAATCACAGTTGCTGCCGGCCGACGCCGACATCAAACAACATCGGCAACTCTTGTCGTACCGCGATATCCTGGCGCCGTACTATGAATTGGCCGGGGAGTTATCAGAAACAGACCCACAGGTGTCGTTCCTGATCGTCCTGGACACATGCCGGAGCGCCGATCAGAAGACCTTGCTCCCGGCCCCGCTCCCGCAGCCACCGGCCTCGGTGGCCGTGGTGACCTCCGCATCCCCGCTACAATTCGCCGTCCACTGGGAGAACGAGAGTTCGGCAAACGTTGAAATCAAGAATCCCCATCAAAGTTCCGTTGGGATCGGGCCTCGTCCAGAGCCGGAAAAACCCGGGAAGCATCAGATCACCCATACGTCCATGGTGAGTGCCCTTCCGGTTTCAGCCACCAACGTCTTCAACCGCATATTCGAGATCCAAGACGCCCAGCAGGACTTTCTGGACGACCGACGCCTGGAATTCACCCTCGGAGGATACCTTGAGGCCATGAACCTGGAGCTCAAGCGCGTCTCAGCCGCAACAGTGCTGGGGCCCCAGTTTGAACAGGACATGGAGATCCACCTCAATGAATCGGCAGCCATGCAGCCGCTCTTTCACGGAGAGATTCGCGACGGACAGGATCTCAATGCGGCCATCGAACACTTCACCCGTGCCATCGATGCAAACCCAAAGGACGCCGTGGCGCGCCTATCTCGCGGCAACCTTTACAACACAAAAGGCGAGTTCGACAAAGCCATCGAGGATCTGAGCGAAGCCATCCGGCTCGATCCCAACAACGCCAACGCCTACAACAATCGGGCCAAGGCCTACAACGCCAAGAACGATTCCGCCAAGGCAATCGCCGATTGCAGCGAGGCCATCAGGGTCGATCCAAAACTTGAGACGGCATATAGCAACCGCGGCTGGCTTTACGAGACGGCCGGAGATCAAGACAAAGCGCTTGCAGATTTTGAAGCTGCTATCCGCCTGAGCCCGAAGGACCCCGAGGCCTATTGCATTCGCGGACACCTCTACAACAAGAGAGGCGAGCACGACAAGGCGATCGCCGACTACAGCGAGGCAATTCGGGTCAATCCGTACTATGCCAATGCCTACGAGGACCGAGGTTTCGCCTACGAAGACAAGGAAGACTATGACAAGGCCATTTCCGACTATAGCGAAGCCATCCAGTTGAACCCGGGATATGCGGTGGCGTACAATAATCGGGCCGCCGCTCACAGGGCCAAGCACGAGTACGAGGACTCAATCGCCGACTGCAATATAGCCATCCGACTCAGTCCCAACGAGGAAAAGGCCTACAAAATCCGTGCCGACGCTCACAAGGGAAGACATGACTACGACGAGGCAATTGCCGACTACAACGAGGCCATTCGACTCAAATCAGACTATGCCAAGGCTTACAACGGACTAGCCTGGCTATTGGCTGTGTGCCCGGACCCAAAGATCCGGAATGGCGACGAGGCTGTAACGAACGCCCGGAGGGCCTGCGATCTGTCGAAGTGGGAGAATGCCACGTTCATCGAAACACTTGCGGCCGCGAATGCCGAGGCCGGCAATTTTGAGGAAGCCGTCAAGTGGCAGACCAAGTGCCTGGAATTCAAATTGCCCAAGGAGGCCGAGGACATCGCGCGCCAACATCTCAGCCTCTTCGAGCAGAAGATTCCCTATCATGAATCAGCAGCAGATTGACCCCACATGGCTTGGTTGAGGGAAGGCTCACAAATTCGAGGCTGGAATCCCCGCACAGATGCCAGCGCTACATAGAATCATGTAATCTTTGGCCTGTGTCCCAGGATAGGCGGATAATACATACATCAACATACGGCTCACCGAGGCGATCGCCGCGTCTGTGGCCATCTAATATCTCGTCCTCCATCGCCAATGATCAACCGGACTTGCACCGGCGCCAGTCAAACGGGGCCAGACACCCCCTGGTGACCTCCCATGCCACGCCTGCTATCCCTTGACGGAGGCGGATCCTGGGCCCTGATCCAGGTGCGCGCCCTGATCGACCTCTATGGCTACAACGCCACGGGCTACGACGTGCTGGCGGACTTCGACCTTGTCACCGCGAATTCGGGCGGGAGCATCGTCGCCGGAGCGCTCGCGGCCGGATGGCCCCTCTCGCAGACCTTGAATCTCTTCCTGAGCGCGGCGAATCGGAACACGATCTACGTTCCGTCCGATTGGCTGGACAGGCTGGAAAACTCCGTCTTCGGCGTCGGCCCCCGGTATGACACCCGGGGGAAGCTGGCGGGGCTCAGGAACCTCTACGGCGGCTTCGGCGCCACGCCAATGGACCAGCTCCCGGCCGCGCTGGCGGCCTCCCCGGCGGGCCACGGCGTCGATTTCATCGTCTCGGCATTCGACTACGACCTGAGGCGGGCCGTGCTGTTCCGGTCCAACAGGGCCAGCGCCGCCGCCCCACAGGTGCAGGTGCCGGTGGTCTCGGTCGCCGAGGCGATCAACGCCTCCACCACCGCGCCGGTGATCTATTTCGACGCGCCCGCCCCGTTCCCGTCCCCGCCCGCCACGCCCGCGTACAGGTTCTGGGACGGGGGGATCAGCGGGCTGAACAACCCCGTCCTTGTCGGGGTGATGGAGCTGCTTGCGAACGGGTTCACCGCCGACCGGATCCAGGTCCTGAGCATCGGGACCGGCACCGTCCGCCGTCCGATCCCCCCGGGGTTCGCCGCAGCGCCCGACGCGCGGTTCCAGGATCCGTCCCATCCGGGCACGCTCGTGGACATCAAAGAGCTGGCGGGCGCGATTGTCGACGACCCTCCCGACGAGGCGACGTACATGGCCTACCTGGCCCTGGGCGGCAGGCTGCCGACGGCTCCCATCCTCTCCCCGCTGGCTCCCGGCGCGTTCGTGAGAATGAGCCCGGTCGTGCAGCCCCTTTCCTCGCCCGACCTCGTCAACCTGGACAACAATCCCCCGGGCTCCCTGCAGGCCCCGCCCAGCCTGGCGGACCCCAACCTCGCGCCGGGCCCGTCGCCATTGGACAATTTCGGCGCGCTCGCCCGGCTCAACATGGACGCCGTCGACGCCTCGCAGGTGAACCTGATCCAGCTGCTCGCCACGGCGTGGATCGCCGGCGGCGTGTACAACCAGCCCGTTCGCAGCAACCACACCTTCGGCTGCGAGATCGGCCACAGGTTCTACCCGGATGCCAAGGCGGCTTGGCTGGGTGTCGTCGGCCGGGCCGCACCCCCCCCTCCCCCGGATCCGCGCTCGAACATTCCGAGCGGGCCGTAGGCTGCGCCTGCGAACCGGCGTTTCAGGGCTTCGCAGTGCCCGGGGCCGGGGCCGCGGCCGCCGGAGCCGGGGTTGCCGGAGCAGGCTTGTTCGGCGGGGATTGATCGGTTGAATGAGCTTCCGGAATCATGAAGCCAAGGAACGTCCCGGAGCTGATGCCCATCAATGCCAGCAGCGTTCCGTTGAACTCGGGCATCGCGAGGTTCGAGTAGACCTCCTTGATGAAGATTATCCCGAGGACGAGCGTCCAGACAAACATCTGGAAGCGATGGATGCTGATGCCGTCCTTGTCGGTCAGCACGTCGTCCAGAAATCCACCCGAAGAGGGTGTGATAACGGCAATCTGGGCATCCACCGGCCTTGTGTCGCCTCCCGAGGCGACGATCGCATCGCGCGTCTGTTGCAGGCCGGTCAGCGAGGCCAGCGTGTCGCTCTTTGCCTCCTTACCCTTGTTCTGCGCGATGACACCCAAAGCCGTCGCCGCGCCAATTCCCATCAGCACAAGGGTGGACTGCGTAAGGGTGTCATGCGCGCCCGTGACGGCCCAAATGAAGAGAAACGAGAACAGGATCAGGAAGAACCAAAACGCCATCTGTGCCTTGGCGAGCGAATACGGCCGCTCCGGCGCCTTCTTTCCGCTTGTCTTCGGCCCTGGGGTTCCCCCAGGGGGCACATCATCCTCAACCAACAACGGCGGCGGGCCGTCGTCCCTTATCATCTGGCTCCGCGCACCGCCAAATAGAACGGCCAACAGTATTGGAAGCGCAATCACGGCAGCCCAGAACCAGCCGGGCCTGATGACCACCAGGTTCATTGCCGCGGTCGAAGGGAGGGCGGCGTCGCCCTCCATTCCCACGCTCACCCCCACCTTGCGGCTGAAGCTGGCCGGGTGGCCCAGGAGGGCGCCCCAGCTCTGCTTGGACTCGTCCGAGCGGGCAAGGAGGTAGCGGATCTTGTCGGTGCCGACGAAGGCCTCCGGATAGACGCCGTTGATCGGCATCCCATCGAGATAGAGGACAATCTTGCCATGCGCGGCCTTCACCTTGGGCATGAGCGCATCCAGGTGGTCGACCCCGACGACAAGCCTGTCTCCCAGACCCGCCTCGCAGGGATTGTTCGCGGAATCCGACGTGACACTTGTTACGTTGGCCATGACCGGGTCGCCCTTTCCGGCGTTGTCATTCCCGTCGGCGCGACCCAGCGGAACGACAGCGAGAACCGCGATCAAGGAAAACAGCTGCGATCTCATAAGAGTCCTGTCTGTTGGGGGTTCCTGCTCCTGGGGCGGCGTGCAATCAGAGCACCAGATTGAGCAAGCCTATGACTTTGTCGGCGGCCTGCGCCGCCGTGATCAGGGGCTGCATGGCTGTGGCGACGGCGTTGACGCCGTCGATGGCGTCGTTGGCGGCCTTCGCGGCGGTCGTCAGGCCCTTTTGCGCCGCAACGTAGTCGCCGGTCGTCTTGTCGTAGATCTTCCCCATGGCGGTGTCCCTCAGGGCGGTGAAAACGTTGCGAAGCTTCCACAGCTTGGCGTCCACGGCGGGATCGGTGTTGTTGAGGAGAAGCGTGTTGATTGCCTGGATGATCGCGTTAAGCAGAGTGACGATGTCGTTCATGGCGTTCTACTTCTTGAGGCTGTCGTTGAAGGTCTTGATGTCCGTGGCATACTGCTGCAGCTGCCCAATTGCGTCGACGAGGTCGCCGATCTTGTAGTCGGGCCTTGTCAGGGAGCTCGACAGCGCGCCGTGGGCCTTGGCCAGCGCCAACGCCGAGTCCGCGACCTTTGAGATCGAGGTGTCGGCGACGGCGAGGGCCCTGGTCTCGGACCGCAGGGATTCCAGGCGCGCCAGCTTTGCAGAGTACGAAAGCCCCGCCTGCTCGGCGCGGTAGGCCTCGAAATCCGCGACATACTTGCTCTGGAGGTCGGTCTGGTAGGTCCCGGGGGAGCTCTTGAGATCCGATGCAAGGTCGGCACACACGGTCTGGACCCACTTGTCCGCCGTCGGCACGATCGACTTGATCGCCTCGTACCTCTTCTCGTTCGCGTAGGCCTCCCCCAGGGCCTTCACGGCGGTCGCGATTACCGCAAGGTCGCCTCTGCTTACGCCAAGGGAATGGCCCGTGAGGGTCTGGTAGCCGCTTCCAAGGGAGCTGACGGACCCCGAGAGATCGGTGGCCGCCTTGTCTATCGCGGTCGTGGTGTCGGCCGTGGCGAGGCCGTTCAGCGCGGTCGCGTACTTGCCGAGGGCGTTAAGGATGTCCTGCCGCGCCTTCAGCCTGTTGTTCTTGTCGAGCACGCCGCTCAGCGTGTCCGGCGTCAGCTCCGCCCTGCCCAGGGCGACCTCGCTCATCTTGTATTCGGAGTTGGCATCGTTGATCTCCGTGAACGCCTGGTTGGTCGCGGTCGCAAGGGCGGCGGCCGCCGTCGAGAATTGCCTGGCCTGGGACAGCTGGTCCGTCGTGGCGCAGCCGCAGACGCCGATTCCGACTGCGATCGCCAAGACCAGCCTCCGCGCCGATGTGTCGTGATTGTTCATAGTTCTCCCCTGTTCAGAGTTTCCAACGTGGCACCCCTAGAGCGCGATGAACAACCCCTGTTCGCCAGCGCTTTAATTACGTAAATCCCTGTAATCGTGGCGCGGGACCCGGCTCGGCCGTGCAGGCCAACAGAACGCCGTTGGCCGCCCGGGACGCCGGATTGCGGAGCCGGCCGACACCGGCCCGTAGCGGCGGGAAATCCATGGCCTCCATCGGGTCTCATGACTTTGAGAGGAGGTACTCCAGTATCCCCAGCCCGCCCGTCCCGCCAAAGGGCAGGAGAAGGGCGCTGACAAACGGCTGCTGGTGCCAGGGCACGTAGGCCCCGTCCATGTTCTGCTCCATGAGCGCCTTCAGCGACTCGAGTGCGTCCGCCTTGTCGGAAAGCTGCTCGGCCCGCGCCGCGGCCGCGGCCCTGGCGATTTCCCCGATCGAGCGGACCTTCGCGTCGACGGCGGCATTCCTCAGCTTCACCGCGCACAGGACGCACACCGCGCTGTCGATCCCGAATATCGCGAGGATCAGGGTCTCCCAGTGCCAGTTCGCAAAGAAGCTCCAGCGGGCTATGATCATCAGGGTCAGGACGACGAACGGCATGATGATGAGCGGCACCGCCTCCTGGCTAAGCTTGCCGATGAAGCAGACGTCCAGGTAGGAGCTCGCCTCCGCGCCGCTGATGTCATGGCCGTCGGTCAGGGGCGTGAGGTGCGGGATGCGGCTGTAGGCCTCGATCGGCCAGATGGTCAGCTCCCTGCGCCCCAGCTTCTTGATGAACCGGAGGCAGATGTGGGTCTCGTCGACCACCCAGAACATGAGATAGATCAGCACGACCGACGCCGCAAAGACCACGGCCAGGTCGCACCCTTGGCTGAACTTCCCCCTGAAGGGCACGGAGGGCAGCCCGGTCGCCCCTGCGAGGCAGCACAGCGCCAGGAAGAAGAACACCGTCATCGCAAGGGTCCGGGCATTGCGCCCGAACACCGTGGACCGGTCGCATGCGTCGGACCAGAGGGCCTCCAGTATCACGTATTTCTCATTTGGCGGCATTCGCTGCTTCTGGGCGGGCGATGGCGCAGGCAGCGCGGGCACCAGGACGCCATGGCTGCCGGGCAGCCAGTTGTACCTCTGCGCCGCCTGCTGGTAGGTGCAAAAGTAGTCGGGCACCGGCTGGTGGCCCTGCCTCACCGTGTCCCAGAACCTGGCGAGCAGCGGCTTGCGCGGACCCGAACCCTGCGGCTGCGGCGGAATCCCGAATTGCGCCGCCAGCTCAACACGGGCCTTCCGGACCTTCGAATGGCAGACGAGCAGGCTCGCGATTCCGGTGACGAAGGCGATCACCCTGAGGATCTCCGACGGCCAGATGCTCACCCCCTGAAGCCAGGTCGCCGGCTCAATGCCGTCGTAGAAGCAGACGACCCCGCCGATGATCGCCAGGAACACCGCAGACGACCCCGCTATGGCCCAGGTGCGGCGCCTCCTCCACGGGAAAGCCGGGACATGGCCCTTCAGCACGAACAGGATCGTGACGCAGAGCAGCGCCACGAACACGCAGGCCAGCGCGGCCGGCAAGAGGTAAAGCGCCCGGGCCCGCGCCCAGCTCGGGAAATAGTCGTCCTGGGGCGGGTGCAGGAGCCCCTCGAACTTGTCGACCGGGCCCTGCAGGTCCGCCTTCTCGTCGCGGGGACGGGGCGCCCCCGGGACGTCGAGCGCGACGGGATAGGTCCGGCCGATCTCAAAGCGCAGCGGCTGCCGCAGCTGCGAGGCCAGGTACTCGGTCCTGGGCTCGATGCGGGCCGCGGCCGTCTGGACGGCAAGGAAGGCGCCCGTCTGCTCCGAGCTGCGGAACGGGGTCGCGCCGACCTGGAAATTCCTGAAGAGGTCGAACCCGAACGGGGCCGCGACCACCATGTTCCGGGTGTAGGGGATCGCCTTGACCGGGTCCATGAAGCGGGCGTCGAGCGTGTCGGTGAAGAACACGGCATCCCTGAAGACCGGTCGGAGGGCCTGGATCAGCAGGAGCTTGTCGTAGACATCCGCGCCCAGCACGCCGATCGCGACCAGCTTCCCATTCTCGCCGCACACGTTCCGCTCGTTGATCCGCGTGGAAAGGATCTTCCCCAGGCGCGCCACATAGTCGATCTGGTGCTCGCCCTCGGCCCTCTGGAGCGAGATTGCGGACGAGCTGCTGCCCGGGGCCGTCTTCGACTCGTCGGACGGCTTCTGGGCCTTGCCGTCGTCGGCCGTCAGGGTCCCCTCCACGCCCGAGAGGTAATAGGCGCGGAGGATCTGCCTCGGCCAGCTGGACGCATCGTCGAACCTCAGGGCCCCGTACGCCGCCGCCTCCAGGTCCCTCGGGCCCTTGCCGTCCGGCGCAATCGGGATTTCGGCGTCCGGCTTGGGCGGGCCCTTGCAGTCCGGTGTCTCCGGACCGGTCAGCTGCCTCAGCTTTGCGGCAAACGTGAGCGGCAGCACCCTCCCATAGTCGGTGTCCCAGTCGGAGATGATCGCGATGCGCGAGTTGGGGCTGCCGGGCCTCAGCCCGCGCAGCTCGAGCTCGCGTATGAGCGCCTCGGAGAGCTGCTCGTCCGTGCACGTCAGGTTCACCAGGACCGGGCCGGTGTCCGGATTGGCGAGCCTCGCCCGCCCGACCGGGCCCCCCTTGTCCCTGTTTGGGGCAAGGAGCTCGAGGACGCCGTCCGCCATCGTCGCGGACGACGAGTAGAACGTGATGCCGCGGCCGACCTTCGGGTCCTCACTCAGGATGTCGACCAGCGTCCCCGACCAGTAGGGGCCTATCACCTTGAAGTCGGGCCTGTGCAACTCGATGAGGCACCGGCCCGCGAGCTGGTCCTCCAGCTGGGAGCGGATGTCCTGCAGCTGCTCCAGGGGATAGTTGAAGAGGAAGTTGTCCTTGATCCACACGACGAGGACGGCCTCGTAGGGCGCATTCCGGACCCGGGACAGGCTCCCGCGCAGGAACCATTCCACCGGGACGCTCTCCGTCCGCCCCCCGCAGAGGGCCAGCCTCACCCACATGAGGTGGTTCGGATTGTCGGGAACGAAGCCGTCCGCCCCGAGCCCGCTGGCCGTCGCGATCCGGAACCGGGTCCTCATCTCCTTCGCCTCCGCGGAATTGGAGTCGCCGCGCACCACGACCGGCATCACGCAGATCCTCCCGGAGTCGATCCTCGCGATCCCGCTTCCGGGCACTTCCGGGGCCGCGACGTTCATCGGCCGGCCGCCGGCAGCCGCCGCGGCCGCGGGATCCGCATCCGGCTTCGGGGGGGCGTCGAAGGGATCGGCCCACAGCCGGGAATCGGTGTAGACAGGGGCGTCATCCGCCGCCTTCGGACCGGTTTCCGCCTTTTCGGAACCCGTCGGCGGGGCCAGCGGAAGGGTGCCCGGCTGGGTTATGAGGATCCCGAGGGCCGCGGCAATCAGCACGAAGAACTGCCAGGAGAAGATCGGCGTCTGCGAATCCGAGGCCATGGGTCGATCGTTCCTGGGGCGCCTGGTCGGCGTCCGGGCTCAGGGGCCCCGCCCCTCCAGGTCCGGAGGGCTGTTGCGATCGCACGCTGTCTCGATTCCCCGGCGCATGTGGCTATGCGGCCTCAGAACCTGCCGGCCAGCTTCGCGAACTTTATTGCCGCGACGTCCTTGTCGTAGCTCCTCAGCGCGCCGAGCGCCCTGCTGAAGCCCATGGGCGTGAGGTTGTCGTCCGTCGGCGCCGGAACCGTCCCGGGGCTGAATCCGACGCTTATCGAGTCAAGCGACGGGATATCCGCCCGGGGACCCCCGGCCGCCGGGACCGCCGCCAGGACATCGGAAACGCTCCCGACCGTCCGGTTGTCGACCTCGGGCGAATAGCCCTCCCCCCCCGAGAACTTGTCCGCGATGAACTTGAGGATGGAAGTGTGGTCGAGCTGCCCGGAATACACCGACCCCGGGGCGACCAGGGGCGAGACGACGAAGCCCGGCACCCGGGCTCCAAGGGACGTGAAGGACGCGTAGCTGGACCCGGCGGGAGGGTTGGTCGAGATCCCGGTCGGGGGCGAGACGTGGTCGAAGAATCCGCCGTGCTCGTCGTAGGTCACCACGAGGACCGTGCCCATCCACCGCTCCTTGTTTGAGGTCAGCGCCGAGTACACCTGGGACATGAACGCCTGCCCAGGGCTGATCGCCGAGGGCGCATGGTCGTCGCACGGGACCTCGATGTGGGGCGCGTCCGTGAACCTCGGCTCGATGAAGATCACCTGCGGGAACGTGGCGTCGCTCTCGTTCTGGATGTCCGAGAAGAGCCGCGAGAAATCCCGGAAGTTGTGGTCCAGGAGGATCCACGGGATCCAATCCGGCATGAGCGCGAAGAACGGGACGCTGTCGTGGTAGACCCTCCACCTGACCTTCCTGTCCTCCAGCCAGTCGTACACCAGCTTCTGGAGGGGGATTATGTCCTTGTTGTTGTCGATGGTCGTCTCGCCCGCCATCGACATGAGCCGGTTCGGCTGGGTGCTCGCCGGGATCGAGGAGAACCACTTGTCGCAGATCGCGAAGTTCTGGGCGAAGAAGTGCGTCGTCGGAAGGTCCTCCGCGTTGAAGTAGCCCATCACCATCGGCTGGCCCGTGATCGGCTCGATCGTCGGGCAGCTGTCCACGAAGCCGGTCATGGGATACGCGCCCGCGGCCGTGGGGGCGCCTATCTGCGTCGCAATGTGGTAGCGGTCATGGTTCGGGTCGCCGGGCAGCATCGCCTCCGGGTTCGGCAGGCGGAACGGACTGTAGCTCCTGCCACTGTTGGTGTTCGCGAAGCGGGCCAGCCACGCGGGGTCGTTGCTCAGTCCATCGACATCGGCGCGGTTCCAGGGCGGCAGGCTGAGGTAGCCAAGCATGTGGTCGAACGACCTGTTCTCCTGCATGAGGACGACGATGGTCTTGACGGCGTCTAGAGGCATTTAATCCCTTTCTTTGAAGTGTTCGGCTGGGCTTCGGATTCTGGGTGCACGGTGCGGGCGGCTATGCGCCGTCTATGTTTGAAGGCATGGGAAACTCGGGATCCTCGGTCGGGAGGACGGATGAAGCTGGGCTGGCGACGGCCTGCATTAGTGGCGCTTTTGGCAGCCGATAAAGTCCTACTATTACTTAAATTGACGTAGTCCGGTCCTGGCGGCCGCCGTCGCGATCCGCCGCCGCCAGGGACTTCCATTCTGGAGGTCGTGCGGCGCGCGCGAAATCCGCCGCCCTCGAACGTCTTGGCAAGGAAATGAACATAGCCGGGGGCTTGCAGCCATCCGGTGCGGGGTTATGAGGAGTCCATGAGCGACCCGACGGTCCGCGAGAGCAAGGTCGCCGCATCGGCCAGTCCGGGCGCTGAAGGGAACTCGCCAACCGTCAAACGCCTCTTCATCGCCCTGCCCCTGCCGGATTGGCTGCGCGATGAACTCCAGGGCCTTGCGGAACCCCTGCAAGGAGTCACGTGGACGCGCACCCCGCAGCTTCACCTCACGCTGCGCTTCATAGGCGACACCCCGGCCGACCGCATTCTGCGGATCGAGGAGAGCCTGGCCGCCATCCGCGTCGAATCCTTCCTCCTGCCGATCGAGGGCGTCGGGGTGTTCCCGCCGAAGGGCCCGCCCAAGGTCGTCTGGGTGGGCGTCGGCTCCGGCCATCCCCACCTGTTCCAGCTGCGCCAGCGCCTGGACGACGCCGTGCTCGCGGCCGGGGTCGACCTCGACGTGCGCCACTTCCAGCCGCACGTCACGCTCGCCCGCTGCTCCGAGGGTTCGGCAGCGGCCGTTTCGGCATGGCTGCGTCGCCACGGCGGATTCTCGACCGCGCCGTTCCGCGTCCATGCCTTCGACCTCTGCAGCAGCCGGCTTTCCCCGCAGGGAGCCGAGCACGCGCTCAGGCGCCGCCATCCGCTGGCCTGACAGGACCCTTTCCGGGTGGCTGCCGGGGGGGCCTATTTCGCCCGGAGGAGAAGCACCGGCACCCGGACGCTGTGCCGCACCCGCCTCGAGGTCGACCCCAGGAAGAGGTCCGCCACGAAGCGGTGCCCATGGGTGCTCATCGCGACCATGTCGCACCTCTTGTCATTGACCCACCTGATGATCTGCTCTCCCGGCTCGCCATAGGCCAGCTCGGCCTCGGCCGGGATGCCCGCGGACTGAAACTCCTCCTTCACTTTTTGCAGGTAGGCCGTGTCCTCCGCAATCTCGGGGCTGACTGCGTCGGCCCCGAAGGTCCGCGCCGCCCAGCCGTCGGCCACGTGCAGAAGCACGACGCGGCTGTTCATCACCTTGGCCAGGGCCTTGATGTGCTCGATGATCGCCCGGTCGGTGGGCGTCGCGTCCAGCGTCACGAGGATCTTGTCATACATGGCTGGCTCCTGGCTGAAGGTGTCTTGGGATGGGTTCTCTAGTGGCCGGCGATGACGGCCCATGCCTGCTTCAGCGCATCCGGCAAGCTATAGAGGTCCATCGCCGTTATCAACAGCGCAGTGCCCCAGCCGGCGGTCATGAGGAACCAGCCGCTGCGCCATTTGCCCATCCGCCTGCGGGAGCTGGTGAAGTGCAGCAGCGGGAACATGGCGAAGGGCAGCTCGATGCAGAGCACCACCTGGCTCAGGTTGACCAGGTCGGTCACGCTGCTGCTTCCCCGGATGCTGATGATGAGTATCGCCGGCACGACGGCCAGCGAGCGGGTGATCAGCCGCCGCAGCCACGGCTTGATCCGCCAGTTCATGAAGCCCTCCATCACGACCTGGCCGGCCAGCGTTCCCGTGATCGTGCTGCTCTGGCCGCTCGCAAGGAGCGCCACCGCGAAGAGCGTGCTGGCAAGCGTCGTCCCCAGGAGCGGGGCGAGCGTCAGGTACGCCACCCGGATCCAGTCGCTGTCGGCCGCGAACCTGACCACCTGCCCTCCCGCCACCGCCAGGCTGTCCTTGCCGTAGAACACGATCGCCGCAAGCACCAGGATGGCCGCATTGATGAGAAAGGCGATGGAGAGCGCCACCGCCGTGTCGATCGTGTTGAAGCGGATGGCCCGGCGGACGGACGGCTCGTCCTTCTGCAGCTTGCGGGTCTGCACGAGCGCCGTGTGGAGGTACAGGTTGTGCGGCATGACGGTCGCCCCGATGATGCCGACGGCCACGAGCATCATCCCGCCCTGGGCGAAGCTGGGCCGCACCATGGCGCGGCCCATCTCCAGGAAGTCCGGCCGGGTCTGGGCCAGCCCGAAGATCTCGACGCCGTAGCAGACGCCGATCGTGAGCACGAATACCGTGACCACCGCCTCGATAAGCCGGACGCCAAAGCCCTGCAGCGCAAGGAGGAGCAGCACGTCAAAGGCCGTGATGATGATCGCCCACTGCAGCGGGATGTGAAAGAGCATGTTGAGCGCGACGGCACTGCCGAGCGACTCGGCCAGGTCGGTCATCCCGATGGCGATTTCCATGGAGACCCAGTTCGGCCAGCGGGTCCACCCGGGATAGTAGTCCCGGCAGCACTGGGCCAGGTCTTTGCCCGTCGCCACGCCGAGGCGGGCCGAGATCACCTGGAGGATGACCGCCATGAAGCTGGCCAGGGCGACGACCCAGAGCAGCGCATACTTGAACCGGGCCCCGCCCGCCAGGTCGGTGCCCCAGTTGCCCGGGTCCATGTAGCCGACGCTGATCAGGATCGCCGGCCCGACGAAGGCGCGCCACTGTCGCCAGAATCCCGCCTGCTGGTGCGGCACGCTCACCGTGCCGTGCAGCCCCTCCAGCGACGTGTGCCCTGCAGGGAGAAGCTCGCCCGATTCTTTTGGCCTCGTCTCCAAGTTGTGGCCGTAGCTACAAGGGGTTGGGCGCAATTGTCCAACTTTGAAATGGGAACGGTTCGGCGCCAGACCCTGCATGCATTGTTTTTGAAATTGGCTTTGCGGAGTTTCAACCACCCTCATCGCATGGATCCGCATATCAGCGCCCCCAATCAGCGGCCTTCGCCCGCGAATCCCCCCATGAAACATCCGCTTCCCAAAAGGGTCCCCAGGGCCGCCTTCAGGTCGCTCGTCCGGTGGGCACCGATCGTGTCGATTGACCTGATAATCCTGAACCGTGCGAACGAGGTGCTGCTGGGATACCGCACGAACAGGCCCGCCAAGAACACATGGTTCGTCCCCGGGGGGCGGATCTTCAAGGGCGAGCGCATCACGGACGCCATGGTGCGAATCGCCTACCACGAGACAGGAATAGAAATCAACCCGACCGCGGCGGAATTCGCGGGCGTCCACGAGCACTTCTACAGGAACAGCGTATTCAGTGGGTCACGCAGCCAGCCCACCCACTATGTCGTGCTCGCCTACAGGATCAGACTTCGGAAAGACCCCGAGATTCATGCCGACAGCCAGCATAGGAGACTGGAGTGGTTTCGTCCCAGCAGGCTCCTGCGGCTGGGGTCGGTCCACGGAAATACGAAGGCGTATTTCCGCGCCAACCGGGAACATTCGTGACAACGCGAAATCCCCAATGGTTCTTTCCGGCACTTCTTTGCCATTGCAGCTCAAATTCCTTGTTCGGCGGGCGCCGAGAATTGCGCCCAAAAGGCGGACCCAATGGCATCGCTCAAGCCATCCGCTTTTCCACACAGCAGGCCATGCTGCGCTGATAGGGCCTTCCTTGTGCTCCCACTCAGGCTGGCAGGCCCCACCTGACCCGCGCTCCCTGCCGGGCGATTGCCGAGCGGCGTTCCGGCGTCAGGAGTTTTGCCCGCGCCTTCCCGCCCCTGAGGCCGCCAAGCGCGCAGCATGGCGCGGCTCAGGCCTTCCACCAGCAATTCGATGCGGCCGAAGGCGGCCTTGGTAGGTGATTTGGGCATGGGTCAGTTGACGGTCGCCAGCTCGGGCACGCGTGGAGCCGCCGGGGCCACCCCGCGGAACTCGGCCTTCGTGGCGCACCTGAAGTTCCGCTCCAGCCATACCACCATTTCGGTGCCGTCCGCCGGGCAGTCGTCATAAGGGGCGAGAAACCGAAGGTGGATCCCATTCAGCGTGACACCACAATGGTGGACGCGCGCCTCATGGTGGGCGCCCTGGACCTCCCGCAACCACACGGGGTCGATCATCTGCGGGGACATGAGACTGAATGTCTTCAGGATGGTCCAGGGTGCCCTGTTCGCTTTTCACCTGACTAACCAACACCTAACCTACATACCTACAACGGGCGGAATCCTGCCCCAAGGCGGGCCGGCCAGCTATGGGGTGATACCCTACCCCAATCGGCCCCGAATCGGCAGCCTTTCGAATTGCCCGCCCCGCCTGAGGCTGAGGCCCTGGGCCTCTGGTCCCTGCAGCCAAACGGACGGACGGGGCACACCCCAAGGAAGCCCCCAAGGCAATCCCACAGCTCCCCATCCTTCTATTTGATTCAAAGTGTATCCGCCAAGACGGGTTACCCACATTCAATACAGGGGTGCCCAAAGGGGGACTCGAACCCAATGCCGTCCCAACCGATCGGTCATTCGTATTCATAAGTTGTCGCGGCTCTTGGTTTAGCGCATTGTTGCACCTGCTCACGATTTGAACGCCAACGGCACCTCCGGTGGGATGCCGTGGCATGAACATGGGAATCCCTTCGAAGGACTGAACAAGAAGCCGAAACACCGCCTGCGCCGGCCGAGTCACTGCCGCATGCTGTCGTATCGCGCCTTCGCGGGCAGATTCCCGACCATCGGATTCAGGTCCGGTCCCACCCACGGCCAGGGATTGTTGCCGAAGAATGCCGGCTTCCTGGTCAGGTAAAGCGACGCCGGCAAGGTGTGATTGGGGTTGTTTGGATCCCAAATCACCCGGTTATGGACGCTATCCCAGTTCCCGTGCCGGTAGAGGTGCGCCAGGGCTGTGCCGTCATCAAACGAGTGATAGAGACCGATCCCCGTCTCCTTGAGCGCATTGGCACCGACCCGGTAGACCGCGTCGGCATTCATGCACGCACCGTCCGCCGTGCACTCGTAGGCAGGGGAGACCCCGTTGACCCCCTGCACGTTGAGGACGTTGCCGATAAAGGTATACGAGCGGTTCCAGCCATCCACCCCTACCGCGCGCATGTTCTCCCTGTCCGGCACCGGCGGCGAACTGTTCCGGCCCTGCGAATAATTGCGGAACCACATTTCCCACCCGGAATTGCCGTGCGTGCAGTCGGAGCCGAGGTTCCCGGCCCAATTGCCCTCAAACAGCTCATAGTGGGGGAAGCTCTCATGATTTCCATCGATGACGTTCTCCTGCCATCCGGGAGAGTTCACACTATACGCATTGTCGGCGTAATTGTAGGCGACCACATTTCCGCCGCCCGACGCGTTCATGATGATGGGCTTGTTGAGGTCGAGGGATATGTTGTTCTCGACCAGGTTGTCAGAGCTGGCGTCGCCGATGCTGATGCCGTACGCGTTTCCGCCGAAGTTGATGAACCGCGCGTGGTGGAAATACGAGTCGCGGACCTCGCAGCGGTAGGCGTGCTCGAGATTGACATGCTGCCGGCTCACCCCGTGATCCGCATCAAGGGGACGTCCGTCCGATTCGATGTTCCTGACCCAGCAATAGGCGGTGTTGACGAAGATGATGTTGTCGTAGGTCCCGCCCGAAACGTAGAGGTCCTCGATCCCGGCGTACCGCGTCCCGGGCTCGCCGGCACGCGCCGTCGCCGTCTTGAACACCTGGGGGACCTGTGTGGCGCTGAACGCGATGTGTGTCGGCCCGGAAAGCCCGAGGGTGTTCCCGTGCTTCGAAGCGACCTCGATCTGTTGCGCGACCGACCGCCATGGACCGCCGTTGACCCCCGGGGCGCCGCCCGTTCCCGGGCCGTCGACGCTCGTCCCGGGCTGACGCTTGCGGTAGATCGAGTCCGGAAGGATTCTGACGTAGCTGAGGTCGTCCTGCTGGTCGATCTGAAGGACATCGCCAACTTCAATGGCGCTGGCGTCCGAGACGACTATGCTGGTCGATCCCTTGGGTACGTCGCCGACGACATTCCAAACGCCGGTGTAGGTCCACTTCCAGCCCACGCGAATGGAAGCCTGCTTCGCCCCGGGGACC
>Ga0265320_10000496_pt1 | contig 30651 bp, 28 predicted proteins | sample 4827metaG_FD_202087 | JGI IMG/M metagenome (GOLD analysis project Ga0265320, IMG submission 202087) | Rhizosphere microbial communities from Carex aquatilis grown in University of Washington, Seatle, WA, United States - 4-8-27 metaG | ecosystem: Host-associated > Plants > Roots > Rhizosphere >... | reverse complement strand
CCCCTCGAGATAGATCTTGGAGCCCTTGCGCAGATACTTCTCCGCCACGTCCGCGAGGTTCTTGTTGAAGATCACCACGCGGTGCCACTCGGTCTTCTCCTTGCGCTCGCCCGACGATTTGTCGCGCCAGGTTTCCGAGGTTGCGATCGACAGGTTCACGATGGGATCGCCGCTCGTCATGCGGCGCACTTCCGGATCCTTGCCCAGATTGCCGACCAGAATGACCTTGTTGACGCTGCCCGCCATGACCGTCTCCACTCTTGTTGGCGCCGAACCTAAGCCCCGGCAGCGTCAAGAACCACCGGAACGGGCCATGGTGCCTGTGGGCATATTAGTTCTCTCTTTGTTCTCACGCAAGCCCCTTCGCACCCGCCGCCGCAAACCCTGTCAAATCGGCAAAATCTCGAGCAGCCGGTCGACTTTCAACGCATGGTCCAGGAGCGGCTCGACGTCTTCGAGGAATCGCAACGTGTGCGGCAATTCGGCATGGACCTCGAAAGCCGCCTCGTCCTTCCAGCGTGAGTGAATGAAGAACAGCCGCGGGTCGCGCGTGGAGCGGAAATATCCGATGAAGACGCAGCCCGGCTCGGCGCGAACAGCCGCACTGGCGTCGCGCATGGCCTGCACAATCGCGTCCTGCCGACCTTCCTTCACGTGAAAGCGCACGATGGTGTCGAGTTCCATACCGATTTCCCGTTTCACCAATCTTTGTAACGGCTGTCGCTGACAGCTTATGGCAGCAACCTCTTCCCCGCGCATCGGTTGGGCTAGACTATGCGCGCCGCGAACAAGCCCGTGCCATGCAACTTACCAGACGCGCCTTCACCGCCGGCGTTCTCGCGGCCCCGGCCATTCTCAAGGGCGCGCGCGCCGCGCCGCCGGCGCTCCCGAACATTGCCGCCGAGGATGCGGTGTTCGCGCTGCCGGGCAGCGCGCTTTATGATCGCACCCTGCCCGCTTACAATCTTCGCACCGAACTCAAACCGGCACTGCGCATCCTGACGACGTCCGCGCGCGGTATGCGCCAGGCGATCGACTGGGTTCGGACCAAGGATCTTCCCTTCGCGCTGCGCAGCGGCGGCCACTGCTTCGAAGGATTCTCGCAAAGCACCGGCGTCGTGATCGACACGCGGCTGATGAACGCCGTATCGCTCGACGCGCAGACGAACCTGCTCTCGGTCGGCGCCGGCGCGGCGCTGGGCGACATCTACCGCTATGTCGGCGCGCGCGGCTTGGCCTTTCCCGGCGGTTCCTGCCCCACCGTGGGCGTCGCGGGACACACGATGGGCGGCGGCTTCGGGCTGGTCGGACGCGAGCGCGGCTTGGCCTGCGACAGCCTCGTCGCCATCGATCTGGTCGATGCCGGGGCACGCCCCGTCCGCGCCGATGGCGGGCAGAACGCCGAGCTGTTCTGGGCCTGCCGCGGCGGCGGCGGCGGCACCTTCGGCGCGGCGACAGGCCTTCACTTTGCGATACGGCCGATCGGCGCGATCACGGTCTTCGCCTTGACCTGGCTGCTCAAGACCGCCGACGCGGCGCGCCTGTTTTCCGCCTGGCAGGATTGGGCGCCGGACGCACCCGACGCGATCACCGGCATCTTCAAGATCTCCAAGCGCGGCGACGGCCGCATCGCGCTGCACCTCGCCGGTCTGTCGACGGGTCCGATCGGCGAGCTGCGACGCGAATTGCGTGCGCTGTCGGACAGTGCCGCGCCGAGCAGCGGGCCGACCGTGATCACGATGAGCTATCTCGCAGCCGTCAATCACTTCTCGGGTGGCTGGGGCTATGAGTCCCAATATTCGAAGGGCAAGTCCGATTACATCACCAAGCCGCTGGACGCGGCCGGGATCGACGCGCTGATCGGCGGCATCGCGGCGCTGCCGGCGGGCGAGGTCATCGCCATCTGCGACGCCTATGGCGGCGCGATGGATCGGGTGCCCGATGCACAGACGGCCTTCGCCTATCGTTCCGGCACGGAGTTCTGCATCCAGTATTACACGAGCTGGCGGAGCGCCGCGGCCGGCCGGCGCCGGCTCGCCGACATTCGGCAACTCTACGCCGCGATGCGCCCGTGGTCCGGCGGCGCCTATGTGAACTATTGCGACCTCGATCTGCCGGATTGGCAGCAGGCCTATTGGCGGCAGAACCTGCCGCGGCTGAAGGCGATCAAGGCACGGGTCGATCCCGACAACCTGTTTCATCACGCCCAAAGCGTTATTTGACCGCCGCGGTGGCGCGCGCTGCTGCCAAGTTCCGGTCGCTCGGCGCGTTAGGGTGGTAAAAGGCTGATGTTCCTGTTATGTTCCATCGATTCCTTGAGGGTCGCTCGGCTTGCGTTTGGCGGGTTCCGTCCCCAAATAAGCGCGACCGCACGCCTGCCGGCGGAGGCGGAAACTTCCGGGGATCATGACAGGCACGTGGTTGCGGGTGCGAACCCCGCCCGCCAGAGTGCGCGTTTCGACGAAGCGAAAGAGCGATGCTGAAGAACATTTCCATCCGCGGGGCCCGCGAACACAATCTCAAGAACATCGACGTCGAGATTCCGCGCGACACGCTGACGGTGCTGACGGGCCTGTCCGGCTCGGGCAAATCCAGCCTCGCCTTCGACACCATCTATGCCGAGGGTCAGCGCCGCTATGTCGAGTCGCTGTCGGCCTATGCGCGGCAGTTCCTGGAGCTGATGCAGAAGCCCGATGTCGACCACATCGAGGGCCTGTCGCCCGCGATTTCCATCGAGCAGAAGACGACCTCGCGCAATCCACGCTCCACCGTCGGCACCGTCACCGAGATCTACGACTATCTGCGCCTGCTCTTCGCGCGCGTCGGCGTGCCCTATTCTCCGGCGACCGGACTTCCCATCGAGAGCCAGACCGTCAGCCAGATGGCCGACCGCATCCTCGCCCTGCCCGAAGGCACGCGGCTCTATTTGCTGGCGCCCATGGTGCGCGACCGCAAGGGCGAGTACCGCAAGGAATTCGCCGATCTGCAGAAGAAAGGCTTCCAGCGCGTCAAGGTCGACGGCAAATATTACGAGATCGGCGCGGTGCCGTCGCTCGACAAGAAGCTCAAGCACGACATCGAGGTGGTGGTCGATCGCATCGCGGTGAAGAAGGATCTGGGCAACCGGTTGCCGGATTCCATCGAGACCGCGCTCGGCATCGCCGACGGTCTCGTCATCGCCGAATTCGCGGACGAGAAGGAGAAGGACGGCTCGCCCAAGCAGCTCCTGATGTCGTCCAAATTCGCCTGCCCCGTGTCCGGCTTCACCATCCCGGAGATCGAGCCGCGCCTGTTCTCCTTCAACAACCCGCACGGCGCCTGCCCGGTCTGCGACGGGCTCGGCACGCAGCTCTATTTCGATCCGGCGCTCGTCGTGCCCGACGGCACGCTCACCCTGCGCAAAGGCGCCATCGCACCGTGGTCCAAAGGTTCCTCGCCTTATTATCTGCAGACGCTCGAGGCGCTGGCCAAGCACTACAAATTCTCGCTCAACGAGGCGTGGGACGACCTGCCCAAGAAGGCCAAGGAGATCGTCCTGCACGGTTCAGGCGAGGACGAGATCAAGTTCACCTATGACGACGGCCTGCGCCGCTACGAAACCAAGAAGACCTTCGAGGGCGTCATCCCGAACATGCAGCGCCGCTACAAGGAAACCGATTCCTCCTGGGTGCGCGAGGAGTTCGAACGTTATCAGGACACGTCGCCCTGCGATGTCTGCAAAGGCTACCGCCTGAAGCCCGAAGCGCTCGCGGTAAAGATCGGCGGCCTGCACATCAGCCAGGTCTGCGAACAATCGATCCGCAACGCCGATGGCTGGTTCCGCGACATCGACAAGAAACTGAACAAGCAGCAGAACGAGATCGCGGCGCGCATTTTGAAGGAGATCCGCGCCCGGCTGAAATTCCTCAACAATGTCGGCCTCGACTATCTGACGCTGGCGCGCGCCTCGGGAACGCTGTCGGGCGGCGAAAGCCAGCGCATCCGACTCGCGTCCCAGATCGGCTCCGGCCTGACCGGCGTGCTTTACGTCCTCGACGAACCCTCCATCGGCCTGCACCAGCGTGACAACGAAAAGCTGCTCGAGTCGCTCAAGGGCCTGCGCGACATGGGCAACACCGTGATCGTGGTCGAACATGACGAAGAGGCGATCCGCACCGCCGATCACGTGATCGACATGGGCCCGGGCGCCGGCATTCATGGCGGCCACATCGTCGCCGAGGGCACGCCGGGCGACATCATGCGCAGCCCGAAGAGTCTCACCGGCAAATATCTCACCGGCCTGGAGCAGATCGCCGTGCCGGCGACGCGGCGCAAGGCGGTGCACAATCGCTGGCTCAAGATCGTCGGCGCCAAGGGCAACAATCTCAAGAACGTCACCGCTTCGGTTCCGCTCGGCACGCTCACCTGCGTCACCGGCGTCAGCGGCGGCGGCAAGTCGACTCTGACCATCGAGACGCTGTTCAAGGCCGCTTCGCGCAAGCTCAACCAGGGCCGCGAACATCCCGCGCCGCACGACCGCATCGAAGGCCTGGAATATCTCGACAAGGTCATCGACATCGACCAGAGCCCGATCGGGCGCACGCCGCGCTCGAACCCGGCGACCTATACCGGCGCCTTCACGCCGATCCGCGACTGGTACACCGAACTGCCGGAATCCAAGGCGCGCGGCTATCAGCCGGGCCGCTTCTCCTTCAACGTGAAGGGCGGGCGCTGCGAAGCCTGCCAGGGCGACGGCGTCATCAAGATCGAGATGCACTTCCTGCCCGACGTCTATGTCCAATGCGACGTCTGCAAGGGCAAGCGCTACAACCGCGAGACTCTGGAGGTCAAATTCCGCGACCACTCCATCGCGGACGTTCTCGACATGACGGTGGAGGCCGCCGCCGATCTGTTCAAGGCGGTGCCATCCATCCGCGAGAAGATGGACACGCTGTCGCGCGTCGGCCTGGGCTACATTTCGGTCGGACAGCAGGCGACGACGCTGTCGGGCGGCGAGGCGCAGCGCGTGAAGCTGTCGAAGGAATTGTCGCGCCGCGCCACCGGCCGCACGCTCTACATCCTGGACGAGCCGACCACCGGCCTGCACTTTCATGACGTCAAGAAGCTGCTCGAAGTGCTGCACGAGCTGGTCGACAACGGCAACACCGTGGTGGTGATCGAGCACAATCTGGAGGTCATCAAGACCGCCGACTGGATCATCGATCTGGGCCCCGAAGGCGGCGACGGCGGCGGCGAACTCGTCGCGACCGGCACGCCGGAAGACGTGGCGAAGGTGGCGCGCAGCTACACCGGCCAGTATCTCAAGCCGCTGCTCAAGAACCGCGTGCCCGAAAGGCTCTCCGCCAAAAAGCTCAAGGCGGCGGAATAGCTGGGATCAAGCAGTCGGGTGCGCGGCTTGTCAGGCCGCGTCGCGATTGTCGTCGCCGGTATGCGCGTGATGGCCGTCCGGCCCCTGATCGCCGTGCCCATGCGCGTCGTCGCCATGGGCAACGTCCCCATGTGCGTGGTGGCCATGGTCGTCATGCCCATGCCCATCATGCCCATGCGCATCGTGGCCATGCGCATCGTGACCATGGCCGTGAGCGTCATGACCGCCATGTTCGGCGTCGCCATGCCCGTCATGCGCATGCCCATCGTGGCCGTGGGCGTCATGGCCGTGCTCCTCATCCCCGCCATGGCCGTGATCGTCCGAAGCCTCGTCGTCGGCCTCGTCCCCATGATCTTCGTGACCGTGCCCGCCATGCCCATGGTCGTCGTCACCGTGTCCGCCATGGCCGTGATCGTGGGCCGGCTCCTCGGCGACGACGGGCGCGACGAGCGGCGCGACCAGCGCCGCGTCGTCTTCGGCTTCCGGATCCTCATGGCCGCTGGCGACGCGATAGGCATTCGCCGAAGATCCGGCCAGCAAGGCGCCGTTGATCACCGCCAACGCACCGGCGACGGCCGCGAGCACGACCGCGTGCGCGGCATAGAAAGAGAGAAAAGTCGACGAGACATCGCCGCGCTTGGCGCCCTGCACGGCCTTGAACAGCGCGGCGACGTCCGCCGGGCCGATCAGATAGTAGATCGCCGCAACCGCGCCGATCATCGCCGGAATGCAGGTGAGCAGGATGATGATGAACACGCGGACGGAGCTGCCTTTGGTCAGGGCCCAGGCGCGCGACAGCCGCGTGCGGTGTTCGACCGAGGCCACCGGCGCCAGCAGGAAAAAGAGCCGCAGCATCGACAGGACGAAGGTGACGATCAGCACGACGGTCAAGATCATCGCGGCAACGACCGCTATGGGAGTGCCGTGAAGCGCCAGATTGGGGGCCAAGCCGGCGCCATATTTCTTGGCCGCGAAGATCGCGCCGAGGCTGACGGCCAGCACGAGGGCATAAACGAGAATGAAGACCACGTAGTAGCGCAGATAGCCGAAGAACAGGCGCAGCTCCCGCGGCCCAATCACGAAATGGGCGAGAGTCAAATCCTTGCGCACGCCCAGCGCCTCTTGCGTCAGCGAGATCGCGATCACGGCGTGGATGAGAACGAAGGCGGCAAAGCTGGCAAGCACCAGGCCACATGCCGCCGTCATCGCGGCGGCGTCGCCCGGATGTTGGGACAGCAGCGGCAGCACGCCGGTCAGATAATAGTAGTAACCCGCTGCGAAGAGCGCGGCGGGCAACCACGCGGTCCCGATGATCTGGAAAAAGCGGCCAAACAGAAACTCGTAGGCGTGCGCAACGCTTGCGCCAACCGAAACCTTCCTCATCACTCGATCCCCCGAACCGACCCAACCGGCTTTCTCGGATTCATCCTATATTCGCTGCGTGAAGTCGATAAGACAGTCATGCAACAGCGGGTTGCAGGAATTCCGCGCGCCGCCACCGGACCGCGAGCAGGAACGCGGCCAGAAACGTCAGTGCCGCGACATAAAACGTCATCCCGGGGATATTGGCCGGCGCGCGGTCGCTGACGAAATATCCGAACAGGCTCGTCCACACCAGCGGTCCGAGCACGGTGGTCAGACTGGCGACGCTGGCGAGCGCACCTTGCAGCAGGCCCTGCTCTCCCGCCGGTACGGCGCGCGACATCAGGCTCTGCACCGCGGGCTGCGCGAAGGGCCAGCCGATCAGCGACAGCGGCATGACGCAATAGAGCATCCAACCCTGTGTCGCACTGCCATAGCCGATATAGACGAACACGCTCATGCCCACGCCCAGCAGGATCGCGTGGCATGCGCCGATGCGCGGCAGCAGGACTCGCGGCAGCCAGCCTTGGCCAATGACCAGAAGCACGCCCGCGAGCGCGATGGAAAGGCCGATCTGTGCCGCGCCCCAATGCATGCGGTAACCGGTGTAGAGCACCCAGACGGTCTCGGAGGCACGGCTCGCAAATGTCGCCAGCGCAAAAATCGCCAGCAGCCGGCCGATCGTGCGATAGCGTCGAATTTGGCGCAGCGCGCCCAGCGGATTTGCGTGGCGAAGGCGGAACGGCGTGCGCCTCTCGGGCGCAAGCGACTCGGGCAAGGCGAAAAAGGCGAAGGCGACATTGAGGCCCGAGGCGACCGCCGCCGCCGCGAACGGCAGATGCGGATCGACCGCGCCCAGCAGTCCGCCGATCGCCGGCCCGGTGATGATCCCCAGGCCGAAGGCGGCGCCGACCAGCCCGAAATTCTGCGCCCGCTGTTCGGGCGGTGTCATGTCGGCAAGATAGGCGCTCGCGGTGGCGAACGACCCGCCCATCACGCCCGCCAGGAGCTGCGAGACGGCAAGAACGGCCAGGCCGTGCGCCATGGCCATCATGCAGTAGGCGCTCGTCGCCCCCACCAGCGCCGCGATCATGATCGGCCGGCGACCGTAGCGATCCGACAGCGCGCCGAAGAACGGCGCGAACAGGAATTGGGTAAGCGAATAGGCCGAGATCAAAAGACCGTAGACGTAGGATGCTCTCGCGACGTCGCCGTGCTGAAACTGCTGCACCAGGCGGGGCAGGACCGGATAGGCCAATCCGACGCCCAGCATGTCGACATAGACGACGGCCAAAATAAGGGCGAGCCGAAGGTTGCGCAAAGGCCGGTTTCCAGAATGCGGCTACTCCGCCGCGATCATTGGCTCCCGGCGGACGCAACCTCACCCTTGCCGGAGAGCACACGATACGCGAAAGCGGCCGGCGCGAAAACCAGTCCGTTGGTGATCGGGGTGATCACGAATCCCAGCCCCAGCAGGAGCGGCATCTTGGCCGAGGTCAGCTGCGCCTGTTCCGCAGTGTATTTTGCCGCATGTGCCTGGTCTTTCATCATCGCGACGATGCTTTCGAAATATTCCGGGCCGAGGACCGCGATCTGGGCGGCAAATACCAAAAGAAAGACCGGCAAGACCGTCGCCAGGCCCACAATCACGATTCGCCAGAAGTTCCCTCGCGTCAGCTGCCAACTTCGCGTCAGGCCGAACTCCCCGTCCACCACAGCGCTGGGCACGAATAGAAAGCTGAGCCGGACGCCGGCATAGAAGATGGCACCCAGCCCGACCAGCGTGACGATGCTGGCGAGGGCGCCCGCGGCCGCGCCATCGGCCTTGCCCCCCAACATTCCCGCCAGAAGCGCGATCAGGAGCGAAGCCATCGCAAGCGCGACCGCGAAAAGGACGATCAGGAAGAAGAGCCCGAAAAAGCCCCCCAACACGCGCAATTCCATATTGCCCAGCGAAAAATGCGCAAGGGTGGACCCCTCGCGCAGCCCCAAGGCTTGTTGGGTGACCGCGACGGCGATAACCGCGAAGATCAGCGCGCCGAAGATGATGGAAAGCATCAACAGGCCGAAGCCGGGCGGAACGCCACCGCTCGCCGACGCGCTGGCGTCGTAGCCACGCAACGCGAGAAAGCTGACCACGGCGTTCAGCACGGCCGGAATCCAGATCAGCCCGATAATCGTTCCGATATCCCCGAAGGTGAAAGCATATGCAAAGCGGATGGTCTTGCCGACCGGTATCTTGTTCATGCCGAAGCCTTCAGATCGGGCGACGCTTTAGCGCTTTCGGTCACGGATTGATAGGCACTGGCGACCGCGCCGGCGGTCAGGCCGCTGAGCAGGATCAACTGGACGAGCTGGATCGCGGCATAATAAGGCGCTGCCCGCATGAAGCCGTTCAACATGGCTTTCAAGGCCGCCTGCATTTCTGCCGGCGAGCTGGCGCCGGTCGGCAGGCCCATCGAGGGCCCCAAGAACAGTTGCAACACGCTGCTGGTGATGGTCGAGACCGCGAAGGCGACCGGAATATAGATCAGCAGCAGGATGCCGACGATGCGCCAGAAGTTGCCGCGTCCCAGATGCCAAGACCGCCGGATGCCGATGTGGTTTTCGGCGACGACGACGGCTGGAAGCAGGAAGCTCGTCCGCACCACGGCGTAGATGCAGAAGCAGACGGCGACGATGGCCAGCAGGACCGTCACGATCCCTTCCGCCTCCGGCGCGTATCGATGCAGCACGAACCAGACGGCTGCTACCGCCGCGGCCGAAACGATCGCCAGACCATAGAACAGAACGATCATGAGAATGTAAGCGCCGATCAGCCGCCAGACCGCCCCACCGAGCGAAAAGAAGACGAACACCGGACCGGGGTGCAATCCGAGTGCCTTGCGCACCGTGCCGACCGTGACCATTGCCGATGTGACGAGCGCCACGGGCAAGATGATGCCATAGATCGGTGCGATGGAACGAAAAAGGGCCTGCAGCTTCGCGGGATCGGGCTTGGACCCGGCCTGCACCGCCGTGATGACGGCATAGATTTGAGGTCCGCACAGATAGATCGCACCTGCCCCAACTGCGATCAACAGAAGATAGGGAAACCAAGCGATTCCGATGACGGACAGGATGTTGGAAAACGCGAACCGATAAGACGCCGCGATCGTGCGCTCGAACGGAATCTTCATGACACCCCCCCCCCGGACCTTCGGCCATATTACGGCCCGGCCGCCGTCGCGGCAATTGACGTATCGGAATGCTGCGATGCCGCGAACCTTGCCGTGACAATTTCGCGACGCGTCGGATAAGTTCGAAACAACGGCTCGAGGTAAGCGATGGATCCCGCACAGTATGCGTCTTGCGACGCGCTCGGCCTGGCCGCGCTCATCAAGGCAAAGAAGATCAAGGCATCCGAGGCGATCGAGGCGGCGATCGCGCTGGCGGAAGCGCGCAATCCCGAACTCAACGCCATCGTCTTCGCCGATTACGACGGCGCGCGCGCGACGGCAAAGGGACGGCGCGCCAACGGCGCCTTCGCCGGCGTGCCGATGCTGCTCAAGGATATGCGCGCGAATGTCGTCGGCTGGCCGACGCGCGCCGGCTCGCGCTACGTGCCCTCGGCGCCGGCGCAGGTCGAATCCAACACCGTCGCGCGTTTTTGCGCCGCGGGCCTGATCCCGCTGGGCAAGACCAATGTGCCGGAGTTCGGAATCCTGCCGACCACGGAATCCAAGCTCTATGGCCCCGCGCACAATCCCTGGAACCTCGCGCATTCGACGGGCGGATCGTCGGGCGGTTCGGCGGCGGCGGTCGCGGCCGGCATCGTTCCCATCGCGCATGCCACCGACGGCGGCGGCTCGATCCGCATTCCGGCTTCCGCCTGCGGGCTGGTGGGACTGAAGGCGACGCGCGGTCGCGTCAGCCAGGGGCCGGAAGTGGCCGACGCCACCAGCGGCCTTTCCATCGACGGCGTGGTGACGAAGAGCGTGCGCGACACCGCCGCCGCGCTCGATGCGCTGTGCGGCATCGACTACGGCGATCCCTATTTCGCGCCGCCGCCGGAGGGGTCCTATCTCGAAGGCATCAAGCGCAAGCCCAAGCGGCTGCGCATCGCGGTGAGCACCAAGATGCTGAACGGCACTGCGCATGACGCGCAGGTGACCGCGGCCGTCCGGGCCACCGCCAAGCTGTGCGAGGACCTCGGCCACGACGTCGAACTTACCGACCCGCCGCTCGACGCCGGCGCCTTGGTGAGCGCCTTCTCGGCGATCTGGGCCGCGAACGTGACGTACACCTTGACGCTTTTGGAACGACAGACGGGCATGGCGCCGTCGCTCGACGTCGTCGAAGGATTGACGCTCGGTCTCCACGAGATCGGCAAGGCGATCACCGCGGTGCAGTTGACCGACGCGCGCCAGACGATGATGCGCGCCGGCCGCAAGATCGCGGCCTGGCACGAGACCTACGACGTCTGGCTGACCGCCACGCTGGGGCGCCCGCCGATGAAGCTGGGGACTCTCGATATCGACGAGACCGATGTGCGCAAGGGCTTCGCGCCGAATTTCGGCTATGTGCCGTTCACCTCGATGCAGAACGCCACCGGCACGCCGGGCATCAACCTGCCGCTCAACTGGAGCAAGGACGGCCTGCCGCTCGGCGTGCAGTTCACCGCGCGGGCCGGCGGCGAGATGACGTTGCTCAAGCTCGCGGCCGAGCTTGAACGCGCCCGGCCTTGGGCGCACCGTTATGCGCAAATGAGGATCTGATCATGGCTTTCGCGGAATATGCCGAGTTCGACGGTCTGGGCCTCGCCCATCTGGTGCGACAGGGCGAGGTGACGCCGCTGGAATTGCTCGAAGAGGCGATCGCGCGCATCGAACGGCGCAACCCAACGCTCAACGCCGTCGTCTACAAGGCCTATGACGAGGCGCGCAAAACCACCGTCTCGAAATTGCCCGACGGGCCGTTCAAGGGCGTGCCGTTCCTCATCAAGGATATCGGCATGGAGGTATCCGGCTGGCCGATGACCAATGGCAGCGCGCTGCTCGCGGGCTACGTCTCGGAACGCGATTCCGAACTGACGAAGCGCTACCGCGCCGCCGGCATGGTGCTCGCCGGCAAGACCAACACGCCGGAATTCGGCATCCCGGGAACGACGGAAGGCCGCTTCCTGGGCAATTGCCACAATCCGTGGAATCCGAACCACTCGACGGGCGGCTCGTCCGGCGGCGCGGCGGCGGCGGTCGCCTCCGGCATCGTGCCGATGGCGCATGCGTCCGACGGTCTCGGCTCCATCCGCATTCCCGCCGCGCAGTGCGGCCTGTTCGGCATGAAGCCGACGCAGTTCCGCAATCCCGGCGGCCCGGACGATCGCGGCCGCGCCCATGGCCTCATCGTCGATCACGTCGTGACGCGCAGCGTGCGCGACAGCGCCGCGATGCTGGACTGGACCGGGTATCCGGAAGCTGATGCGCCCTATGCGCCGGCGCCGAAGACGCGCGCCTACCTGGACGAGATCGCGACGCCGCCGGGGCGGCTGCGCATCGCCTATTGCGCGCAGACGATCCAAGACACGCCGCTGCATCCCGACGTGCAGGCGACCTTCGAAAAAACCGTCGCGCTGCTGCGCGAACTCGGCCACACGATGATCGAACTGCCCAAGCTCGAAGCGAATGTGCGCAAGCTGTACAAGGCGCAGGGGTTCGTCTCCGGCGCCGTCGCCCTCGTCGGCTACGAAGAATGGGCCGAGAAGATGCAGCGTCCGCTCGACATCTCGACGCTCGAATGGCTGGCCCTGATCGGCTATCGCGCCGCGAAGGAATTGACGCCGAAGGATGTCGCCTGGGGCCTGCAGACCATCCGGCTGATCGGCCGCGAGATCCTGGGCCTCTATCGCGATTTCGACGTGCTGCTGCAGCCTATCCAGATCACGCCGCCGCCGCCCCTGGGCTTCCTCGATCCGATGAACGTGCGCGCCCGCGAGTTCAACCGCCGCCAGGGGCAGACCTTCGGGATGACGCCGATCGCCAATCTCACCGGCCAGCCGGCGATGTCGGTGCCGATGGGGTTGTCGAGCGACCGGCTGCCGCTCGCCATGATGTTCTCCGGCCGCTATGGCGACGAAGCGACACTGTTCCGCCTCGCGGCGCAGCTCGAACAGGCGCATCCGTGGATCGACCGCAAGCCGCCGATCTGGGATTAGTCTTCGAGCGGATTGAGCCAGCGCAACTCATTGAAGCGCGCGAAATCGGCATCGGCACTGCACAGCATCAAGCCGTGCTCGATCGCGAGTGCCGCCAGATGCACGTCCATCACAAGGCGGTTGCCCACAGTGCCGGACGTCAGCAAGCGCTCGAGAATTTCGCGGTGGCGTTCGGTCGGGAGCGGCACCCATACGTTCGAGCGGTCAAGCCAGCCGCGCACCACGCGCCACGCCTCCGCCACTGTAGGTCCATCTTGGATGGCACGTCGCTGCGCAGCGACGCGCACATAGCCGAGCAGCGTATGCCACGGCAACCCGATACGAGTGCCGCTGGAAAATTGCTGCTCGACCCATGCACGTGAGCGCTCGTGCTGGACGAAGCTATCGAAGCTTGAATAAAGCAGCAGGTTCGTATCGATCAGGATCAAAGGCGACCCAACTTGCGCAGATCATCTTCAAGTTGAATTTCGTCCATCAGTTCCTTGAGCTCTTCCGGTGTCTGGAAATTTGCCTTGGTGCCGCGAAAGACCGGCATCTCGAATGGCTCGGGTCCGCGGAACGGCTTCTCGGACTCGTCCAGCCCACGGCGGATCACATCGTTGACGACCTGTTTGAAGCTGAGGTCGCGCGCCTTGCGCAGACGCTCAAGCCTGACCGCGTTGTCATCATCGATGGTCAGCGTGTTGCGCCGCTTCGGGCCGATTTTCTTTTTCATGACATCAAAGCATCAACTTTTTGATGCCTTGATGTCAAGACATGAAATCCCTTCGGCGGAGTACATTCTCAATCGCCAGCCAAGGTGCTATCGACCCATATGGCGGAAAAACTGCACATCATCGGCGGCGGGCTGGCCGGCAGCGAGGCGGCCTGGCAGGCGGCGGCGGCCGGCGCGAAGGTCGTGCTGCACGAGATGCGGCCGGTGCGGGGCACCGAGGCGCACATCACGGACGGCCTGGCGGAACTCGTCTGCTCCAACTCCTTCCGCTCCGACGACCCCGAGAACAACGCCGTCGGTCTGCTGCACGAGGAGATGCGCCGCGCCGGCTCGCTGATCATGCGGACCGCCGACGCCCATCGGCTGCCGGCGGGCGGGGCGCTGGCGGTGGATCGCGTGCCGTTCTCCGACGCCGTCACGCGCGCGCTGACGAGCCATCCCCATATCGCGATCGCCCGCGAGGAAATCGCCGGCCTGCCACCCGACGATTGGTGCTCCACCATCATCGCGACCGGGCCCCTCACCTCGCCCGCCTTGGCGCAAAGCGTTCGGGCGCTCACCGGCGAGGATCAACTCTCTTTCTTCGATGCCATCGCGCCGATCGTCACCAAGGACAGCATCGACTTCGACATCTGCTGGATGCAGTCGCGCTACGACAAGAAGGGACCTGGGGGCGACGGCGCGGATTACGTCAATTGCCCGATGAACAAGGACGAGTACGAAGCCTTCATCGCCGCGCTGCTGGCCGGCGAGAAGACCGATTTCAAGGAATGGGAAACCTCGACACCCTATTTCGAAGGCTGCCTGCCGATCGAGGTCATGGCGGCGCGCGGACCAGAGACCCTGCGCTTCGGACCGATGAAGCCGGTGGGCTTGGCTGATCCGCGCAAGAGCGAGCGGCCCCATGCCGTGGTGCAGCTGCGCCAGGACAATGCGCTGGGCACGCTGTGGAACATGGTGGGCTTTCAGACCAAGCTGAAACATGGCGAGCAGGCGCGCATCTTCCGCATGATCCCCGGTCTGCAGAACGCGAGCTTCGCGCGGCTCGGCGGCCTGCACCGCAACACCTTCATCAATTCGCCGCGCCTGCTCGACGCCGAATTGCGCCTGAAGCTGCGTCCCTCGCTGCGCTTCGCCGGCCAGGTCACCGGCGTCGAAGGCTATGTCGAGAGCGCCGCGATCGGTCTGCTTGCCGGCCGCTTCGCCGCCGCGCAATTGGCGGGCCGCGAGGCCGCGCCGCCGCCGTCCACCACCGCGCTCGGCGCCCTGCTGCGCCACATCACCGGCGGCGCCGACGCGAAGACCTTCCAGCCGATGAACGTCAATTTCGGCCTGTTCCCCGAACCGCCGCCCAAGACGAAGGGCAAGGACCGCAAGCGGGCGCAGAGCCATCGCGCGCTGGCCGATCTCGATGTCTGGTTGAATACGCCTCGCGCAGCCGCGGAATAGTCAGATCCGCCCGCGCATCGCCGCCGCCAGCAGGCGCATCTGCCGGCGATGGATCGGCACGTCCGGCGCCTGCAGCGTGGGATCGAAACCGCGCCGCGCGACCCGCCGCAGGAACAGCGGCACCAGCGCCGCCGGCAGATAGGCCGGCAACGCGGCGCGGACGGCACGCATCGCGCGCGCCTTGTCCAGATGCTCGCGCGCCCAGACCGCCATCTGCGCGACGATGGCGTGCACCTTGATTCGTTCGTGGTGGATGAACAGCGCGTCCTTGGTCAGGCCGACGGTCTGCAGAAGGCTCTGCGGCAGGAACGTCTTGTGCCGCGCCGAATGGTGCGGGATCGAGCGCAGGATTCCCGCGAGCGCATAGGCCGTGCCCGCCTCGCGCGCCAGCGCGTCGTCCGGCGTGCCGAGAATGCCGGCCGCCAGCCGCATGAGATTGCCGCTGGTCGCCTCGCAATACGTCTCCACTGCCGCGCGATCGGCAAAAACGTCGGACGCCGAATCGAACCCGCGCGCCGCGATCATCGCCTCGAACGGCGCGGCCGGCAGAGCGACGGCCTCGAATAGATCGGCCAATGCCCGCGCCACCTCGTGGTTGCGCGGCCGGCCGGCGCGCGCGCCGTCCAGCGTCTCGCGCCACCATTCGAGCCTGATCTCGCCCATCATCGGCTCGCGCACCGTGTCGGCGACGCGCGCGATCTCGACGTTGAAGGCGTAGAGCGCGTGCAGCAGCGGCCGCTTGTCCGCCGGCGCGAACAGCGCGGCGAGATAGCGATCCGGATCGGCCCGCCGCACCAGCGCCGCGATGGTCTCAGCCGTCATCGTCCCTCAACGAAAGAGCCGCCGGATCGCTCCGGCGGCTTTCGATTTCCCCCTCCACGCTCCGCGCGCGCGGGGGAGGATGCATTCATGTCGGTCCTAGGGCCAGTGGGTCGCCGCCGCCATGCAGAACAGCATGGGGATCGAGAGCAGCGTGTTGATGCGGCTGAACATGCCGGCCGTCTTGGCGGACGCACCCTTGGCGGCCGCGTCGAGGCCGTCGCCCTTGCCGCCGATGTTCAAGGCACGCTGCTGGTTCGGCCAGATCACGAACCAGACGTTGAACCACATGATGGTGCCCAGCCACATGCCGATGCCGATCATCAGATAGCTCACATTCGAGAACGCGCCGTTGGCGTCGACGATGTCGAGCGTATAGGCCTCGACCAGATACTTATTGGCGCCGGCGAGCAGGATGCCGAACACGATCGTGCCCATCGCGCCCCAGCGGAACCAGAACAGCGCCGCCGGCGTGATGAACTTGCCGAGCGCGGGCTTCAACTCGTCCGGGATCTTCGGCATGGTCGGCGTCGCGACGAAGTTGAAGTACCACAGCAGGCCGATCCACATCACGCCGCAGATGATGTGCAGCCAGCGCAGCAGGAACATCGTGAAGATCTCGGCGTCGATCGCCCAGCCGCTGAGTTGCCCGTGAATGATGAAGACGATCAGCGCCAGCATGAAGCCCGCGATCACCACATTGCGTAGATTTCCCAAAAAGGCCGCCATGGCCGTCCCTCCCATATGAGTCCGGGTGGGACTTTACCGTATTTCGGGCAGGAATCAGCCCTTTTATCTATATGGCCAATCGCTTGGGCCGGCGCAAACTGAGCCAGAGGATTACCACCAGTCGCGTCACCATGACGGCGGTGAAGAATGAGGTGATGATGCCCACGCCCAGAGTCACCGCGAAACCGCGGACGGGTCCGGAACCGAGCTGAAACAGAATCAGGGCGGCGATCAAATGGGTCGCGTTGGCGTCGATGATGGTCGCCCTGGCGCGCTGGAAGCCCTGGTCGATCGAGGCCAGCATGCTGCGGCCGTTGCGCTGTTCTTCGCGGATGCGCTCGAAGATCAGCACATTGGCGTCGACCGCCATGCCCATGGTGAGCACAATGCCGGCGATGCCGGGCAGCGTCAGCGTCGCGCCGAACAGGGTCAGCGCCGCCAACAAGAGAATGATGTTGAGCGTCAGCGCGATATCGGCGAAGGCGCCGAACAGGCCATAACGGGCGACCATGAACAGCGCCACCAGAACGAGGCCGGCGACGGCGGAATAGCGCCCCGCCTTGATCTGGTCGGCGCCCAGACCCGAGCCGACGGTGCGCCGGTCGATGACCTTCAAGGGCGCGGGCAGCGCGCCGGCGCGCAGCAGCGTCGCCAGGTCCTGCGCCGACTGGGAGGTGAAGGAGCCTTGGATCTGGCCCGACCCGCCCAGGATCGGCTCGTCGATCATCGGCGCGGTGATGACCTGCTTGTCAAGCACGACCGCGAAGCGCTGGGTGCGCGGCGGGAAGGACTTGGTCACGTCGGCGAATTCGCGCGCGCCGACGCTGTCGAAGCGGAAGGAGACGATCGGCTCGCCATTGCGCTGGTCGAACCCGGCCTGCGCGTCGACCAATCGGTCGCCCGCGACGGCGATACGCTTCTCGACGATTATGGGCGGACCCGAGGGCTGGCCGGTCTTGCCCTTGGCCATCGGCAGGATGTCGTCGCCAATCGGCGCCACGCCGCGCATCGCGGCGCCGCTCCTGTCCGCCGTCTCGTCGACGAGCTGGAAGCTCATCTTCGCGGTCTTGCCCAGGATGTCGATCAGGCGCTGCGGATCGTTCAGGCCCGGCACCTCGACCACGATGCGGTCCTCGCCCTGCCGCTCGATGGTCGGCTCGCGCGTGCCCATCTCGTCGATGCGCCGGCGCACCACCTCGATCGACTGCGCGACGATCTCCTGCTGGGTCTGCTGTTTATAAGCGTCGGTCATCTTGAGCGTGAACCCGCCCTGACCGTTGTCGGCAAGATCGTAGGCATGCGCGCCGACCGCCAGAACGCCGCCGCCGATGGTGGGATTGAGCCCCTGGATGAGCGACTTCGCGTCGTCGTGGCGCGCGGGATCGAGGATCTGCACCGAGATGCTGTCGGCCGTCGGATCGCCGAAGCGATAGCCGATGGAGGGATGCGCCCTGCGCAGGGCGCGCCGGATGTCGCCGGTCAGCGATTCCAGCTTGTCCTTGGCGACGGCGTCGAGCTCGACCTCCAGCAGCAGGTGCGAGCCGCCCTGCAGATCCAGCCCGAGCGATACGGTCTGGCTGGGCAGCCAGGACGGGATCTTGGCGCGCACCCAATCGGGCAGCGCGTTGGGAAGCGCGATCGCGAAGCCCACCAGAATGATGGCGACCACGACGACGCGAACCCAGGCGGAGACTTGCAGCATGATCGCGTCAGCTCTTGTCGGCCTTGGCTTCGACCGGCTGGGTTTTGGCGCGCACTTCGGTGAGCGTGCTCTTGATCACCTTGATCTGCACGTTGTCGGCGATCTCCAGGGTGATCTCGCGATCTTCCTTCGCGGGCGCCTTGGCGACGCGCCCGACGATGCCGCCGGCCGTCACCACCGTGTCGCCGCGCCGCAGCGCCTCGATCGCGGCGCGATGCTGCTTGGCTTGTTGCTGTTGCGGGCGCATGACCAGGAAGTAGAAGATCAGGCCCATGGGAACGAGCATGATCAGTGGATTGGCGAGAATGTCCTGCATCCGGTGTCCGATGGGCGGTTGCGCCGCATCGAAGGCGCGGCTGTTCGGGCGGGAATATAGCGACGCTTTCCCCCATTGCAACCATGGAAAATCAAGGATTTAGCACATGGCGCGGCGCCGCTCCGGCTCTTCCGGCACAAAGGAAGGCGCGATCCTGACGCGCATCGCCGCCGCGCTGGAGCGTCTGGCGCCCGGCGCGCTCAGCCCCAAGCCGCCGGCGAGCGGCGATGCCTTCGTGTGGGAGCCGGCGCATGGCGGCCTGGTCGCGGTCGCCAAGGTCGCCGCCGTGCCGCTGGCGCTGCTCAAGGGGATCGATGCGGCGCGCGACACGCTGCTGGAGAACACCCGCCGCTTCGCCGCCGGCCTGCCGGCCAACAACGCGCTGCTGTGGGGCGCGCGCGGCATGGGCAAGAGTTCGCTCGTCAAGGCGGCGCATTCCGAGGTCAATCGCGCCGCCAAGGGCAAGGCGCGGCTGGTGCTGGTCGAAATCCATCGCGAGGAGATCGCCAGCCTGCCGCAGCTCTTGCGCATCCTGCGCGCCGATGCGCGGCGCTATCTGCTCTATTGCGACGATCTTTCCTTCGACCGCGACGACACCAGCTACAAGTCGCTGAAGGCGGCGCTGGAGGGCGGGCTCGAGGGGCGGCCGCAGAACGTGCTGTTCTACGCCACCTCGAACCGGCGCCATCTGATGCCGCGCGACATGATGGAGAACGAGCGCTCCACCGCGATCAATCCGTCGGAAGCGGTGGAAGAGAAGGTGTCGCTGTCGGACCGCTTCGGCCTGTGGCTCGGCTTCCACAATTGCGGCCAGGACGAATATCTCGCGATGATCGAAACCTATGCCGCGCATTACGGCCTGCCGCTGGCGCGAGAAGACCTTCATCGCCGCGCGCTCGCCTGGGCGGCGGGTCGCGGCGGCCGCTCCGGCCGCGTCGCCTGGCAGTTCATTCAGGATCTGGGCGGCGAGTTGGGGAAGAAATTGTAGATCGAATTTGGTTTGGTGGTTTTCAAGTAAAAAACTGTCATCGCGGGCGAGCGGAGCGAGACCCGGGACCCATTGTGCCGCGTTTCGATGGGTCCCGGCTCGGCGCGCTGCTCACGCAGCGCTTGGCCGGGATGACATCGTGTGCACCGGACTAAGTCAGCTCGCCCGCGCGGTGTAGAGCAGCGTGCGCGGGTTGACCGGCGTCACGCCCTTGCGAATCTCGAAATGCAGCTGCGGGCTCGTCACGTCGCCGGTCTGGCCGGCATAACCGATGATCTGGCCCTTCTGCACGGCATCGCCGCGATTGACGACGATGCGATCGGCATGGGCGTAGGCGGTGACGTAGCCGTCGTCATGCTTGATGAGCACGAGGTTGCCGTAGCCGCGCAATTCGTTGCCGGCATAGCTGATCTGGCCGGCCGCGGCGGCGCGGATCGGCGTGCCGACGGGGGCTGCGATATTGATGCCGTCATTGCGCTCGCCGCCGACCGTCGTGCCGTAGTCGGCGATCACCTGACCGTTGAGCGGCCAGGAGAAGCTGAGCGAGCCGGACGGGGGGGCGTAATTGGCGGGCTGCGTCGTGGGCGCCGGATTGGCGTTGGCGTACCAGGCGGGCGTCGTCGGCTTGGAGCGCGGCACCGGGCAATCGAGCGCCGCCATCTGCACCGGCCTGGCGCGCACGTGGCGCGGCACGTCGCGCTCGGCGACGCGGTGCGGCTTGGCGTCCGGCGTCGGATACCAATCGAGCTGCGTGCGCGGCGTATCGGCGACGCAGCCGCTCAGAAGGACGGAGGAAAACAAGACGGTGGCGGCGAGCGCGGCGAGGCGCTGCATCGGGATGTTCCAGACCATGTGCGTTCTGCCTCAAGGTAGTCCCGAGAGCATCGGGACGAACGCGACCGGGATCAGGACTTCTTCCGTCACGCCGCTCGCGTCACGGATAATCTTGGTTATTCGTTGAGAAAACCTTTCCAACGGCTCCGAACTGTTCGAATTCGGCACACCGCCCACAGGCGCAACGAGGATCCCGCCGACTTTTAACTGTTCGATAAGGTTTGCGGGCACGGCATCGACCGCGCAGGACAGGATGATGCGGTCGAACGGCGCCTGCTCGGGCCAACCCCTATGGCCGTCGCCGAGTTTCGTGGCGACGTTCTCGAGTTTGAGCGTCTTGAAGCGCGCCTCGGCCTGGCTCAGCAGCGGCCTGTGCCGCTCCATCGTGTAGACGCGGCGGCATAGCGGCGAGAGCACCGCGGCCTGATAGCCCGAGCCGGTGCCGATCTCCAGCACGCGGTGCTGCGGCTGCACGTCGAGCGTCTGCGTCATATAGCCGACGACGTAAGGCTGGCTGATCGTCTGGCCGCAGGCGATGGGCAGCGCCGAATTGTTGTAGGCGGCGTATTCCAGCCGTTCGTCGACGAAGAGATCGCGGGGCGTGCGCTCGATCGCATCGAGCACGCGCGGATCGTCGATCCCCTGCCCGCGCAGTTCCATGATGAGCCGGATGCGGCGGGGGTCGGGGTCGGTTGCCATCACACACCCCCAACTGTCATGGCCCGCGATCCCCCTACGCTGCTGCGCAGCTTCGGAGGACAATGCCGGTGACCCTCCGAAGCCTTGGCGTAGGAGGGATGCGGGCCACCCAGTTGCAGTCTTTGAGAGCAGCACAGAATGGAGTTGCGCTCGATCCTGCCGACAACGGTGCAGACGTCACCTGGGTGGCCCGCATTCGCGGGCCGTGACATCAGGAGCAAGATCTCGACCATCACAGCGCGATCTTGCCGAGCCTCTGCTTCATCGTCTCCAGCACCGCGTGTTCGGTGAGGTTCAGATGCAGCGGCGTCACCGCGATCCGCCGGTGATAGATCGCGTGCAGGTCGGTGCCTTCGGCCGGATCGGAGCGCACGCGCTTGAAGCCGATCCAGAAATAGGGATTGCCGCGCGCATCGATGCGGCGGTCGAGCATCGCGGTCTGCAGGTCGCGCTTGCCTTGCGCGCAGATGTCGATGCCCTCCACCTCGCCCGGCGCGGCGTCGGGGAAATTGATGTTCATCAGCACGTCGTCGGGCCAACCGGTCTCGATCAGCTTGCGGATCAGCGGCGGGCCCTGCACTTCGCCGCAGGCCCAGGGAATTTCGCCGCCGCCGCCATAGCCGAAGGCCTGGCTCATCGCGATCGAGGGAATGCCGAGCGCGCAGCCTTCCATCGCGCCGGCGATGGTGCCCGAATAGGTGACGTCGTCGGCGATGTTGGTGCCGCGATTGACGCCGGAGAGGATCAGCGCCGGCGGCTTGTCCTTCAGGATGTGCGCGCAGGCCATCATCACGCAGTCGGTCGGCGTGCCGGTGACGGCGAACCGCTGCGCCGCGATCTCGCGCAGGCGCAAGGGCAACGTGAGGGTCAGCGAATGCGAGGCGCCGGATTGCTCGGTCTCGGGCGCCACGACCCAGACGTCGTCGCAGAGGGCGCGCGCGATCTTCTCCGCCGCGATCAGGCCCGGCGCGTGGATGCCGTCGTCATTGGTGACCAGGATGCGCATGCGCCTACCATATCTCGTGGGCCGGCGGGGCCGGACCACATCGTACTGTTTTCGAGTCGAGGGCGCTGTTTTCCCCCGGCGCTGATGCTTCGGCAACATAATTGTTTGCGACATCGCGGGGTTGGGATGGCTTCGGCAAGATAATTGTTCGCGAGAGCGCGCGCGGCGCTTCAGACGAAGCAGATTCATATTTTCAAAGAGCGAGCATTACCTATTCATTGGCGATGTGAGTTCAAGGCGGAGCGACAATTGATCCTCCCCCCGCGCCGCGGGGGAGGTGGCACGGCGAAGCGTAGCGAAGCCGTGACGGAGGGGGCAGCCGTCCCGCACGTTCATCGCGAACGGCGATGCTCGCCCAGTCTCGCCCCCTCCACCATCGCTTCGCGATGGTCCCCCTCCCCCGCTGCGCGGGGGAGGATCAGGCCTTCGCGATTTTTTCGAGGCCGCCCATATAGGGCTTGAGCACATCGGGCACGGCGATGGTGCCGTCGCTGTCCTGGTAGTTCTCCAGGATCGCGATCAGCGTGCGGCCGATGGCGAGGCCGGAGCCGTTCAGCGTGTGCGCCGGGGACTTCACCTTACCGTCGCTCCCACGCACGCGTGTGTTCATGCGCCGCGCCTGGAAGTCGCCGCAGTTCGAGCAGGAGCTGATCTCGCGATAGCGGTTCTGGCCGGGCAGCCAGACCTCGATGTCGTAGGTCTTGCGCGCGCCGAAGCCCATGTCGCCGGCGCACAGCGTGACGACGCGATGCTTGAGGTCGAGCGCCTTGAGGATCGCCTGCGCCGCGTCGGTCATGCGCTCGTGCTCTTTGTCGGATTGTTCCGGCGTGGTGATCGATACGAGTTCGACCTTGTCGAACTGGTGCATGCGGATCATGCCGCGCGTGTCCTTGCCCGCCGCGCCGGCTTCGGCACGAAAACAGGGGGTGTAGGCGGTGAAGCGCATCGGCAGTTCTGCCTCGACGAGCATTTCGCCGTTGACGTAATTGGTCAGCGGCACTTCGGCGGTGGGGATGAGCCAGAGGCGCACCATAGCGAGAAGGGCATCTTCCGCTTGGTCAGGTACTCGCGTTTCAGCGTGAGACTTGGCGAACTCGCCGACGTCACCCGAGATGGCGGAAAATAGATCATCCGAGAACTTTGGTAGCTGCCCCGTGCCGAACATTGCGCTATCTCGCACCAGAAGCGGTGGATTCACTTCTTCGTAGCCGAAGTTCGTCGTGTGGCTGTCGAGCATGAAGCTTGCCAGGGCGCGGTTGAGGCGCGCGAGCGGGCCCTTCAGATAGACGAACCGCGCGCCGGAGACTTTCGCGGCGCGTTCGAAATCCATCATGCCGAGCGCCTCGCCGAGCTCGAAATGCTCCTTGGGCTTGTTCATGCCGGAGGCGGGAATGTGCTTGCCCGCGAAGGCGCGCGCCGCGACCGGCGTGTTGTCGTCCTCGCTCTCGCCGGGCGGCACGTCGTCGGCCGGCAGGTTCGGCAGCACGGCGAGCAGGTTCTTGACCGTCTCTTCCAGCTCGCGCTGCTTGGCCTCGCCGGCCTGGATCGCGTCCTTCAGCCCCGCGACTTCGGCCATCAATTCCTGCGCCTTGGCCTCGTCCTTCTTGGCTTTCGCCTGGCCGATCAGCTTGGACGCTTCGTTGCGCCGCGCCTGGCTCTGCTGCAGTTCGGTTTTGAGCGCGCGCAGCGACTCGTCGGCGGCGAGAATCTTGGCGGCCTCGTCCTTGGCGGACGCCGCATAAGCGGGCCGCCGCGCCAGCGCCGCCACGAAGGCGTCGGTGTTCTCCCGGATGAAAGCGATGTCGTGCATGGGACGCTCCTGATGGAGCGGGTAATGGCATGGCTCCAGCACGTCGTCAAAACACCGCTGTCATCCCCGGCCGAATGCCGCGAAGCGGCATGAGGGGAAGGGGACCCAGGTGGACCGTCCAGGCGCCGTGCCAACCAACTGGGACGTTCATACGCTGCCGCTATGAACTCCCTCACATCGCGCGCCTCGCGCGCGATGCTCGCCGGGGATGACAGGGGAGTTACTTGAACAGGTCGTTCCAGCCGGAGTTGTTCTTCTCAATCAGCTTGATCTTCCAAGCCCTGTTCCATCCCTTAAGCTGTTTTTCACGGGCAATTGCGGTTTCGATGCGGTCGTAGGTTTCAAAATGCACAAGAATATTCACGCCGTATTTCTTCGTGAACCCCGGCGCGAGCCCCTGCTTGTGCTCGATCGTGCGACGATCAAGATCGTTGGTCACGCCGATATAGAGTGTTCCGTTGCGCTTGCTTGCGAGGAAATAGACGTAGAAATGGCGCATCGGCGGACGATACATCCGATACCGTGATTGCGGCAGGCGCCTGGGTCCCCTTCCCTCACGCCGCTTCGCGGCGCTCGCCGGGGATGACAACCGAGATTATGTGGCAGCCCCCATCTTCACCGCATCCTTCTTGTCGCGGTCGCGTTCGATCAGCCACACGATCAGCACCGAGATCTCGTACAGCGCGATCAGCGGTACCAGCAGGCTCACCATCGAGAACACGTCGGGCGGGGTGAGGATCGCGGCGACGCCCGTCATGCCGACGATGGCGTAGCGGCGCGTGGCGCGCAGCTGCTTGGAGGTGATCATGCCGACGCGGCCCAGCAGCGCGAGGAGCACCGGAAGCTGGAAGCACAGCCCGAACGCGATGATCAGCGTCATCACGAAGTCGAGATATTCGCTCACCCGCGCCTGCAGCTCGATGCCGAGCGACGCCGCCGTGCCTTGCGTGTCGAAGCTGACGAAGAAGCGGATCGCGTTGGGCAGCATGATGTAGAACACGAAGCAGAAGCCCAGCACGAACATGAACGGCGTCGCCAGCAGGAAGGGCAGGAAGGCGTTGCGCTCGTGCTTGTAGAGTCCGGGCGCGACGAACAGCCAAAGCTGCGCCGCGATCACCGGGAAGGCGAGGCAGAGCCCGCCGAACGCCCCGAGCTTGGCATAGGTGAAGAAGGTCTCGGCCAGGCCCGTGGCGATGAGGTGATGGCTGGGACCTTGCGGCAGCACGCCGGCCAAGGGCTGGGTCAAGAAGGAATAGATCGGCTTGGCCTCGAAGAAGCACAGCACGAAGCAGGCGGCGAAGGCGAGGATGGAATAGATCAGCCGCCGGCGCAGCTCGATCAGGTGGTCCATCAGCGGCGCCTTGGTCGCCTCGATGGCCGCTTCGTCGTCGTCGGTCGGCTTGTTCATGGCGTCAGCGGCGGGATGGATTGAACGACATCAAACCAAACCGTCATCGCCCGCTTCATGCGGGCGACCCAATTTGTTCGGAAAGAAAAATGGGTTGCCCGGACAAGCCGGGCAATGACGGTGTTTGGGACGGAGAGATACATCATCATGGCGTCAGCGGCGGCTTGTAGCCGTCGGCGGCGATCGCTTCGGCGTGCGCCTCGCCGGCGGCGTGCGGATCGGGAACGTCCGGCACATGCGAGTCCGGAAGCGGCGGCGCGTCCTCGACCTCGACCGGCTCGGCGGTCACGCTCTGCGGCGGCGGGATGGGACCGCGCATGTCGCCCGGGATGATGGACTGATGCAGATCGCGCTCCACGCCGGCGAGCGGCCGCTCGGTGCGCAGATTGTCGATCTCCTTGCGCAGCTCATCGAGCTCGGTCTGCCGCGCCATGTCGTCGAAGCTCTTGCGGAACTGGTCCGCCATGGCGCGCGCCTTGCCGACCCATTGGCCGACGATGCGCATCAGGCGCGGCAAATCCTTCGGCCCCACCACGACAAGGCCGACGATCAGGAACAGAAGGATATGACTCCAGCTGAAGTCGAGCATCAGTCGGGTTTCGGTTCGGTCGTCGGCTGCATCGGCGCGGGACTGCCATCCTTCGACAGGCTCAGGATGAGGACCTGATATCAATCCTCATGCTGAGCCCGTCGAAGCATGAGGACGCAGGCACCGTCACCCGACGCCGGTCGTGTCCTTGTTGGACGTGGGCGTGGGATTGGTCGTCTGGCCGGGGATGGTCTTGGCATCCTGCGGATCGTCGGCGAGGCCCTGACGGAAGCTCTTGATGCCCTTGGCGACATCGCCCATCAGGTCCGAGATCTTGCCGCGCCCGCCGAACAGCAGCAGCGCGACGGCGGCGAACAGCAAGATGTGCCAGAAGCTCAGGCCACCCATGAAACTCTCCTTCTCCCCCGTCGAACGGGTCGGGCGGCGCCTTCCGGCGCGGCCCTGCTGCGCCCCTTAAAGACCTTTCGGGGCGCGGTAGGCAAGTTCCGCCCAATTGTCATGGCCCGCGAATGCGGGCCACCCAGTTGAAACCATAGACAAAAGCCTCAGGCCGATCTCAAACATACTTTCTAGGCCACTGGAAGCGTCATCTGGGTGGCCCGCATTCGCGGGCCATGACACCTGCGCCACTACCCAATCAAGATCTCGCCTTTGCGGCCGAAGGCGGCGGCGAGCGTGCCCAGGCGCTTCTGCACCGCCTCGCCGGCGATCGCCTCCTGGCGGCGGGGGATTTCCAGCACGATCTTGGCCGGCGTCATCTTGAGGCGGTAGTTCTGCAGGGCGCCGGCCGAGGCGGCCGTCAGCGAAAAGGCCAGGCGGCCGGCCAGCCCCATCGCCAGCGCGCGCTCCGAATCCTCCTTGTTCAAAAGATCGGCATTGGCGATCTCCCGCGGAAAGTCCTCGTCGCCGGTGTGGCGGTGGAACACGGCCGAGGCGATCAGCGCGCGCACGCGGTGGCTGGCGCCGGAGAACGGCGCGGTCAGCACCTGGCTGAAGCCGCCGAGCGCGCGGTCGTCGGGATGGCGGCGCCAGGCGATGTCGGAGAACAGGCATGCGGCCAGCCGGACGCGGCGATACTCCGCCGTTTCGTCGGCGAAGAGCGGCGTCATCCAGTCGAACATCTCGCGCGCATGGGCGGGCTCGCGCGCCATGCGCTGATTGGCGCCCTCGGCGAAGTCGATCAGCGGATCGAGCGCGCGCTCCTCGGGCGGCAGCCGGTCGTAGAGCAACCCCTCGCGCAGGCCGAAGGCCGAGACGATCACGGATTTGAGATCGCAGGCCAGCAGCAGGCGCTCCAGCACGATCGCGCCATAGGGCAGCGATTCGGCGCGCCGGCGCGAGATGATCTTCATCCGCTCGACCGATTTGCGCGATTGGTGCGAGAGGATCTCGCACAGCCGCAGCGCGCGGCGGCGCGGGATCTCATATTCCTGCAGCACGTGCAGCGGATAGTGGATGTCGTCCATGTCGACGCGGGCGAAGCTTCGCCAGATGCCGCCAACGGCATAGAGCGAACGATCCTTCAGCCCGATCAGGTGCAGCTTGGACAGCCCCTCATCGACCAGCTTGCGCGCCTTGTCGGGATCGCCGCGCGAGGAATCCATCAGCCGCAGCGGCCCGATCGGCAGCGTGAAGGCGTCGCCGGTGCGCCCCTGGCGCACGCTCACCATGTCCAGGCTGCCACCGCCCAGATCGGCGACCAGCCCGTCGGCGTAGGGAATGCCGGCGACCACGCCCTGGGCGGCCAGATGCGCCTCTTCCTCGCCCGACAGCACGCGCACCGGCGCGCCCCAGGCGGCCTCGGCGCGGCGCACGAATTCGGCGCCGTTGGTGGCGTCGCGCGCCGCCGCGGTGGCGACCGCCTCGCGCACCTGGACGTTCAGGCCGTCCGCCAGCATCTTGAAGCGCGCCAGCGCCTCCAGCGCCATGGCGCAACCCTCGGCATGCAGGCGGCCCGTCGTGACCATGTCGCGGCCGATGGCGCAGATCGATTTCTCGTTGTGCAGCGTGGCGGCGGCGCGCGTCTCCGATTCGTAGATGACCAGACGCACCGAGTTCGAGCCGATATCGACGACGGCGACCGGGCCGCGCGGCTTGGCGCGCGGACGCGCAGCCGGCGGTACGCGAAGGTCCGCCGACGGGATCGAGGTGCCGCTCATTCAGTCCCGCCGCGCGACGATGGCGACGGACCGGGCTTGCATCTTGAGGGCACGGCCGCGGCCGGACAGCGAGGGATTCGTCATGAAGTAAGTATGCGCCGAAAACGCGTCCGGCGAGGAGGCCTCGGCGTCGCGGGTGTAGGTTCCTTCCGCATCCATGTGCCAGCTTTGCGCCTGGTCCTTCAGCAGCGCGACCATGATCTGGTCGAGAACCTGTTGATGGACGGTCGGATTCTCGATGGGAACCAGCGCTTCCACCCGGCGGTCGAGGTTGCGCGGCATCCAGTCGGCCGAGGAGATGTAGACCTTGGCCTCGCGCGAGGGCAGGCCGTGGCCGGCGCCGAAACAGACGATTCGGCCATGTTCGAGGAAACGGCCGACGATGCTCTTGACGCGGATGTTGTCGGAGAGACCCGGCACGCCGGGTCTCAGGCAGCAGATACCGCGCACCACCAGGTCGATCTTCACGCCCGCCTGGCTGGCGCGATAGAGCGCGTCGATCATGTGCGGATCGACCAGGCTGTTGAGCTTGACCCAGATCGCGGCCGGCTTGCCGGCCTGGGCGTGCACCATCTCGTGCTGGATCGCGTCGATCAGTCGTCCGCGCAGATTGATCGGCGACACCGCGATCTTCTCGAGCGCCGCCGGCTCGGCATAGCCGGTGACGAAGTTGAAGAGCTGCGCCGCGTCGCGCCCCAGCGCCGGATCGGCGCTGAACAGCGACAGATCGGTGTAGATGCGCGCGGTGTTGGGATGATAGTTGCCGGTGCCGAAATGGACATAGGTGTGCAGCGCCCCGCCCTCGCGCCGCACCACCAGGCTGACCTTGGCGTGGGTCTTGAGCTCGATGAAGCCGTAGACCACCTGCACGCCGGCGCGTTCCAGATCGCGCGCCCATTTGATGTTCGCCGCCTCGTCGAAGCGGGCCTTGAGTTCGACCAGCGCGGTGACGGACTTGCCCGCTTCCGCCGCCTCGACCAGCGCCGCGACGATCGGGCTGTCGGACGAGGTGCGGTAGAGCGTCTGCTTGATCGCCACGACGTTGGGATCGGCGGCGGCCTGGCGCACGAACTGGACCACCGCGTCGAAGCTTTCGAAGGGGTGATGGACGATGATGTCCTTTTCGCGGATGGCGGCGAAACAGTCGCCGCCGTGATCGCGGATGCGTTCGGGAAAGCGCGCGACATAGGGCTTGAACTGCAGGTCGCGCCGCTCGTCCAGGATCAGCTTTTGCAGGTCGGACAGACCGAGCATCCGGTCGATGATGACGAGGTCGCCGGCATCGAGATCGAGCTGGTCGATGAGGAATTCGCGCAGATCCTCGGGCATCGACTTGCTGCATTTCATGTGGATGACGCTGCCGCGCCGGCGCTGCTTGAGCAGCGTCTCGAACAGCAGCATCAGGTCCTCGGCCTCTTCCTCCACCTCGACGTCGCTGTCGCGCAGGATGCGGAACACGCCCGAGCCGACCGCTTCGTGCTCCGGAAAGAGCCTGTCCATATAGAGCGTGACGACCTTTTCGAGCGGCAGGAAGCGCACCGCCTTGCCGTGATCGGGCAGGCGGATGAAGCGCTGCAATTGCGGCGGGATCGGCACCAGCGCCGTCACCGTCTTGCCGTCGCGCGTGCGCGTCAGGCGCGCCGCCAGCGTGAAGCCGAGATTGGGAATGAAGGGAAAGGGATGCGCCGGGTCGATGGCGAGCGGCGTGAGAACCGGGAATATCTGCTCGCGGAAATGCGCGTCGAGCCAGGCGCGGTCCGCCTGCGTCACCTCATCGGCCTCGATCACCGCGATGCCGGCCTCGCGCAGCTCGGCACACATCGGCATCCACACCGCCTGCTGGTCTTCGATCAGCTCCTTGGCCATGGCGTCGACTTCGGCCAGTTGCTGCGCCGGCGTGAGCCCGTCTGCGCTTTGCGTCGCGACGCCTTCCTTGACCATGCCCTTGAGGCCCGCGACGCGGACCATGAAGAACTCGTCTAGGTTGGAGGCGGAGATGGAGAGGAACCGCATCCGCTCGAGCAGCGGGTGGCGGCGGTTGCGCGCCTCCTCCAGCACCCGGCGGTTGAACGACAGCCAGGAGAGCTCGCGGTTGACGAAGCGGTCGGGCGAGGCGGGATCGATCGCGGGCTCGGGCGGCTCGAGCAGCGCCATGGCCTCGGCGCCCGGATCGTTCTGGGTGGGGATGGGATGGGACATCAACGCGTTACTGCTCCGGCCGCGGCAGGCTAGCGCATGCGCAAGACTCTGTCATGACAGGCCCTCCTCGGACAGCAACTCCCCGACAAGCGCCACGGTAACCGGGCGTTTTTCGGCCAAGGCGCGGGCGTCGACCCGGGCGACGAAGTCGCGGATCGCGGCAGGCGAGCGTTCGACCGAGCGCATGATCCGCATCACCACAGGATCGGGCACGGTCAGTTGCCGGTCCGTGAACAATTTGCGGGCCAGCGCGGTCAAAAGCGCCTCGTCCGGCGCCCAGAGCGGAAAGGCCAAAAGGGCCGCAAAGCGGGATTTGAGATCCGGCAGCGCCGCCGGCCAGGCGGC
>Ga0265320_10000495_pt1 | contig 30654 bp, 35 predicted proteins | sample 4827metaG_FD_202087 | JGI IMG/M metagenome (GOLD analysis project Ga0265320, IMG submission 202087) | Rhizosphere microbial communities from Carex aquatilis grown in University of Washington, Seatle, WA, United States - 4-8-27 metaG | ecosystem: Host-associated > Plants > Roots > Rhizosphere >... | reverse complement strand
TCTCGTGCGCCCGCAGACGCGGGCGCGATGGATGGGCGCCTCAAGGGCGCCCATGACGGCATGGGATAAGCTCCAATTGCGTACGGACCCCAGCGCGTCTTGTCTTCGGCGCGGGCGATGTGCCCTACTTCCGCCCAGTCAGTTGGGATCGCGCATGACGATCGCCGCCGAGCAGGACGCAAAGACCTTCTTCGCCCAGAACGGCTACGCCGTGGTGCGGGCCTTCCTCGCACCCGCCCTCACGGATTTTTTTTGGCAATATGTGCGCATGCGGGCGGCCTTCGGCCTGCTGACCCATCGCGGCAAGCTGGTGCCGACCGCGCCCGCCGCCTATGGCGACGCGGCGTTCGAGACGCTGCTCGAAACCGCGCGCCCGACCGTCGAAGCCGTCGCCGGTTGCCGCCTGCTGCCGACCTATTCGATCGTCCGCGTCTACTCGCGCGGCGAGATGCTGCACCGCCATCGCGACCGTCCCGCCTGCGAGATCAGCGTCACCGTCAATGTCGGCCAGATTCCCGACGCGCCCTGGCCGATCCACATCGCGGGAGCGAAGGGCGACGGCACGGCGACACTTAGTCCCGGCGACGCGATGATCTATCGGGGCGTGGCGCTCAAGCATTGGCGCGAGGCCTATCCCGGCGCGCAACTCGGCCAGGTCTTCCTGCATTACGTCGACCGCGACGGCCCCTATGCCGCGCACAAATTCGACGGCCGGCCGAGCCTGATGCGGCCCAAGACCGGCGGCGGCGAAGACGACATCTAAACGTCACACGCGCCGCCGACATCGCGGCCGTCGCAGGGACCGCGACCGTCGTTTCCGTCCAGGAAGGTTGCGGAAAGTTTAGGGCCGCGTCGCGCCGACAACAAAGCGCGCCGGCCGCCGCGGTTTTGTCACTTTCCGCTTTCCCGTTGCGCTTCAAAATGGTTCTGTGCCGCCGCGCTTCGAATCCCGGAGCGTTCGCCCGCGTTCGACACTCAAACCAGCTTCGAGGCCTGCCGGATATGAAAATCCTGCCGCCCGTCTCGATCGAGGCGCGCCGCCTTGTGCCCAGCAAATGGGACCTGCTCGCGGCCATCCTGGTGCTCGGCTTCATCGTCGTGTTCGCCGATGCGAGCCGCGCCCTGGTGCAGCCGCTGTCCTCGTTGCCCGGCCAGCATTTGCCGCTCGATCCGTGGAATCTGCCCGAATACGCGCTGCGCACCGCGCTGCGCATGCTGATCGCGCTCGGCGTCTCGCTCGTCTTCACCTTCAGCTACGCGACCTGGGCGGCCAAGAGCCCGCGCGCCGGCACGCTTTTGGTGCCGCTGCTCGACATCCTGCAATCGGTGCCGATCCTGGGCTTCATTTCGGTGACGGTGGTGTTCTTCCTGAGCCTCGCGCCCGGCCGCATCTTCGGCGCCGAGCTGGCGGCCGTGTTCGCGATCTTCACGAGCCAGGCCTGGAACATGGCCTTCAGCTTCTACCAGTCGCTGCGCACCGTGCCACCCGAGATGATCGAGGCCGGGCGGATGTTCGGGCTGAACGGCTGGGCCCGCTTCTGGCGCATCGAGGTGCCGTTCGGCCTGCCGCCGCTGATCTGGAACATGATGATGTCGATGTCGGGCGGCTGGTTCTTCGTCGTGGCGGCCGAGGCGATCAGCGTCGGCCACACCACCATCGTGCTGCCCGGTATCGGCTCCTATATCGCCTCGGCCATCGCGCAGCAGAACCTGACCGCCATCGGCTGGGCGATCGGCGCCATGCTGATCGTCATCCTGATCTACGACCAGCTTCTGTTCCGCCCCTTGGTCGCATGGGCCGACCGCTTCCGCGTCGACAGCGACGACAGCGACGACTACCCCGAAAGCTGGGTGCTGGACGTGCTGCGCCGCTCCGATCTGATGGACCTTGCGGCGGTGCCGTTCCACGCCTTCATGCGCTGGACCTATCACCTGACGCCGCCGGCGCGCGGCCGGGCCGGCGTCTTGCGCGACGCGCTGCCGAGCCAGGCGAGCGACGCGATTTGGTACATGTTCCTGGGCGCCCTGGTCGCCTTCGCGCTGTGGCACATCTGGCTGCTGCTCGGCGGCACGCTCACCTGGAACGACCTGGGCACCGCGGCCGGCTTGGGCTTTCTGACCATGTTGCGCGTCGTGATCCTGATCGCGCTGGCGAGCGCGATCTGGACGCCGATCGGCATCTATGTCGGCTTGCGCCCGCATCTGGCGCATATCGTCCAGCCGGTGGCGCAGTTCCTCGCCGCCTTCCCGGCCAATCTCGTCTTCCCGGTCGCCGTGTTCCTGATCGTGCGCTATGACGCCAATCCGGACATCTGGCTCTCGCCGCTGATGGTGCTGGGCACCCAGTGGTACATCCTGTTCAACGTCATCGCCGGCGCATCCGCCATTCCGCGCGAGCTGCGCGACGCCGGCACCAATCTGCAGGTCAAGGGCTGGCTGTGGTGGCGCAAGGTCGGGCTGCCTGGGGTGTTTCCCTACTACGTCACCGGCGCGATCACCGCGTCCGGCGGATCGTGGAACGCGGCCATCGTGGCGGAAGTCGCGAGCTGGGGCAGCCACACGCTGCGTGCCCATGGGCTGGGCACCTATATCGCGGACGCGACCCAGGCCGGCGATTTCCACCGCATCGTGCTGGGCATCGCGACGATGAGCTTCTATGTGGTGGTGGTGAACCGGCTGTTCTGGCGCCCGCTCTACTGGTTCGCCGAACGGCGGTATCGGCTGACGTGAGAGCGATACCCCTCATGCTTCGACCGGCTCAGCATGAGGATTTGTGTAAATGGTCCTCATCCTGAGCCTGTCGAAGGATGAGCAGCGCAGCACTGGAGGCAGCCATGACCGACGAACTCCTTCTCGACGTGCACGACGTGCGCCGCTCGTTCGCCAAGCCCGGCGGCGGCGAGTTGCTGGTGCTGGACGGCGTCGAACTGGCGCTCAAACAGGGCGAGATCATCGGCCTGCTCGGCCGCTCGGGCTCGGGCAAGTCGACCTTCCTGCGCCTGATCGCGGGCCTCGCCCAGCCGCAGGGCGGCACGCTGAGCTATATGGGCACGCCGATCGTGGGGCCGGCCAACGGCATCGCCATGGTGTTCCAGAGCTTCGCGCTGTTTCCCTGGCTGACCGTGCTGGAGAACGTGCAGCTCGGCCTGGAAGCCTTGAACCTGCCGCCGGCGGAAATCCGCACCCGCGCGCTGGCCGCGATCGACCTGATCGGCCTGGACGGTTACGAGAACGCCTATCCGCGCGAGCTGTCGGGCGGCATGCGCCAGCGCGTCGGCTTCGCCCGCGCCATGGTGGTGCATCCCAACATCCTTTTGATGGACGAGCCGTTCAGCGCGCTGGACGTGCTGACGGCGGAAAACCTGCGCACCGACTTTCTCGAGCTGTGGGGCGAAGGCCAGCTGCCGATCAAGGGCGTGATCCTGGTGACCCACAACATCGAGGAAGCGGTGCTGATGTGCGACCGCGTGCTGCTGTTCTCCACCAATCCCGGCCGCATCGCGGGCGAGATCCGAATCGACATCCCGCGGCCGCGCGACCGCACCGATCCGCGCTTCGAGGATTACGTCGAACAGATCTACACCGAGATGACGGCGCGGGTGCGCAGCGCGCGGCACGAGCGCGGCGCCGGCATCGCGACGCTGATGACGCATGTCTCGCCCAACCTGATCTCGGGCCTGATCGAGGCGGTGGCGGCGGCGCCCTATAACGGCAAGGCCGACCTGCCCGACATCGCCTCGGACCTGCAATTGGAGATCGACGAGCTGTTCCCCATCGCCGAAGCGCTGCAGATGCTGAAGCTGGGCGAGATGGAGGGCGGCGAGCTCAAGCTCAGCCATATGGGCAAGCGCTTCGCCGACGCGGCGCTGAACGAGCGCAAGGAGATCTTCTCCCGCGCCTTGATGGCCTATGTGCCGATCGCGGCGCATATCCGCCGGGTGCTGGACGAGCGCGCCAGCCACACCGCGCCGCGCCGCCGCTTTATCGACGAACTCGAGGATCACATGACCGACGAAGCGGCGGAGGAGACGCTGAAGACCGTGGTGAGCTGGTCGCGTTTCGGGGAACTGTTCTCCTATGACGACGAGACCGAGATGTTCGGCCTGGAAAACCCGACATAAGACCTTTCGGCGCACAGCTTTAACGAATCGTTAGACCACAGCCACTAGGCTCTGCGCGCGCCGAAAAGGGCGGCGGAGGGCCCGTCGTTCGCGGGCGCGAAAGGGATTGGCGTCCTTCCATGCGCGATTCCAAGCAAAGTCCCTATCTGCGCAGGGCGACCGCGGGCGAGGCACAGGAGATCGTGCCCACGGTCATCGCCGCGCCGCGCCACCCCGAAGGCCTGCTTCTGCACGATTACTGGCTTCGCTGCCGCGAGCGCGGCGGGCTCAAGATCGGCCGCGATCTTCCGGCCCGCGAGATCGCCAAGCTGATGTCCAAGCTCAGCATCTTCGAGCCCAATGCCGACCGCACGGATTTCCGTTTCCGCCTGGTCGCCAGCGGCTGGCTCACGCTGTTTGGCCGCGACGTCAAGGGCGAATGGCTGTCGTCCCTGTACGAGCGGGCCGCTTTCGAACACTACCGCGACGGCCTGCGCCGGGTGCTGGACACGGACGCGCCGCACATCACCGATGTTCGCATCTACAAGCACGGCCTGTTGCATCAGCACATCGAATATGTCGGCCTGCCGATCGAGCCGGCGCAAGGGCCCGGCGACTGCATCCTCATCGGCGCGTTCCACTTCGATCTTGAGCCGGCGCTTCACGCCGCCAATACGCCATAGGCCTTCAGCGTCCGCAGCGTCTCGAGCGTCCGGATGCCGCGCCATTCCAGCGTCACGCCGGGGCCGGTCGTGTCCCAGGAAATCGGCCAGCCGCCGTCCGCCTGCTGCTTGGCGCCCAGCGCCGCCAGATGCGTGACGATCTGGGTGTCGGAGAACAGCTTGCGGCACACGCTGGCCGGCGTCGGCGCCCATTCCAGCGGCATGTGGACATAGCCGCTCGCCAGGGGATCGAACTCGACCGCGCCGGGCGCGGCGATCCGCTCGAGCACGCCCGCCATCGACTGCGCCGCGCGCGCCCGGTCCGGCGCGTGCTCCAAAAACCCGAGCACCGGCATCAATTCGTGGAATTCGGTGCGGCCGATCCGCGCGATCGCCTCCCAGCAGAATGCCGCCGCGCCGCCGATCCACCGATGTTCGACGCGATGCTTGAAGAGCACGCCCAGGATCGCCGCGGTGGGATTGAGATTGGCCGGCGGATTTGCCCCGGTCTCCCACCAGGGCGCGTGCGGATGATCCATCACCGAAGGCAGCGCGAACGGCACCCCACCCTCACCCGTCGTCACGGTCGCGAGCCAGTCGCAGGCGGCCAGCGCCGCCGCGCGGTCGAACGCGCCGACCGCGTCCATCGTCTCCAGCGCGAATTGCACATCGACCGGCTGGCTCGCGGGGTCGCGTTTGTCGGGTTCCAGCGCCTGTCCGAAACCGCCATCGTCGTTGCGATAGGCCAGAAGCGCCCGCACCACGCCGCCGGTCGGCGCACCGTCGAATTGCGCCGCGAAGCGTCGCCGCTCCAACAGCCGCGCATTGCGCAGGATGAAATCGCGCGCCTCGGCCAGCATCCAGCCCTCCGCCGTCTCTAGAACGAAAGGAGAACAAATACCGATATGAGAGTCAAGGGGCGGGGACGATTTTCAACCCGCGGAAATGCCCGATCGTGCCCGGCCCCACCCAATAGGCGATGGCGCCGGCGCGGTCGCCATGCTTGAGATCGCCCACGATCAGCGAGGGCTGCGTCGCGCCGTTCACGAACAACCGCGCCCGCGTGCCCGTCACCTCGATGCGCATCCGCGTCCACACGCCGGGCTGGAGATCGGCATAGGACTCATAGAGGCCGGGTGTTTCCTTGCGCAACCGCTCCCAGGGGAAGTCCGGTTCCGAGACATATTGGAGCGCGTGATTGCGGCGAAGCTGATCGTCGGCGCGGCCGTTGGTCGGCCGCAGATAGAACAGCTCGTAATCCGTATCGCCCGCGAGCCGGAAGGCCAGTCCGACGAAGCCGCGCGCGGCGGCATCGGCGTCCGGTGCGACGTCGCCCGCCACCTCAAGCTCGATCGTTCCATCGTGGAAGTCGGGGCCGGCGAGCACGACGAGGCCGTCGTGATTGCCGTCATGGGTGTGCGGCCGCACCTCCAGCGCCTTTCGGCCGCGAAACACGACCCGATGCGCATCGGCGTTGACGATGCGATCGTCCGCCGCCGCGCCCGAACACAGCAGCGCCGTCACGAGGACAACGGCGCTAGCGCGGCGCATCGGGCAACCCCTGCAGCCAGGCCACGACGGCGCCGGCCAGCGCGATGCGGTGATCGTTGTAGCCGTGATTGGTATCGAAATGCGCCGTCGTCACCGGCGCGCCCTTGGCGCCGCCGACCGCCGCCGCGATCCGGTCGTCGAACGGCCTCTCGCCGTCATTGGCCGTCACCACGAGCAGCGGATGCGCCGCCAGGCCGGGGATGTAATGCAGCAGCTGCCAATCGCCCTTGTGGCTGAGGAAATCGTCCGCGACGCTCTCGGGCGTCGCGTCGCCCAGCACGCGCATCCCATCGTCCAGCAAAACGTTGCCGCGCAGCGATTCGATCGCGTCGGCGCGCTTGACCTTGGTGATGTCGTCGCCGAAATCCGCCGCCGAGATCAGCCCGACGCCCATGAGCCCGCGATCGCGCGCCCCGACATAGCCGGCCACCCAGCCGCCCAGGCTGTGTCCCATGATGACGATGCGCCTGGGATCGACCGGAATGTCCGCTGCGGTCTTAGGGTCCCGCAGCCAGGCGACCGCCGCCTCGCCGTCCGCGACGCAATGGCTGAAGGTGAAATGTCCCGCGCTGCCCCACGAGCCGCTGTAGTGAAAGATCATCGCGTTCCAGCCGGCGCGCCGTATCGCCTGGGCCAGGTCGACATTGTTCTCCACGCCGGGAAGGCCGTGCAGCAGGATCACGGTGGGATTCGGGCCGGCGCCGCCGGGCATGTAGAGCACCGCGTTGACGACGTCGCCTTGCGAGTGCAGCGCAAACGGCAGGAATCGCGCCGGATGCTCCTTGTCGGGCGGCGGATCGGCGATCACGGCCGCCGGGATCGGCGCCGCCGCTGCCGACGCCAGTCCCAACAGGGCGAGCAACAGGAAACGCAGACGCATCGGTTCGCTCCCTCGCGGATGTCGCGCCCCAGATTAGGGCGGCGGCCGGGGCCGTCCGCTCGCGAATGCGTGAGATGACGAAGTGTTGAACGGGCGATTTCGGACTCGCGGCCCTCATGCTTCGACAAGCTCAGCATGAGGAATTTGGGAGATGTCCTCATCCTGAGCTTGTCGAAGGATGAGGACTGCACCATCCGGATGACTTGCCCTACCGATACGGACTCAAATCCATCTGCGGATAGCGCAGCTGCACGTCCGCCAGCGTCTGCGCGTTCCAATAGTCGCTGCCGGCGGGCGGCCAGCCGAACAGGTCGCGCTGGCGCGGGGTCATCTTCGTCATCGCCTCCTCCCATGTCTTCTTCGTGGCGTGATCGGGCCAGGCGAGCTTGCCCTGCCAGCGCCAGGCGCGGGTCTTGAAGTCGGTCAGGATGGCGAAGCGGGCGCGGTTCTGCGCCGTGAAGTTCGAACCGCGATGGAAGACATCGGTCTTGTAGACCATCAGGCTGCCGGCCGGCGCCTCGATCGAGATCTCCTTGTCGAAATAGTCGCCGAATTTCGTCTGTGCCTGGCCGATGGGCACGTCGCGCGTTTCGCCCAGCGGCACGACCTTGGTCGGCCCGTCCTTGTCGGTCACGTCGGACAGGAGGATGAACGTCGTCATCTGCGCGTTCTTCTGGTCGGCGCGCGGCACCACGATGGTGTGATTGCGGTAGTCGCGATGATGATATTGGTCGTAGTTGATGGCGCCGGAATATTTCGCCCACAGCTCGCTCTTGTAGAGATCGATGTCGGCGGTGCCGTGGAAGCGCTCGGCCATGTCGATCAAGTCGGGATAGACGGCGAGCCGGCTCAACTCCCAGCGGTCGAACGGAAAAAGCTGGATGCCGGAAAATTGCGATTTGTCGTATTTGGGATATTTCGCGCGATCGGCGAAATAGTCCTCGGGCCTGGGATGGATGGTCCACAGCGCCTCGTGCGCCGCGGCGAGCGCATCCGCGTCGATGAAATTCTCGACGACGGTGAAGCCGCGATCGAAGACCTCGGCGATGTTCCTGTCCGCGACGCGCATGCGTTGTCCTTGGATGCGGATGGCGGGTTCCGCTCCTGCAAGAGGTTCCGGTTCCGCGAACAAATATCAAGCTCTTTCGCCACACTTCCGACACGGCAAGTTCCGGTTCCTGCCATATCCCAGCGTTCTCTAACCGTCGAACGGGGCATCTCTCGCAACCGAAAGCACATGAGGATGCATGCCCGATTATGAGATTCGCCTGTTCAAGGCCGACGGCTCGCTCGCCGTCGTGCATGTCACCCACCATCAATCCGACGAGGAGGCGCTCAGCCATGCGCGGCGCCTCAAGGGCGAGCACGCCCATGTCCAGGTCCACCGCGACGGCGCCGTGATCAAAAGGCGCTAGCGCCCATTGCGCGGCGTCACGACACGCGGTCCGGCGCTCTCACTTCGCCGCCGGCTTGGCGCGAAAGTCGACATCGCTGTTGGCGAGCAGGTAAAGCGTCGCCGCCCAGGCGGAAACGCATTGGCGCAACTGCTCGGGATCGACCACCGAAAGCGTGTCGTCGGCGGAGTGATGGATGTCGAAATAGCGCGAACCGTCCTGGTCGAGGACGAAGACCGGCACGCCGGCACCCTGAAGTCCTTCGATGTCGGAGCCGCCATCGCGAATGGGCTCGCGCGATATCATGACGCGCAGCGGCGCCAGCACCTGGGCCAGCGGCTTCAACTCATCCTGATCCATGGCGCCGGGCGGCAGCCGCGCGGCATAGACGCGATCGGCGCCGAAATCGGCCTCGCCGGCCGCCACGATCGAAGCGAGCTCCGATTTGTGGGCATCCAGATAGGCCGCGCCGGACCCGCCGGTTTCCTCCGAACCCCACAACACGACGCGAATGGTGCGGCGCGGATGGCGCGGCAGCGCGCCGATCACATGCGCCGCCGCCACGGTCATGGCGACGCCGGCGCCGTCGTCGATGGCGCCCGTGCCGGGATCCCAGCTGTCGAGATGACCGCCGATCACGATCGTTTCGTCCGGCACCGCGCTGCCCTTGATCTCGCCGCTGACGTTCCAGGCCTTGGAATCGGGGTTCACGCGCGAAACGAGCTTCAGATGAAGGCGCACCGGCCCGCGCGCCGCCATGTGCTCCAAAAGATCGGCATCGGGCACGCCGAGCGCGCCGGCCGGAATCTTGGGCGCGTCCGGCGCGTAGGCGGTGGCGCCGGTGTGCGGCGCGCGCGACTGCGCGGTGGAAATCGAACGCGTGAGATAGGCGATGGCGCCGCGCCTGGCCGCTTCGGAGGGCGCGTAGCGCGCCTGCACCGCGTCGCCATAGCCTTCGCCGTTCTGCGTGCGCGGCATGGACTGGTTCACCACCACGATCTTGCCGGCGAAGGCGTTGGGCGCGGCGGCGCGCAATTCCGCTACGCTTTTCAGCACCACGATTTCGGCGTCGATCCCCTCCGGCGGCGTCGATACCGAATTGCCCAGGCCGATGACGGCGAGCTTCTGCGCAAAGGGCGCGAGCACCTCGGCCGATTCCTCGCCGCGCACCCAGGACGGTTTGGCGAATTCCTCGGCATGGACATTGGTGAAGCCCAGCGCCTTGAGCTTTGCCAGCGCCCAGTCGCGCGCGCGCATCGCCGCGGGACTGCCCGCCGGGCGCGGACCGATCTCCGTGGTGAGCGATTCCAGAACGTCCCAAGCCGTGGAGTCCGCCAGCGCCTTGTCGCGCAGCGCGGCCGCGATCTGCGGACTGGCGCCGGCGCCCGATGCGGCAATCGCCGAAAGCGTCGCCGCCAGCACCGCGTGACGAAGTCTCCGCATCAGTTCTTCGCCTGATCGACCAGCTTGTTCTTGGAAATCCACGGCATCATGGCGCGCAGCTTGGCGCCGACCTCCTCGATCGGATGCGCCGCGCCGCGGGCGCGGATCGCCTTGAAGCTCGCCTGGCCGGCCTTGTTCTCCAGGACCCAGTCGCGCGCGAAGCGGCCCGATTGGATGTCGTCCAGCACCTTCTTCATCTCCTTCTTCGTCTCCGCCGTGATGATGCGCGGGCCGGTGACGTATTCGCCGTATTCGGCGGTGTTGGAGATCGAGTAGTTCATGTTCGCGATGCCGCCCTCATAGATGAGATCGACGATCAGCTTCACCTCGTGCAGGCACTCGAAATAGGCCATCTCCGGCGCGTAACCGGCTTCCACCAGCGTCTCGAAGCCGGCGCGGATCAGCTCGACGAGGCCGCCGCACAGCACGGACTGCTCGCCGAACAGATCGGTCTCGCATTCCTCGCGGAAGCTGGTCTCGATGATGCCGGCGCGGCCGCCGCCGATCGCGCTCGCATAGGACAGGCCGAGGTCGTGCGCATTGCCGCTCGCGTCCTGATGCACCGCGATCAGGCACGGCACGCCGCCGCCCTTCTGGTATTCGCTGCGCACCGTGTGGCCGGGACCCTTGGGCGCCACCATCAGCACGTCGAGATCGGGCCGCGCCTCGATCAGCTTGAAATGCACGTTGAAGCCGTGCGCGAAGAGCAGCGCCGCGCCCTGCTTCATGTTGGCGTGCAGGTCGTTCCTGTAGATGTCGGCCTGAAGCTCGTCGGGCGTCACCATCATCATCACGTCGGCCCATTTGGCGGCCTCGGCATTGGACAGCACCTTGAAGCCGGCGGCCTCCGCCTTCTTGGCGGATGCGCCCGAGCGGGCCGCGATCGCGACCTCCTTGACGCCGCTGTCGCGCATGTTCAGCGCATGGGCGTGGCCCTGGCTGCCGAAGCCGATGACGGCGACCTTCTTGTTCTTGACGAAGTTCAGATCGGCATCCCGATCGTAATAGACGCGCATGATTCAGCCTTTCACAGATGTCCGTTTGCTACCGAAGGGAGACAGGAAATAGGCGATCGGAATGAGCCCATAGATGACGAAGGATGCGTAGACCGACGCGAAGGCCAGCGCCGCGGCCGAGGCGTAGGCGGTCATCGCGGCATAGTCCAAGACGAGATCCAGGCGCGAGCGCGGATCGGTGCGACCATCCGCCCTCGCCAGCGCGGCGATATAGCGATGGAGCAGCGTGAACGCGATCGCGGTGCCCGTCAGCACGACGCCGTAGAACGCCACGGCGCCGGGCGCGAAGGGGTGCTCGCCCATCGTCGCGGTGGACAGCGGAATGAGCGATGCCCAGAACAGCAGATGCGCGTTCCACCAATAGAGCACCGGCGTCGCATAGGGCGCCGTGCGCAACATCACATGATGGTTGAGCAGCAGGATCGCCACGGTAGCGAAGCTCAGGACATAGCTGAGCAGCGGCCCCGCGATCTCGCGGATGACCGCCGTCAGCGAGGAGCTGTCGATCTCGCGGAAGGGGATCTTCAGCTCCAGGATCATGATCGTGATGATGATCGCAATCACGCCGTCGCTAAACGCCGCAATGCGGTCGATGGAGGGACGCTCGGCGATGGGCAATTGCGTGACCACGGTCAATCCAGCGACTGTTCCAGGCCCTGCTGCAGCTCGGGCACTTTTTCGGACGCGATGCTCAAATAGGCGTCGGCGAGATCGCGCAGCGGCTTCAGCGCCACGCAATGCGAGACGGCGAATTTGACGTCGCCGTTCAGGTTCGTCTCCGCCACGACGTAGTTCGCGCTTTTGCAGGCGGCGAAGGTCGGCGCGTCCGCGTTGGGACCCACGGCGGCCCAGGTCTTGGCGCCGGCATCGATCAGCGCCTGCCGTTCGGCCGCGCTCAACGACACCACGCGCGCGACGTCGATCGTGCCGCGCGATATCCGCTTCACCGTCATCGTGTTGCCGATCACGCGGATCGACAGCGCCGCCTGGGCGGCCGGGATCAGCATCACGCGCGCCACCGGCCCGCCGGTGTCGCGCCAGGCGTCGGGCAATTCCATCTCGCGCAGGGCCGCGCGCGTGCCGCACACCGCCTTGGCGTCGGCCGGCGACAGCGCCGAGGCCGCGCCGCACAGCGTCGCCACTTTCGGCGGCGGGGCCGGCGGCGGCGGCGGCGGCGTGTGCGAACAGGCGGCGAGGAGCGCACAAAGACCGGCGACCGCGCCGCGCAGGAAGAAGGAGCGGGTTGCCATCAGCCGATCGTCGTGATCTCGCAGCCGAAAAAGACCATCCCGCCCGAATCGGTTGACCACAGCATCAGGTTGAATTTCGCGCCGGGGGCTTGCGCCGGCGCGACGAAGTCCACGTGACCGGCCGCGATCGGCAGGAAGTTTCCGGACGAAATCTGGACGCCGCCCGATCCCAGCCGGTAGCTGCCGCCATTGCCCGAGAACCGGCAGTCGATCAGATGCGGCTTGGCCGAATCCGCGGTGTAGTTGATCATCGCGAAGGCGATGGGCGGCCCGCCGCTCTGGCCGGGCAGGCTGGCGTTGCCGCCGGCGGCGTAGGGCAGCACCATGTCGGGCCTTACCAGGGTCAACGACGCGCGGCCGTCAACATAGGGATGGATGATCGTGAGATCGACGATTTCGCTGAACGTGGTGTAGCCCGGCAGCGTCCCCAGCTTCTTGATGATCCCCGCCTTGTCACCCAGCGAAAGCTTCGGTGGCGGCGGTACCGGCTGCAATTGCTTGTAGATCTGCGCCTGCGCCGCGTCGAGCGCGGGCCATGCCGCCAGCATCGCCAGCGCGGCAATCCATTTCCTGGTCATGTCCTGATCCCTCTTTTGGGTCGAGGCGCAAGCCTAGCACATCGCGGCGACGTCGCGCTCACATCGCCTCCGGACCGCGCGAAATCGCGGCGACGCCGGTGCGGCTGACATCGATCAGGCCGAGCGGCCGCATCAGGTCGATGAACTGGTCGATCTTGAACGGCGCGCCGGTGATCTCGAACACGAAGCTGGAGTGCGTCGTGTCCACCACATGGGCGCGGAAGATCTCGCCGATGCGCATCGCCTCGACCCGCTTCTCGCCCTGCCCCGCGACCTTGACCAGCGCCATCTCGCGCTCGATCCCCGGCGCCGAGGTCGTCCAGTTGACGACGCGGTGCACCGGCACCAGCCGGCGCAATTGCGCCTCGATCTGCTCGATCACCTGCGGCGTGCCGCTGGTGACGATGGTGACGCGGCTGGTGTGCGCGGCGTGATCGACCTCGGCCACCGTCAGCGACTCGATGTTGTAGCCGCGGCCGGAGAACAGGCCGACGACGCGCGCCAGGACGCCCGCCTCGTTGTCGACGAGCACGGCCAGCGTGTGGCGTTCAATGCCCGGAGATTTCATCTGCGCTTCAACCACTGTCTCTGAAACTCCTCGACCGCGATCTCCTTGGCCTCGAAAGCCGGATCGCCGGCAAGTTCGGCGAGGGGCGGAATGGGCAGCGCTCCCAGGAATGTGCCGCCGGCTTCTTCATCCGCGTCGGCGAAGCCGCGCGTGCCGTTCGGATAAAGCTCGACCTTTCGCAGTTCGTGCCGCGCGCCGTCGAGCTCGCTATAGGAGTGGCCGGGCTCGCCCGGACCCGGTTTTTTCCAATGAATGTACAGATACCGCTTCATCGGATCAGACCATCATCTTGCCTTCGTCGGAGACCGTGGTGGCCTCCTCCTCCGCGTCGCACAGGATCATTTCGTTGTGCGCCGCGCCCGACGGGATCATCGGATAGCAGTTCTCCGTGCGGTCGACGCGGCAGTCGAACAGGACCGGCCGCTTAACGTCGATCATCTCGCGAATTTTCGCGTCGAGTTCGCCCGGCGTCGACGCGCGCAGGCCGACGCAGCCATAGGCCTCCGCCAGCTTCACGAAATCGGGCAAGGCTTCCGAATAGGAATGCGAATAGCGCCCGCCATGGAGCAATTGCTGCCACTGGCGCACCATGCCCATATATTCGTTGTTCAGGATGAAGATCTTGATCGGCAGGTCGTACTGCACCGCCGTCGACATCTCCTGCATCGTCATCTGCACGCTCGCCTCGCCGGCGATGTCGATCACGAGCGCATCGGGATGCGCCATCTGCACGCCGACCGCGGCGGGGAGGCCATAGCCCATCGTGCCCAGCCCGCCCGACGTCATCCAGCGGTTGGGCTCTTCGAACTTGAAGCGCTGCGCCGCCCACATCTGGTGCTGGCCGACCTCGGTGGTGATGTAGACGTCGCGGCCCTTGGTCAGTTCGTAGAGCCGATCGACGGCGTGTTGCGGCTTGATCAGCGTCGCCGAATTCTTGAAGCCGAGCGACTTCTTGGCGCGCCAGCCGTCGATCTTCGCCCACCAGTTTTTGAGCGCGCCGGCATCGACCTTGCGTTTCTGCACCTTCCAGAAGTGCAGCATCTCGCGCAGCGCCTTGGCCGCGTCGGCGACGATGGCGACGTCGACGCGCACGTTCTTGTTGATCTGCGCCGCGTCGATGTCGAGATGGATCTTCTTGGAGTTCGGCGCGAATTTCGCGATGTTGCCCGTGACGCGATCGTCGAAGCGCGCGCCCAGGCAGATCATCACGTCGCAATCGTGCATCGCGTTGTTGGATTCATAGGTGCCGTGCATGCCGACAAGGCCCAGCCATTGCGGATCGGACGCGGGATAGGCGCCGAGCCCCATCAGCGTCGAGGTGACGGGAAAGCCGGTGAGCTTGACGAGCTCGCGCAGCAGCTTGGACGCCTCTGGCCCCGAATTGACGATGCCGCCGCCGGTGTAGAACAGCGGCCGCTTGGCGTTCGCCATCAGCTCGACCGCCTTGACGATCGACGACAATTCCGGTTCGGTCTTCGGCTTGTAGGTGCGGTGCTTGACCGAGTCCGGCGCGATGTACGGACCCTTCTTGAACTGCACGTCCTTCGGAATATCGACCACGACCGGACCCGGCCGTCCGCTCGTCGCGATCTGGAACGCCTCGTGCAGCACCCGCGCCAGATCGTTCACGTCCTTCACCAGCCAATTGTGCTTGGTGCAGGCGCGCGTGATGCCGACCGTGTCGGCTTCCTGGAACGCATCGGTTCCGATCAGATGCGTCGCCACCTGGCCGGTGATGACGACCAGCGGAATGGAATCCATCAGCGCGTCGGTGAGGCCCGTGACCGCATTGGTCGCGCCGGGGCCCGAGGTCACCAGCACCACGCCGGGCTTGCCGGTGGAGCGGGCATAACCCTCCGCGGCGTGGGTCGCGCCCTGCTCGTGGCGCACCAGGACATGGGTGATGCCGTCGGCCTCGAACAGCGCGTCGTAGATGGGAAGCACCGCGCCGCCGGGATAGCCGAAGATGTGCTTGACGCCCTGGTCCTTGAGCGCCCGGATCACCATCTCCGCGCCCGAAAGCTCGATCGCGCCGTCCCGCGTGGGGCTGCCGGTATAGTTTTCCAGGGCAGCTCCGCTGCCGGGGGCGTTGCCGTCTTTGTCCATCGTCGTGTGCCCACAAATGATTAAGGGGCGTTTCCGCCCCTTCGAACACAGCCGCGTGCCGGATGATCGGGGCTATCCCCGTCCGGTCTGCGGCCGTCCAATAAGTACGCGTGCCAGGCTCATCTCAGTTCCCTGATGTGCGGCGCAAAATAGGGAAAGCCTGATTCGCCGTCAAGCAATTTCAGCGCACATATTCTTGAATTTGAGCAATTAAATTACCGGAACCCGTTCCATCGATCCGGGCCCACGCCGCGAACTGGTTGCGGAACCAGGTGTCCTGCCGCTTGGCATATTGCCTTGTCGCGGTGACCGCGCGCGCAATGGCCTCGGCCTCGCCGAGCGCGCCGTCATGCAGCGCGAGAAGCTCGCGCCGCCCGATCAGCCGGGCCGCCGGCAGCGCGGGGTCGAGATCGGCCAGGGCCAGCGCTTCCGCCATCGCGCCCGCGGCGAGCATGGCACCGAAGCGCTCCTCGATCCGCGCGCGCAGGATCTCGCGCGGCACCTCGACTACGAAGCGCGCCAGCCGCAGTCCGCCGAGCACCGGGCGGCCCTCATTGGTCTGCCAGAAGGCGAGACTCTTGCCCGACGCTTCGAACACCTCATAGGCGCGCAGCATGCGCTGGCCGTCGCCGGGATGGAGTTGCGCCGCCATGATCGGATCGCGCTGCGCGAGCGCGGCGTGAAACGCTTCGTTGCCGATCGCATCGAGCCTGGCGCGCGCCGCGTCGCGCACGCCGGCCGGCACGCTCGGCATCTGCGCCAGTCCTTCGGTGAGCGCGCGAAAATAAAGCCCCGTGCCGCCCACGAAGATCGGCACGCGGCCGGCGGCGCGCACTTCGGCCAGGGCGTGGCCCGCGTCGCTCTGATAGCGCCCGGTCGAGTAGGGCTCGCGCGCCGGCACATGGCCGTAGAGCAGATGCGGCACGGCGCGCATATCTGCGTCCGAAGGCCGCGCGGTGAGGATGCGCGGCTCGCGATAGACCTGCATGGAGTCTGCATTGACGATCACGCCGCCGATCGCCTGCGCCAGTTCCAGCGCGGCGCGCGACTTGCCGCTCGCGGTGGGGCCTGCGATAAGAACGGCATCGACGGACAAGCGGACGAGCCTTTGAGCGACAGCGCAGAAATCGCACGGTTCGCCATGCTGGCGGAAGAGGCCATGAGCGCCATCTACGACGCCCGCGGCACCGACGCCCGCGCCGCCCTGGACGACGCGCGCTACTACCTCGAACGGGCGCTGGGCATCGCGCGCATGCGCGGCCTGGCGGCCGAAATCGACGAACTGACCAAGAAGCTCGCGCGCGTCGGTGCCGCCTATGACGCGCGGTTCAAGACGATCCGTCCCGCCGCGCCGTGACCGATCTGCCCTATGCCCTCAACGTCGTCGGCGCCTCGCGTTACGCCGTGCGGATGCCGCTGTTCCCGCAAGTGGGGCACGAACGCTGGCTGTCGCCCGGCCGGGCGCTGGACATCTATTTCGACCACGATCCCGTCCAGACGCTCGAACGCGCGCGGCATCACTTCGCCGACCAGCCGGTGGACGTGAACGTCGTCGCGACCGCCAATCGCCGCAAGAAGCTGCTCATCGCCGACATGGATTCGACGATCATCAATGTCGAGTGCCTCGACGAGCTGGCCGACATGGCGGGGCTCAAGCCCGTCATCGCGGCGATCACCGAGCGCGCCATGCGCGGCGAGATCGCCTTCGAGGAGGCGTTGCGCGCGCGCGTCGCCATGCTCAAGGGCCTGGAATTGGCGGCGCTGCAGCGCGTCCATGACGAGCGCATACGCCTCAACCCCGGCGCCAAGACCCTGCTCGCGACGATGCGCGCGCACGGCGCGCACACGCTGCTGGTTTCCGGCGGCTTCGGCTTCTTCACGCAGCGCGTGGCCGCGGCCGCGGGCTTTCATCACGACCGGGCGAACGATCTTTTGCACGACGGCGCGGCGCTCACCGGCCTGGTCGCCGAACCGATCCTGGGCCGCGAGGCCAAGCTCGCCGCGCTGGAGGAAGCGGTCGCGGAGCTCGGCCTCTCGGCGCAGGACGCGCTTGCGGTCGGCGACGGCGCCAACGATCTCGCCATGATCCAGCGCGCCGGTTTGGGCGTCGCCTATTACGCCAAACCCCTCGTCGCCGCCGCCGCCGGCGCCAGCGTGACCCACACCGACCTCACGACGCTGCTGTATCTGCAGGGCTATGGGGATGAGGAGATCGTGCGGGCGGAGTAGAATTACCTCTCCCGCATGCGGGAGAGGACGCAAAAGCTTGCGCTTAGCGGAGCACAGCGGAGCTAAGCGCTTAGCTTTTGCTAGGTGAGGGGAATGGCGCGAGCGATAGCCCTCACCCGGCTCGCGACGCTCGCCGACCTCTCCCGCTTGCGGGAGAGGTTATTTAAGCCGCACCGCCACATAGGCCGTGTCGCTGCCGCGCTTGATCAGCATCGCGACCACCGCCTTGCCGGCCTTGCGCGCCGCGTCGATCTGGCGGCCGACATCGGTCGGGCTGCGCACCGGCACGTCCTGCACCTGCACGATGACGTCGCCGGCGCGGACGTTCTTGTCGCCGGCGGGGCTGTCGGCGGCGACGGCGGTGACGAGCACGCCCTGCACGTTGCCCGGAACATGGAACTGGCCGCGCGCCGCGCCGTCGAGCGCGCCGAGCGACAGGCCCAGCATCGTGACCTTCGGCGGCGGCGGCCCGGGCGGCGCCTTGGGCGGCGGCCCGGACGACTTCTCGGCGAGGCGCTGGACGGTGATGCGCAAGGTCAGCCGCTTGCCGCCGCGATAAAGATCGACCGGCACGGTCTTGTTGATCGGCGTGTCGGCGACGAGCCGGCTCAGCGAGCGGCTGTCGGTGACGGGCTTGCCGTCGAAGCCGGTGATGAAATCGCCGAACTGCACGCCGCCGCGCGCCGCCGGCCCGCCGGGCGTCACGTCGGCGATCAGCGCGCCCGCGATCGACGGCAGGCTGCGGGCCTCGACGATGTCCTCGGTCGGCTGCTGGATGCGCACGCCGATCCAACCGCGCATCGCCTGGCCGTAGCGGCGCAATTGATCGGTCACCTCGCGCGCCAGGTTTGAGGGGATCGAGAACGCGATGCCGACCGAGCCGCCGCTGGGCGAATAGATCGCCGAGTTCACGCCCACGACGTTGCCGTCCATGTCGATCAGCGGGCCGCCGGAATTGCCGCGATTGATCGGCGCGTCGGTCTGGATGAAATCGTCATACGGTCCCGCCTCGATGTCGCGGTTGCGCGCCGAGACGATGCCGGCCGTCACCGTCGAGCCCAGGCCGAACGGATTGCCGATCGCGATCACCCAATCGCCGATGCGCGCGCGGTCGCTGTCGCCGAAATGCGCCGACGGCAGGGGCTTGCGCGGCGCGACCTTGAGCAGCGCCAGATCGGTCTTCTCGTCGCGGCCGATCAGCTTGGCCAGCAGCGTGGTGCCGTCGTTGAGCGTCACCGAGATCTGGTCGGCGCCCTCGATCACATGGTTGTTGGTCACGATGTAGCCGGAAGGGTCGATGATGAAGCCCGAGCCCAGCGAGGTCACGTGGCGCGGCAGGCTCGGCGCGGTGCCCAGATAATTCTTGAAGATGTCGGCCAGCGGCGAATTGGGGTCGATATTGGGCAGGCCCGGCGCCGAGGGCAGCGGCTTGAGCGTCTGGGTCGTGGCGATGTTCACCACCATCGGCAGCAGCCGCGCGGCCAGATCGGCGAAGGTCGCGGGCGCGCCGCGCACCGGCACGATCGGCGCTGCGGGCGGCGCGGCCAGGGCGCCGGCGAACGCGAAGGAAAGGGACAGAAGAAGGGCGGTCAGACCACGAATACGCATTGCGCGGGGGAACCTTGAGGACGGGTCAATGAAACGGTTGGGTACCCCTATGGGAACGAAATGTGAAGTGAATAAGGCGCGGGGTCACGCTCACGAAGCGTTGTCTTGGAGCCTAAGCCAAACATGTTTCCTCACCCGCGTGCGGGAGAGAACGCAAAATCCCGCCCTTAGCGAAGCTAAGGGCTTGGATTTTGCTAGGTGAGGGAAACGACGCGGAGGCGTGCCCTCACCCGGAAATGCTTCGCATTTCCAGCCTCTCCCGCAAGCGGGAGAGGTACACAAGCCCTACTTCCCGCCCGGGCCGTGGCCGAAATATTTGAGGAAGTCGCTGTCGGGCGACAGCACCAGCGAGGTGCCTGTGCCGCCCAGGCTGTCCTGATAGGCCTGCATCGAGCGCCAGAAGGCGAAGAACTCCGGATCCTGGCTGAACGCCGAACCCAGAAGGCGCGTCTTCTCCGCGTCGCCCTCGCCGCGCAGGATTTCCGATTCGCGCGTCGCCTCGGCCGTCAGCACCGTGACCTCGCGCTGGGCGCGCGCCTTGATGCGCTGCGCCGTCTCGCTGCCTTCGGCGCGGTATTCGGCCGCCTCGCGCTCGCGCTCGGTCTTCATCCGGCGGTAGATCGCGTCGGAGTTCGCCTGCGGCAGGTCGGCATGACGGATGCGCACATCGACGATCGCGATGCCGAAGCCCGACACCGCGCGGTTCAGTTCGTTGCGGATGTCGATCATCAGCGCGGCGCGCTTGTCCGACAAGACCGCCGCGAAGCTCTCCTTGCCGAGCACGCCGCGCACGTTCGACGACAGGAGCGGCGCGAGCTGGATCAGCGCGTTCTCCTTGTCGGTCAGCGTCTGGTAGAAGCGCAAGGGATCGATGATGCGCCAGCGCGCGAAGGCGTCCACGATCATGCGCTTCTTGTCGGAGGCGATCACCTCCTCGGTCGGCGCGTCGAGCAGCAGAACGCGCTTGTCGAAGAACACCACGTTCTGCGTCAGCGGCGTCTTGAAATGGATGCCCGGATCGGTGATCACCGCCTGCGGCGCGCCGAACTGCAGCACCAGGGCTTCTTCCGTCTGGTTGACGAAATAGAAGGTCGAGAACAGCGCCAGCGCGGCGACGAGCGCCAGCAGAACGGCGGCGATGGCGAGGGGGCGGTTCATTGGCCGCCTCCGCTCTGCGCCGGTGCGTTGCCGGGCGGCTTCGCCCCGTTGCCCAGCATGTTGGGCAATTGGAAATACGGCACCACGCCCTTGGCCGAATTGTCGACGATCACCTTGTTGGAGTTGGCGAGGATGGCGGACATGGTCTCCAGATACATGCGCCGACGCGTCACGTCGGGCGCGGTGCGGTACTGCGCCAGGACCGAGAGAAAGCGCTTGGCCTGGCCGCTGGCTTCGGCGATCGCCTGCTGGCGATAGGCCTCGGCGTCCTGGACGATGCGCGCCGCGTTGCCGCGCGCCTGGGGAATGATCGTGTTGGCGAAGGTCTCCGCCTCGTTGCGGGCGCGCTCCTGGTCGGTGCGCGCCGCCTGCACGTCGCGATAGGCGTCGATCACCTGGATCGGCGGATCGACCTTCTGCATCGTGACGTTGATGACGGTGACGCCCGCGCCGTACATGTCGAGCGTCTTCTGCATCAGGTCCTTGACCTCGATCTGGATGGTCTCGCGGTCCTGGGTCAGGATGTTGTCGAACTTGCTGCGGCCGACCACTTCGCGCATCGCGCTCTCCGCGACCGCCTTGATCGTCGTGTTGGACGGATCGTTGGCGTCGGGCGGGCTTTCGACGTTGAACAGATAGGCGCCGGCGTCCTGCACCTTCCAGAACACGGTGAAGTTGATGTCGATGATGTTCTCGTCGCCGGTCAGCATCTCCGACTCGGCCGGGATGTCCTCCTGGACGTTGTTCTCCTCGTCCGCCTTGAAGCCGATATTGATCTGGCGCTGATGCGTCACGTCCAGCGTGTACTGCGTCTCGATCGGCCAGGGGATGTGATAGTTGATGCCCGGCGGCGTGCGCGCGACATAGCGGCCGAAGCGCAGCACGATGCCCTGCTCATAGGGCTCGACGAAATAGATCCCCGTGGCGAGCCACACGATCACGATGCCGAGCAGCACCATGATCAGCGTGCTGGTGGTGAACCCGCCGCCCGGCAGGAAACTCTTCAGCCGGTCCTGGCCGCGGCGCAGCATGTCCTCGAAGTCGGAGGGGCCCATGCCGCCGCCGCCGCCCGAGGACGGGCCGCGGCCCCACGGGCCCTTGGGCCCGCCCGTTCCGTTTCCACCCGAAGAATTGGTCCACGGCATCGCGCGCCCCTGCGTCCCGGCCTGTCCAATTTGCTTGGTTACCAAAGACTCGGCGGTTATATGTGCATCGCCGCCGGGGCGCAAACGCAGCGCCCCTCCATGCTAGATGGCGTTGCGGCGGACCGGTTCAAGGACTCCCATGGCTGAGGTTTCACGCGAGGCGGTGTTGCGGGCGCTCGACCAGATCATCGATCCGGTGAGCGGGCGCAGCGTGGTGCAGCAGGACATCGTGCAGGGGCTCGTCATCCGCGCCGGCCATGTCGGCTTCGCGGTCGAGGTCGATGCCGCGCGCGGCGCCGGCGCCGAGCCGTTGCGCAAGGCCTGCGAGGACGCGGTCGCGGCGCTGCCCGGCGTGCTGTCGGTCACCGCCGTCCTGACCGCGCATCAGGCGCCGCCGGCGCCGCAGCGCGGCGCGCACGGCCCCGCGCCCCGTGCCGAACCCGCCGGCATTCCCGGCGTCGGCGCCATCATCGCGGTGGCGAGCGGCAAGGGCGGGGTGGGCAAATCGACGGTCGCGGCCAATCTCGCCGTCGCGCTCGGCCAGCGCGGCCTCAAAGTCGGTCTGCTCGACGCCGACATCTACGGCCCTTCGGTGCCGCGCCTGTTCGACATCAAGGAAAAGCCGAGCACCCAGGGCAAGAAGATCGTGCCGATCGAAAAATACGGCATCAAGATCATGTCGCTGGGCTTTCTCATCCGCGAGGACGAGGCGGTGGTGTGGCGCGGCCCGATGGTGCAGAGCGCGCTCACCCAGATGCTGCAAGACACGCTGTGGGAGCCGCTCGACGTGCTGGTGCTCGACATGCCGCCGGGCACCGGCGACGCCCAGCTCACCATCTCGCAGCGCGCGCCGTTGCGCGGCGCGGTGATCGTCTCGACGCCGCAGGACATCGCGCTGATCGATGCGCGCAAGGCGATCTCGATGTTCGAGAAGACCAAGGTGCCGGTGCTCGGCATCGTGGAGAACATGAGCACCTTCGTCTGTCCGCATTGCGGAACCGAGAGCCATATCTTCGGCCATGGCGGCGCGCGCGCGGAAGCCAAGAAGCTCGGCGTGCCGTTCCTGGGCGAAGTGCCGCTCGTGATGGCGATTCGCGAGACCTCCGACGCCGGCCGTCCGATCGTCGCGACCGCTCCGGACGGGAAGGAAGCCGCCGCGTTCCGCGCAATCGCGCAAGACGTCGCGGCCGCTGTCGCGGTTGCGCAGCGCGCGGGCCCGCGAATTGTGCTGGAATAGGTCATGGCCGCCAGCAAACCTCAGATCCGCAGTCTCTTTGCCACGCCGCTCGCCGTGCACTTCCTTCCGGTGGCGCAGGACGTCAACGCCGCGCTGCGCCCCTTGATCGCCGAGCGCGCGGGCGCGGGCCAGCGCGGCCAGGGCTGGCGCTCCGATCCCGATCTTTCGAGCTGGGCCGGCGACGGCGCGCAAACCCTCTTTCGCGTCGTGCGCGATCTGGCCGACAGCCTGACCGCGACGCGCACCGGCGCGCGCGTCAACCTCGATTGGAGCGTCAGCGCGGTCGCGTGCCTGCGCCAGAAGGGCGATTACCGCGAAGCCGCGGCGCGGCCCGGCGCCGTGTGGTCGGGCGTCTATTACGTCGACGACGGCTACGCCAAGTCGGACGAGGAAGCGCTCGGCGGCGAGTGCGAGCTATCGGATCCGCGCGGCGTGCTGCCCGCGATGATGGCGCCGCATTACGGCTTTCGCATTCCGGGCGGACTGACCGCGGGACAGTGCGAGGTCGTGCGGCCGCAAAGCGGGATGATCCTGTTGCATCCGTCCTGGCTGGCGCGCGGCGAGCGCCGCTATGACGGCGAGCACCAGCGCGTGACGATCGAGTTCGATCTGACGGCACCGGCTGCCGGCTGACCCGCCCTTTTTCCTCCCCCGCAACGGCGGGGGAGGAAAGCCAGTCACTACCGCCCCGCCGTGATCGCCATCGTGACGACCGTCTTGCCGTCGGGCGTGGTCTGGGTCCAGGTGTCGCCGACCTTGTGATCGCCCTTGATCTCGTTGCACATCGTCGCCTTGGACGGATCGGCCGGTGCCGGATCGGTCACCGTGAAGCAGACATGGCTGTCGTCCTTCCAGGCATAGGTGCCCTTCACGGTCTTGTCGCCGACATGCTGCTCCCAGGTCTTGTCGGCGTTGACGTAGATGACGAACTTGGTGCCGTCCGGCAGCGTCTGCGTCACCGTATTGCCGTAGGCGACGGCGAACAGATCGCCGGCGAAGGCGGCGGTGGAAAAGCTCGCGGCGACGGCCGCGGCCAGGATGATGCGCTTCATGTGGATTTCCCCTTTTCGAACCCGTTAGGCATATGGGCGCTCGATGACAATCGTGCAACCGGCGTCACTAGTTTTATCCCTTGCGCCGGCGCGGTCCCCGCCCCGCTATTCGATGCCGGCCTTGATCGTCAGGTTGCGCGACTGACCGTTGGCGCTCATCGTCCAGCTGTCGCCGACCTTATGGGCGGCCCAGGCCGTGCAGAACGGATTGCTGGGCAGGCCCGGCGGCGGATCGCCGACATAGGTGCGGCAGAGCTGATCGCCCTTGATCTCCCAGGTGCCCTTGTAGCTGCGGCTCATGCCCATCATCGAACCGACCACATCGAAGCTGTGATCGGCTTTGTAGTGGGTATGCACCTCGGCCATGCCGCCGGTGGAGATGACGGTGTTGCCGTAGTAGCCGGTCATGATGTCGTCGCCGGCAAAAGCGGGCGCCGCGGCGAGGCCGAGCGCGCCGGCCGCAATCCAGATCCTGAGCATGGGTTCTCCTTTGGTGATGACGATCAATTCAAGCCTTGCACGAGCGAGCCGTGGCCGCCGTCCGCCGACGTCCAGTTGCCGCCCACCGCGACGGGGGCGATCGGATTGCATTGCGGATTGGTCTTGCCCGGCAGCGGTGGATCGAAGGTGTGGCAAAGCTGGCCGTCCGCCGTGATCTCCCACGTGCCCTTGTAGCGATAGTTGAAGGCCGGCGCGACGCCGTCGAAGGTATGGTCGGCATTGTAGTGCGTATGGGATTCGACGCCGTTGGCGTCCACGACGACGACGGTGTTGCCGTAGAAATTGGCCATGGGATCGGCGGTGTCGTCCGCCCAGGCCGCGGCGGTCGCCGCGAGCAGGATCGACAGGCCGATGGCAAGCCGTTTCATGCGGTGTTCCTTTTATTGAATGCCGGGGACGAGCGAGACGGTGAACGGCCCGGCCGTCCAGCTGTCGCCCAGCTTGTGTTCGGAGACCGGCGCGCAGGTCGGATTGGGTGTGTTGGGGATCGGCGGATCGGAGGTGAGGCAGATCGTGCCACCGTCGATCTTCCAGCTGCCCTTGAAGGACACGCTGCCCTGCTTGCCCGTGTAGGTGTGATCGGCGTTGTAATAAATGTGGTTCTCGGTCCCCGCCGCGTCCTTGGTGATCGTCGTGTTGCCGAAGCGCGAGGCCAGGATCTCATCGCCGGCAAAGGCCGGCACGCTCAGCGCCAGCAGCGCCGCCCCGCCGAACAGGATCTTATGCATGTCCGCTCTCTCCCCTTGCCGTCCGTTGCGTCCGTTCGCGATTTCGTGAACGGCCGGGCCCCTTGTGCCGGGCGCCGCAGCCTAAGGTTAGCGCCCAATACCGTCGGCGCAAAGAAACCCCGGGAGAATTTGACGCATGAGACCGATCCACTTCGCAATTGCGATATGCATGATCGCCTTCGTACCGGCCGCGATGGCGCAGACTCCCGCCGCGGCCCCCACGCAAAGCTGCCGCGACGACATGGGCCGCGCGCTGGATTTCTGGATCGGGACCTGGAAGGTCACGACGACCGACGGCACGGTCGATGGCCACAACCGCATCGTCGGCGCGCTCGACGGTTGCGCGGTCATCGAGAACTGGGAAGGCACGACCGCCGGCGACATCGGCAAGAGCCTGTTCTCCTACGACGCCGCCAACCACCGCTGGCATCAGACCTGGGTCCGGCCGGACACGACGCATGCCGGCGGCATCACCAATGGCGATCTGGTGTGGATCGGCGCCGACAAATCGGCGCATTTCGTCGACGAAGTGTTCGGGCCCAAGGGAATCGCGCTGCTGCAGCGCACGACATTGGCGCCGCTCGCCAACGGCACGGTGCGCCAGTTCATCGAACAGTCGCGCGACGGCGGCAACAACTGGGTGTCGGCTTATGACGCGATCTACAGCCGCGAGCCCGACAAGGCCTTTGCGATGACGCCGGCCGTCGCGAACGATCCGATGCCCTGCCGCGGCGCGACGGGCGGCACCGCGCTCGACTTCTGGGTGGGAGACTGGAACGTCGTCGCCGCCGCGAACGGCACCAAGATGGGCGACAGCCGCATCGAGCGGGTGCTGGACGGCTGCGCCATCGTCGAGAACTGGCACGGCGCCGACGCGAACGACGACGGCAAGAGCCTGTTCGTCTTCAGCGCGCTCACCGGACTTTGGGACCAGACCTGGGTGGCTCAGAACACGGCGCGGCCCGGCGGCTACAAGAACAAGCACGAGCTTGCGAGCTATCCGGACGGCGGCATCCGCTTTCAGGGCAACCTGTTCGTGCGGCCCGGCCTCGTCGTGCTCGACCGCACGACGCTGACGCCGCAGAAGGACGGCCGCGTGCGCCAGACGATCGAGATCTCCAAGGACGGCGGCGCGAACTGGATCGTCAGCTTCGACGCGTATTATGTGCCGGTGAAGCACTGACGCCGAACTCGGTCTGCCCCCAATCCCCATTGTCATGGCCCGCGAATGCGGGCCACCCAGGTGACGCCGCTTCAGCCCTCGAATTTTGTGGCGCACCAACTGGGTGGCCCGCACTCCGGCGGGCCATGACAATTGAGTCTACCCGCCCTACCCCCGCACCAGCGTCACGTATGAATAGCGCACGCCCTCGGCGGTGACGTGCTCCTCGCGCGCGGTCTCGCGCCAGACCGCGCGGTCGAAGGGCGGCAGATGCGCGTCGCCTTGCGCCTCGACATGCACCTCGGTGAGTTCGATGCGCGTGGCGAGCGGCAGGGCCGCCTTGTAGATCTCCGCCCCGCCGACGATGGCGGCCTCGGACGGATTTTCCGCGCGCGCCTTCGCCAGGGCATCCTCGAGCGAATGCACCACGAGCGCGCCCGGCGCCGCGTAGGACGCATCGCGCGTGATCACGATGTTGGTGCGCCCGGGCAGCGGACGCTTGGGGAAACTCTCCCAGGTCTTGCGCCCCATCACGATGGGCTTGCCCATGGTCAGCGCCTTGAAGCGCTTCATGTCCTCGGGGAGGCGCCAAGGGATGGCGCCGGCGGCGCCGATCACGCCATTGTCGGCCATCGCCAGGACGAAGACGACGTCGCCGCTCATCCGCCGCCCAGTTTGGCGAGCGCCGCGCCCTCCAGGCGATAGGTGAACCAGCCGGCGTGCTGGCGCGCCCCCAACGCGTCGTAGAAATCGATCGACGGCTTGTTCCAGTCCAGCACCGACCAGTCGATGCGCGCCGCCCCGGCCTCGACCGCGGTCTTTGCCAGATGCGCCAGCAGCGCCTTGCCATAGCCCTTGCCGCGATGCGTCGGCCGCACGAACAGATCCTCGAGATAGATCGCGCGCCGCGCGGCGAAGCTCGCATAGATCCAATACCAGGTGGCGAGACCGGCCGGCTCGGCGCCGTCGAACAGCAGATCGCAGTTGAGCAGCGGGGCATCGCTCAGATAGTCGCGCCGGATCACCTCCGCGGTGACGTGGAAGACGGGCAGCAACTTCTCGTATTCGGCAAGCTCGGTCAGCAGCGTCAACACGATTTCTTCTTCGCCCTGCCGCGCCCGCCGAATCAGAAAGTCCGTCATGAAATGAATACCTTATGCGTTGCGCGCAGCTTAGGTGCACACCGCGTCATGGTAAACCGCGCGGGAACCAATCCCCGCCATGCACAGTTAGCGTGCCGGAGCGCGGTAGACGCCGCGGGTTGTTTTCCGTCAACAATGCGCCGCGTTCTGCGGTTATAGTTTTGCCAATTCCTGGGAGGAAATCGCATATGAAAAAGACATTTCTGGCTTCGGCCGCCGTGCTCGCGCTCCTTGTCGCGTCGCCCGCTTTGGCCGATCGCCACGACGACGACCAGCACGGCAGCAAGGGCAATGCGGCCGGAAGCAGCGCCGGCGCGCACGGCAGCACCGGATCGGGCGGCAGTCATACCGGCGGCGGCGCCTCGGGCGGCGGTCACCACGACCTAGCCCCCTCGGGCGGCGGCGCGGGCGGCGCGTCCACCGCGCACACCGGCTTCAGCCAGGGCTCGGGCGGCCGCCACTTCGACAAAACCAACGCAAGCCACGGCGCCGGCAGCACTGCCAATCCGCTCACGGGCGGCGGCGGCATGAGCCAGGGCTCCGGCGGCCGGCACTTCGGCAACAGCACTGGCGCGGCAAGCAACGCCAATCCGCTGACGGGCGGCGGTATGATGGGCAGCAACAATACGCACCGCACGGGCGGCAGCAGCCACGGCAATACCACGACCGCCATCTTCGGCATCGGCGGGCACGGCTACAAGAACAGTTCGAATTTCGGCCATAGCCGGCACAACAGCGCGTTCGATTCCCTGCGCCGCGCCGTTCACGCCAGCCATCGCTATCACGACGGCACCTATCGTCGCCCGACCGGCTGGTACGAACACACCTGGAACTACGGCGACTTCCTGCCGGCGCTGTTCTTCGCCGATCGCTACCAGATCGACGACTACGAGGATTTCGACCTGTCCGACCCGCCGGACGGCACGGTGTGGGTGCGTTACGGCAGCGACGCGCTCCTCGTGGACGAAGACACCGGCGAGATCATCCAGGTGGACTACGGGATCTTTTATTGACGGTTTACCTCTCCCGTTTACGGGAGAGGACGCGAAAACTTGCATTTGGCGCCGCGCAGCGGCGCCAAATGCTTAGTTTTCGCTGGTGAGGGGACGAAGCTTGGCGCCCACCCTCACCCGATTTGTCGCTGCGCTCCAAATCGACCTCTCCCGCAAGCGGGAGAGGTTACTACACGGCGATCTCCGCCTTGATGGTCGGGTGCGCGCGGTAGTTCTCGAGCGCGAAATCCTCGTATTTGAAATCGAAGATGCTCGTCACATCCCGATTGAGCCGCATCGTCGGCAGCGCATAGGGCTTGCGCGTCAGCTGCTCGCGCGCCTGGTCGATGTGGTTGAGATACAGATGCGCGTCGCCCAGCGTGTGCACGAATTCGCCGGGCTTCAGCCCCGTCACCTGGGCGATCATCATCGTCAGAAGCGCATAGCTCGCGATGTTGAACGGCACCCCTAAGAAGATGTCGGCCGAGCGCTGATAGAGCTGGCACGACAGAAGCCCGTTCGCGACATAGAACTGGAACAGGCAGTGGCAGGGCGGCAGAGCCATCTTCGGCACGTCGGCGGGATTCCAGGCGGTGACAATTAAACGGCGCGAATCCGGATTGGCTTTGATGTCGCGCACCACATTGGCGATCTGATCGATGCTGCCGCCGTCCGGCGCCGGCCAGCTGCGCCATTGACGCCCATAGACCGGCCCGAGCTCGCCCTTCGCATCGGCCCACTCGTCCCAGATGGTCACGCCCCGGTCCTGCAGCCAGCGCACATTGGTGTCGCCCTTCAGGAACCACAGCAATTCCAGCACGATCGCCTTGGCGAACAGCTTCTTGGTCGTCATCAGGGGAAAGCCGGCGCTCAGATCGTAGCGCGCCTGATGCCCGAATACCGACAGCGTGCCCGTGCCGGTGCGGTCGTGCTTGCGCACGCCCGTCTTGAGAACCAACTCCAAAAGATCGTGATACTGGCGCATGGCCCCACTATAGGCCGATTCCGCCGCCGCTTCAGCTATCCGCCGTCAGGAAGATCGTGCGTTCCTCGACGCGGCGCTTGTGCAGGCCGTCGATCACGACCTTCTGGCCGTTGACCGTGCCCTTGTCCCACATCAGGAAGGCGTCGGCGGAACCGGGGATGTCGCCCGCGTTGAACTTGCGCAGCACGGTGGAGCTCTGGAACGCGCCGATCCCGATATTGTAGGTCAGCGACAGCATCGCCGCGGCCTGGTGCAGCGTCGCCGTCCGCGTCAGCAGGGATGCCATCTGCTTGCTCTTCAGGCTCATCTGATACGACAGAAAACCGGTCGCCTGCGCTTCGGTGACGGCGGGATCGGTCATCGTCACCGACTTGCCGGTGCCTTGCGGCGGCGGCGGATAAAGGATCGTGCCGTAGCCGATGGTGGCGACGCCGACCGAGTCCTTATAGGGGCTGCCGCGGAAGCCCTCGAACTGCTTGATGATCGGCATGGCAAGCGGAAAGACGACGCTGTCGCCGGGCCAGTTGGGCATGAAAACCCCCTTGTGAAGGATACAACCGCGCCGCACGCCGCGTGGGCCGACGCTAGATCACGGCCGCGCCCCTGCCAACGCCGCGGGAACCTCCGGCCCTTCAATTCTTAACCCCCGCATCCTATATTGGGTGTGCTGGCTTGCCAGCTATGGCGATAAACGACTGTGTAATAAGCGGCCCGGACCCGGGGGCGGTACCCGGCGCCTCCACCCCAGGTATCGGGGATCAGGTATCAGGTATCAGAATTTCTGATCCCCGATACCTGATACCTGATTTCTGAGGCGGGGGCGAAACAGGATCGACGGACGTGTAAAGGCAGTTCTTTCGCTCGGTATGGTATCCGCCGTTATCGGGCTACTCGTACAGGTGCCAACGATAATGAAATGGCCCTCGCTGCCTAACTTCGGTTAGCCAAGCGCGGTTCAGGGGGGCACCGGGCAACAGAAGCCCCCCACTGAATCTTGAAGAGCGTGCGATCGATCCTCCCCCGTGAAACGGGGGAGGGGGACCATTCGCTGAAGCGTAGTGGAAGCGAATGGTGGAGGGGGCGCGTGCGCCGCCGCCCCCTCCACCGCTTCGCGGTCCCCCTCCCCCACTGCGTGGGGGAGGATCACGATCTACAAATTCCCCTCTT
>Ga0265320_10000493_pt1 | contig 30773 bp, 20 predicted proteins | sample 4827metaG_FD_202087 | JGI IMG/M metagenome (GOLD analysis project Ga0265320, IMG submission 202087) | Rhizosphere microbial communities from Carex aquatilis grown in University of Washington, Seatle, WA, United States - 4-8-27 metaG | ecosystem: Host-associated > Plants > Roots > Rhizosphere >... | reverse complement strand
GCAAGGGCGGCCGCCGGCGAGCCCAGGCGGGCGGACCAGCGTTCGAGCCACCCGAGGCGGCGCCCCAAAGCCGCATCGATGCGCCTATTCAATTCCCCTATCCGGTTGATAAAACTCCGCATGGAAAAGCCTGCTAGTCCACGTACTCCTCGATCAACCGGGCGACGAGCGCCGTCCAGCCCGTCTGGTGGCTGGCTCCCAGGCCCTGCCCCGTGTCGCCGTGGAAGTACTCGTGGAACAGGATCAGGTCCTTCCAATGCGGGTCGTCGATGAACCGCTTTTCGGGGCCGAGGGCCGGCCTGCGCCCGGCCGCATCCGGCATGAAGAGGCTGGAAAGCCGCTGAGCGAGTTCGCCCGCAATTTGCAGCAGGTTTAGCCGGCGGCCGCTCCCGGTCGGAAACTCCATCGTGAAGCTATCCCCGTAGAAGTGGTGGTAGCGCTCGAGCGCCTCTATTAGAAGGTAGTTCAGGGGAAACCAGACCGGACCCCGCCAGTTCGAGTTTCCGCCGAAAAGCCCGGTGCGCGATTCGCCGGGCTCGTAGTCAACCCGATGCTCCTGGTCGCCCAGTTTGAGGATGAACGGGTTTGCCACATAGGCCCGGGAGAGCGAGCGGACCCCGTAGGGAGAGAGAAACTCCTTTTCGTCAAATACGTACTTGAGGACCCGCTCCAGCCGCTCGCGCGTCGGTATCGCGAGCAGCCTCCGGCCCGCGTCCTGGCCGTCCCGAGCCATGTAGGAGATGTGCTCGGCAAGGTCCGGCCGGTTCTTGAGAAACCAGCGCGTCCGCTTGGCGAACCCGGGAAGCTGGTCCAGCCTTCCCTCCTCGATGAATTCGACCGCGAAAAGCGGGATCACGCCAACGAGCGATCGCACCCGAAGGGGCGCCGTCCGGCCGTCGATCGCCAGCTGGTCGTAATAGAACCCGTCCTCCTCGTGCCAAAGGCCGGTGCCGCCGAAGCGGTTCATCGCGTCGGCGATGGCCACGAAGTGCTCGAAGAACTTCGAGGCGATGTCCTCATAGGAGGGGTCGACCTCCGCAAGCTCGAGGGCCATCGAGAGCATCGTGCCGCAGTAGAACGCCATCCAGGCGGTCCCGTCGGCCTGTTCCAGATGCCCGCCCGTCGGCAGGGGCTTCGAGCGGTCGAAGACGCCGATATTGTCGAGCCCGAGGAATCCCCCGCTGAAGATATTGCGCCCGTCGGGATCCTTCCGGTTCACCCACCAGGTGAAGTTCATGAGGAGTTTCTGGAAGACGCGCGCGAGGAAGAGGCGGTCCCGGCCGCCCCGCGGGCCGGTCATCTTGTACACGCGCCAGCAGGCCCATGCGTGAACCGGGGGATTGACGTCGGAAAAATTCCACTCGTAGGCCGGGATCTGGCCGTTCGGATGCATATACCACTCGCGGAGCAGAAGATTGAGCTGGCCCTTGGCAAAGTCGGGATCGACCTTCGCGAAGGGAATCATGTGGAAGGCCAGGTCCCACGCCGCAAACCAGGGGTATTCCCAGCAGTCCGGCATGGAGAGGACATCGCGGGCGAAGAAATGAGGCCAGTCGCCATTCCGGATTCCCGCCCGGCTCGCTGGGGGCGCCGGCTGGTCCGGATCGCCCTCCAGCCATTCGGGGACGATGTAGTTGTAGAACTGCTTCGTCCAGAGAAGCCCGGCATAGGCCTGCCTGACCACGTCCAGGGCGGCGCGGCAGTCGATGCCGCCAATCGAGCGCGGCCGCGTCCGGCCTCCGGTCTCGAGGGATCCAAAGAACTCGTCGGCCTCCCTAAGGCGCGCGGCCATCGTCGCGTCAAAATTCTTCCCGAAACTCTGAGCCGGTTGCTCGTCGGCGGCGTAGAGCCGAAGGCGCAGGATCCGCTCCTCCCCGGGTCCGAGGGTCAGCGCGTGGTGCGCCGCGCACTTCGTCCCGACCCGGCCCGGATTGACCGCATCCGTGCGACCGCCGACGACGCACTCGTTCAGGCCGTCCTTCACAAAGACTGATGCATTCGTTCCTCCAAAGAGCCGCGCGACGTTCGTCTCGTTTTCCGTGAACAAAAGTGGAGGCGCGCCTTCCTTCGATGCTTCGACGTCGAGGAAGTACCGCCCCAGCGACGCATGGTCCCCCTGCACCCGCCCCTCGCCCGTCGCGCGCAGCCGCGGCTTCACCTCGCAGCCCTCGTGGCGGCAGCCCCAGGACCAGGTGTTCCGATACCAGAGCGTCGGAAGAACGTGCAGCTGCGCCGCCTCCGGCCCCCGGTTGGCGACCCTTATCCGGATGCAGACATCGTTCGGGCCCGCCTTGGCGTATTCGACGCCGACGTCAAAGTACCGGTTGCCGTCGAAAATGCCCGTGTCGAGAAGCTCGAATTCCGGCTGGTCGCGCCCGCGCGCGCGATTCTCGCCCAGCAGGCGCTCGTAGGGAAAGGCTGCCTGGGGATACTTGTAGAGGGCCCGGAGCCAGGAGTGCGTCGGCGTCGCATCCAGGTAGAAGTAGCATTCCTTGACGTCCTCGCCGTGGTTGCCCTCGGAATTGGTGAGCCCGAAGAGCCGCTCCTTGAGGAAGGGATCCCGTCCGTTCCAGAGCGCCAGGGCGAAGCAGAGCCGGCATTCCCGGTCGGTGATGCCGAGCAGGCCGTCCTCGCCCCAGCGGTAGGCCCGGCTCCGCGAATCCTCATGCGTGAAGTACTTCCAGCTGTCGCCGTCGCCCGAATAGTCCTCGCGCACCGTGGCCCACTGGCGCTCCGCGAGGTACGGACCCCACCGCTTCCAGTTCTTTTCCCGGGTCGCGTCCTCGGCCAGGCGCTTCCGTTCGGCGTTTGGTGTGGGCATGGCCGGCCGTTCAGCGCTTCTTCGAGTCGTCGTCCGCCAGGTGGAACCGGTGAAAAGCCCGGTGGATGAACGGGGCGAGAACGACCCCCGCAAGCGTGATGAACGCCAGCCCGCTGAACAGGGCGTAGCATCCGGCAAATACCTTCCCTGGGTTTGTCTGCAGGGTGCCCAGGGGACCCATCCCCGAAAGGATCATCGCGGCGTTGGCGAAGGCGTCTATCCAGGACATGTGCTCGGTGACCCGGTAGCCCACGATGCCGATCCCGAGCGCGGCGGCCAGAAAGCCCGCGCACAGGAAGAGGGTCCGGGTCACGCGGCCGTAGAAATCCCGTCGCGGGAGGAGCGGCGCATACTGGTTCTCGAACTTCAGCAGGGCGCGTCGCGGCATCGGTGATGGGAAGATTCCGAAATTCGGAGTAGCTCGCAAACAAAGAATCTCCCATTCTGGCTCCCCTTCATGAGCGACTCACCCCGGGCCACCCGCGGCTTTTACAAGCATCTCGATCCCATATCCCTCTCGCGGACCCTATTCGCCCAGCGCGGAATCATCCTGCAGTTCATGGCCCGCAACTTCCATGCGCGCCACAAGGGCAGCTATCTCGGGATCGGCTGGGCGGTGCTGAACCCGCTCCTCATGCTCAGCCTATACTTCGTAGTCTTCGCGATGATTTTCCCCTCCCATTTCCGCTCGGGGCCGGACGAGACCCGGGCAGACGTCGCCCTCGCGCTCCTCGTGGGCCTGGCGGTCTTTCATTTCCTGGCCGAGGTCATCGCACAATCCCCCGCCCTGATCGTCGGAAGCCCCAATCTTGTGAAAAAAGTCGTTTTTCCCGTGGAGATCCTGCCCGTCGCAAATCTCGGGGCCTGTCTCGTCAATTTCGCCATCAGCGTGACCTGGGTGCTGATCGGCATGCGTCTCTTTGGGCGCGGGGTGCCGGCATCCACTGCGTGGCTTCCCGCGATCATCCTGCCCATGGTGCTCCTCGGGGCCGGCCTGGGCTGGTTCCTGTCGGCGTTGGGCGTCTTCTTCCGAGACATCGCCCAGATCACCCAGCTGATGTCGCTCCTCCTCATGTATACGAGCGCGGTCTTTTATCCCAAGGCCCGGGTGATAGCCGTGCCGAAGCTTTGGGCCGTCATGAGGTTCAATCCGGTCATCCACATCATCGAAATGCTTCGCAACACGATGCTCTGGCGCCAGCCGATCAGCATGGCCGAGCTCGGATGGCTGTACCTGGGGTGCGGCGTGGTGTGCCTTCTCGGTTATGCGTGCTTCGCGACTCTTCGCTCCTCGTTTGCGGACGTTCTTTAAGGTTGCCGAGTCCCGGAGGGATGCGCTTGGCTCACCCCCTTGTGCTCCCTTTGCCTGCCCGGCTTTGATGCGGATCGCTGCCATGCGTAAACCTCTCCTCTCATTTCCTGCAACCAGCCGCGCGGCCCTCGCCGCACTGTGCATTCTGGGCCTGTCGGCCCTTTCGGGGGGCTGCTCGAAGCAGGCCCGCTCCGTGCCGGACCGCGAAGCGGAGGCTCAGAGGCTCTATGAGCGCGCCGACCTGATGGTTCGGAAGATCAACGAGGGCGAGTATTCCTACGCCTACATCAATTTCCATTACCAGCAGGCGATGAAGAACATCGACCGCATCCTGGCGGAATATCCCGACACCGAATACGGCAGGAAAGTGCAGGCGGGAGATCTCAAGCTCGGCCCGTACACGATCGAGCACTTCCGGACGGCGCTCCTTGCCCAATTGAGCGACATGAAGGAGGCGACCGAGAGCGTGGTGAATTGCGCCATTTACCTCTATAACTTGCCGGAGGCGAATCCCGCCGAGTCGCACGTCGCGCTCGCGCAGATCCTGGAGACCCTCTGCCGGCTCGTCCGTTCCGACGAGGCGATGATCTTCCCCACCCTGCCGCAGGAGGATCTGTACGGCAAGGAGACCATTGTGAGAGTCGTCTCACAGTACATGCAGCATGATCTCGCGCAGAGCATCCTGGAAGGCGCAGATCCATCCCAGCAGCCGGCCCTCGCGGCCGCCTATGGCGAGGGGCTCGCCGTGGGGGGAGCCAAGCCCGCCACCCTCGCGGACCTCGTCAGCCAGTATCCAACCCCCGAAAAGACGGTCGAAATCGGCATCTTCAAGGGGATGGTTCAACGCGAGCGGATCGGCTATCGGAACCAATTCGACAAGGTCGCCCAGAAGCAGGAGCGGGACGCCCTGGAGGCCATCCGCAAGAGCGGCAAGGCAGCCGGCAAACCCAAGGATGCCCCCGTCCGCTACGACATCGCAGCCTACTACCGCGACACATTTGGCGATCATCCCCCGGCGGAGGCCGTTGCCGCGTTAGCGGGACTGCAGGCGCTCCAAGGCAGGCTGGACGACGCCCAAGCGCTTGTAGGCAAGCTTGATGAGGCCGCCTTGGTCACCGTCGTGCAGTCCTACTACGAGCACCTCGCCCTCACCACAGGCGTGAGCGGCAACGAGGACCTCCACCGCAGGCTCGGGCTGAGCTCCGACGGCCAGGCGCGCTGCGAGCTCAAGCTCGTCGAACTCCTGGCGGCCAACGCCCGTTACGCGGAGGCGGACGCGCTCGAAAACGCAGGGATGCAGGAATTCCCGAAATTCCATGACGAGTTCGTCCGCAGCCGCATGCGCGGCGTGTTCTACTCGCGCGAGGAACTCTTCACCCTGGGATCGAAGACGATTTCAAGCCTCGACATCAAGGATCCCGCGGTCGCCGCCGAGGTCCTCCTCGACTGGTTTCTCTCGCCGAACCGGCTGCCCACCAAGTCCTGGGGCGCTGACGAGATCATCTTCAAGTACTTTTCCATGCAGAAGGAAGGACGGCCGGTCTCGCGGAAGCTGAACAAGGTCGAATAACCCAGCCCCAACGGCGCCGGCATGATTTTCAACACCTTTTGGTTCGTCCTGTTCGCGCTGATCGTCGTGCCGGCCTACTGGCTTCTGCTGAAGCCGCAGCTCCGACTTCCGTTCCTCGCGATCGCCTGCGCTGTCTTCCACTATCACTTCGCCGGGCCGGCCGGGGTCCTGCCGATCATCTTCATCGGCATCGTGACCTACTTTTGCGCGCTGAGCCGGAACAGGGCGGCCTGCGCCGCCGGCATCGCCCTCAGCGTCGTCGCGCTCTGCTTCTACAAGTACACGCACTTCCTGACGATCGAGGTCCTGGGCGCGCTCAACGCCGGCTGGGGAGCCTCCGCGCTTGCGGCGGCAAAGCACATCGTTCCGGGAGCCGCCCTCGCGACGACGGGAAAGGAAACCTTCGTCCCGCCTCTGGGGATGAGCTTCTTCGCCTTCGAGTTCGTCCATTACCTCTACGACGTGCGGCAGGGCCACGAGCCGATCCGGAACCCGATGCGGTTCATGCTCTTCGCCATCTTCTTCCCGTCGCTGGTCGCCGGCCCGATCAAGCGCTTTGAGCAATTCCAGCCATCGCTCCAGAAGGGCGCCGAGTCAGTCGGTGCGACCGACGTCGCCCTTGGTCTGCGCAGGATCGCCATGGGCTTCTTCAAGAAAGTGGTCATCGCCGACAACCTGACCCTTGCCATCGCCTTCTACACGCCCCCGGCCGATCCGCTCGGCCATTTCGCCGCCCTGACACTCGGGGGGCGCTGGGCGGTCTTCCTGATGCTCGGGACGCGCATCCTGATGGATTTCAGCGGCTACAGCGACATCGCGATCGGCCTCGCCCGGCTCCTCGGCATCACGCTGCCGGAAAACTTCAACTGGCCCTACGCGGCGACAAGCATCCAGGACTTCTGGCAGCGCTGGCATATCTCTCTCAGCAGCTGGATTCGCGACTACGTCTACATTCCCCTGGGGGGCAACCGGCACGGCCTCCTTCGCAAGATCCTGAACGGCCTCGCCGCCTTCGCCCTGTGCGGGCTCTGGCATGGGGCCGCCTGGAACTTCGTCGCCTGGGGCGTCTATCATGGGCTCGGCCTTGGCATTTGCGCCAACTATCCCGCCATTCCCGTTCTGGGCCCCGTCATCAAGAAGCTCCTCGGCGCGCACCGGCCGTTCTGCTGGATCCTCACGCAGGCCTTCGTCTGGTTTGGCTGGCTGCTGTTCTTCTACGCGGTGTCGGATGCGGCTGGAATGGCTGGCCTGCTGTTCACTTCCGGCACAGCGCCATGAGCCCGGGCGAGATATTCCGCGAGTGGCGCTCTAATCTTGCGCCGCGCACCGTGCTCCTCGGCGCCCTGGCGGGCTTCGGGGCGATGTGCGTCCTCGGCCGCTACGTGGCGCGCATGGATTATCATCCGGGCTTCGTTCGATTCACCCAATGGGATTCGCCCGAGAGCAAGTACTATCCGACGGTCAACGAGATGATCGCCATCGTCCGCCACGAGATAAAGCCGGGCCAGATTCTCGTCATCGTGGGCGGAAATTCCGTCCTTCGCGGCGTGGGCCAGCCGCCGGACCGCGTATGGAGCAAACGCCTGCAGGAAACCCTTGGAAGCGGGTACTACGTGGTCAACTTCGCCCTGAACGGATCTCCGCCGACCAATGCGGGAGGCGTGGCCGCCGAGGCGCTCCGAAAGGAATTCCCCAGGCAGATCTACATCGCGAACCTTCCCCCCACCCAGATGGGCTATCCCACCGGGAGCGAGGTGTACCGCTTCGCCAACTGGGAGGCCTATTACAAGGGCATGCTGATCGACGATCCCGTGCGCAACGCGGAGATCAAGTACAGCCATGCGATCCCCGAGTACTACAACCGGGAGTTCGCCGTCGGGGAGCTGAAGATCCGCGAGTTTTTTGACAGCCTCTTCTATTTCCAGGATTTCTGGAACTGCTTCACCTTTACCCGGATGAATCTGGTCTGGGGCGCCTATTTCCCCGGCGTGACCGGCTTCCAGGATCCCATCCGCTTTCTCGATCCGCGCACCGTGTATCCCGATCCCGAGCCGGATTCGGCGACCTGGCCGATGAGCGCCCGGTTCCCTGAGGCGGGCGTTCCCGGGGAGCTCGACATCGTCCGGGGAGTGAGCATCTACGCCTTCAATAAGGATGCCGCCGGAAAATGGCAGCTCTACCAGCCCGTCTGGGACGAATTTGAAAAGGAGAGCTCGGCGGCCTTCCCGCCCGAGCTCAGGAAGCGCACCCTGATTCTCATGGGCTATGCCTGTCCCTTCTACCTTGCGCGCCTGAAGCCGGACGAGCTCGAGCGCAACGACCTCTCCTTCAACTATGCGGCCAAGGAATGGGAGAAGGGCGGGTTCTCATCCCTGATTTACGGGAAGGACTTCGTCGCTGAGGATTTCTGCGACCGCGCCCACATGACCTGGCGCGGCGGCCAAAAGCTGGCCAAGGTTGTTGCGGTTAAAATCCGCGAAATGTCCCAAAAGCTCGGCTATACCAACCCATGAACTCGACGGATTCCATTTTGAAATCGCGCCCGGTCAGGCATGTCGTGTCCCTGCTCGTGGGCCTTGTCGTCGGGGTGTTCTTCCACTACCTTCTCTTCCGCCTGACGCTGCCCGTCCAGCCGTTCATTTACGTAGCATTCTAAATCCTTCATGGTGCCAGCCTCCCCTTCCCTTCTCCTCCAGCGCCTGGCGTTTTCCGCCGGACTGCTGCTGGCGGCCCGTGCCGCCGCCGCCGATGCCCTGGACCAGTGGACCTGGATGGGCCCCGCCGCCAAGGACTCGTTCAAGGGCGACAATTACGCCGGCGTCTACTACAATCAGGACAAGGCGATGGTCGCTGTGGTTGGGAGCGGCTTCAAGGTCCTGCTGCGCAAGGAAGCCGATCCGGCATGGCGGATCATGGATGCCGGCACGCAGCACCCGCTCTACGGCATCACGTTCGCAAACAATGCGTTCTTCGCGGTCGGCGCGCGCGGCTCGCTCGTCACGTCGAAGGACGGCGAGACCTGGGAAAGCCGCGACTCCACGGTGACCGTGCCGCTCTTCTGCGTCATGTACACGCCGAGCGTCTTTGTCGCCGTCGGCGACGGGGGGACGGTCATCACCTCGCGCGCCGGAGGCGAGTGGACGACGCATCCATCGAGCGTGATCACGGCCCTGAACAGCGTCACATTCGCGGGCCGGGCGTTCGTCGCGGTCGGCTCGAATGGCACGATCCTGAATTCAGACAACGGAAGCTATTGGCTGCAGAGGGATTCCGGCACGGCCAGCGGCCTCCGGGGGGTCGCCGCGGGCAATGGTGTCTTCGTGGTCGTGGGCGAGGACGGCACGATCCTCACCTCGCCAACTGGCCAGACCTGGACGCCCCAGAAATCCGGCACCGAAGAGACGCTTCATGGCGTCGCATTCGGCCACGACACCTTCGTGGCGGTCGGCTCGAGCGGCACGATTCTAACCTCGGCGGACGGCGTGACGTGGCAGGCGCGCCTATCGGGATTCCGGCATTCCCTGCGTGCCGTGACCTTTGGACACGGGAGATTCTGGGCCGTCGGCTCAAACGGCGCGATCCTTGAGTCGGGCTCCTTCGGCGAGTAGCGCCTTCCCCTCCCTCTTCCGATGGTATCCTCCTCCGGCACCGCGAGCGAACGCCGCCAGGCTTCCCTGGCCTCGCGGGGGGACGATGTCGCCATCCGCGTGTCGCGGCTGAGCAAGTCCTACCGGATATGGAACGATCCGGCCGCGCGGCTGAAGGCCCCCTGGTGCGCGGGCCTGGCCCGCATCCTCCCTCCCGGATCGGCCCATGACCGCCTCGAGGCGAAGGCTGCCGGCTACTATCGGGATTTTCACGCGCTGAGCGACTGCTCCTTCGAGGTTCGCCGGGGCGAGACCTTCGGCATCGTCGGCCAGAATGGCGCGGGCAAGTCGACTCTCCTGCAACTCGTCGCCGGCACCCTGACCCCGACCGGCGGGGAGGTTACCGTACGCGGCCGGGTGGCGGCGCTCCTCGAACTCGGCTCCGGATTCGACCCGAATTTCACGGGCGTCGAGAATGTCTTCCTGAACGGGGCCATTCTCGGACTGTCGGAAAAAGAGGTGCGCGCCCGCTTTGACGAAATTGCGGACTTCGCCGACATCGGCGACTTCATACACCAGCCGGTCCGGACCTATTCCAGCGGCATGGTCATGCGGCTGGCCTTCGCGATTTCGGTCTGCGTCGATCCCCAGGTGCTCATCGTCGACGAGGCGCTCGCCGTCGGGGACAATTACTTCGTCAACAAGTGCTTCCACCGGCTCAACGAGCTGAAGGCCCGCGGCGTGACGATCCTCTTCGTCAGCCACGCCGGCACGATCGTCACCAGCCTCTGCAGCCGCGCCCTCCTCCTCGACAAGGGCCATACCGTCATGGTGGACGAGGCCGAGAAGGTCGTCAGCCACTACAACCAGATCATTCGGGAAAAGCAGAGTGCGGACGTCCAGCGCATGAGCGAGCACCCGGCTCCCGCTCCCGCGGCGAGCCCGGCGGCTCCCGTGGCGGAGCCGCCTGCGAGCGGTCCGGTCCCGATCGAATTCACCGCAGACCCCGAGATGGAGAAACGCTGCAAGGCCACCCGCTTCGGCAACGGCGCCGCGCGCATCGTCCGACTGCGCCTGGAGGATACGGCCGGGATGGAACGCTCGGAATTCCTGCACGGACAGAGCGTGGTCCTCAGGTTCTATTGCGAATTCAACGACGACGTGGACGAGATCGTCATCGGGTATTTCTGCCGGACGGACACCGGAATCAACCTCACGGGCACCAACACGCAGGTGGAGGGCATCCGGATTCCCCGTCAGACGGCCGGCCACCGCGCGCTCATGGTCTTCCATACGACCCTTCCGGTCAGGCCCGGCATCTACTCGATCTCGATGTCGCTCACGGGGCGCAAAGGCGCCGACAAGGAGGTCACGACCCTCGACTGGGTGGACCTGGCATGCTCCTTCTCGGTCCACTACGCGCCCAACCAGCCTCATTTTGAGCAGCAATTGCTGATTCCCCACGATTTTGAGTTCTATCCGATCGCCTAGCCTCGCCCGCCAGAATGATCACCCTCGCGCAAATCGGATGCGGCTACTGGGGCCCGAATCTCCTGCGGAGCTTTTCCGCGCAGAAGGACGCCTGGGTCAAATACGTGGTCGATCCCAGCGAGGAGCGCCGCCGCTACGTCCGTGAAAACTTTCCGCGGACGGCCCCGATCGATTCGCTCGAAGCCGTCCTTGCCGACCCTGACGTGCAGGCCCTTGTCGTCGCCACCCCTGCGGACACCCATTTTGACATCGCCCACCGGGGCCTGCGGGCCGGCCGCCACGTCTTTGTCGAGAAGCCGCTCGCCCGATCGGTCGCCGAAGTCGATCTCCTTGCGGCCGCCGCCGCCGAGCGGCGGCTCACCCTCATGGCCGGCCATACGTTTCTCTACAATCCGGCCGTCCTTTACCTGAAGTCCCTGGTCGATTCCGGCGAACTCGGCAGGATCTACTACCTCTATTCCCAGCGCTTGAACCTCGGCGTCGTCCGCCGGGACGTGAACGCCCTCTGGAACCTCGCCCCCCACGACGTCAGCATTTTCAATTTCCTCCTGGGCGCCACTCCGCTGGCCGCCTCGGCGCACGGGACGGACTATCTGCAAAAGGGTGTTGAGGACGTCGTCTTCGCGCATTTGGAGTATCCGGACCAGGTCACGGCGAGCCTGCAGGTGAGCTGGCTCGATCCGAACAAGGTGCGCAAGGTCACGCTCGTCGGCAGCCGAAAGATGGTCGTCTATGACGACATGGCCGACAACAAGATCGTCGTGTACGATAAAGGCATCGATTCGCTCGCCAAGGACGGGAATCCGCTGCCCTTCGACCATCCGGATGCCGGCCGCCTTGTTTATCGCTCCGGCGACGTGCACCTGCCGAAAATCGCCTCCGCAGAGCCGCTGCGCGAGGAGGCGGCGGACTTCCTGGGCGCGATCGCCGAAGGCCGCCCGCCCCGGAGCGATTCGGCGAGCGGCCGCGGCGTTGTTGCTGCGCTTCAGGCAGCATCGCTTTCGCTCCGCGAGAACTCGCGCCGCGTGCGCCTGGACGAGATCTGAACCGCTCCAGCCGTGGAGGCGCAGTTGGAACATCCTAGGCGCGAGAGGCTCGCGCTCGGCGGCGTTGCGGTCATCGCAGCCTGCATCGCGGGTTTCTATCTGCTTGTCGGCACCACGGTGCAGCGGCCGTTCGCCTTCAAAAAAGCGGATTCAAACTATTATCCTTTGCTGGTGGACGGCTTCCGGGCCGGGCATCTGGGCTTGGCGGCAGATCCGCCGGCCGGGCTCGCAAAACTTTCGAATCCCTACGACCCGGCGCAGCGCGAGCAGGCCGGTCTGGTCGACATGCATGACGTCAGCTATTTCCACGGCCGCTACTACCTTTATTTCGGCGTCGCGCCCGCAGTGACGCTTTTCTGGCCGTTTCGCGCCTTCACAGGCGTCCACTTTTCGCAGGAGCTCGCCACGATCCTTTTCTGCATCGGCGGCTATTTCTGCAGCCTTGGGTTGTTCCTGGGATTTCGCCGGCGCTACTTTCCAGACACGGCTCCCGGATGGATCTGGCTGGGCGCCCTCATGATCGGCACGGGCAATCTCTGCCCGGCGATGCTCGCCCGGAACAGCGTTTGGGAAGTGCCGATCGCGGCCGCCTATTTTTACTCCTGCCTGGGACTGCTGCTGTTCTTCCGGGCTTCAATTCCCGGGGCCCGCCGCGGCGTCTGGCTCGCCCTCGCGGGCTTGGCGCTCGGACTCTCCATCGCGTCGCGGCCCCATTTTGTATTTCTATGCGTCATGCTGGGGCTTTTCCGGCTCTGGGATTGGCGTCGGCGCGGACGCGCCGGCGTGGCGGCCGGCCTCATGATTAGGGAAACGGTCGCACTGTTCCTGCCGGTCGCCCTCCTTGTCTCCGGATTGCTTGCCTACAACTATGCCCGCTTCGGGGATCCCCTGGAGTTCGGAGTGCGCTATCAGCTAGGCGGAATCGACACGCTTCACCTGAAGCCGATGAGCATCCGGTTCCTGCCGCTTAACTTCTATTACTACTTCCTGGCGCCCGCGCAGTTTCAGCGCTACTTCCCGTTTGTAACGGTCATCCGCGGACATCTTGGATCGAGACCGGCGGGCTATCTCGGAATCGAGGACCCGTATGGAGTCCTGGCGAATCTGCCGTGCTTCTGGCTCGCCCTGCTCGCTCCCGTCATTTGGGCCCGGCGGGGCCGCGGACAGGGTGAACTCGGCCGCTGGATGGCATTGCTGGCCCTGTGCTTTTCAGGCGTCGCCGTGCTCACACTCTGCTTCGGGGCGGCGAACAACCGCTACATGGTGGATTTTCTTCCGCTTCTGCTGCTCGTCGCCGCACTCGCCCTGCTGATGCTCTCCCGTCGGGGAAGCCTGTCCGCCGGCGCCTGGCTGGCACTTCGGATCCTCGTCGCAGCCGGTGTCATCTATTCTGCGGCCTTCAGCGCGCTCGCCGCGATCAACCACGAGGGAAGATTCGCCGTGAATGAGCCCGGAACCTACCGGGCGCTCGCCCGGTTCTTTGACCGGCCGGTGCTGGCCTGGGAAAAGCTCCATCCCGGGACCTACGGTCCCGCCGAGGTGAGCCTGCGCTTTCCGATGGGCCGCCCGGGAAACGCGGAGCCAATCCTGGTGACGGGGGCGTCCTACGCGTCCGACTATCTCTACGCCGTCTACGCAACCGACGGGAGGCATCTGCAATTGGGATTCAGCCACACCAATCACAATCAGGAGGTGAGCCAGCCGATTGCCGTCGACTATCGGACGCCGCACACCCTTGGGATTCAGATGGGATCCCTCTATCCGGCCGCGACTCATCCCTATTTTTCCGCCTGGGATCCCGGGGCAATCGAGGCGGCCAAGCACACCCTTGTCGTGACGCTCGACGGCGTTCCCTATCTTTTCCGAAAGCAGGATTTTTACGACACAACCCCGGGGTTTGTGACCTTCGGGGACAACGATGTGTCGGAGTTCGTCGCACGGCGCTTTTCCGGGCAAATACTCTCCGTTGCAAGGAAACCCCTTGAGCCGCCCGTTCATGCGCTCGCAGGCAATCAATTCGCGCGCCTCGCCCTGGTGCTGCCCGCCGATGGAGCCGGCCGGCGCGAGCCCTTGATCGGGACGGGAATATCCGGCGCAAGCGATCTGCTCTTCATCGAATACAAGAATGCGGACCAAGTCCGTTTTGGATTGGAGCATGCCGGCCGGCCGTCTGAATATAGCCGCACATTTCCGGCGCCGAAAGGCGAGATTCACCTGTTGGAAGCCAGCCTGGGATCTTTCTATGACGCCCCGCGCAATGCCCGCGAAAGCGAGCTGGCCGGTACACTCTTTGTTCGCTGGAACGGACAGCTGGCATGGGTTGAAAAGCGCGCTTTCTACCCGGGTGGGGCCTCCCCGCCCACCATCGGATTCAACAGGCTTGGCAATCCGGAGGTCGCACCGGAGTTTACCGGGCGGATCGTCGCCCAGGATTCCCTGCAATTGCTCCCAATCCCGCAGGCCTCCGCCTTCCATTTCGCGCCCTATTGGATTGAGGCGGGCACGCACCCGGCATACGGCCCGGTGCGGATGCGGTTCCAGCTGCCGGATCAGGTGACCACCTCGGCCGATCCGCTCCTTGTGACTGGACCCTGCACCTCGCAGGAGGACTTCCTGTTGATCACCTACCCCTACCCCGGACAAATCGGATTCAGTTACCTCCAGCCCGGCGCGGGCAGCCAGCTGAGCCGGCATTATCCCGCAAAGCCAGGCTCGAGTCACACGGTCGAGATCGACATGCCGTCCCTCTATCCGACCGAGACGGATGCCTTCTTCGCCACGCGCACCCTTGATGAGATCATGGCTCTCAGGCAGGGCTGGCTTTCGACCAAGTTGGACGGAACGGTGGTCTTTAAAAGCGTCGTTCCCCATTCCGAATCGACGGCGGATCAGGTGACGCCGGGCGAGAATAGGGTTTCCGACGTTTGCGGCCCGCGCTTCACCGGCAAGATCCTTTCGGTGGAACGCTCCAGCTTCGAGCCTCCTCCCGGGTTCGACGCAAATGACGGGCCCATCGAGATCGTCCTCATCCCGATCGCCGGCGCCAAGGGGACGGAGAATCTGCTGTCCACGGGACCCGATGCCTCCCCGGACACCCTTGCGATGACCTATGGCACGCCGGACACGTGCCGTTTGTCCGTGAATACCACGGATGGACGCTCGATCATGAGCGCCCCCGTCCGCATCGAAGCAGACACCCCTCATATCCTGCTGATTCGCTGGGGAGGGCTCTATGCGGACGCTTCACTCCGACGGAATGTTACTGTCGCCCTCGACGGCAAACGCGTTCTTGCAGGACAGATGAAATTCGGGTTTTCCGCGCCCCAAAGGATCTCCCTCGGCACAGCGGCCCGGAAAGGAGCAGCCTTCTCAGGCATCCTTCGATCTGTCCGGCGCCTGCCATCCACTACGGACCTGCCCTGAGATCAGCTCCGGCTGGATGGCGCTTTCCGGTTTACCCCCGGCCGTCCGCCTTTAGCCTGTCCGCCTTCCTCCATGCCCGCCGGCCCTGCCATCTTCCTCCGTCAAAAGCCGCGACGTCAGTTCCGCATGGGCGGGACCTGACCCCACCCGTTCGTGGAGGCGCATCAGCGAAGTTCCAGGAGCGATAGGTGGGCTCTTGCCGGCGTCGCGCTCATCGCGGCCGGCGTGATCGGGTTCTATGCCTTTGTCAGTGGAGCCGCTTTCCAGAAGCCGGTCTTTTCCGCGTCCAGCCTGGAGTACTATCCCCTGCTGGTGGATGGCTTCCGCGCGGGACGCCTGGGTTTCAACATCGATCCGCCAGCCGCGCTTGCCTCGCTCAACGATCCCTACGATCCAATCCAGCGCCAGCAGGCCGGCATCCCCGAGATGCATGACGTCAGCTACTACAAGGGGCGTTATTATCTCTATTTCGGAGTAGCCCCGGCAGTGACATTTTTCTGGCCGTTTCGCGCGATCACGGGCGTTCAATTCCCGGAGGGCATAGCCACAATCCTGTTCTCCGCCGGCGGCTACCTCTGCAGCGTCGCCCTCTTCCTCGGGTTGTGCCGCCGCCACTTCCCAGCGACGGCTCCCGGATGGCTTTGGCTGGGGACCTTGATGCTCGGCTTTTGCAATTTTTGCCCGGCGATGCTCGCAAGGAACAGCGTCTGGGAGGTGCCGATTGCCAGTGCCTATTTTTACTCATGCCTGGGACTGCTCCTCCTGTTCAAAGCGGAAAGCGGGACCGGTCGCCGCGTCGCGTGGCTGGTGTTTTCCGGAATCTCCCTTGGCCTTTCGTTCGCATCGCGACCCCAGTTCGTCCTGTTCTGCATGGTCCTTGCCTGCTGGTGGCTTTGGGATTTGCGCCGGCGGTGGCATTCAGGTGGGTCAGCCAAACGGGCGCTCCTCGCAAAGGAGACAGCGGCCCTCTTCCTGCCGATTGCAATCATCGGGGTGGGCCTGCTGGCGTACAACTACGCCCGCTTCGGAAATGTCATGGAGTTCGGGCAGAAGTACCAGCTTGGGGGAACAAACGTCGCGCACGGCGGCGTCATGGGAAGCCGGTTCATCCCGGTCAATTTCTACTACTACTTCCTGGCGCCTGCCCAGTTCCAGAGATACTTCCCATTTGTAAGCGTGATACGCGGCTATCCGGGCACGAGACCGGCCGACTATGGAGGCTCGGAGGATCCTTTTGGCATCCTGCCGAACCTCCCGTTTTGCTGGCTCGCCTTCCTCGCGCCGCTTCTGTGGATGCGCTGCCAGCAGGAGAAGCGGGCGATTGGCCGATGGCTGGCGCTCTTCGGTCTTGGGTTTCTTGCGATCGCCGCGGTGACCCTGTGCTTCCTCGGGTCCACCAATCGCTACATGGTGGACTTTCTGCCGCTGCTGCTGCTTGCGGCTGCGATCGGTCTTCTCATGGTGGCTGGGAAAGCCGGTCTTGCTCGTGCCACCCGGCGTCTCTTCAGCGCGGGCGTGGCGGCGATCGTTGTCTATTCGGCTGCCTTCAGCGCGCTCGCAGGAATCAATCACAACGGGATCTTCGCGGCCAACCAGCCCGGAGCTTTTGCGGCCCTCGCGCGTTTTTTCAATCGGCCGGTCTTTGCGTGGGAGGCGGCCCATCCGGAGGCCTACGGCCCGGCCGAGATCACCCTTCGCTTTCCGATGAACCGACCGGGCGCCGCGGAGCCGATCCTTGTGACCGGCGTGTCCTACCTTTCCGACTATCTCTACGTTGTCTATACGGCCGACGGCCGCCACGTGCAGCTGGGATTCAGCCACACCAATATCAATCAATGGCTGAGCCAGCAGATCCCCGTCGATTATCGCGTTTCACACACGATCGCCGTCCAGATGGGATCGCTCTACCCGGCTAGGACCCACCCCTATTTTTCCTCGTGGAAGCCCGAGGCAATGCGCGCGGCAAAATCCTCGATCGCCGTTCTGCTCGACGGCGTGCCCTATCTCTCGGGTGATCAGGAGTTCTTCGACACGACCCCGGGCTTCGTCAAGATCGGGGAAAACGACGTCTCGGAATTCACCTCGAGGATGTTCACGGGCAGCATCCTGGAGGTGAGACGCCAGCCGCTCCCGGCGCCGATAAGAGCCTTTGCGGGAGAAGGCTTCCTGCGGCTTGCCATTGTCCTGCCGAAAGCGGTGCCGGGACGGCGCACGCCCCTTGTTTCGACCGGGGCGAACGGACGGGGGGATATGCTCTTCGTGGAGGATCAGGACGAAGACCGCATTCGCTTCGGCTTTGAACATGCGGGTCGGCCGCCCGAATTCAGCCAGTCGCTCGCCATCCGGCGCGGAGATGTCCAGCTCGTGGAGACAAGCCTCGGATCGTTCTACAAGCACCCGCAGAGCACCCGCGAACGCGAATTGGCCGGGACCCTCTTTGTTCGACTGGACGGGCAGCCGGTCTGGGTCAGGAGCGCCGATTTCTTTCCGCCCGGTCTCCAGGCTCCCGCCATCGGCGCGAATGTGATCGGAGATCCCGGCATCGCCCCCGCATTTGCCGGGACCATCCTCGCCCAGGATACCGCGGCGGTCCTTCCCGCCGCGCCCGACGATTCGTTTGCATTCGCGCCCTATTGGATAGAGACGGGCGGCGCCCCCGCCTACGGCGCGATTCGGCTGCGGCTCGCCCTTGCCCCCCAGGTCATGACACCCATCGAGTCGCTGGTCGTCACCGGTCCTGTCGCCGGGCAGGCGGACTATCTCTCGATCGCCTATCCCGATGCCAGGCAGGTGAGTTTCGGCTACCTCCATACAGGAGCGGCTGCGCTGAAGAGCCGGCGCATTCTGGTGGATCACAAGACCCCTTTGGCTGTCGAGCTCGACATGCCGTCGTTGTATCCTTCGGAGACGGATGAGTTTTTCGCGGCATGCAGCCTTGGCCGGATCCTGGCCGCCAAGAAAGGCTGGATCCACCTGAAGGTGAATGGAGAGAGGCTGATCGATGCGCCGGTCCCCCACTTCGAATCGACAGCGAACAATATCAGCATCGGGGAGAACAAGGTCTCCAATGTCTACGAATATGCTCCCGGGTTTACCGCAAGGATCCTCTCCATTGAGCGCGCCCGTCTGGCCCCGCCGCCCGGATTCGAGGCAAACCACGGACCCTTGGAGATCGTGTTCACGCTGGACCCGCAGATGAAGGCAGTCGAAGGCCTGCTGGCCACGGGCAGCGGGGGGGGCCGTGACCGGCTGCTGCTCGCCCGCGATGCGAACGGCCTATGCCGAATTTCCGCGACGACGGCGGATGGGCGCACGATGGAGAGCGACCCCTTCGACTTGGAGGCCTCGCGGCCGCATACGCTCAGGATCGATTGGGGCGGGCTCTCCCCTTCCGGCGATGCCCGGCACGCCGTTGCCCTCGATCTGGACGGAAAGCCGCTTTTGAGGGGACGGATGGATTTTCAGTTCTCGATCCCCCAGGAAATTGCGATCGGCGGATCGTTCTCGGACACGGTTCCCGGGTTCAGCGGTGTCATCCACTCGGTGCGGCGCCTACCGTAAGTCAGCGCGGGGATTTCGGCCACCCGAGCGGGCGGCGGCCAAATTGCCTCAGGTTGGACTCGTAGATCCCGTGCCCGTCGCTGTGATTGTAGAATCGGTAGAAGGCGAACTCCGATATTCCCAGGGGATTCAAGGTTATCGGGCCGAAGACAATCAGCGCGTTGCCGGCAAGCACGGCCAGCACGGCACCGCGGATCAGCCATCGGCCCTGGCCGGAAAGACTCGGCAGGCTCTGCCTCCACCGCGCGGCGAAAAGGACGAAGACCGGGAAGACCGGCTGGTAGATCCGGGCCACCCAGGAGCCGTGCATGTCCCAGCCACCATAGGCGGGCGCCAGGTTGTTGAACAGAAACAGACCCATGCCGGCGAGAAGAACCGCAATCTCCGCCGAGAGAAACCGGACCCGCGAGGTCATCGGATTCACGCATACAAGCAGGATGAATAACGCCGGAAGGAAGATGAAATTGGCGCCGAAAAATGTGTGCAAACCCGTCTCAAAGGCCTGCGAAAGGTTCGCCCAACCGTTCGCCCACGCCCCGGCGGAAAAGTAGGAGGACAGAATTCCATGGTAAACTCCGGCATTGCTGTTTTCCAGCGGCTGGCGGAGACCGAATCTAAGGATCAACAGCCAAAGGATTACCGGCGACAATTGCAGCACGGCGGAAACCGCCAGCGCCCCGAAACGCCGCCTTAGCGCGAGGACAATGACCGTCGCCGGAAGGAAAAACACCGCAAAATCATAGCCCAGATAAAGGACTCCCATTCCCAGTGAAAGCGCTGCGACCTGTCGCAGGGACTTCGATCCCCCCAGCTCAACAAGGCAGGCCATCAGGAGCAAACTGCCCGGAAATATGAGCGCGTAGGGATAAGGGAGCCCTCCCCAATAGGCCGCGCCCGGCGCCAGGGCCAGCAGCCACGCGGCGAAGACCGCCCCTCTGGCCCCAACCCGGCGCCGCAGCCAAACCGCAAATCCGACGAATGCAGCCACATTCATGGCCAGGCTGGCCAGCGTTCCACCCGTTTCGAATCCGAAAAGACGCATCAAGGGCCAGCTGAGCACAGGAAAAAGGACCCTCCGGAGCAGGAGTTCATGGTCCCATTTCTCACGCGGAGCTCCGTCCACAAGGGAGAACAGGGCCCTGAAATGATCGTGGTCCTGGTTGTAGAGATATCCGGTCGCCCGCTCCATGTGGGGAGCGGCGGTTATGGCGTAGGGCGAAAGGGTGCCGGTGTTGCAATAGAGCCCAAATGCAAAAAGCAGGGTGGAAGCGGCAAGATGCCATCGCCACGAGATCTTCACATCTTCCCTCGGCGGCCGAGACAATTGCCGTCGGGAAGATCCGGCCCGGTTCAGCCGATAAAGGCCGAAGACGGAAAGCAGAAGCGCGAGCGTCGAAAGCAGCCCAATCGTCTCCCCATAGAGAATCGGCGCCGCCACCTTGTAGATCCGGCCGTTCGTTCGGGGGTCCGTATTGTCGCTCGTCGAAAAAATGAGCCGGCCCGGCTGATAACTCCAGCGCCCCGCGCCCGCGCTCAGGACTTCCGCCATGATCATCCGATGGTCGTAGAGCGGTCTGCCATCCTCGGTCAGGCGCACACGGCTCCGCCAATTGAGCGTATAGGGAATGTCCGGCTCGCTCCGGTCAAAATCGTAGGCGTACGCAAAAGCACCCGGTTCCAGAAGCTGGATCTTTCCCGGCTCCATCGTCCAGCGTTCCGAGGGCAGGATGGAGATGCCGTAATTGTGGACAACGAGCAGGAACGCGACCGCTGCGATGATTCCGAGGCCGGCGCTTTCGGATGCGCGGAGGCTCATTTTCAAGAGCACCGGAAGCTGCGCCAAGCGGAAGCCACGGCTACGGGAAAATTGCCACAACAAGGAGAATGGCAAGCACGGCAGTCCATCCCCAGAAAGCGAGAAAGAATGTGCGCCGCAAAAGCGGGGATCCGGCATACCACAGCCGCACCGTGTGCTTTCCCGCCGGGACCGCGACCATGACCATGCTTTCCAGGGAGCCGGTGGCCTGTGCCGGCCGGCCATCGACGCTTGCGGCGTATCCCTGGATGAACATCCGGGGGCTCTCAAACCAGCAGGCCTGAGGCGCGTCGAAAGTGCACTCGAGAAACGGAATCAGTCGGACAAGTTGCAGCGGCAGCACAGAGCGGTCGATCTCCTCAAGCGTGAAGTCCGCAAAATCGGTCCAAGGCGCTCCGCCCACCGCCGCGATGTTCACGGTCATCTGAACGTGTTCGGGCCTGGGCGAGGTGGTAAAGAGCGTTATCTCGGGATTATTGCCCGGCTCCATGCCGAACCCCTTCGCCCCCAGATAGCTGGGCAATATGTAGTTGCGCGCCAGCGTTTCGCCGGAAAGCGAGAGCGAACCATCGAATTTCGGAGCCAGGAATCGAAGGTGCAGCGCATATTTTTTCCCCGGTTCGATCGTAAGCCTGGGCTCCAAGTATCTGATCTGCTGGCCTTGACCCCGAACGACCCGCAGGGTGCCGGCGGCAACTGGCGGGTGAACGCGCCCAGCCGATGCGTTTGATGCAATCACGCTCAGGTCCGCAGGGCTCAAAAGGTGAAGGCTCTGCTCAGGGTCCATCGTCCCCGGCGAAAACCAGCTGGGATAGCCGAGGAATGCGTACGCATCGACGGTGATATCCACATTCTCAAGCCGGTGTGCCGCGGCCGTCCTCTCCGCCGAATACCTGACGCTGAAGCCGTGGCTGATAAAATGCCACGCCTCCCAGCCGGTCCACGCCGCGCACGCCGTGACCAGGGCAGGCACGGTCCATCTGGCCAGCCGCGGCCACGGCCGCCGGAGTCGCGGGAAAACAAGGGCTGCCATGAAGATCACGGCGATGGAGATGAGGAGATAGATCCGCTGCATCGGCCACATGTTCGTCATGGTGACGACAGGCATCGGGAGGTATTCCCAAAGCCTTTGATGAAGCCAGGGAATCGGGGTCGTCGCCGAAAAATATGCGAAAAGAATCACTCCAAGGGCCCAGGCAGCCGCGACATTTCGCCGCCGGAGGGTCATGCACACTGCCAAAATCAGGAGGAGCCAGAGCGCATAACCGAGCTGAAAATCTCCCAGCGATCCGCCCGACTCGCTCACCGGCATAAGCGAAGCGGCCCAGAACCGGTGGGTCATCAGCATGACCTTGCTGACGACTTCCGGCGGGGCCCGGTCGTAGCGGGGCGAAATCAGGCGCGGATCGATCGTGGTCGATGAGACATATCCATAGGCGCTCAGGACGCCTATCAGGAGGATGCCGGCTGGAACGACCACCAGATCGGTCCAGCGCGGCGGATGGACGAAAAAGCCGATGATCAGAGCGATTCCGCAGCCGAGACTGATCCAGGCGGCAACGGGAGGATGAGCAAGCCAGCAGGCCGCGAGCCCGATCGCCAGCGCGGAGACGTTGCCAGGCGTGCGACGATCAAAGGTGCGAACGAGGCCCAGCATGACAATCGGCAGGAAGGGAGCTGCATTCACCGTCATGTAAAGATCCTGGTCGTACGCCGCAGCCATCAGTCCCGGCGCGAGCAAAAAGGTGCCCGCCAACAGGAGGGCCGTCCAGGGCCCGATCGTATCGAGCTTGCGAAGGCAGAGATAGGCGCTGAATGCGGCGCCGACCAGGCTAGCCGCCATGAGCAGATTTTGGAGCCCCCAGAAAGTAAGCCGATGCCGGACAAGAAGATCGAGCAGACCGATGACATAGGTAAAATAGGGAGCCGTGCGGAGCGGGTGCACCCTCCCATTGAACGCGTAATCGCTCTGGCCCACATAGACGGGAAGGACGCCCGCCCGCATCTGCGTCACGCTGTCGGCCGTTGAATTTGAGTAGTTTGACGCATCGCCGGTCCCGATGCCGCGCTCAGTCAGAAAAGGCGATGCGGCGCCGAGACCCAGCGCAAAAAGCAGCAGCACCCGCAGGGCTTCACACGGCTTGGCGCCGTTCCTCCATTGGGCGGCGAGCGTGAGCACCGGAAACAGGCATAACAGACCGATGATCGGAGCCATCTCGTTCCAAGACACACCTATGCCACTGGGGGAGCAACCGATTTTTGCCACGGAATCCGATTGAACCCGGAAAGTGCTTACGGAAACGGGCGGAAGTCCAGGCCAAGGTTCTTGAGGGGTGCAAAGTTCGGCGCGGGATCCTGATTGAGAAGGCTGCGGAGGCTGTCGCGGCGAAGCCGGGGACGAAATCCCATACCTTCAACGATGCGAAGTCCGAAATCGATCAAAGCTGAGGGCATGGGCAGGAAATGGAGCCGCTTCCCCCGGGCTTTTCCGAGGGCGGACATGATTTCCCGCAGCGTGTAGGGGCGGTCGTGCGCCGCCACAATCGGCGTTGCCCCGAGTACTGCCGGCTGTGCCACGGCCCGCACCACGAGCCGGCAAAGGTCGTCCTCATGCGCCAGGCAAAGGAGACACCGGCCATCGCCCACGAGCGGCACAAGGCCCGGAAGCGAGACGAGCTTCATCAGGGAACCAACCATCCCTCCCGGCCGTTGTCCAAATACCAAGCCGGGCCTTATGATCACCGCGCCGTACTCCGCCGCAATCGCCTCCATTTCAAGCTTGGCCCGCCCGTACAGAGAGTTGCAGCCGGGGAAGGCGCTGATCGTGGAAATCAGGACGAAGCGCCTGACTCCGGAGCGGGACGCGGCCGAAAAGAGCCTGCGTGTGCCCTCGACGTTGACCTCCCGAATCTCGTCCCATCCCCAGGCCTTGAAGTCATAGGCGCAGTGCACCAGGGCATCTAAGCCGGAGAAGATCGCGGGCGCGGGATCCTCCTCCAGGCGGAATCGCCGGACGCCGGGTTCGCCGGGGTCCGCCATTCGGCGGAGCTCGATCACCCGGGCGCCGACATTGCGCAGGCACCTGACAAGGAGGGACCCGACATAACCCGCCGAACCGGTGACCGCGACATTATCCATCGGGAGCCTGCGTTGCGATCCGGTGTGCGTTGGCCATCATGGAAAATGTGATCGTCGTGGCTGGAATCGAAGGAAAGACCGTGGCGTCTACCACATGCACCCGTTCAAACCCCCTAGGCCGGCCGAGCACGTCGCTTTCAAATTCCCCCGGGCTCCGGCGCATGGGAAACGTGCCTCCGCTGTGATAGCCGCGCCCAGGGGCCGTCTTGTGCAGCAGAAACCCAAGGGGCAGCGCCTTCAACCGGAAACCGTTGCGGGAAATCTTTCGCACGACCCGGCGCAGCATCGCATCCGTTCCAGCCGCCCGGTTCGAAAAACCTTCAAGCGCAAGCGCATCGATTCCGGAGGGCCGGCGCTCAAGTGTCATCGCGATCGTCGGCGAATGGTTCGAATGCAGATATCCCTGCATGATCAGCAGCCGGCTGAGCAAAGGGCCCATTGCGGGCTCGGCCAGCCGCGCAGCCCTTCCGAAGGACTTCCGCAGCGCGCCCGCATACAGGTCGTTGTAGGTGTAGACCTGGATGTGGACCGTGTGCTCGCTGATCGCGGGATCGCATATCTCAAGAAAGACTTGGGACAACGTGTGCAGGGCCTCGCCGCGAACTCCCGGCTGCCCGGCGTACCGCAGCAGGGGAAAGAGAAAATACTGGCTATCCTTCAGCGTCACGGGGCGGCCATAGGCGCCAAGCGAGCGCAGGAGGATGCGCGTGCTGGAGATTGCCCCTGCCGCGAGATACACCCGCGAGGCCCTGAACGCAACGGAAGCTCCTCCTTCCCGCTGCCGCCCGGTGATCTCGACCTCCTGCGTCGGGGTCTCCCTAAGGCAATCGACGATGACTCCGGGAACGCGTCGAAACAGCGGATTGGCCTCAAGAATCTCGAGCGTCGCCGCTGCCGAATAAATCAGCCCGTTGGGACAGCCGTACATGCACAGCCCGCAATAGACGCATCCCGGCTTCCCCCCGCGCGTCGCCGCCCGAACGGCGACGCGCGCCGTTCCGAACGAGATTCCCTCCGCCCGGAGCGGCTCGCGCCGCGCCTGCATGTCGCGGAGCAGCGCGGCGGCCTGCCCGCTCATTCTCAGCGCATCACGGCGGTGGGTGTGAAGGGGAAATGCCGCGGCCAGATCGTCCTCTACGGCAGAAAGATCGACAAACGAAAGCACTTCCCGGTAATGCGGCGCCAGATCAGCGATCGGAAAAGGCCAGTCGGCGGTGTCAGAGGTCAGATAGGGAAGGACGGTTGCGCCCCAGACGGCGCTGAATCCGCCGACACCCAGTGAAGCCGTGGTGTCGCAGCCCTTCTTTTCAATCCCCAGGAGGCGGTCGGCGTCGCGAAAGGGATAGTCGGATCCGAAGTTATGCTTGGTGCCGATGCCTTTCCGGTCGGGGACCGTGGCGTGCCTCAGGAAGCTTACGGCATCACCGCGCCAGCGCGAAGAATCCATCGCGCGCAGGTTGTCCACGGCCAGGCGCCGCTCAGGCTCAAGTTCTCCGCCACCGTCCAGGAGGGTGACCTGGAGCCCGCGGCGCACCAGCGCCATTGCGGCGGCCACTCCTGCCGGGCCGGATCCGACTATAAAGTTCATCCGGTCGGCGGCGTCAGTCCCGCCGCCTCATCATGAGCAGGCTGAGGAAGAAGCCGGAAAGCGCGACTTGCGCGCCCAGGGTCATCGCAAGCACGGACGGCACGACGATGCGCAGAAGCGACTCGGGGTTGATTTCGCCGAACGAATGCTTCCCCCAATAAATCACGGCGTAAACGCTGCCAACGGATCCGAGGAGGAACAGGAGGGAGCCCGCAACGAGCCCCGATTCCATCGTAAAGTTTCTATGCAGCCATGAGACACGCGTGTCCGATGGAAGCAATCCCTCGGCGACGGCAAAGACCTTTGAATAGAGGGAAAACATGACCGATTGAAAGCCGATCATGATCATCGCCGATCCGTAGAGCATCGTATGAACGTCGAGGCTCACGGAGCCGATCCAGATGCGGCCGAAGAGAAGCGCGACCGTCAGCACCGCGCCGAGGAGCATGATTGCGGCCCCTGGGTAAAGGAACAGCCAGCGGGGGCTGTAGAGGAGCATGAACCTCAGGTGCCGCCAGCCGTCCCGCCACGGGCGCAGATGCGGTGCGCGGCCGCGACCGTCCGGGCTGAGCGTCGTTGGCACCTCCGCCACGCGCATGTTCAGGAGGGTCGCCTTCATCACCATCTCCGATGCAAATTCCATTCCCGTTGTCCTCAGGTCCATTCGGCGGAACGCGTCGGCCCGGTACCCGCGAAGTCCGCAGTGAAAATCGCCCACGGGCGCGCGAAACAGCAGCTTTCCGAGTGCCGAAAGGATCGGATTGCCAAGCCAGCGATTCTTCCAGGGCATCGCTCCGGCGTTGATCCCCCCGAGGAAGCGATTGCCCATCACAAGATCGTTGCCCGCCCTCAAACCCTGCACAAACGGCATCAGGTGGACAAAGTCATAGCTGTCATCCGAATCGCCCATGATGATAAATTTTCCGCAGGCCTGCCTGGATCCCTCCGCCAATGCCGCCCCGTAGCCGCGAACCGGCACCTCGACTACGCGGGCTCCGCAATTCCTGGCGATCGCCTGCGAACCATCGGTCGAACCGTTGTCCGCGATCACCACTTCGCCCGACACCCCCGAACCGGCGAGGAAGCTTTGAGCCTTTCGAATGCAGGTTTCCAGCGTCCTGGCCTCATTCAGGCAGGGCATCAAGATTGTCAGTTCCATGGCGCCTGCTCAGGGGTCATATCCAAGGCACATTAAATTCCGCCTTCCCGGCTTGTCGAGGACAAGCCTCCGGGACGAGCAGTTTCCATTTGCTCTGGGGTGGCGGGTCCATGGAATGGAGGCTCCCCGCCATGATTTCGGTCGTCATCCCCATCTTCAACGAGGCGCAAAGCGTCGCTCTCCTTGGGGAAAAGCTCGCCGCCGCGCTCGATGCCCTGGGGCGCGAACACGAGGTCATCTTTGTCAATGACGGCAGCACGGACGACACCGGAAAAAGGATCACGGAGCTGATCGCGCGCGACCGTCGCTTCAAGGCGGTGCACTTCCGCCGCAACAGCGGCCAGACGGCGGCGATGACCGCCGGTTTCGACCATGCGAGAGGCAACATCATTGTGACAATGGACGGCGACCTGCAGAACGATCCGGCGGATATCGGAACATTGCTTTCAAAGCTGGACGAGGGTTACGATCTCGTCTCGGGATGGCGGGTCGACCGCCAGGATTCTCCGATCAAGCGGAATTTTCTCAGCCGGGTTGCCAACGGTTTGATTTCGCGGACGACAGGCGTAAAGCTTCACGACTATGGATGCTCCCTGAAGGCCTATCGCCGCGAGGTGCTTCAAGGCATCCACCTCTATGGCGAAATGCACCGGTTCATTCCCGTTTATGCCCACTGGAACGGCGCCCGCATTGCCGAAGTTCCCGTGCGTCACCACGCGCGGGTTCACGGCGTCTCGAACTACGGCCTGGAACGCGTCATAAAGGTGGTTTTCGACCTCGGGGTCGTGCTCTTCCTGCACGGTTACGCCCAGAAGCCGATCTACATCTTTGGGTTCTGCGGGCTCGCGAGCTGGACTGTAAGTCTCATAGCCACCGTCGCGGCGGTTGCTTACAAAGTCCTGGGTTCGAAATCGTTCATCCAGACGCCGCTTCCGCTGATCGCCGTTACCATGTTTTTCATGGGAGTGATCTGTTTCCTGCTGGGTTTGCTCGCGGAGCTGAGCATACGCACTTACCACGAATCGCAGGGTAAGCGCACCTATTTGGTGGCTTCCCGCGATAATGTCGGCGCCCCTTCCCAGGAAGGTTAACCCAGCTTTTGCGCCACCGCCACGAGGCTCAAGCCGAACACTTTCGCCGTCAGGGGATCAGTCAGCCGCGCCAGACCGGCAAAACGTCGGTCATAGAGGCGCAGCAGCCAGTTCGTTGACGCGGCGTTAAGTTCGGTTTCGGCCCGACTGAGGCGGCCCAACCAACCGGCCAATATCCAGCCAGCGACACCCGGGAGATTGATGTAACGTACGATCTCGGTCCTCCAACCGGCAGCGCTTAGCACCCCATCCAAAGTGCCGCGGGAGTAGCGTCGATAGTGACCAGCCTCGCGATCCAGGCCATTATGCAGCATTGAAAACGCCGGCACAATAAGAACGATTCGGCAGCCCGGAGCGGCGATTTCACGGAGAAAGGCAATTGCCTCTTGGTGCAGATTTATGTGCTCCAAAACGTTGAGCAAAATGATAGTGTCCGGCGAAAATGCGACTGTAGCCGATCGAGCCGCTTCGGGCGCTTCGAGGTTGAGACGTTGGATCTCGAGCAGCGGTGAGGAGACCGAAGTCCGCAATTCCTGCAGATGTCCAAGATCAAGATCGCAACCAAGCACTTGGCGCTGTTCTGCCAGCATTTTGCGCGTGTATTGTCCAAAGCCGACGCCTATTTCCATCACGCGTCGCCCAAGCCATGGCTGCACAAATGACCAAAGGTAGTCGTGGTAGCGTGTGACCGAAGCCATCGCCGAGCTCATGGTGATCGGCAGCTCAGTGGAATGGATCGCCGCTTTCACTTTTTATTGATAATCTCCGCGATCAGACCGAAAAAAAACACCTGAAAGGCCATAAAAAACAACACTAGCGTGAGGCCTCCAAAATGATTCGTGACGACCAGATCGCGGAGCGCTCGCAGGATCGCCAGCGCGCCGACCAATCCGCTCAGCGGCACAAAAAAGCGCAGCGGCCGGAAATACAGCGACAACCGTAAAAGTTGATAGCCGAAGCGGACCGGATCTTTAAGCGGATGAATGCTCGATCTTCCGGTTCGCTCAAAGTAATCGATGCTAAGAAAACATACCTCAAATCCACTGGTTAACCCCACCATGGTCAGTGTTGAGCTGAACGAAAAGCGATCCGGATAGATGCGTCGGTAGTCGTCGTAAATCTCCCGATGAAATATCCGCATTCCAGAGTTAAGGTCGGGTATGCGGCGATCGGCCAAGAAGCTGGCGAGCCAGGTAAGAAGACGCTTCGGAATGCGCCGCCAACGGTCGATGTCGGACCAGCGACGCGCGCCCACAATCATCCGATAGTCGCCGGTAAGGCCAAGCATCTCGGCAAACCGCTCCACTGGATAGGTGCCATCCGCATCAATGATGCCGATCCATGGGAACTTGGCGTGGCGTAGCCCCGTCGACAACGCCGCACCATACCCGCGATTGACCTTGTGCTCCACCAGTCGAGCCCCTCCCAGTGCTGCCCCTGGATAGGTCCCATTGGTCGAGGCATCGTCAACGACGATAATTTCATGCCGCCATTGACTGGCCAGCGCGGTCTCGCGGAGCCGGCTCACCGTCTGCGCCAAAACTTGCGGCTGTTCGTTGAAACAGGGCACAATAAACGTGACGCCATGGCTTTCACCACCGGTATCCCGTTCGGTCGATTCATGGGAAGACATGCGTTTGGTCGCTTGGGCTCACGCGAATGGAAAAAGCGTGACTCGTCAATCTCGACGACCCACCGTGGCGAAAATTTGGAATGATAAAATCCTCACGCGAGCAGCCGGAGAAGACCTTTGCTGTTCTAGCAACGCTCTCGGTCACCCTGCTCGTCCTTTCGAGTGCCGTTTGCCTAAACCGGGGACTGATCTTCTTTCCCGGTTGGCGCACCACGCCATTGGCCGGTCTTAAGGCTGACACTGGATTTGCCGATCGGGCGCCGACTTATCACGCTGAGCTGAGTTCGCACGACGGGGCTTCCCTGGCAGAGGTATGGGAAGACGGCCGGCCGCTACCGGGTCCCGCAAACGCCCTGCACGACGACATTCGCAACATCGGCCGGGGACGCTACTCTTTCTGGCACGGAGCCGCTTATTTCGCCGCTTCGGACAACAGCGATCCGCGCACCAATGGCCGGCGATACGAAATCCACTACCCCTGGTCGGTAAATTGGATCGTAGCCTTCGTACTTTATGCCAGCACCGTGCTTTGCTGCGCCAGAGCTTTTTGGTTTGCTGTTGGGAACCAGCATCTTCCTGCGGTGCAATTCGTTATTTCCAAGGCGGAAAAGACGGCGTGCTCTTTTCACTTCTCCGCCCTGCTTCTCACCGCCGTCGTGCTCTTTACCCATCTCCCCTTCTTCTTGTACTATCCTGTCGTGGGAATAGCCTCGGACAGTCCCAGTTACGTCCGCCTAGTAGACGCTATCAGGCAGGGAGTATGGCCTCACTTCACTATTAGGACGCCCGGTTATCCCCTCCTGATCTGGTTGGTGACGGGCTTCGCGGATCGCTGGCTAATCGTCATACTGGTCCAATGCTTGATCGCCCTCGGCGCGGCCCTGTTACTGATCTATGCCGTCAATCGTTCGCGCAAGGCCCTTACTCTGCCAGCCGCCCTGGCTCTGTGCGGCTTTCTTGGCGGGGGGCAGGCATTGGTCTACGACACGGGAGCAATCAGCGAGAGCCTCTACGCGAGCGTCCTCATTGTCTCCATGGCAGGCCTAATTTTTGCCCTGGTCCGCAAAAGTCCATTCGCTTTCGCTTCGGCTTCGGCTGCTATGGCAGCAAGCATCCTCGTTCGCCCCTCGGGAGCCTTTCTACTGGTAATCTATCTCCTGACACTGGCGTTTATCGCCTGGAATCGATATCCCGCCCGTGCGCTCCTGAGCTTCCTGACTCCGCTGCCCGCTGTCCTTCTGGCGCTCTGCGCCTATAACCGTGTGACTCTCGGAAATTTTACCCTTAGTCCATATGGAGAAGAGAACCTCGTCGGGGCCACGATCTTGTACTGGGAGGCTGACCCCAGCCTGCCGGACTTCGTCAACGAGGCGCTGAAGGATCTTCCCGAATCCTATCGGAGAGAAAATATCCCAAAGAGGGATCTGAAAATAGTTCATGATTCCTGGGACCCGGCGTTGCTTTATAACATATATTTGAATTCCTATAATCCATTGGTCCATAATGAGCAATGGGGGTATGGAACCCGTTTCCATCA